>Ga0160429_1000672_pt1 | contig 24673 bp, 26 predicted proteins | sample SolpanmetagenomR_FD_108199 | JGI IMG/M metagenome (GOLD analysis project Ga0160429, IMG submission 108199) | Solar panel surface microbial communities from Lawrence Berkeley National Laboratory, California, USA - R | ecosystem: Engineered > Built environment > Solar panel > Unclassified ... | reverse complement strand
GTCTCTAATACTAATATCACTATCAGGAGATTGCTAGGCTTCAAATCAATTGTCGCCACCGGGCAACGATGGTCGCTGTGATGACATTCCTCCCTACAGCGGCTGCGGTTATGACCTTTATTACCTACGGATTAACTGGTCATCAGCTCGAAGCAGCGACGATTTTCTCCGCTCTCCAGGTATTTGCTCTCGTCCAAGGTCCCTTGCGTATATTACCTATGGCATTTACTGCTCTGACAGACGCACACGTTGCTGTGGTATGTTTTTAGTCGTTTCACTGCGTGCTCTCTCTATTTCATTTCCTTCTTCCTTTGTTCACGCTACATCTCATGCACACGCCACCAAAGATAAAACCCAGCCTCAACAAAGGCATCATAGCATTCTGCGCAGTGATTAGTGCCCACATATCCTTGATCACTTCAGTGTCCTTCCTCACCAGCGGTATTTCAACAGCTCCGTCAAGTGCATTCTGGCCTCTCAGAGACGCTCCCTCGATTGCGTTGAAAATTTCAACACTAACCAGGATCTCAGGTACGGATATCAAAGCTTCTGCTGGCCAACGAGCTACCCCACGATCTCCAGATTGACGATGGTGCTGAGTGTGCCGTAAAAGTGTCTCAGGCGGCTTTCACTTTTGAAACTGCAGGCGTCCCCAAGTTCGATGCGAAGAAGCAAGTCAGAGGTCGGGACAGAAAGGCCGAGAAAGAGGCTAAGCAAGCACTAGAGAAAAGGATCAAGGAGGCTCGTGAGCGTAAAAAGCAGGGTCTACCACCCATCGTTGACGAAGCCGCAAAGCGAGATGGCGAGGAAAAGCCGTTCATGCTGTCTGAGATTGACCTTGCTATTCCTCGGGGTGCTTTTGTCGTCGTCGTAGGCAGGATTGGAAGCGGAAAGTCTGCGTTGCTTCAGGCTTTGATTGGAGAGATGAGACAAACTACGGGCAGTAATGTCAGATTCGGAGGGAGTATCAGCTATGTCGCCCAACAGCCATGGGTTATGGCAGCTAGCCTTGCGCAAAATATTGGTAAGTCTCGCAGACGAAGCGTGCGAAGAAAAGTTGAAGGAGAAAGAGGCACTGGAAAATGGCTGCTATATGGAACAGAAATATGGAAAGACAATTACGTGCAATACTGACAGCGACCAGCATTCGGCTCCGACAAGATGGACCACGCACGTCTGGCAAGAACGCTTCACGCTTGCTCTTTGAATCGAGATGTGGAGCAGTTGTACGACGGCATTGACACTGAAATTGGAGGTAAGCAAGAACTTGTATCCCCATACTCCTTCACCTGAGAAGTGGTGGCCATAAGCTTGCCAGCCACAACAGAAACTGGTGGTGTGGAGGCCGCTGCCACACGCAAGTCCTTCTTAGAGTAGACACCAATCGTGTCCTTCCTTTGGGAGTAGTGGACGAAGTCGGCGATGGTGTCCTCCAAGAAGGGGTGTGGCGGCTGCCATGCGAAGAGCCTACATCTTGGTCAGGCTGAAGGATTTCATTCCCATTAATGCGGCAATTGGGATCTGAAGTCATAACGTTGCCGATGTTGTTGGAAAGTTACTGACGAAAGTTTCAGAACGTGGCGTGAATCTATCAGGTGGCCAAAAGGCTCGTGTAGGCCTTGCTAGAGCTGTATATTTCGACGCAGATACCATACTGCTTGACGATATCCTTTCAGCTGTCGATAGCCACGTGAGTGTAGATTTGCTGACGAACTGCATTCTCGATCCCGACGTCTTGGGTAAGAAGACTCGTGTGTTGGTTACTCATCATCTCGAAGTGACACCTCACGCCGACGTCATCATAGTCGTAGAAAATGGCAAGATTGCGCAGCAGGGCTCGTATGACGACTTGAAGAGTCAGCCAGGTATCTTTCAAACCATGCTCAACGACTTTGGCCAGGAACAGCACGAAGAAGCTAAGGTAGAAGATGTCGAACCGAAAGAAAAAGAGCTTCACAAGATTGCAAGCAAAAAGAAGAAAGGTGTTTTCAAGCTAATGCAGGACGAGGAGAGGAACACTGGAGCTGTTTCTTGGGCCATCTACGGCAGCTTCTTTCAGGCTATGGGCAACTACTGGTATCCTATGTTGTCGTTGCTACTTTTGTGTCTTGCTCAAGTGGCGACAGTCGGCAACACTCTCTTCCTCGGGTTCTGGTCTGGAAGTGAGGTAGCAGGATTCAAGCAAGGTGATTACATGGGTATCTATGCTGGCTTCGGGTTTGTACTTGCACTCGCTACCTTCTTAGGGTCTTACAGTCTCTTCCTGTCTGGCTTGCGTGCCAGCCTTACCATGTTCAGGAAAGCACTTCATGGGATTATGCGCTCTCCAGTGCTTTACCACGATAGCACCCCCATAGGCAGGATCATCAGCCGGCTATCTAAGGTATATCGCGTCTCTCTTATTACAGCAAGGAAATGTGCAATGCTGAAGATTGATTAGGACATCGAGATGATTGATGATCGCCTCAGTGTGAGTAATAACCACTGTGTTACGTCGCCGTCAGAAATCGTGGGCCAGGACTGCTGTGAAGGGTGCCCTAACTTTCTTCGGGCTACTCACCTTATGCTCTTCTAGGTAATACCCCAGGCTCTTCCTCAAGCGATATTTATGGTCTAATACATTCGTAAAATTTAGAAGGTCTATGGGCACTCTTCACAACGCAATTTTTGCCCTGCCCCACGAGTTCTGACTACGACGTGGTGTCCAAGACTCTTTGAACAATTCACTAATCTCATTCCGCGACCAGGGTCAAGTATATCAGCTCGCTTCAAACGTATTGAGCGTCTTTGGCACTCTAGGCTTAGTGCTGTATACCTACGCTCTTCTCGGAGTCATCTTCATACCAATCGTTCTTCTTTATATCATTCTTGCTGGCTTTTATCGCCAGTCATCTCGCGAGGTCAAGCGAATTGATTCGAATCAGCGTAGCTACATCTACAGTGCTTTTGGAGAGCAACTCGTTGGTCTTCCTAGCATCAGAGCATACCGCCAACAACAGCATTTCAGGACAAGGTTACAGGACGCTATTGATACAGAGTGCCGTGCTTATGCTATAACCATCTACCTTCAACGCTGGCTAGGTATTCGACTTGACTTGCTAGGCAACACCATCATTGCTGGCATCTGCCTTTTCGGAGTTGGATTTGCAAACAGTGTTTCCCCAGCTAAGCTAGGTAGAAGATGTGCGCCGTCTACTGCGCGAACACCACTGATTGTTTTCTAGGCGTTGTGCTCACCTACTCGTTAACGGCAACCACTCAATTCAGTCAGATTGTGAACTTTTACGCGCAGGTGGAGCAGGTTTGTCCCCTTTGTTTTTTTACCCTTTCCGGTCATATGTTATGCCCTCACACTCCACCATACTGATGTCGACCCTCTTTTACAGGAGTTCAATAACGTAGAGCGATTGGTTCACACCGCAAATCTACCTCTAGAAGCCGCTCCGACATTGCCAACCGATCCTCAAAAGTCATGGCCAGAGCACGGTGTCATCAAGTTCACCAATGTCAAGATGCGCTATCGAGAGCAAATGCCTCTTGTGCTGAAGGGGCTCACATTCGATGTCGCAGCAGGTGAGAAGATCGGCATCGTCGGACGTACTGGGGCAGGCAAGTCGTCTTTGACTCAGGTCCTGTTCCGTATTGTTGAGCTAGCCGAAGGAAAGATTGAGATTGATGGGATTGATCTGAGTAAGGTTGGGCTCGATACTCTGCGAACTAGGTAAGTGTACAGGTCGACAATGTCGTTGTGCATCCTGATTGAAAACTTCAATGCCATTTACTGACTACTCAGATTGTCCATAATCCCGCAAGAGGCGCTTCTCTTCAGTGGTACCGTAAAAGAGGTAACAATGAATTATTAGTGCTGTTCAGAACCAATACACTAATCGAATCTTCAGAATCTCGACCCTACAGGCCTATGCACTGATGCGGAACTGCTCGATGCGCTCCGCAAGTGCGACCTCCTTCCTGGCCCGGACGCCTCACCATCACTTATCGAGCGATGCAAAAAGTTCCAGCTGGACGCCCATATCACCGACGAAGGAAGCAACTTTAGTGCTGGTGAGCGACAGCTAGTTGCCCTCGCGCGTGCTGTGGCTAAGCGATCTCGAGTGATTGTGCTGGATGAGGCCACGAGCAGCGTGGACCCGGAGACAGATGCATCTATCCAGAGGACTGTACGACAGCACCTGCAGGACGCTAGCATTATCTGTATTGCGCACAGATTGGCCACGATCGTAAGTGCTCATCTAGTGTCCTCATTCACATTGTAAGAGCATATGCTGACTTGTTTACAGGCTTTCTACGATAGGATACTTGTCCTTGACCACGGTGTCATTGCTGAGCTGGACACTCCACTCGCACTGTTTGACAAGGAGAACTCCATCTTTCGCGGAATGTGCGATGCGGCTGCGCTATCAAGGGAGACGATTGTCAAGATTCGCTCGAAGCAGGTCGAGTAATCAGTATGGATTTAAGCAATGTAAGATGACAGTAATGACGATAATGAGGATGAGTAAGAACTTCTTAGAATGTTAATTGCTTTTATACCCCCTATGCTATGCTATGCCCTGCCATGCAAGTAACTTTACAACAAAATTCACTTTTGATTCAACCTTTCATCTCCTGTTGCCAAACGTCGCAAACCCAACATTCAACACAACCATAGCAATCGCCACAACACCCAGCGACAACATCATCACATTCCACCCCGCCGCATGCGTCAAAAGCCCCCACAACGGCCCCGCCATGCACGCCAACGAAATCATAGCCGACTGCAACCCATACGCCTGCGCCAGCGCATCTCTGCCCCCAAATACATTCTCCTGCTCCTTCTGCATCACTTCAACAGTGCGTGCAACCTCCGCCGACAGCGGCGTGATGATCGATGCGGCAGCGGCGCCAATTCCCACGATCAGCGTGATGAAGAGCGCAGGGCTGCTGCCGTGGCTGACGAAGCGCATTGCTAAAAGCAGAGGACTGGCGATGATGAAGCCCGAGATGATGAGCCATTGTGTGCCGAAGTGATCGCAGGCATGTCCGGCTAGAGGGCCGAGGAGGCTGGGGAGGTACAGGGCTGCCATGACTAGACCGCTTTGGGTGGGCGTGAAGGAGAAGAGGAGAGTGCTTTGGAAGGGGAGGATGGCGTCGAAAGAGATGATGATGCTGTAGATTGTGAAGATGCTGAGGAGGGTGGTGAGCATGCGAGGGGAGGCGAGGAGGTGGAATATGATGGGCTTGTTGCGTGTTTGAGGGGTTGGCGACGGAGCGATGGTGATGATGCTTGAGGTTGTTGTGATGCTGGCGGTGTCTGAACCTGATTCTGAGTCGGCACCTGTTTCGGTGACGGACCATGTTATAGTCTTGATGTCCTTGTCGGTGATAGAGTTCCTCGGTGTGTATGTAGTCCAGGTATATGCCTTTTCGAGATCAAGATCGAGATCAATCGTACTAGAAGATGGCAATGTCTTGCCAGCAATCCCCTCAACATGCTCCTCAACCACCATCAGCCAGAGCAGAACCTGAGTGCCAATCAAAGCAAACGACAAGAAGTAGACCGATTGGTAACCGACTCTGTTGAACATAACCCCTCCAACTACAGGACTCGCAACATTCGCCAACGCGTTCGCTAGTGTCACAAAACCCATGTACCTTCCCACCTTAGCATCTCCAGCTCTTGAAGCAAGCATAGCTTGTGGACAGGTAAGCGTGAAAGCGCTTGACGCTCCTTGAAGTGCTCGTCCTGCCATGAGTACAGGAATGCTATTGCCAAAGCACAACAAGGCTGTAGCGCCGGATAAGACTGTCAAGCTAGCCAGGATACAGACACGGCGGCCGAAGCGGAATTGTGATGCATAATCTGCAAGAATAGCTGAGATGGGTGACGACACGAACCATGCCGCACCGTACACTGCGAGCAGTATCGAGATGGTATGTTGTATATCTTTTTCGTCTTTTAGTCCGAGTCTTTGTTCGAGTGTGAATGGTAGGATAGGGATGATGACTGCGAATAGGAACAGGTCAACGAAGTTGGCGTAGCCTACTACGAAGGCAAGGAAAGGTGTGGAGGAGAGGATGCGTGAGGAGGTGGATTTGGTTGTTGTCGTTGTAGCGGTTATAGTCGTTGTAGTCGATATTGAGGCGTCCATTTTATGCAATGGAGTCTTATGAAGCACTAGTAGTGTCGGTTGTCCTGACTGCTTTTCGAAAATATGCGAAAATCACGTAGATCATATATGCGAAGAAGAGAAGCTTAGACAGATCAATTCTGGTATCGTCGTACCACATTAGGCATACCAAGACAAGATATTGACCTATCAGCGGGATGTAACATCACATAAAGCAAACATGTCGCAGGATTTTACATCACGGTAAGCACATACATTGCGCAACGAGCTGAATCACTCGGTCGTGGCATGTATTTCTGAAGGAAGCCCTACGAGGATTGCCTTGGCGAGCTTGCCGGCTTGAGTGTCGGGGGTATGTATAGCACGTACTTTACCTTTCTGGCATATGGTATTGTCGTCTTGGCCATGCACAACGCCGAGACTAGCTTTTTTGTTGGTGGAAGAAGAAGAATGTAAGGAAATACACGTGGTGCACCATGCAGCCCCAGATGGCCTGGCTGGGCTCATTACCGTCATGGCATATTTGACATTCTGCTGATTGGTTCACAATAGCTGCATATTTCTTCTTGCATGCAATTCGAAGCTGAAAGCTGAAAAGACGGCTCGAGGAGTACGTACTGTACCTAAATGCGGACGTAGCCAAGGGCTACCACCTCTGCAAATCCTACACGCCATAGTGCTTCATAACAGACATACAAATGAAGCAGCGAGAAGCTGTAGATGATGATGATGTTAAGGCGTCGAGGACGAGTGGAAATGGAGGTGGTTGTTTCGAATTGGTTTGAGGTTGTTGTGATTTGCGCGATCGACAACCTGCCACGCTAGACGCCTTTCGGCAGTCGCAAGCGAGATCGGAAATGCCAAGGAGACCTCACTTCTTCATCACCTGCCATCACACCACACCTAGACACCGACTCCAGTTTGACGCCGTGCGCGACTACTGTTGTGAGCATTAAACGCTATAGATCCTTACATGCAAGATGGAGCTAGAATGACGATGATGATGCTTGAAGGACGAATGCTAAGTAGTCACTTTGCTAGGATTGGTAGTCATGTCACCTGCCACTTATCCTTCGTACCTTCAGTCACCTCCATTTCTGTACTTCTACCCCGAGCATGCTACCTCACTTCACCACCCCGTTGCAGAAGCTTTGGACTTGCAGTCATCCGAACTGGAACCACACGTTCTGCAAGATTCCTTCGGATCATGGGGTAGCTGTTTGTCCTTTGCATCACCATCAGTACACACATACCCAGAAGAGGATCCGTCCCTGCTTTCACGCACGACTTCATCCTCACTTTTCTCTTCTTCTCCGCTCCATTCTTCACTCGCCTCATCATCCGCACCGTATTCCCCCTCCTCATACCACTCCACCCCCAACTTCTCCCATTTACTCCCCTCATATCCTTCAATTCCCTCTTTGAACCCCCTTGCATACTCTTCAACCTTGAAATCCGCAAACGTATAGCTCGAGTCTGCTTTCAACACAAGACTGCTCCCAGCCATATCAACCGCGACTCGCGCCATACCCACAATACCTCTGACCTCGGGATGAGTATCCAATTTGACGAGCAATAAGCCGTTGGATTCCCAGTCATTGTGACAAAGCACCAGGAAACGTGTGGCATGCAGGTTCCACGGGTTTGAGCGGATGGCGGTGAGGAGCGAGGTGTGGTAGTCGTAGATGTCGCGGATGGTGCGGCGGGAAGGGTGGGAGAAGTCGTGCGTAGGAGCTGGGACAACAGCAGGTGGATTATCTTCGAAGAGGGTGTGGAAGGCTAGGGTGTCGAGGAGGGTTTGTAAGGCGCACGGGGTTGGAGGGACAAGGGTATAAAGAGCGTAGTGGAGACCGGATGCGCAAGTGGTGAGGTAGTTTAGGTCGATAGTGTCGGGGATGGGCTTGGAGAAGGGTGTTATTGTGGTCAGTTGAGGAGTCGTTGGTGGGGTTGGGAGAATTCTAGAGGGTGAGTCGGGAGGCGTTGTTGGTGGTGTTATGGTGGACGTGGTCGACGATGCGATGGCTGGAGCGTGATACTCTGGATGACGTTCAGGGACTAGAGTGAGAGGCGTCAAGCTGGTTGCGGACATAGAGGCTACCTGCACGATGGTCAGCCAAACATGAAAGAGTACGTATAATTAACAAGCGCTCTAACCTTCTTCGATGGTGGCTTCGGCGATGGTGATGGAGAGAAATGTCGAAGTAGTGGATAGGACAATAGATCTCGATTCAACCTGAGATGTGGCGATAGCAATAAAGAGATATTGGGATTTCTAGAGAGGTTGCGGATGGAAGCCAGGGTGGCGACGATGATGTGAACGCAGGTAGCGAATGATGTTTCACCGTCTGAAACGTGCCGAAAAGTTCTATTTGTGGCAGAACTGTATCGAGAAGGAGCGACCAGGGCTGCCACTTCCTGTTCAAATTCTTGAGAGTCAACTAGCTCCAATGCTGTTGTTCAATAACGTGCGTCCATTTCCTCCAGGTCCATTTCCTCTTCCGACTCGGGCTCGAGTTCGTCTACTGGTTGTTGCAAGTGTTTGTGTGGTAACGTATATCCTTTCACCTCAGGCTCAACATACTCAAGCCCGAGCTCTTCGGCTTGTTCCCGTGTCAATTCCACCATCATTGGAGCGTAATCATCATCTCCATCTTCAGGATTCATGTCCATCATCACTTCTTCTCCATCTTCAAGTTGCAACATACCCTGTCTAGCATAGTCCTGATTCAACAGCCATCCATGTTCAGCTCTCAGGTATTCTTCCAGGTCGTCCAATTCATCCATGATATCCAGCTTACCTGCACCAGACTGTTGTTCTAGGCCAGTCCGAAACTTCTTCAATAGTGGTCGCAAGAGTGTGCTACCTTCTTCACGCATGTCGAACAGGCCGCCTTCTGCATCTTGACAGTGCTCTAGTTGTAGCTTTAGTGTCGAAATAAACCTGGTAAATAGTTCAGGATACTGCTGTATGGCTTCAAAGGATGTCAAGATTAGACCCATTATTCGTTTCCACTGTTCCAAGCAGGAATTGTTATTCAACGTCAACAACGAAAGGAAACAGAATTGCAGTTCGCCAATGATATCGAGTGGATCCTTGCACAGAGTAGTGATGAGTTGTAGCAGAGCCCATGAACGATCCTGTGCTGCCAAAGTCCGCTCGCGTCCTACTGCTCCTTCTCGCCATGTTTGTTTGAGGTTGATTGGAAGGAATCCGAGGTCTTTTTCCATCACACTGCCGACCTCATGTTTCGACAAGCCAGGAATATCATCGATATCGGCCCTGCATGAGCTTGCAGATGTGAGGTCCCAATGATCTCCAGGCGCCGACGTTCCTGTTATTCTATCTAAAACGTGCTGCGTAATGCAATCAGTTAGCTTGTGCCAGTCCACTTTCTCTTCTTGCGGTTGATTCCCCTCGGACGTATCACTCGTGACAGTCTGACGATATGGAGTCAAGCCTTCCCGCCAGATGCTGCCAAGGTTAGCTCGCCACTTGAGGACAGAAGCAACGTCCGTTTCCGCAACAAGCTCTTCATTCTGCGCCAGCCATTTCTTGATGTGCAGATCGGGCAGATTGTCTGTTTGCTCTTTGACATGAAACCACGCTCCGCTACGCAAGGAGAATGAGCTGTTGACACCGCAGAAGACGAGGTGGTAACCTGGTGGCAAATGCTTCACTCCGTGGAAACGAGGGCTTGTAGTGAAGGAGAGCAGATCAATGCCGCAAAAGGCTTTTTCTGGTAGATCGAGAAGAAGGACGCATGCGTTCGACTCGTTATTTGCCATCTTCGGTCAACAAGTTGTTTAAATGTAAAGTGCTGAGGTGAATTGATCGAGTTCGGAACATGAAACAACTCTGAAGCAGAGACGGGTCACGCTCCGAAGAAAGCCTCAAAACCAGTTACAATACACTGGATACAGTATTTGAAACGTTTCGTCAAACACAATGCGGCTCATGCTCCAGTTCGTCTGGATCATTTCGAGGGATTTGGTATAGAGTACAGAACATTTGCACGAATGACAAGAGGAAAGGTCAACAATTGGATGTGAAGAGTTTGCGTTTGTGATATCATTCATAACATTTTCGGTCATGCCTATTTTGACCATAGGTTCATGCCCAGTTCCAGAGTGCTCTAATAAAGCACAAATGCTGAAACCCATATCCCACGATGCACCACCCACAACCACAATCCATTCCTGGCGCACCAAACTATAGACGACGACCACGACGACCACCCTTCCTCCTTGTGCTGTCGGAGGGTGTGGGGGTGACATCCTCGATTCTTCCAATCTTCATACCAGCACGGGCGAGAGCACGGAGAGCAGACTGAGCACCGGGACCAGGGGTCTTTGTGCCGTTACCTAGATATCGTTATCAGCTGAAAATATTCTTCCTATCACTTCTTGCCATGAATCTTGACGTACCACCAGTAGCCCTGATCTTAACGTGGAGAGCGTTGATGCCGAGCTCCTTGCACCTGGCAGCTACGTCTTGAGCAGCCAACATGGCGGCGTATGGGGAGGACTCATCACGGTCGGCCTTGACCTTCATTCCACCAGTAACTCTGCTGATAGTTTCACGGCCACTGGTATCACCCAGAATGTTAGCCTTTATTGAAACTCTTCCGCCATTGTAGCCATCGCATTGGGACTCTTGCTTTGGCTCCAAATCATGGTGCGGGCGCGGGCGTAAATGTATTGACGAACCTGAGATCGGTGACGTGGACGAATGTGTCGTTGAATGAGGCGAAGATACGGGCAACACCGAAAACGAGTTCACCTGTGCTTGTTGTTTAGCTTCATGCTTCTTCTTGCGCCATGTCTGGCATTTTCTTTTGTGATTTGCTTGGAGCAGGCGTACCCTCGCGAGTCTGGGGGCCGAGCGAGACGTTCTCGGGGGCGGCAGCGGTCTTTCCCTTCTTAGGAGCCATGTTGTCGGATGTGTCGAGATGAAAAGGATTGGAGAGACTGGGCGTAAGAAGAAAGTAGCGACAGCGAGGTTACAAACTAGAAATTGTGGTGGAGAGTTTGTGTGTGAGAAGCGCTAGCCCGATTGAGTTAGGATTACGAGCCCTAATTTCGATCTCACAAAATTCTCTTTCATTCTTCCTCCTCCTCAACACAAACAACAACAACAACAAAAACAATCCGGTTCGTCTACCAGCATCGTATTTGTCTGCCTAGCAGTGACGAACAGCTGTTGGCAAAGATCGAGTGAATAGAGCAACATGTTCTGAGACATCATCTATTGATTGATTGTATTGTATACAACTCTAACTCTCCACTGCCGTCATGGCTGCAAATATGAGCGGTTTCCAAGTTGGCATCATTGGCATGGGTCTGATGGGCAAGATGTATGCCAAAAGACTCAGTGCTGCAGGCTGGAAGTAAGTAGTGATCTTAACTCACTATTCTTCTGTGCCTCTTATGTCGTGGTAAGTTCAACCTCTCTAATCTTTTGCTTTCCATTGCATTCCTTCTTTGATATGATGACTTGAGTGCATTTGGCTCGAGTATGACCTTTTGCTGATGGCTGTCGTCATTCTGGCTTCAGTCTAGGTGGAAGGTCGTCACTGATGTAACATCTCAGCTACCTAAATTATTTTGTCTGAAAAATCTTTCCCACGACGCTGCTTTTCTACTCGTTTTCTGCTATTGAAGCTCAAAAGCTAACGCATCAATCAGATAGCCCCACAACCTTTCGGATAATCCTCGTAGTCGAACTAATATTCTTTCCCATGGTCGTAGGGTCAATGCTTGTGATCTGCCAGAACAGTATGACCAGTTGACGAAGGAGTTTGCTGACAATGTATGTGAGCTGGGTTATAGCACTATAGGAGCATAGCAAATGCTGAAGCCTTTTACATAGTCCAATGTCAATATCCTTGAAGATGGTCATCTAGTCTCTCGTACCAGCGATTGGGTAATCTACAATGTACCTGCTGAGAATATTGATGCTGCTGTTTCAAAATATGGTCGATGTATGTTTTCTATGCTGCTGATTTCTGCTTCTCCTCTTCCTTTCTCCTACGCCTCATCGCCCCTCATCTCTGCTTTCTTCGATTTCTCCTGCACCTCATCGCTTCCCACGCCTCTCCCTCTCAAAACTCTAACACATGACACCATCACAGCAACAAAACAAGGCGCCATAGTCGGCGGCCAAACCTCGTGCAAAGCCCCCGAAATCGCCGCCTTCGAAAAACACCTCCCCTCCGACATCGACATAATCTGCTGCCACTCCCTACACGGCCCCAACGTTTCTCCTTCTGGGCAACCGCTCATCATCATCCCGCACCGCGACACACACAAGCCACCCAACAGCTCGTGCGAAAAAATCACCAAAATCCTGACCTGTTTCGATTCCAAAATCGCAGTCCTCACCGCCCAACAGCACGACCGCATCACCGCCGACACCCAAGCCGTCACGCACGCCGCCTTCTTGAGCATGGGCGCGGCGTGGATGGCGAATAAGCAGTTCCCATGGATGATTGGCCGGTATCTGGGCGGTATTGAGAATGTAAAGATCAACATAACACTCCGCATTTATGCCAACAAATGGCACGTCTACGCCGGCCTAGCGATTTTGAATCCCGCGGCAAGAGAGCAGATTAAGCAGTATGCGGATAGCGTGACGGAGCTGTTCAAGCTGATGTTGGAGGGTGATCGGGCCAGTTTGACACTCCGGGTGAAGAGGGCGGGCGCGGCGGTGTTCAAGGGGGAGGTGGTGCAAGAGGATGTGCTGCTCAAGGATGAGGTGCTGGATCGGTTTAGTCTTGGGGAGAGGCCGGTGGAGAGGGTGCGGAACAATCATTTGAGTTTGTTAGCGATGGTGGATTGTTGGTGGAAGTTGGGGATTGTGCCGTATGATCATATGATATGTTCGACGCCGGTGAGTTTTTCGAGTCAAGAAAGATTTCCTGTCGCGAGTGCATGTGTGATTTTGAGGATGGGACTGGAGCTAATGAGAATGTGTGTTCTGTTTTAGCTGTTTCGCTTGTGGTTGGGTGCTGCTGAGTATCTCTTTCGGAAGCCGGAATTGCTTGATGAATGTATTGATACTGCGATTGAGGACAACACTTTCAGAGCAGATGATCTGGAATTTACCTTTGCAGCAAGAGTAAGTGGTAATGAGGGCAAGGGTTCAACGAGCCGTTGCTGCTCGGATGGATCTAGCAGTTCATGGAACTAATACTCTTTCTACAGGACTGGTCACAAAGAGTGCTTCTTGGGAATATGGATGGCTATCGCGAGAAGTTTGAGGCTATACAAGAGTATTTCAGACCACAGTTTCCGGATGCTACGAAAGTTGGGAATGAGATGATTAGCACGATCATGGCGAGCACGAAAGAATGATGAGTGAAACTTGGAGATGATGGAGATTGGTTGGGAGGTGATGAACGAAGACTATTGGGAGGCGTTATGGAGTCTGCTTCGCGATACTGCTTGGTGGTGCGTGATAGTTATGTAGGACGGTTCTGGGATGAAGGAAAGTCAAGCTTCGCTGGAAAGCATCTGCTCTGTGCGAGTAAAGCACTTTAGCACAGGTAGAAGCACTCTTATTTCCTCAGGATTTCTTGAAACACTGCAGTAGTCTTTGGATAGTTCGTAATCTCCCTTTCATTGGTATCATTGTATGAACGAGATCTTCGTCTAAACCAGCCATCTTCATTGTGACTCAGGCCCTGCACCAATTTTGATATGCGCCCGTCAACCCAACACAAAAGCTGATCCACCTCTCCATCACGTCCAGCAGACCAGAGCTTCCCCAATAGACACCGCGACCACAACCACGACAATCCACCTCTTCAACGGTAAGACTTCTGGTATCTGGCACGGGCACCTGGACCACCGAACTTCTTTGGCTCACACCGTCTGTTGTCGGCAACGAGGAGAGTACGGTCGTATTGCACGAGAGCTTGCTTCAACTGGTTCTTGGCGTACTCGTCGACGTACTTTTGGTAGTAGGCGACAATGGACTTGGCGATTGCTTGACGGATTGCGTACACTTGCGAAGTGTGACCACCACCGGTAACGCGAACACGGATGTCGACGTTGGCTGGAAAAGAGCAGGGTGTTAGTTTCTTTTTCCTTACGATTCCTCTTCATTTTGCTGTCATGCTTCTTCATTTTGCTGGATTGTAGAAGATTGTCGTACCAAACTTGTCAGTGCCGAGAATCAAAATAGGCTCGTAGACCTTGAACCTGAGGAGAGCGGGCTCGACGAGGCTCAGAGGACGGCCATTGACGCGAATGAGACCTTGGCCGGCCTTGCAGTGTGCTACAGCAGTTGCTGTCCTGATAGATGTGTTAATTCTTGACTTTTGCGCGCCGGTATCGAGGATATCTTTACTTCTTCTTGCCGAAGCTGTATATCGAATTAGCAATTTTTCAGCACATTTCCTCTTGTAGTCTACTGCAATCTTACCACTGGACGCTCTGAGTTGTTGAAGCCATGTTTGTCGTGGATGAGTTGTAGAAAACGCCAAAGTCGTCGTCGAGCAAAGGTGCGCTTGGCCCTGGATTGTTCGAATTTGCGCGGAACACAAACCGCAGGTGGTCATAGCTCCAGAAACTCGGGCACACACTCCAACTTCACCTTACCTCAACCATCTTTTCCTTCCAGCAGACGACTTTCCTTCGACGACATCCATTACCGACAATCGACATTCAAAATGGTTAACGCTACCAAGACCGGCTCAACGTATGTCCTCGCCCTCGATTTATTCCGCTGAAAAAGAAGTAGGAGATGCAGAAGACGCTGTGGTTCCCCCTCGCTGCAAAGGCATCTGATGCCGCGGTCAGCTCGATCACCATCTTTCTCCCCATTTTCCTTGCGCTGTGCGTGGGATCTTGAGGAAAGGTCTTGGAGTTGAAGGTATACACCTTCTCTCTGAAATATATCGGCAAGCTTGCGACCAAGAATTGGACATCCATTTTGTGGAATACCTCTCCTTCTGGCATGCGGCTTGCCTAATCTTCTTGGACATCCTGTCTGAGGTCTTGTCAGCTAAGAGCTATATGCCATAGTCTTCGTCTTCTTGACGTCGCAGGCTTGCTCTTACTGATCAAAAATATACCATCGAGTCACCTGAACCAGTTGAGAATGCTAAGCGTCTGCTGCAGTTCTCTTCTTGGACACCAACAATCTGTACCACAGACGTTTCTGACATCCCATCGCAAACAGTAACATTCCCACCCAGGATGACATTCTCGTTCCCGAGACTCTCCTGAAGAAGCGCAAGTCGCAAGAGAAGGCTCGTGAGGCCAACTCTGCCGAGCGTGAGAAGAAGAAGGCTGTACGTATACATTCTTGTTATTGCGCAAATATGCAAGAGGAGGACGACTATTTGATGATACAACCCATCTTGCGGCTAGACTACAAGTCGATGTTGTCGCTTTGTTAACCATCTTTCGGGACTGACAAGTCGAACCAACCTCTTTTGCCATTTGCCATTACATGATTGATGAGTCTTCAACTAACATGTATAATTTCAGGCCAACAAGGAGAAGCGTGGTGTCATCTTCAAGCGTGCCGAGTCCTACGTCAAGGAGTACCGTGACCAGGAGCGCGAGAAGGTCCGCCTCTCTCGTGAGGCCAAGAAGTCTGGCTCCTTCTACGTCCCCGCCGAGTCCAAGCTCGTCTTCGTTGTCCGTATCAAGGGTATCAACAAGATCGACCCCAAGAAGCGCAAGACCCTCCAGCTCCTTCGTCTTCTCCAGATCAACAACGGTGTCTTCATTCGCCTCACCAAGGCTACCCTCGAGATGCTCAAGATTGTCGAGCCCTTCGTCGCTTACGGTTACCCTAACTTGAAGACTGTCCGCGAGTTGATCTACAAGCGTGGTTACGGAAAGGTCAAGAACGCCTCCAACTCTTTCCCCCAGCGCATTGCTCTCACCGACAACGCCATCATCGAGGAGCACCTCGGCCAGTACGGTGTCGTCTGTATGGAAGATCTCATTCACGAGATCTACACTGTATGTCCATACCTCTTCTCGCTGTCATTCTCTTGTACTAACTTCCTTCAAGGTCGGCCCGAACTTCAAGCAAGTCAGCAACTTCCTCTGGCCTTTCAAGCTTAGCAACCCCACTGGTGGCTTCCGCACAAGGAAGTTTAGACATTTTAGTAAGTCTTCTCTTATTACGCCACAACGAAGCTAAAAGCTAACGTTTTACAGTTGAGGGTGGTGACCTTGGTAACCGCGAGGAGAAGATCAACTCTCTCGTCCAGTCCATGAACTAGACGATAGAGTAGTTGAGATCTGGTAGCATGTCATGACGGTCACTAAAAAGGCGTTTCACACACATCTGCAATGTACGCATATGCAGGGATTTGGGGTTATGGGTTTACGACAATAGCAAATTTCTTATGAGCATTTCGTTTTGCCCTCCCAATAACGTTTCTGTGTTGTCTCTTGTTCCTTTCGTTGCGTTTGAATGTTGTGAGATATGCATGCACTTCCTGTTCCTTCTCATACACATCAGTCACATTATCGCAACCCTTTGCCATGTCTTCACCAGTATCCTAGTCAAGCAAATTTAAAGAAGTCTCAAGGACTCAAAGGGAGTACTCTTGTGTGACTATGTTGTCTTTCTCTGACCTCAAATGGATTTGAGTGATACTCTCCATGCTTTCTTCTTGAGTCTACTATCGGCCTTTTCGTATTGCATTGGACAAGTGGTGACGACAGGTTACTGTGTTTTCATTCTCAAGTGCGATTGATACTCTTACCGTATCAGCTAGAGGATAGCTGTAAAAGGCGCTAGGCAATAAGATGAATATCAGAAAATGTGCTTCTTGAACATTTCAAGTTTCGAATATCTGTAAATGCGATTCCTCGAACGCCAGATTTTTGTTCCTTCTGCTTCTTCTTCTTCTTCTTTCCTATTCGAACGACCATCACGATCACCATCAACTTTATCGACTTTATCAACTCCATTCACTGCATCGACTCCATCAATTCCACCAACTTCATCAACATCAGAAATATCATGAATAACAACCACCACAACTACATTCAACACAACAACTTTCTATCTGCATTCATCAAGTTTATTGGCCATTATCATCTCATCGACTGTTAAGTCCATAGCTCCACTCCCGAGCTTGGTCTCAGTTGGAACGCAGTTGTCACGACCAATGGGCATGGTGGGTAAACGGTGGCGATCGAAATTCGAGCAAATCAGAAACTTCTTGTAGCTTTTTAGGCTCAGCGACTTTCTTGTGGCCTCTCAAGCTTAACAACTCATTGTGGCCATTCAAGCTTAGCAGACCCAGTGGTGGTTCCGGACCAGGACTTTCCGCCACTTCCCTCGTTGGCGAACGAACTTTGCCACTTCGGAGCCTTCATCTTCATAGACAACTGAAAGAAAATCTCTCGCACCTCTCGCTGGCAACAGCAACGTCAAGAGGGTTAAGAAAACAGAGGCAGCCAGAGCCACTATCACCACCATCCCAAATACCAGCTCCCAAAAGTCAACAATACCAGGCTGTTATTGAAGCCTTCGTCGATGCTCTGGAAACAACTGATAGGGTGAATGAACAAGATCAAAGATTACATCAAAACAATACCTCAGATTAAGGATAAGAGGATTATCTTAGTAACAAACCTGACAGTCATGTATCGCAGTCAAAGAGCCGATAGCGAGTCACACTCCATTAGTATTCCTTCTTCACAACCACACAGATTTTAACAAATCCTACTCTCCAGGCGGCAGGCAGGCAGTAAAAGCCGTAAGCAATACTCTGCGTATACTGAACAAATCAGAATCACAAGTTCGTATTATTGGCGATGCCTTTTTCCTCTTCGCGAAAATAGACGCCCACATGTTAAGCGTGGCTCAGAAGTTTTAATTTTCTTTCTGAGCGAATGAACAGGATATGTGCAAGCTTATCATAGGACAGAGTTGTCTGTACATGCTCTAGCGGTCAACACAACCTGAACTTGAGACATCTTTGTGTGCAGATTGCGTCTTGATTTCCGATTGAAAATGACGTGGGATTTTCACCAGCATTACCACTTTAAAATGGTCTGTAAATGCTCCAGCAATCTTCATAACCCTGTTTCAGACATGTTCCAATTTAGATTTAGCCTTGATCTTTGAAGAAAGTAATGTGGGAGTCTTATGGGACTTGCCCGTCTTCTTATATGAGTTCGAGATAGATACCCATCGTTTATGAGACATTGCGATATGCCACAAATCACCCAATCGCGTCAAATATAAATCACCCTCTGGTCCACGATAGCCTTGGAAGCATTGAGAGGTATTGGTGGTAAGGTAGGAGAAACACATCTTCTGCCTCCACCCGTGATTCCTCAATCAACAAGCCGTCCCTTCTTCCTATCCCAATCCCTTACCCTCCTCTCCCTAAAACTAACAGCCATCCTCCATCGACAATACACCCTCACCATATCCTTGACAACCACAAACAAGCACCCTCCCACCACACTCCTGCCCCATTTAGTCTGCAGTAGCCCAGTCCGTACTATCCTGGTTTCTCCTCCCGATCTGACACCTGCTTCATTACTTCGTCCAAAACCCCATAGTAGACGATCGAGTAGGCCGCTAGCTGCATAGGCGTTGCTGTTTGGCGGAATAGGCAGACGTATCGTTGCGACGGTCCAGGTTAGTGGGAGGAGGAGGCTCAGAAGCTCACCGCAGCCTGCTGCTACTGTGGGATAGAGGAGGGCGCCCATGATGGATTCTGCAACGCGGCGGGCGGATGCGAGCAGGTCTATTTCGTGGCGACGGTGTTGATGGTCTGGTGGTGCTGGTGCTGCCGCTGCCGCGGGGCCTGCGGGCTGTGGTGCTGGAGCGTTTGCGTCGTCCTCTGCTTCTAGTCTAGCTTCTAGTTCTGCTAGTTGTCTTCTTGCCTCTGCGTGTGCGTGTTGAGCCTCGTCCAGCGGCGGAGCATGGAGTGGCGGCGCTTGTTGCAGATCGGGAATAGGTATGTCTTCGAGCTCGGGCATTTCGTCTTCATCTGTGTCTTCGTCTTCCTCAACCACTACCTCCTCCTCTTCATCGTCATCAGCCCAGTCTAGTCCGATATTGATAATAACGTCTGCATCTTCTGCATCGCCTGCGTTGGCCGCTTCGGCACCATCATTCTGTACATTTCCAGGCTCTTCTCCCAAACGTGGCTTTACTTCTGCCAGCCATCGACGCTCATGTGGTGACCAGACACGTTTCATATACTCATCGTAACCGCTGCGGAAATATGGTAGAATGACAAAGGTGAGAGCCGCAGAAGGGGGCCAGTAGCCTATGCTCAGCGATTCGCTTGTTTTAGGATGTGAAGCAAAGAAGACAATAGGGAGAATAGGCAGGATAGCATCAGCAAGTCGAGTACGTGAAGCAACAAGAGCAGCAGGAATCAACGGAAGACCAAGCTCAACTCGAAAGCCACGCCAATGTCGGAAGAAGGGCCAGGCGATGTGTGGAAAATTGGCCACTGCATATCTCTCGAATTGGCTCCACTGCATTGGTGGAAGCGGCGAGAGCATACGTTCTGCTTCCTCGGCGCCAAAGAGCATCCTGATTGTGTGAGCTCCGTGATGTGACATGCCCAGGACTAAGCTATAGCCCGTGCCTAGCAAGACTGCTGGTAGTAGCGCTTTGCCAGTATATTTCTCAATCGTGCCTACAGCTTCCCCAATATAGCTTCGCGGTCTTGCTAGATAGATTTTGGCTTTGCACTGCGGACACCTGATATCTGCTGGTGCTGCTGTAGATCGCCCTGGTTTTGGCGCTTCGATATCTGCTACCCATTGAAGTAAACATGGCTCGTGAGCTACCAGATTGCAGGGACATGGTTGTCGCCAGATGCCAGATTCTGGCGTATCTTCTGTTTCGTCGCTGAAGCAAATCCAACATCTTCTTGGTTCTTCTGTGTTGACGCGCCGCGATTGTTGTTCTGTGACTGCTGTGGCTGTCGCCTGTAGTGGATCTTCTGCGACAGAGGCGGCATCTGCGAATGTGAAGTTGCTTGTGGTTGAGGATTCCAAGTCTTTCTGATCTATCGATGATGATGATGACGCTTCTTCGGTGTCGTTGCTTGAGGTCGCATTGCGACTGACTGGTGGGGATCGGCGTGGCAGTTGTTGTGGTGGTAGAGACGCCATGTTGACACAGAAAGTCGGGGAAGCAGAGAGGAGTAAGGATCTCGATGAAATTGCGCGCTATACGTTGTAGATGGGTTGGAAAATATGATGGGTGGTGTTGTTGTTGTTGTTGAAACAAACCACATGAGATGATATCGTCATCCTGATTGATCGACAGGGTTCATGTTTCAGAGACGTTTCAGAAATGAGACAACAACAACAACTCTACCACCAAGTAACATCAATCACAAAATCAGCGAGAAACAATTCAGACAACATTAGCTCTCGTACTAGTGACATTACTTTCTATGTGAACAGAAACTTCACTTTCTCGCTCTTGATGACCCAGATCAAAAGTGAAAGCTCAACACGTGTAGCATCATCATGAGTGAAGCACCAACTTCGTCCGCACGCTATTCTACGCGTAAACGCAAGAGAAACACACGATACACCAACGACGCATTTGCCGGCCTTAACCTCGAGCTTGACCAATCTGAGCATGAAACGAATGCTGCCAGCGACTTAGATTCTGCAAGTGAGGAGAACTTCACACCCGACGCCACTCGCGAACAATTAGAGGACGACGATGACGAAAGCTTGGAGAACGATACTTTTCAAGTCATTTCATCAGAAGGAGAAGGAGAAGGAGGCGAGGACGATCTATCGAACGATGAACTCATCGCTGTCCAGTCAGACTCAGGCGTGGATGATGGAAGAGTATCTCAGCAGAAGAAAAGACCAGGTAATCCGGCTCGAATAAGCAAGCGTGCAACTGCGCCACAAGACGGAATTCACAGTCGTGGCACTCTCATTGACCAGAAGAATGCTCACGCGCGAGATTTACAAACGATAGCCTCCTTTGGCACAGATGAAAAAGCCAAGATAGCTCTGCTCAAAGGTATGGACAAGTGGTTCGATGAGATAACTATGCCTTCTCGAAAAAGTGATGCAAAGGGCAAAGGTGGAATGTGTCATAGCTTATTCGTGGCGGAGGAGGCTCGGCAGCTCGAACGCACAAGCGGATGGGATTGGTACTACGATAAAGATGGTAGAGAGGCTTTCAGTAAGAGGCAGAAGAACAGGCCTATGGCTGCAGAGGAAGCGAGACCATATCTGCCAAACTTGCAGAGAATACGACATGTCTTAATAGGTCCACAGTCTCATCAGAAAGTGTTCAACCTTCCTCCACTCACCTATCTCAATACCCAACATGCATTCACCAATGTCGATGAAAACCAGTCCCAGAAAACCAAGCACAAACGACGCAGCTGGATGCTGAATGCCGGCGAGAACGTCCAGGCCCTCGACTGGTGCCCCAACCGATCTGGAACATCCCAATACTTGGCTATCACAACTCTGGCTCACACGCAGATAACTGCAGATACCATTCGTGGTGAACCCAAAACACAAACACCAGGTTTCGCACCTTCAGGCCCTGATCCAGCTAGTATACAGATATGGGAGTTCGCCGCAACACAAGACAGCGACGCAGCTACACTAGACATGGATACGAAACCTTTCCTAGCTGCCTTGATATGCATGGACTGGGGCGGCATAATGCAAATGAAGTGGTGCACCAGCCTACGTACACATCGTGACGAAGGCGAGGATACCAATCTAGGATTGCTCGGGATAGTTTGCCGTGATGGCACCGCAAGAGTCCTCGACATCACGCTTCCAGCCGTAACACACACCGGCAGCAAAACCACACACTGCATTCATATCTCCTCCGCTGCCTTCACATCCAAAGCTCCAGACACGATAAGCACATGTCTAGCCTGGTTGTCCTCAACGCACCTCGCAATCGGGCATGCAAACGGGCATCTCGCAATCCACGACATATCCCAAACCCTATGTCAGCCTGCAGAAACAGAACCTCAACACCACTCTGCCTCCCCTATCTACTACGCACCCCTATCATCTTCCTACCTCCTCTCCCTCCACCCACTCCTCTCCTCCCACCCTCACCTCCTCCTCGCAACATCAACAACAGGTATTCTCTCCCTACACTCCCTCCCCAACGCAACAACCTCTCACACCTCGACCTCGCGCACTCGCCTCGGCACCTCAGCAGTCTGCTGGCTTGAAGGCCTGCACCACATCCTGTCAGCCGAACAGTCGCAGGTCTTACGCTCACATAATCTGCGGCAATTCCATCAAAGCCAGGTGATTACGCATACCGAAAGCGTGGTGAGTTGCATGGCGAGTAGTACGTTGCATTCGAGCGTCGTGGTGGGCGAGGTGAACGGGAACGTCATGGTTATTGGCCCGACGAGACGGATTATGGCGAGAAGGACTGGTGGAGATCATTACGCACAGAGGTGGTTTGGTCATGCTTGGAGGAGAGGGAAACTAGTTCAGGATACCTCCACCTCCACCAATACCACCATCCCGCAGAGCGAGAACACAGCAGAACCCACAGTCCCGAGCAGCGCAGCCTTACTCGACTATGCAGACGGCCTCTCTCGTCTCACATTCGGATACTCGGTCGATTCGCTCTCAGCGCCCTCGCTCGCCGGCAAAGCGTCCACAAAGCAGCGTCCACTCAAGAAGAAGACGAACACCCGATCAGCCGAAGGCCAACCCATTCACCTCACCACAATCTACGAGCTGCAGTCTGGAGTCACATCGATATGTTGGAATGCGAACGTGCATGTTGGAGGGTGGGCGGCTGCTGGGTGTGGTGACGGACTCGTGGTAGTGGAGGATTTGTGTTGGGATTGATATTCAGTGTGAGAAAGTGTAAGATATTGCGTAGGGACTTGTGTTTCCAGACTGAGGGACCTTGGGGTGACGGCAGTCCGCACACGATCATGGAAAAGAGAGCACGTCTGTGAGAGCCGGATGAACATGAAACAACCAGATTAAAAGGTCGAACCATGCTCCATAGCAGATGTCTGGAATAAAGTAGCCAGGCCTGGGATCAGAGCACAAGCGCGCGAACGTAGATGAGAGTATCTCATCATAAATATGTCACTAAAGGAAAACCTGTAGGCATAAACAAAGTCTTTCATGAAGCTATCTCTACTATTAACATTGCCGTATGTATGTCCTCAAGCTGAACAGCGAGGCGGTATTAATCTAAGCATAATGAGCATGATGCGAAATCCGTTCGCATAGTATAAGTTGAGCAACGCAAGCTAAAGTTCTACCTCCTCCATGATTCTTTATCCTTCATACAAAGCTGTTCCTGCAACTTCCTCCAGGTCACCCAGCAACTTGTGCTAACATATTTTGATGATTGTGCTGAATAATCCGCCAATGCCAAAGTGGGTGTCTACACTACCGGATTGCAGTAACATGACATTGCATCAATGAGGAAGCTTCACCCTCTGACACTCGAAGGCACAGCGATCGATCTGTGGATGAACGGATGCTTAAGGGCTTCCGCAGGAGTAAGCCTTCTTTCTGGGTTGAGGTTCAAACACCTATCCAGTAGATCCGCAAATAAGTTGACCTCCTTCAAATCTGCTTCGGCGATAACCTTCTTGCTTCCAGTACCAGTACCAGTCGTTGCAGCGATCAGGCGACTTTTCAGATCGCGAGTTGGCTTGACGAAATTGATCATCTTGGTCACATCTCTTCCAGTCACTTTGTCGCGCTCTAGACTTCTGAAGTTGAGACTGACATCGTCGAAATGTACAGCTCCAAATTCGGCTTTCTTGAGCATCTTCAGACTGAACTTGCCTCGACATTCCATTATGCTCTTGAGCATTTGATTGTTGTTGCGTCCAGTGAAGAGAATCTTGCCAGTGTACATCTCGAAGAGGGTACATCCAATAGACCACATATCGATAGCAAAGTCATAAGGTACACCAAGGATGATCTCTGGAGCACGATAGAAACGACTGACAAGATACGGCGTGATCTCGTTCTCAGAGGCATCTGCTGCTGAACCCAGATCACAAATCTTCAAACTACTCCTAGCATCGTTAACCAGAATATTGTCCGGTTTGAGATCAGCGTGCAGAATGTTGCACTTTCGCATAAGTAGGAGACCCAGAAACATTTGTTGAGCATAAGTGCGAACTGCTTTGAGGTTAATACCAACATCACGTCCAAACTTCTTTAGGATTTCGCGTAAGTTGTCGCTCATGTGCTCGAAAACCATACACATGTGCCCTTTGTGAGTAAAAGACCTCTTGAGACGGATCATGTGCTTCTTATCTTCAGGATCTGCCTCGGCGAGTTTTTCCAGGATTTCCATTTCCTTAGTGGCTGCCTTGAGCATAGTCTCGTTATTACGAATGACTTTGATGGCAACAAGCTCACCATTGGTGTTATCCTGAGCACGAACGACACTTGAAAACATACCCTTACCAAGGTTTGCTTGAACGTGGTATCGACCTTCAAGCAGTTCGCCAAGAATAATGCGGTAGTATCCTTCGGGGTCATCCCAATTGTCCAGGAGACTTTGGTCCAGTTCTTTCGCTGCAGGGATG
>Ga0160429_1000671_pt1 | contig 24697 bp, 22 predicted proteins | sample SolpanmetagenomR_FD_108199 | JGI IMG/M metagenome (GOLD analysis project Ga0160429, IMG submission 108199) | Solar panel surface microbial communities from Lawrence Berkeley National Laboratory, California, USA - R | ecosystem: Engineered > Built environment > Solar panel > Unclassified ... | reverse complement strand
GCGAGGTCGTCGAGATGGGAACGCCATGGGAGCTCATTCGGCCAGACCGACCGGAAAGTGACGCTCAGGATTCTGATGAGGCAAGTTCTGGCACTACAATAAATGGCAGTAGCTCGAAAGGAATAGGCAAGGAAGTCGATGTTGTTGATACTGTGATTGCGAATGGCAACGATCACCATGCACAGGCCTTGGAGGTAGAAGATGAAGCTGATACTGCAGCGAGAAAGGCCAAGGATGCAATGGCACGAGAACAAGGGAAAAAGAGGTGGTTTAGAGAGATGTGCGAGATGAGTGGGGAGATGTCTGCGTTGCTTGAGGAGGCGAAGAAGAGCTTTGATGCGAAGAGACTGGTTGATGTTGATGATGAATGAGAATGTTGTAATGGAAGGACATTGTATAAATATGTACGGTAGAGGAATTTGTATATATTGCTCTCTGAGCTGAGGATAGATCCACAAAAGGAGAATGTTTTGTGGAAGCTGAGTTTGTGCTTGCGGGAATGAGCGAAAAGAAGAGAAGTGTTTGTGCTAGTGCTTGTTGCTGTGCAGTATTGATACATCCATCCTCGCCTTTGTTCAGTATCTTTACATCATTTCCTCTGTCATACCACAAGCGAAAAGGGGACCGCCTGCCTCGTCCACTTACTCAATGGCAAGTCATTGATCATCTTCCCAACCCGCCTCATAGTTCTCCTTTCCTGATCCACGCCACGCCTCCACATGTTCTCACTTCCCTCACGCACTGGCAATAGCCTGATCCTGCTCCGAACCACTATATCCTCCACCACCACCACCACCAGCAGCTTTGGCGGCCCTTCTCGCCTCAATCTCCGCTTGTGGCAGCGATAGCACGTCGAGTGTTCTTTCTACCAGATCTAGCCGCGATTGCTTTTTGGAATCTGCGTCGGTGTAGGTGGAGAGTTTTGCGTCGCCTTCCAGGTAGACTAGTGTTCTGCGAATGGTGTTAGTCTTGTCTGTGTTGAAGCAATGTTTGTGCTTATTTGAGGCTGTGCTGTGTCTTGTTTTGCTTCGTCGCGTGTCGAGTCCTGCAAGAAATCTCCTTCTACATCGCGCTTGCTTGCTTGCCCGCTAGCGCCCTCCTCAAACCCATATCCGAGCTACTCGTGCGCACAAGGAAACAGCACATAAAGACAGAGACTCACCCCTTAGGCAACCCCAGCACCAAATCCCTCCTTGCGCCCTCATCCACAAAGCTTGCAACACGGAACCAACTCGTCTCCTCACCTCTTGACGTGCGATGTGTAGTGCCGATTGCATAGCGCACAATGTCGCGGCCAGTGGATGTCGGTGTCAGTTCGGGTTGGGCGGCGAGGCGGCCGATGAGTTGCATACGGGCGAGTTGGGTGGGGGAGGTTGTGCTGAAGGTGCGCGTGAGAGTGGTGGAGGAGGGGAGCTGGGTGAAGGTACGGCGGGCGAACATTTTGTGGGTGGTGTGTGCTGCGCTACTTGGCAGGTTCGTAGTGTTGGTGGGAGGGGATGGGAGGGCGTGCTGTGTTAGCGTTGGGTTTTGGTGATGGAAGTTGTGTCGTTTGAGGTTGAGATGGGATGGAACTGATCGGCGGAAACTTGAAACAAGAGGCTGGGAGCTAAGCACGTGTGAAACATGGTACCTGATTTTAGGGGTGTTGACGAAAGGGGAAGGTGTTGTGTTGGAGCAAGATAATTTCGCAGAAAGTGTGTAGTATCATGATATAGACCACATTGTGTTAAACAGCTGCTGGTGTGTGCTTGTACATTATGAGACACGCATCAATAAAACCTCAGCGCGCCAGAGTCTCGTAGTGCTCTCATCTTGCTGCCGTCTCATCTTGCTGCCGAGTTCATGGATCATTGAGCACCGTCAAAGTTCTGTTGTCTGCGCCCATTGGAAAGATGTGAAATGGTTGGCGCCTTGAGTGTCTCAACTTTAGCTTAGTTATCATTTGTTCAAGGTGAGACTCGACAGCACCCCTTTCATTCAGTCATGGCGCACTCTCTTCCGACGTGTATTTGAATCTTCCTCTCTTTCACCTGCAGAAGAATACGGTATGGTTGACGCTGAAGGACCTGGTCGTAGCCCTCCGCGCATCGATAGTGAAGTCGCTAGAGTGGGACATATCTGGAGCACACGCTCCATCTTGGTGGGTTGCTGCAGTAGCACTCTAGAATGCTTCTGTAGAGTGCCAATAACATGATCACTCAACCAATGCGCTTCGCCCTTTTCTTGAGCCTTTTCTTCAAATATCAGCCGAATAGCTTCCCACATCGGTATCACCTCGAAGGCATCCTCTCGGCAGAGCCATACATCAAGCGCAGCATTGAAACCTTTTGCAGCTACGCGTTTCAGATCCAGGAAGTCGTACTTGTTCGCTATTTCGAAGATTTCTCGAAGGACCAAGAAGTCCAGCCTGTCTGACAAAGCGGCATAACACTCCATGTAGGTATATCCGTATAAGAACATGAAGGCGAACTCCAGAGCAATGGGGTCTTCTCGGAAGTACTCAACGGAGCCATCGGTGTCCATCGCAACAGAAGCTTGAAATTCTGTGGACTTTGTTCGTTCCAGGATGTCGTTGAAGAAGGCGTGTCGAGCTAGAATGACCTTGTGAAGTCGTAGGTCTTTGCCTCGAATGCGGATGGTAATGTCAGAGAACCGAGAACTGTACCACTGACTAACAACTTATCAGCTACCGTCTTGTATCCGGGAAACCACTGGCTTACTGCTTGACATGGCCGCTCAGTGTCATTGGCGTGAGCTTGGTTGTCCCGTCTTCTTTGACCGTCAACGCTTGTTCGATGATGTGTGACATTTGTAATCGAGAAGGGAGGCCGATATCCTTGAGTGGCAACTGAGGCTAGAAATCGAGAGAAAGTCGTGATGTTGAAAAAGAAGGTGTTTTGAGGTCCTTGTCATCTGGCCGAAGTGGGGTAATGGGTAGTGGGGTCGTCTCAGATCCGTTTCAGCTTTCAGACTTAGATTACTTAGATCAGAAACCAGTTTTCCTGACAGAGGTCTCTAAGAATAACAGTAATCAAACCCATGTAGACAGCTGCACAACTGCAATGACAATCTCCTCGCCAGCTGCAAAGCGTTCACCCTGACACTCCCAAATCATTGCTCTTCAGCAACTCTCTTCTGAGGGACCACAGACTTTGGCTTGGCATCCGCTTTCTTCTTTCCTTTACCAAGTCCCGCATGCATGATGAGCTCTGCAGCGACCTCAGGACAGCTAGTGAACAGCTCTCTCGCACTGCTTGGGTCGCCCAGAATTTTATCCGAATGTTCGTGCAGCATAGTAAGAGCTCTGCTTCTGACCATAAGCTTCTCAGGTCCGGAGTAGAGTCTGGCTAACAAGCTCCACAGGAGTGGTTTTTTGTCTGCCCTGAGCAGTTTAGGAATGTACCAGCTGAATTCCTTGCTGGCCACCTTCTGAAGTGACTCCAGATCGTATTTGTCGGCAACGAGACAAACTTCGAGACAAACTGCCTGGTCAAAGCCGGTAACAGTTTTTATACATGTCTGCCATCCGAATCCGTACAGATGTAGAAGCATAATCTCGACAGCGATTGGATCATCCTCTGGAAGACTGATTTTACGAGTCTCTGCCTCCTGAGAAAGGTTAGCTAGCGTTTGAACCATAGGTACTATTAAGAGCTCACGTGGAAATTACGGGAAAATGCCAAACGGAAAAACTGACTGTGCCAGAACTAGTCGGTGCAAGTGAAAGATTTTGCCATTTGCGGCGTGAACTTCAACATCGACGAATTCGGTTTTGCCCCAGTAACTGCAATTGGGTTAGCCAGAATTTTCAGGGCTGGTAAGATACTTCCTGCTTACCTCCGCACGTAAGCTCTCATAGCATCCATATTTGGTGTTGGTGCCTCTACTGGCTTCGATACTGGAGATGGCACATCTGATGACTGTGACCGTGCAGATTCGTTCTCTCCTGGAGATCCTGGTCGTGACATTTGGATAATATTATTTTGACTGGTTGATAACAGTCCACCCATGCGCCAAACTTAGAAGACTCGCGCGGGTTACTGGAAATCAGGATAAGCTGAAGAGAAGGTGAAGAAAAGTCATGCGCATGGATGGCAAGGTTGAGATCTGGCGACAAATGATTGAGTTGTACAAGCTAGAAGTGAAAGCAAGATTTGGTGCTAAAGTTCCGCCTAATCTAAACATGTGATAGTGGAGCTCTATTGTTCTTGGCGTTTTGCGTTTCAAGCTTGTTTCACATCGTACCTCACACCTTAATTTCATCACGAAAAGAATCAACTGATCTGATTCTTCGTTTCACCTCTATTGTTGATTGAGATTCATATCCGAAGCACGTTCTGCGGTAGTACCACAAAGGTCAAACACCAGCAGGAACTGTCCGGCTGCGGCAACCGCCGAGACAAGGATCGTATTGTACTCAACTTGTGCAGGTCACGAAGAAAAAGTCGATAACATTGGTCAATAAGGTTCCAGCAAGATAACAGCGTTTGATAATAGCAGCATCCCCAGTGAAATATGACAATACGAGTAACCCAGTAACGTAAACGAAATCTTATGATAAAGACATGATGGATACGGCTAGACGTGAATGGTTTTTCCACCCTGCAGTCCTCCAAAGTTGATTCGACCTGGTGCTCATCACGTTGTGAAGCTTCGATGAAGAATATCATTATTGCAATCAAGATGCAGAAAGCATTATCTGCCACATCTCATGGAGATCGTGAGACAAGTATTATTAACCGCCCTGCTTCTCTTCCGCAATCCAAAGAGTTCTCCTCGACTTAACACAGAACACAGCTTTTGCTCGAAGCGCGACCACCATGGATCCAACACCACCCACGAAGTCCATGACCACTCATCCTGCCGCTCCGGGAGAAAATGTTGAATCTCCATCTGCCGACCTGGAGAGTAGTGATTCCGCTGTTCCTGTCAAAGTTCCTCTCGACGAGCATCTCCAGTAGTAAGCCTATCTGGGCCGTTAAGACTCCTCGCTTTTGTTGACGAATGATTGGACAGTTTATGGAAGTCTGGCGACTTCTCGGACTTGACTGTGTTACTCTGTGACTCCCGTCATTTGGATGTTCACAAGAGTGTAGTGAGTCGATGTGCGTTCTTTCGTGCTGAGGTTCTGGTTCATTCAGGGTTCGTTCTCTGCTTTCCAATCATGTATCTTGACATACTGATCGTGTTTTAGGAAGCGAGAGAGAACCTCATCAGCTTTCCAGAAGATGAGCCTGAAGCCATGATCGGTGTTCTGATGTATCTATATGGCTTCCCCTTAGATGAGTGGTGGCGTCAGGTTGCGCGACTTGGACGTCAAGACGTGCCTGATGTTGCAGACTTGTACAGCCTCGCGCTAAAGTACCACCTGCCTGAACTGCTGAGAGCGCTGCCAAGTTGTTCACTCATATGTTCAGGTATGCGGTCGAGATGCTTCAACCATCTAGTTGGAGAGACGTCGATTACTGCCAGTTCATTGCTAATCACATCTATCGCCGTCCTAATACGGAGGAGTCACCAATCATCTATAACTTCGTCAGGATCATACGATCACATTAGTCGCCGCTGACGGAGAGCGAGAAGAAGAAAGACATGTGGCGCGAGATCTTCCGTGACCATCCGTAACTCGCAGTAAGCCTGCTCATAACGGACGGCATCGAGATTACACTGCTCCAGTGGAATGAAAGGGTGCAACCATATAGCAGCGGATGAAGGCCTACTTTGACAGCTGTGCGGAGGTCGCTTGCATATCATCTGACAACAGAATTGAGAATGGACAAGAGTATCCGGTTCTGAAGTTGTCAATCTGAGTTGACAGGCCGATTTGGATATGATTAAAAGTGAAGTTTGGAAGACAGCCTAAAAGAGATTGATTTCAAGTCTCAGTATAGCGCTTTCTATTCAAGGGAGAGTAGCGAAGTGGTGGATGCATATTGTACTCGCTGAGCCTCCGTACGCACTGAAAAGTATCTCATTATCGCCTTTGAATAGTCAGATACTTCCGGAGGAGTGTAGAAGTCACTGAAATGGCAAACGTCAATTGACGTCCCCGCCCGATATCGGTCATTTCGTGGAGTCGTGGGACATACTGCCCAGACATATACTACTACTGTAGTACTTAGCCTTAATTACATGCACATTTATTATTGCATTCGCACACCACAATCCTAGCAATAACATCCCTACATCAAAATCAGTCAGACGAGAAATTCTGTCTCCGCTCCAGAATCTTGTTGAATTGTGCAGTTTTATTACTTTTGCATATTCAGCTCCACTTCATCGACCGACATAGCTACCAACGCTTGCATAGTGATCGTGGGCGCTGGTGTAGGCGGACTGTTTACCGCACTCCAGCTTCATGCACATGGATTCCGGGACTTCAGGCTGTTTGAAGCTGCAAGCAAATTGACATCGCTGGGTGTTGGCATCAATGTCCAGCCATCAGCAGTACTTGTGTTACGGAACCTAGGTCTGCTGCCGGCTTTGACGAGTACAGGCGTCGAAACAAGAGAGCTTAATTACTACGATCAGTACGGCAATCCAATAATAAGCGAGCTGCGAGGCAAACACGCCGGGTACAAAGTGCCTCAGTTCAGTATTCACCGTGGCCACCTCCAGATGCTGCTTTTTGAAGCAGTCAAGGAACGATTGGGCGAGGACAAAATCCATCTGAATCATTCTTTGGAGAGTTTCGACAACCTCGACGCCACGAGAGAGAAGGTCAAACTTCACTTCGTCCAAAGACGAGCACAAGAAAAGGCTAGCACGCCCGAAGTCGAAGCAGACATTGTCATTGCGGCGGATGGGATCAACTCCAAAGTGCGAAGTATATTATATCCCAAAGAAGGTCCACCCCATTTCTCCGGCAGGATATTATGGCGAGGATGCCTAGAGCGAGAGCCCTTTTTGACGTCCGCGAGCATGGTTTGGTCAGGTCATGCAAACCAGAAGTTCATTGCCTATCCTATAGCACCTGTCGCCGACTCCAAATCGCTCGTCAACTGGATCGCCGAGTTGCGTGTCAGGGATGAGAACGATCCTGATACCACTCCTCCCGAGAAGACGGATTGGACTATGTCTGTGCCCAAGGAGAAGTTTGCTGGTGCATTCGAGAAATGGACCTTTGGTTTCCTGAATGTCCCAGAACTGATTGCGAAGACGGAGAAGGTCTACGAGTTCCCTATGTGTGACCGAGACCCAGTCGAGCAGTGGACCTTTGGCAGGCTGACACTGCTGGGTGATGCCGCTCATCCCATGTATCCGATTGGCAGTAACGGTGCTTCCCAGGCGATCTTGGATGCTGCGTGCCTGGCGCGGTGCCTTTCGGCTTGTGCTGACATCACGGACATGCCAGCGGCCCTGAAGCAATACCAGAACGAACGACTCTCTGCAACATCAAAGATTGTCATGGCGAACCGTGGCAATGGCCCAGATCATGTTATGCAAATTGTCTACGAAAGAGCACCCAACGGCTTCAAACATATCAACGATATCATCCCGCAGGACGAGCTGGAGAACATTGGTGGAGCCTACAAAGCAATCGCCGGTTTCGAGATCGACAAAGTTAACGACCTCGCGGAGAAAACAGACGGCACTGCCGAGCGGCTGAATCTGAAGTCACCAAAGGCTTGGACTACCCCAGGTGCCACACAGGCTACTACCAACGGGACCAATGGCCACACCAATCAACCAATCAGTAGTACACCGATCGGTCTTAACGGTTATGTGACTGCAGACCCATAGTCTGCATTCTGGATATAGTGTTCCAACCTCTGTATCTCGCTTTGGCCTTACAGATGTCTCGGGGTCATGAACATCGCCCGCAAGTCCGAGGAACCTTTCGTGGCTCAAGTGTTACCACCTCTCTCGCTGCCTAGCTGACTCCTGCGCCAAGGTTTGCGAAGTCCTGAAACAGGTCGGCGTGCGTAGTATCGTTGTGATATCGACGATAGGTGTCGGAGTTTCGTATACTTATTCGCCGTGGTCGGGCAAAGCGTTCATGGGTCACGTATGCGGAGGTTGCGGCTGTGGGTCTGGTGGCGAAGCAGGTCTGTGGTGGTGGCGAGTGAAGAGGCTTTTGTGACGGCGGGTTTGTTGAACGGAAATGGGATGCCGCGGGCGCTGGGGAGGACATAGTGAAGCAGGTAATGACTATGTCAAGTCGCGATGGTGCTTTATTTCTTCATATGAAAAGCACAATGTGATGTTCTCTATCTGGCGATCCAACTGTGCACAAGTCATCGGATTGAGCGGAACACAAATCTGAAACAAGAAAGAGCCAAAAGTCGCCAAGCTTTCATGTCCTTTTCTACTCTTCACTTCTTCTGTATCTTATCGTGGTGGTACTTTCAGGCATCCTCTTTCGTCGTCTGGTTACGTTCTCTTCATCATCTGGTCGACACCATACAAAATGACCGACACGCCAAGCACACTAATTGACATTCAAAGTGCTGAAGCTGCATCACCCACTCCGAAAGCTTCGTCACTGGCATGGTCGCCCCTTATTCTTGATCCAGGACTGGAGAACTCGTTCCAGCACCAGAGCGTCTAGCGTTAAGGCAAAGCGTACCTGGAGCCCAGCTCAGTTCAGCAGAGCACCTCAAACAGTGCGATTGACATCTCCAACCACATTTATCCTATACCTTGCGCTAATAGTTCGAAGTTTGTGGATTACGTCAAATTTCTGCGACCTAACTTTGAGGCTTAAAGGTGGGCAAGAGCTCAAGGTGCACAAAAATATAGTTTCTCGTTGCGCCTTCTTCGCGGCTGCTTGTTCTGGGCCGTTCAAAGTAAGCAGCTTCACGACCGTCTCGCATTTCCGAGCTAATACCACAACTTGTTGAAGGAGGCGATAGAGAACTGGATCTCCTTTCCCGACGATGCACCTATAGCTATAATCGGCGTAGTGATGCATCTCTATGGATATAAGTTAGTAGAATGGTGGCAAGCTGTCTTGCCTGGCTACAGTTTCATCATTGGCCTGATGCAATTGCACAACCTTGCCTTGAAGTACGATCTTCCTCAACTCGCAAAAGATGCTTCGCAAGTGTTCGACCACCGCCTTGATATACTCCTCGGAAGCAAGAGCCCGTCTTCATCGAACTTCAATGCCGGTCGGATTGTCGAAATTGCAACAGTGTTGTATAGAACTTCAGGCGATGAGCGCTCGTCCTTACCGCCTGGATTTCTTCAGCTCATGCGTACTAACTGGGCGAACTTGATGGAGTTTCGAAAATACGCAATCACTTCTATATTTGACAAATATCCTCGTCTTGCAGTTGATCTACTGATGAACGACCCTGAACATATTCATGGTTTTGAGGCGTTGCTGGGTGCGCGTGGAGTTTAGTCACTCATGCTTGCTGTAGGAGCAGATTGTATCGAGACAGTCTCGAACACCGAACGAAAGCGCTCGTCAACAAAGTTCGAATGCTTCCGTCATATACCACTTCTAGCTTAATTCGAGCTTCTCCCCCTACACAATACCAATGATACCAGCGTGAGAAAACCTCTTTCCAATACAGCAAAACCAACGCGTGTGCAGCCCAGTGCGGACGCGTCGTGACGCAAATTTGTGAAGCAAGAGCTAAACTGCCAAGCTCTTCCATAGATCTTCTCTCTCACCAAACTCCATGGCACGTCTTCCTCGCCACATCCTTCACGAAGGATAGCAGACTACTTCTCCGACAAACTCTTCCACAACCTTACTAACACGGACAAGATGGGCACTGGCACTGCCAATCTTAAGAAACTATCAAGAGTCAACAAAGTATGGCGAGAGCACGCAAAAGGTCCCAAAACCACCCTCGTGCGTGCGTGGTCACCTCTCGTCTTCAGTCTGGGCCTGGGCAAGCTTATCCCAAACCTGGCAGCGCCGGAGGCCAGGATGGATCTCGCACAGACTCCTACCACTACGGTTGATAATCATCTCAGATAGTAAGATCCGACTCGGAAGCAAGAATTCAAGATCCAGCTAACGACTTAAAAGCCTTTGGATCAGCTCGACCTTTTGTGATTTGACAATAGTCCTCAGAGACGGAAACGAAATACATGTGCACAAGAGTGTGGTCTCCAGATGCCTTTTCCTCTCTGCCGCGTGCAGAGGTTCTTTCAAGGTTGTCAGACATTCAATCCACCACTTCACTGTGCTAACGTGTACTAGGAAGCCTTGGAGAATTGCATCCAATTTCCAGACGACGACGAAACTGCTATATTGGGAATGATCATGCACCTATACGGATTCGACGAGATCGACTGGTGCAGAGCAGTTTTCATCGACGAACTAATACCTGGGCCAGTTACCATGGAGCTATACAAGGTCGCACTGAAGTACGATTTGCCGCATCTCGCGTCTGGGGCTCTGAATCTCTTCACCGACTCTGTAGAGAAGTGCATAAGATCTCTGGTCAAAGGCCGTAACCGCGATCCCTTTGGATTCATGCTGGGTGCAGCTCGCTATCTGTACGAAGATGAAGATGGAGCATCAGCGCCACTCCTTGAGGAGTTTCTCGTGCAGATTCGTCTTCACTGGGACATTCTAAAGGAGACAAGTGAAGACTATCTTCGTGGTCTTGTGGAAGGCTGTCCTCGCTTGGCTGCAGATCTGCTGCTCGATGGTAACTTCCAACACGACTTCACGACAGACCTGACATGTCCGGCCTATTGGGATAAGACTCAGATATGGTAGTCATGGACATTGGTATGTTGGATGGGAAACTTGACATCACCATGGACTTCTGGATCCGAAGATGGACGGTTTTGAGTGACAATCGGACAAGGGATGATAAGAGCCTCACGGGCGAACACGTGGCTGGTACTGTTGATGGCTTGGTCTGTGACTGACGTGACTGCAGACGGTGGCTTCAGGGATATCAACAGTTTAGAGGTCGCTGTCGTAAAGAGCATTTCTCACACTTTTGGATTTTCTTCCAGCCATGGAACTCGAGGTTTCCTTTTATGTTCTGTGTGCTTCGTAGGCTAGCGAGGTATATGAAAGTTAAACAGCAACTTTCATAACAATACCTATTACCTACGGCGCTCATCGTACTCATACTCATCGTATCGACTGTTGATGCAAGTGTCCATTTTCTTCATTGCCAAGCACAATCTGGCGGAGCTTCACTCCGGAGGAGCTCTCCCCGCAACCCCGCAAAGCTTATTCTCAACATGGCAAATGACGAGTGCATCTTCTTCTTCCATCTCTTTCCCATCCTCTTCTTACTTCACCACCCACACCTTCTATCATCAACACCTCCCTCCCACAACCATCATGGCACCTTCCAAGCCCGACTCAGCAAAGCAACTGACAACTGCAGATCTCGACCTACAACAAGCACCACCAGAATCCCAGCTTCCCGACACTCCCGAACCACACAGCAAAGAGCATAATCCCACAGCCACCAAGTCCAAATCAGTCAAAACCAACTTAACTGTGGCAGACTTGGATCTCCAAGAAGCACCACCAGAATCCCAACTTCCCGACACTCCCGAACCATACAGCAAAGGGCATGATTCCACATCCACCACGGCACCTGCCAAATCCAAACTTTGAGAACTTGTCGCTAGAGCAGTGGTTGGTGCCTGTTTCAGACGATTTGGTGGCAAACTATTTGTTTAGGGAGATCATGAGGGTGGAGGGGAAAGTTTGTGAGCGAGTTGAGGGCGGTGAAGGAGGTTGTTGTATCGAAGTTGTGACAGGTGGGTGGTGTGGTGGGGAGGGCGGATGCGGTGGAGGTGGAGGAGGTGGCTTTGGGAGTTGGATAGAATGGAATGTTAACGTAGTTTGAAGTGAGTCAAAGATGATGGGTGTTTGCTGGCGGCCTGCAGTAGATTAGTGGGGATCAGTAGCTCGAAAACTGAACGTCGAGTTGAGCACGACGCGGCTTCTTCCAAGTCATGAAATGTTATACTGCATGAGTATCGATTTTGATGTCTCATAGTTTTGATTTTGATATAGTTATTCGATTTTCTGCTACTCTATGTTATTGATGCCGTATTTCATTGCTCCCATCCAAGTCATGGATACTAAACACAACAAAGACGACGAAAGAGACTGGGCTATTATGCTCAATAACAATGCAAATTTACTTTTCTCCCTGTCGACGTCAGTCCAAGTCTAAGCCTGCGCTATACGCTCCTCCTTCTCCTATGGAACACTCTTCCTCCTTCTCCGCTCACAGCACCTAACCTACAGCACTCACACTCTCACGCCCTAATAATCCTCACCAACGACTCCTTCTCCCCACTACTCTCCACCATCTCCCTAAAAACACCTCCTTTCTCCCACAACTCTTTCGGACTCCCATACTCCACCGCCCTCCCCTCACTCATTACCAAAATCTGATCAAAATCCGTAATCGTACTCAACCGATGCGCAATAACCAACAACGTACTATCGCCAAACTCCTCCCTAATACTCCTCTGAATAAGCACATCAGTTGCCATATCCACCGCGCTCGTCGCTTCGTCCAATACCATCACTCGCGGGTGTGCGACGATTGCGCGCGCGAGGCAGAGGAGTTGACGCTGGCCTTGAGAGAGATTGAGGCCGCCTTCGGAAATTTTTGAGCTCAGAGAGGTGAAGATGTTGGTGTTGCGCTCGGCGTTGTTGCTGGGTGTTGCTGTGCCAGAAGCTGAGCCGTTTGCGACGAGCGTCGGGTCGCGAGACGGCGCGCCTGTGCCGGAGATGAGGTGCACGCGTTCCAGTGCGTCATACAATTCAGCGTCGGTGTGTTCGTCGAACGGGTCGAGGTTCGTGCGGATCGTGCCGGAGAAGAGGACGGGGTCTTGTGGAATGATTGCCAGTCTGGAGCGGAGGTCGTGCAGAGGGATATTCGACGTGTCGATCCCGTCGATGAAGACTGTGCCGCCGCGGATGGGGATGAAGCGGAAGAGTGCGAGGGTCAGCGAGGATTTGCCGGCTCCAGTGCGTCCTACGACGCCGACTCTTTGATGCCCTTCGACTGTGAAGGAGAGACCTTTCAGGACGGGTGGGAGATCTTCGGCGTAAGCGGCTACTAGGTCTCGGACTTCTACGCGGCCTTCTGTTGGCCAGGCCGCTGGAGGCTTTTCTCCGCCTTGGACTTCGGTTTTGAGCTCGGTATATTCTACTACACGCTCGGTGGCATTGAAAGACATCTAGAAGAAAGAACATCAGCACTGATAGTTCAGTTGGGAATAATACAATATAAGCATACCTCAAGGTTAGAATATCCTCTGATTGCAGAGATAATGGCGCTGGTATACTGCAGCGCGAAGGAAAGGCCGAATCCAGCAAGAGAAGCATCGATATCCTGCGAGATAATGAATGCGGCCACCAAAAATGCAAAGATAGCGCCAAGCACGTTAAGCTGGAAGCCTAACCAACGGTTGAATAGGTTGTTGTAGTAGTTGGCACGAGAATAGGTATCAACCTTGTTGAACATGCGCGTGTTATAGTCACCAACTCTGTCGAACGCTCTCACGGTTGAGACACCCATCAGGACAGATCCGAATTGCTCGAAGATTGGACTCTTAGCAGTACTTTCGAGGCGCTTGATTTCTCTGGCTCCAGCAAGATAGTAGGACGCCACAAGATAGACGATAACGAAGAGGATAGCTGCGAGGAGAAGTGACCAGGGACTGACGATTGCGGCGGCAATGGTGATACCGAGCACTTCAAGAGATCTGTATAGCATGAACGCAAGCACGTTTGCGACTCGTGAATCAACCTGGTTGAAGTCGGAGGAAAAGCGGTTGAGGACTCTTCCTACCGGTACTGTGTCCAGCCATCGGAGGGGTGTGCGCACGACTTGATTGGCCATTGAAGCAAACAAAACTTTGGAAGCCTTGATGGAGGCATAGAAAGCAATCTGCAAGAGTGGTAAGTATGTTTTCAATGGATTTATCTGTGGCTGAACGACTCACCAGATACTTAACAGTGCCGATGAACACAGAAGCCTATTCTAAGTATTAGCTATAGCACTGTCATTGACTTCTTCTGATACTTACCGCAGAAAGTGCCAGGTAGATGCCCAGGAAATACCAAATATTGTTCTTGGGGGAATCCTTGTGGTGTTTCATGCCAGATGCAGTACTGTTCATATTCCAGGGCATGAATACCTGCTGTTGATTCGTCGCACCATACTGAGCATGGTTGAACAAAACGTGCTGGTGATCAGCTTCAGGTTGGTACGATCTCGTCCACACTGTGACAGAGTATGTTCGAGCCAATGGCAAAACCATACTGAGAAGGTAGATGATGACCAAAGGCGACCAGACGGCCCATCCACCACTCGCTTTAAAGTAGGCTGAATAGACTGAGCCTTTGACGCGTCCGGTATCACGACCTTCAGCTTCAGTAAACTTCTTAGCCGGTTCTTTGTTGGTGACTGCTCCGGCGTCCACAAGTGCGGAAGCTTCGCTACCACGTCTGCTCAGAATGAGCTTTAATGTCTCCGTTTGCTCCTCGCCACCTTCAAGCTCTTCCGCCAGGTTTTCAGCCTCTTCCTCTTCTTCTTTTGAGATCTCTTGTTGCTCAAGTTCCTCCAGTTGACCATTCTGCCTCAGATCGTCTACGTTACCCGCAAATGCGATTGAGCCCTCTTCTGAAAGAGAGACGGCATACCTTGCTCTAGGCATGACGAGACCAACATGATGAGTGACCAAAATACGTGTTCTTCCTTGACCAAGCTCGCCAGTGAGTGCTTCCTCGTACAACTGTCTCCCGACATGAGCATCAACTGCAGAAAATACGTCATCAAGAATGAGGATACCAGCTCTACTATATAGCAATCTCGCGAAGCTAACTCTCGAACGCTGTCCTCCGCTGAGATTGATCCCATTAGCACCAATATCAGTTCCGTCTCCATCCTCAAGCAATTCGAAGTCTTTCCTCAATGCACAAACATTAACGACCTTGTCATATCTGTCTGCGTCTACAGGTAAGCCAAAAGTGATATTCTCCTTGATTGTAGCGTTCTCGATCCAGGGTACTTGAGCAGCATACGCAACACTGTCTTCCAGAATCCAATTTGCTGCAGTAGCCTTACTATCGAAGCGTTCTCCGGGCGCAACCGCTTTCGGCATGTAGATCGTTCCTGCCATCTTATCGATCTCGCCGAGAAGAGCGGCCAATAATAAGGACTTACCACTTCCAGTCTTCCCCGAAATAACGCTGAGCTCCTTACGGGGAAATTCCAGGTTGATATGTCTCAGCACGAAGCGGTCTGGGTCATCTTCCACACCGTCAGCAGGCCAGGCGATTGAAGCATCATCAAAGACGATCTTGTCGGATTTCGTGAGACAGTCTTCCTTTTCTGGCGACCTAAGATATTTCTCGATTCGCTCAGCACTAACCCACGCTTCGAGTGCGTCGGTTGTGAGTTCCGGAATGACAGAGAGCGTCATCTCGATATTGCCCAGAATAGCCAGGGCTGTGAAAGCTATGCTGGCTGAAAGTGCTCCATGGATTAAGGCGTAAGCTGTAAGGACAGCTGCAGCTAAACCAATTGGGTTAATGATCCAGATACTGATTATAGCTGTGTCCCATTTCATGGAGCTCCATAAACAGTCCAGCTCTTCTTTTCGCTTCTGGTTGATTCGCTCTAGCCACTGGCCTTCGAGTGCGGAAAACTTGATTTGTCGGATGCCTTGCAATGCTTCAGTAATGACCGCCATCTAGTTCGTCATTAGCACATTGTAAGTGTTAGTAGAGTAAATAAGAATTTCCTTACTTTGATGTCACGAAGCTTCATCAAGGTGCCTTGCAGACCGTTATATTTCTTCGAAAATAAGATGTTGAATGGTAAAGTGGCCACGAAAGCCGCGAGACCAGAAAGAAGCGGTATCAATCCTACAAGTTTGTACAGAAACGTGAAGCTGACCACCAGCCTTATGGCTGTACTCGGGAAGATCCAGCAGTATTGACTGTATTATATCAGTAACGAAGCAAGTAAGAAATAAAATGGCATGAATATACCTCAAATCAGTGATTCTCTTTGCATCCACTCCAACAAGATTGATGGTATTTTGTCTTGACTTTTGCGCATTATCTGCTTCATCGTCCTCTTCTTCCTTCTTAGGATCGACGACCCTGTCTTCGTCTTTCAGGCCTGCAGCCAAGCCGACCACAAGATCGTCACCATTGGCATCTTTCTTGATCTGCTTCTTCGCGCTCTTTACTCCTTTTACATCCTTTCTTCTCGTGCTCTTCATAAAGATAATAGTGCTGAGCAGATTCTGTACTGGAACGCCGACCCGCGTGACAACCCAAAACATATATGACTCGATCCAACTATTGGCTAGCATCGCAACAAAAAGGCCGCCGATCAAGTACCAGGCGCTCACATCGATAGATTGACCCTTCTTGCGTTGCTCCAATAGCTGCAAAAGTCTGAACATGATGAGTTGAGGCAAGAACTGTGTGACAGAAACGATACCAGCCAATGTGGTTTGCAGCAACAAGCCCCAACGGAAAAAGACGGCTATCTCCATCCACAAAGGACGTCCTTGGACTTCTTCCTTGTAGTAATTTCCCTGCAAAGTGTCGGATCTCAGAAAGTGCGACAATTGGGGTACATCCTCCAAAGTGAGCTTCTTGTTTCTTCCAGCATAGGTAAGAAGAGGAACTGCCCAGCTATAGGTAAGTCTATTCCACAGCGAAACAGTAAGTTCTGCATCGATTGGACAGCCATCTTCGGCGAACACATCTGGTCTTCTTTTGATAAGGCCGAATGCCACAAATGCTATCAGTGCCATAGCAACTTGCAGAGCCGGAGTGGCAATAAAAGCTTTTGACAGCAGCGATGTTGGCCGCTGCCAAACTACGCATAAAAGAGAAATAGCAACGATATTAGCCAGCACCAATCCAGACGATATCAGCGCCGTAACGCCACGGTTGTAGCACGCCACTGGATCCCGCTCCACGAAAACACCGACACCCTGGAAGACAAGCAGGCCCCAAGTGGCGAGGCGTAGAGAGCCGTCCACAATGACTGCAGTATTGGCATACTTGATTTTGAGCACTAGACTGACAATAGCAACTGACCAGCCCAGGGCGCAAGACAATAAGGCAATAACTTGTGGCCATTTTGTCGAGAACTTCTTTTGACTTTCCTCGCTAGCCGTCCCATCTTCATCTTCGTACGTCTCGCCGATTAGCTTGTAAGACTCCCTGCGTGCTCTGGATATGACCGATATTACTGCAGGGATTGAGAATAGAAGCACCAGCCCTGTTTGTACTGCTCCTAATGCATACATGACCTCCGGCCGCTGTGCCTCGTGAGCTGCGGTGAAAGTCGACATGGTGGCAAGTTCGAATAATGAAACTGTTGCTCGTTTACTGCAAGTCGAGGACGCTAAGCATTATATAGTAGTTGCCTCTTCAAGTTAATCGCTCGCAACGGTTCGTGACATATCCGGCGGGGTTTATCTTTGAGTTGATGACACAGCACGTTGAGTCAATGGACGCCACATTAGGCTCGATTAAGCATGTCGATCACAAGATGTGTCACGCCGCTCAAAGCTTCCCTTTAGCATGCTGGTTTCAGCAGCGTTTCAGCTCATGGTTGCTGCCGTCGCCTATAAAATTACAATTATGCTAGAATTACACTACTTCATCTATTCTCTCGAGGAAAGAGTCCCTTGCATCAATGCTTTATACCCAACCCGAAATCATGCCTGCCCAAACACCTTCAGAAATGCCCACAAACCTATACCTGCAAGAACTGGAATCGTCACATTATCATCCAAACCCCACAAATCCACAGCCTCGCTAGCACTTGCAATAACACCAGCCACGACACTCATCACTCCCAATGCCATGCCGCCAGTGATCGTAGCTTTTTCACTGCTCCAACCCAATGCCTCTCTTGCAACTTGTGGTAATCCAAGCATCCCCCTGAAAGCAAACGCATCCACGCCCTCATTCACCACTCTTCCAGAACAAGCAGGTACCCACCATCCCCAGAACAGCCATCCAGTCATAACACCTACCACAGTCGCTGCCACACTCCCTGCCAGACTCTTGCCTCTTCTAACCTGTGGCGTATATCGGCCATACTTCCTTCCTACTGTACTAGCAGCTGTGTCGCACCAGCTCAACAAGCAGATACTGACAACCCCCACATCTTTTGGACAGAAACGCAGCACCGACCATGTACCCAGCAGATACCAGATGACGCCATTGTACTTGTCGTGTGCTTCAGATTCGCGCATAAGAGGGCCAAGCGCGCGAATGTAGAATGTGTTTAGTGGTGGGTAGCGGAAGCGGAGGAAATCCGTCAAGGCGATTGGTAGGAGGAAGCGAAGGAGGATGGGATGAAGTTGAGAGGGCGATAGAGGAATGGCGTAGAGGTAGAGGGTCAGGAAGCCAATGGAGACATGGAGGAGTTTGCGGGGGATTTCGTGTTTGTGAATCTAGTAAAGTGACAGTTGGTTAGAACATGGTCGCGACGCCTTTACAAGCTGCGAGAACCGACTGAAGAACTTACAAATTTGCGCCAGTTCCTATGAATAGGTATCAAACCAAGAGGACTGGGACTACGACTGAAGGTATGACGGGTGTATTTCGAGGCTGGGCTAGAAGCATTGGCCGGAGCGAGGTGATTACCATCTGGACCAGGTTCAGAAAGCGGTGGCTTCGGGTTCGTTCCGCCGTGTGGACCATCTCCTGGTGAAGCAAGCTGACTTGTCCTTCTCCGCTGTAGTGCTGAGTCTGTCCGATCTAATGTGCGTGCTCGTTGACCGGGATCAGGTCCGTCAGCTGATCGTCGTGAGAAGTAGCCGCCATTGCTCTTTGTGGATGTCTCTACAGAAGATGATTCGGGAGTCGGCGCTATCACACCTGGTGTACCTGGAATGGTCGAATATGAAGCTGAAGACATGTCGTTGTACTCAGTAGGCGGAGAACTAATAGAGGGAAGTTGCGCCTGTGATTCTGGTGGTGTGAGGATGGTCAGGACTGCCTGGTAAATAGTCTGAAAAGCCTCTTGAAAACTCGACAATGCTGAGGCAGTCGAAGCAGTGTGAGAGTCGTCTAATGGCTCATTCGATTGACGCGAAACTTCGGACGACGATCCGATTAATGGTGGAGGATGGAGAAGGTGGAAGGGCTGCGAGGGGAGGAACGCATTGCTGTATGCGAAGAATGAGGATGAGGAAGCCACGACAGCGAAGATCGGGAGGGTGGCTCAGCGTGAAGTATGAAGTGATGCGGACTTGAGGCCCTACTGATGATGGTGAAACATCTTCGGGAAAGCTGCCAGGTGAAATCACCTAGCACATGCCAATGTCAAATACGTCACGTGTGGGCCAAGGTGGTTGATAGCAACATGGTCGCCAACATGAAAACTACATTACATGAAGATAGCTTTGTTTGATTGCAATACTGTATGCTGTATAGATTGCAGCAGATCTATAGAGATCCTCCAAACACATCTCCTTCCTTTTCCCTGCGCTCCCTTTCCTCCTTCCTCTTTTTTGCTGCCCTCGCGTCAGCATCTTCTTCTGTCTCGCTCGTCCCATCTCCTTTTGCTACTACGCTGTTTCGCTTCACTGCCGCGTTCATAGCTACCAAGTCGGCCTTCTCCGGGTTCTGGCACTGATACAGTTTCTTATCTATCCTGACCAACTCCTCTCTCGACGTTGAGGCAGCGCCTGTAGCATGGTTCGCCATGGCTTCAGCACAGGTGCGGATAAGAGAAATAACTTTTGCCTTCTGTAGGTCCGCCGTAATAGCTTCACTTGCTCCATTTACATCGACGGCGGAAGGATTGCTGGCAATAGGAAACTTGGTATCGAGGTAGAAGAGGGTGAGAGGCTCGTCTACCATCAGCAGAGCTGCAAGCCATATTTGAGCAGGTGTGTAGGTGAAGTAGACATCTGTCAATAACGCTGCAGCCGCAAGTATATCTTTAGCTTTATCATGGGCTTTTCCACATCGGTCTTCTAGGTCGCGCGTGGTGGCTGTAGTCTTCATAGGAGTGTCTGCTGGAGCGGTGATGTCAAGCATCTCTTTCCGAATCTGCTGTGGTGTCTTTCCGAGGCTAGGGAGAAGTGCGGCGGTCCCGCGAGCTATTGCTAGCAGCTCCAGTAGTCCACCTCGCAGACCACGCAAGGGATGTCGTACATCAAAAGTGAAGCGCAATCCCTGCGTGACAACGAATTCTGGCGCAACAACGTCGTCAGATGTAAGTCTTTTCTTGCTTCCCGTAATGTCGTTGAGCTGCTCAGTGAAGTGATCGAGACTAATATAGTTGTTTTCCGTCTTGGTTGAGAGGAACAGGCAGGCTGGAAAGATGTTCTTTGGATGATAGGTCATGACACTGTTCGAAAGATAGAAGCGCTTGAGGTATTGTGCTGCCGATGCTTTGACATTGGTAGGGAATTTGAAGGCGTCTGAAATGCGGAGGCATTGTTGAGTGAAGTGTGTAAGAATTGTGAGCTCTTCTGCTGCAGTCAGACAATCGACAATGCGGGCAGTAGTATCGCCGCTCGGCTGTCTAGCAGCATTGTGGCTTCTTCTTATTGCGGCTTGCACGCGTTCAGCGGCGTGCGTATTTGTTGTTGCTCGAAGTGAGACTAAGGCTTCAGGAGTGTAGCTCCAGAGCCTATACTGAGTGGATGCTCGGTAGATGTCATCCTCAGTGAGGGCCATGTCGATAGAATGCTGCAGTGATTGCCATCTCGAGGAAGCTAGTTGTATTTTGACATGATTGAAGGGATGCTACTATAAAGACTCCTGAAACAGCTGAACCCCACTCCTTCAGCTGGGTAGCTTCAATCTGAAACGTCTTTGAAACACGCGGGCGACGATCAATTCACCACGACGGCGAGCACGAATTAGTTTATCACCAGTATAAAGAACACCGAGCCAGGAGATTCATTTACAGCGTGAATTTTTTATTAAGTGTAATCCTCTTTTTGTCCCAGACAAACCTAACAATCTGGGATGTGCCGCAAAATCCGTGCCCATAATGCGTATGTGCCATTGATCATCCATGTCTGCCGAGAAGACCCTCCATATACCTTGCAATCTCTCTATACTCGATTTTCCATTGCTTCACCAAGCTGTAACGCCAGCTCTATCATAAGTTTGTCATCTGTCAGCCACCATCTCGTTCAATTCCTTCGGCACTTCCCAGCCATGAGTGCGGCAAGCTCGTTTGAATGCCTCAACCGCTTCTCCGGTGCTGTAATCCGCCTTTGTCCTTTCATATGCAGGATCCAGTCTGGCCGGTCTAGGCTCCGTGGATGATATCGCCATTCTAATCTGCATGAGAACTGCTTCGATAGTCGATACTGCACTCCAACCAGAGTTTGCTAGACTGTCATCAGCAATATTCTTTTTCTTCTCTTTAAAGGTTGAAAACATACTGAGCATGTCCATGCACAGACTACCTCCAAGTGTCACATGGCCACCTATTACATGGTCAGCACAGGTTCAAGCATACAAACAGAAGCAAAGCTTACCTCCTCCGTTCGCAAATGGCAAGAAGCGCGGTCTGATTACCCGGACAAAGGGTGGTGACATTGGGTACGTGTTGTGGAACCGAAGCTCCATGACAACACTGTTGACTTTCGCCTTCACCATCTCCTTCGCCAATGGTAGGTCCAGAGAGAAAGAGTGCAACTCGCAGATCCATTGGTACAGATTGCCTGTCTCTCCGAACTGATCTGGTGATACATACCACCCTAGATCTGAGAGCGTACCCGCAGTGACATGTTCTTCTTGAACAGCCAGTAACGACATGAAATCCTTTTGTAACCTTCTCGTAGTCATGGACGATGCGTAAGCAGGAGGTGTCGTCAGAGGCAGATGTTTGAGCTCCGCAGGTTGGAAGGGCATGACATTTTCGTCAAGAAGCTTGCGCTTCGAGGGTGTAGCAGGGATTACTGGTTCTGGTTCTAGACGCTCCTGCAAGACGACATGATCTTCGTCCAATGTAGCGATACTGCAGGTCTCAAAGTCATCGTCCACGTCCATTGCTTTTGCGTACTTGCCATTATTAGGCCTGCGAGACTTGGGCACAGCGGTGATTGGTAAAACCAGAGGTTTGCCTTGGGGGTTGCGTGGTGTCTTCACAGCATCTTGTGGTAAGACGACAGATGAGCTTGTAGTACTAGCGTCGTCTGAAACAAGAGACAGGCGAGAACCTGGCGCAGGCTGCACGAAAAGATACCTATATCTATGGTCAGTCATTGGTTTTGTGGTTATTCTTACAGTTGCTATTGTGTGCGTAAACCTACCTAGTTTGTACCCAATCGGTGTGTTGTACTATATATGACTTGTCAGCAATCGATGAAGTTATAGGGATCAAGCGTTGGACAATAGGTTATGGAACTCGAGATCAGTGTTGACCTTGGTGGAGAGGCAGTCACCCTGTCTTGTGAAGGATTGAGCTCTGAACAAGCTCGTTCCACAAACTGAATATAAAAAGAGAACGTCGAGGAGAATGTCTAGGTTCGACTTACCAACATAATATGGGTTACTGGAGACGAACATCTCACTCCTATTCACAATTTCTGACAAAGCCACTGCTGTGGAGATGAGCAGAGCTGAAGAAGGCCACGCAGTACCGCCACGGGCACTGTACCCACTTGAAGTGGCAAAGTCCTTGGCGTGATACTATGCCTAGATTAGCGAATCATTCATTGTACGAGAAGCAGCTGGATGCACTCACTATCCCGTTTCCATATGCACGTCCATTCGTCGTCTTCTCATAATGTAGACCCAGTCTCAAGATGGAATGCCAATTTCCCAGATCCGAGCCATGCCACGCGAACAGAGTCTTGTATGTCTCGTGAGATGGAATTTCTTGCTTGATTGCTGCCAGAAAGCGGGCCTCCTTATCTGGATTGCCACTGGCGAATCTGAATTGTACCCAGCCGTCCAGACCAGGAACTCTGGGCTCATTTGTGCTTGGTAGGACAGCGGCAGCATCACCTTCGAGTGGAAGGGAAGGGTTGTCGACAGAGATGATTGATGAGCGGCAGGAGGCCACAACCCAGCGCAGTACTCCTAAACCAGCTGGGGAGAGTCGATCCCAGCCAGAGAGAGTGCTTGTTTGCTCGATGTGCTTCTTCATCTCCATTACGCTTGGCATCAGGTCCAGAAGAAGGGTGATGATGTGGAACTTGTCGCCGTCTGTCTGAAGATCATCGAAGTTATACTCGTACCTGTGGAAAGTACAATCGAGCCAACCAGTGCCAACTTTTGCGTCGCGCCATAGAGTTGGTGCGTTCTTCGACATGGTAGATAAGTGAGTGAAGACAGGTGCTGATAGTTGAACTGACGGGAACAACGACGTCTCCATTACGCGATAGTGTGCAGACTCCTCTCCAGTTCCATGTTTAATGTTGACCACTATCCAATCGCCTCTACGAAGACAGCAAAGATTGCCACCTCCAGAGCTGAATAATAATTCCGACTTGTGTGTATCAATCTTGACGTCGCGAGGAGTCTGTGCTGGGGCAGACGTGATTACCTTGTTTACCGGAGCGGCATTACCATGTCTATAATCATGCACAGGGCTTCCATCCCAACCCGAAAATTTGGCACCAGGGTGAGGAACGTTCAGTGCAAGTCCAGTCGGGAACATTGACTTTGGCAGCATATGTTTTTTCACGGCAGTATACGCAAAGGAAATCAGTAGATCAACCACGAATGGTTGTTTCAAGATCTCATGCTCAAGACTAGGCCCAAGTCCAAGCGCCAACATCTGGTAGAGGCACAACCCTCGTTCACACACATAAGGCTTCATTGCTTCGAGATGATCTGTCTTTAGTGGTTCGAAGCACACCAGGCAGAACTTTGTGCAACCGACAAAATGTCTAAGCATGAATTGCATTGCAATGAGCGGTAGAGAAGGAGTCGTCTTACCCATGGCTAGCTCATCTTCTTCCAGATTGGCATGCTTCAGGTTAGCTCTAGCGGCCTCCACTTGCTGAACTTGATAACTTGCTTCGTAGACGTATTGCGTGGAAGTGCCGGTCAAGCCAGTATTGCGACGATAGTAGTCGCTGGCCCCAGTCCAATTGAACCCAAATCGTAGACGATATTCAACCAGAATCAAAAGACGATCATTGAGAAGCTCGTCTAGTGAACCAGAGATGAATGTCTGACGTGTAGAAGATGTCACTTTTGTCTTCTTCGCGTACTTCTGGCGATCGCTTTCGGTAGCAGAGAAAGCAAGCTGTGCGTCTTCAATTGATACTGGTTTGTACGACGTGCCGATGCGAGTAGCAATCTTGAGTAGTTGCTGTCTTGCGTGAGCATTTCCAGCACTTTGAAGCGCTTCCAGAGTTTTGTAGCCTGAAGGAAAGTACAGTAAGAGCTGCAAGTATTCGTTCTTGTCCGGCAAAGACCAGGCGGTCAGAACCTCATCAGAAAGTTCATTGAGATTGCCGATGCGGATGGAAAGTACAACATAGCAGCTCCCATTGAGTGCACGGTGACCACCTCGACCTAGAACACCGACCTTGAAGCCAGCCTCTTTTGCAGCTAGAAGATCTGCACGAGCCTGCTGCATCATGGCATCAGAACCTTGATCTCGTGCGCCGTCCATCGATTGGAAAGAAATTGCAGCGTAATCATCTTGTTCCAACCAGTCTTCGTTCATAACTTCACCGTCGTCTGAGTCTTCCTCTGGGCTTTGATCGTCGAACACGTCTTCCACTTCATCGTCCATATCAGACTCATTTATCTCGATAGCGTCGG
>Ga0160429_1000670_pt1 | contig 24742 bp, 18 predicted proteins | sample SolpanmetagenomR_FD_108199 | JGI IMG/M metagenome (GOLD analysis project Ga0160429, IMG submission 108199) | Solar panel surface microbial communities from Lawrence Berkeley National Laboratory, California, USA - R | ecosystem: Engineered > Built environment > Solar panel > Unclassified ... | reverse complement strand
GGCGCCGTGGTCGGGGGTGGTGGGGTGCAGCTTGGCGCCGCCGTTGCTGCTCTGCACCACCGTCCAGGGGTAGGAGGCGGGCTTGGTGTCGTGGATGATGACGAGGCCGGTGGCGCCGTGGCGGGCGGCCTCCTCATATTTGTACATCCAGCGGCCGTAGTAGGTCATTTCGCGGCCCTTAAACAGGGTGGTATCGGTGCCCGCGTTGCCGGGGTCGTTGATGAGCACCACCACCGTCTTGCCCTTCACGTCGAGGCCCGCGTAGTCGTCCCATTTGTACTCGGGGGCCGTCACGCCGTAGCCGGCAAAAACCAGGGGCGAGTTTTTGATTTCCACCGTCGGCTGCTCGCGCTCGGTGAGAAACATGTAATCGGTGCGGTAGTTGAGCGTCAGGCTCTTGCCCCGGCCGGCGATGGTGGCCGTGGGGTCGGGCGTGCCGGCAATCTCCACCAGCGGCACCGGCTGAAAATAGCTGCCGCCGGGCCCCGGCTTGAGGCCCAGTTTCTTAAACTCCTCGGCCAGGTAAGTGGTCGCCTTTTCCTCGCCCTTGGTAAACGGCCGCCGGCCCTCAAACTCATCCGAGGACAGCACCTTGATGTGCCGGGCCAGCAGCGCGGGCGTAATGCCGTCGTTGGGCGTGGGCACGCTGGCCGTGTCGGTGGGCGCGGCCTCGGCGGGCGCGCCGCCAGCGGCCGTTGCCGAAGAAGTAGACGACTGGCCCTGGCACCCGGCCAGCAGCAGGCTCGCCGCCACGGGCGCCAGCCAGGGGCGTAGAAAGGAGAATTGCATGGAAAAAGGAAAAAGTAGTCGCAAAAGAAGCCCGCGAGCCGCCAAAAACTGGCAGCCCGCGGGCGCGAATGTAGGAAAATAAGCCGGCGAATCGTGGCGGCCGCCCGAAATTCGCTAGGGTGGTTTGCAGAACGGAGGATAGCGAGGTGTAGCGCTAAACGCTGCTTGGCTTTGCGCGGGGTACAGCCAGTTGCGGCACCAAGCCGGAGCTTGGTGTTACAGGCTCGCTACGATACTGCGGCTTAATTGGCCAGCCAGTCGGGCCTCGTCGGCCAGGTAGCGGTGCAGGCCACTTTCTACGCTGGGTAGCAGCAGGCCCTGCTGGCTGCGCAGGGCGCTGTGGCGCGGGCGTGGAGCCGCCCAGCCAAAGGCCGCCACTGGCCGGGGCACGATGCCGGCTGCGTCGAGGCCGGCCGTGCCCACGGCCAGGCGGGCCAGCTCGGCCCAGGTGTAGGTGCCCTCGTTGGTGAGGTGCCAGAGGCCGCGCTCGCCGTCGAGCAGCAGGTCGAGGGCGGTGTTCACGAGGTCGGGCACGTAGGTAGGGGTGATGGCCACGTCGTTGGCCGCGGCGAAGGGCTGGCCGCGGCGCACTGCCGCCAGGGCGTGGTGCACGAAGTTGTGCGAGTCCCAGGCGCTGAAAAACGCGCTGGTGCGCACCACCAGCGCCTGCGAGTGGCTGGCCAGCACGGCCTGCTCGGCCAGCAGCTTGCTGTGGCCATACACGTTGAGCGGGCGGGCGCGGTCGGTTTCGAGGTAAGCCTGGCTTTGGCCCCCATCAAAAACCAAATCGGAGGAGAAAGTGAGAAACGGTAAATTATGAGCTGCGCAGGCCTGCGCCAGCCGGGTGGGCCCGGTGGTATTGGCCTGGTAGCAGCGGGCGGCGTCGGTTTCGGCGTCGTCGACGCGCACGTAGCCGGCGGTGTTCACCACGGCCCAGGGCTGGTAGCGACGCAGGGCGTCGGCAATGGCCGCCGCATCGGTTATGTCCAGCTCAGCCCGGTCGAGGCACACCATTTCGAGCCCGCGCAAGTGGCCCAGCGTGCGAAAAGCCTGCCCCAGCGTGCCGGTGCGGCCCGTGATGAGCAGCGGCGGCGCGGCCGGCCCGCCCTGCGGGAGGTAGGTATCAGAAGCATTTTTCATGTGAGTAGCTTACAGCGTCGCCTCTGGAGGGAGTTAAAGGCTAAGAGTTAAAATCGAAAGTATTTTCTGTCAGGTTTTTAAATCCCAACTTTTAACTCCACCCAGAAAGCGTAGCTTTAGGTGGGGAAATAGCAGAAGCGCAGCGGGCGCTGCCACCAGCCGGGGCCGTGCAGCACGGGGTGCGCGTGGTGGCCGCGGTGGGCCAGGTCCTGCACCATCCGAAACAGGGCGGTGGGCCGGGGCTGGCCGGCGCGTACGTCAAACACGCCGCTCTCGTACGAAACTCCGTCGTTCGTGAGCAGGCTGTCCCAGTCGAAAGCCCCGAGCAGGGCCCACACCGTGAGGCCACGAATATCGATGCCCTCGGCGCGCAGGCCGTTGGTGACGGTGTGGGCCTGGTGCAGCCAGCGCATCTGCTCCTCGCGGGTGCAGCCCAGGTGCGACTCGGTCACGGCCAGCGGGCGGCGGTAGCGGGCCCAGGCCTCGCGCAGCACGCCTTCGAGGCCCACGGCGGCCTGGCCAGCCACGCGCAGCACCTCTACATCGGCGTAGGCCGGGCGGCGGCCCGCGGCGGGCAGGGCGGCCTGGCCGGGGTAGTGGGCCAGCCGCTCATCCAGAAAGCGCTCGCTGGTGGCGTAGTAATTGATGCCCAGGATGTCGGGCGGCAGCGGGTCGTAGCGCAGCTCGTTGAGCTCGGCCGTGCTCAGGCCGTGGGTGCGCAGGTAGCGCCACAAGGGGTGGCGGGGCGTCACGGCCCCGCTCAGCAGGTCGAAGGTGAGCCAGCGGCGATGGTTCTCAAACGCGGCCTGCGGGGCCAGTGCGGCGGTGCTGTGCGCCCGGCCCAGGTCCTCGGTTTGCACGAGCTGGGCGGCCGGGTTTACTTTTCTAATGGCCAGCATAGCCAGCTTGGTGGCCCGCACCTGATTGTAAAGCAGCCGCACAAATGTAAAATCGCTGGTGCCGTGCGGATACCATAGCCCGTACAAACCGCTGAAGCGGGCCGTGGTAAGCGGCTCGTTCACAGGCGTGTAATAGCGCGCCCAGGGGTAGCGCTCGGCTACCATACTAGCGTAGCGGGCCAGGCCCTCGGCAAAGCCGGGGTCGGCCAGCGAGGTGTAGCGGGGGCCGCTGCCGTGGTGCACCAGGCCCACAATGGGCTCGATGCCCAGGGCTTGCAGGCGGGGTAGGCGCTCGTCGGGCCAGCGCCAGTCGGGGCGGTCGAGGCCCTCGGGCGCCACGTGCTCCCAGAGCACGGGGTAGCGTAGGGTGCGCAGGCCGAGCTCGGCAAAGCGGTCGAGGTCGGTGAGGCGGTGGCGGTGGCCACTGCGGGTGAGCTGGTCGGAGTACCCGGTGCCGGCCCGCCGGCAGGTGCATTCTACCCCGCCCCACAGGTCGATGGGGGGTAGTGTGGGCATGGCCGGGCTAGGTGTTGAGGACTTCGCCGCCGTTGGGGTGAATGGCCTGCCCAGTGATGTAAGAAGCGTCTTCCGAAGCCAGAAAAACGTAGGCCGGCGCCACCTCCGAGGGCTGGCCGGGGCGCTTCATGGTGGTGTCCTTGCCAAACTCGGCCACCTTATCGGCCGGGAAGCTGGCCGGAATCAGGGGCGTCCAGATGGGACCGGGGGCCACCGTATTGGCCCGGATTTTCTTCTCGGCCAGCTGCTGCGCAATCGAGCGGATGTAGGCCGTAATGGCGCCCTTGGTAGCCGTGTAGTCAACCAGCTGCTGGTTGCCGCGGTAGGCGTTAATTGAGGAGGTGGCAATGATGGAGTCGCCCGCGTGCAGGTGCGGCAGGGCAGCTTTCACCACCCGCACCAGCGGAAAAAAGTTGACCTGGAACGTATCCTCAAACTGCTCATCGGGCAGCGTGGCCACGTCGGTGCTGATAAACTGCTCGGCGGCGTTGCTTACCACAATGTTGAGCTGGCCCAGCTCGCGCACGGTTTGGGTCACAATGTCCTGGCAGAAGCGGGGGTCGCGCAGGTCGCCGGGCAGCAGCAGGCAGCGGCCGCCCTCGGCCAGCACCAGGCGCTCGGTTTCGTTGGCATCGGCCTGCTCTTCGGGCAGGTAGCTCAGGGCCACGTCGGCGCCCTCGCGGGCAAAGTGCAGGGCCACGGCCCGCCCAATGCCCGAATCGCCGCCCGTGATGAGGGCTACCTTGGCTTGCAGCTTGCCGCTGCCGCGGTAATTGGCCCGGATGTACTCGGGCGCCGGGTGCATGGCGCTTTCCAGCCCGGGCTGCTGGTCTTGGTGTTGGGGGGGTAATGAAGTCGGCTTGGTTTCCATAGCGGGGTTAGCAAGGATGATGTTGCTAGCTATACGGCCGCTATTCAGGCCTAAGGGCTGGATTTATACGGGTTTTGCTTTCCGTATAAACCCAGCCCTTACGTACTACTACTTGGTTTGGCCTGCGTGTTTCGCGTGGGGGCGAAGGAGACGCTAAGCCGGCTTTTTAGCTTAGAAGACAGCTGTAGAGATGCCTCCTTGCGCCTCGTCGTCGTTGGGCTCGTCAGCTGCGGAGACACAAAGAGACGTTTCTGTGTCCTGCTCTACTAGGGTCTGATAATCAATCTAATACTTGGTGGCCAGCTCAGGCAGCAGGCGGTTGATAACGCTGTAGTTCAGCCCAGTCCAGTACTCCGAGTGAACGGTATCCACAAACGTAGCCTCGTCGGCCGCAATGGTGCGGTAGTCGTCGCTCACCAGGTAGTCTTCCACGTCGTTCATGCTGGCAAAGGCGAGCACCGAAATGGCGTCAATCAGCTCGCCTTCGGGGTCAGGCTGCTGCGAGGAGCCGATGTTGTGCAGCTGGGCGTAGCGGCGCACGTAGGTGTGGGTAGCGGGCTGGGCCAGCACCAGCGGCGCGTGCTGCCGCAGCAGCCGCGCCTGAAACTCTTCGCGGCTCAGTTCGGGCCGGCGGTAATGGATTTTGACCAGGCTGATGGGGTCGCGGTGCTGCGCGCTGGGCAGCAGAATGTACTCGCGGGTAATCTCGCGGGTCACCAGGCGGAACACCGTCTGCTCGTCGGCAATAATGCGCTCGGCGTACTGCGGCTGCTTCAGCACGCGCTGAATGTCGGCCTCCGCCGCGTAGGCGATGTAGGCAAACCCGTCGAAGCGCGGGCGCACGTAGGCAGGTACCCGGGCGTAGGGGTCGGCCACGAGCTTGCCATTGTCTTGCACCATAGCCCGGTAGGGAGGCTGAAAAAACGACGACGGCCCGCCCGCCACGCGGTGCACCTGGTCGTAGCGCAGTACCAGCTCATTGTCGGTGCCCGGCTCCTCGTAGGCGAACTTGGGGCCGTGCACCTTGCGCCAGTACTCGTCCCAGTGCTCAAAATCGAGGTTGGGGTTGGCTTCGAGCGCAAGTTCGGCGGGCTCCGCGTCGGGGTTTTCGATGCCCTCGCCGCGGCGGTCGCGGGTGGCGCCCGCGTCCTGAGGCCGCTGGCTGCGGGGCGTAGTATCGGCCCGCGTCAGGAAGGTGGGCGTCACGATGAGCGGCGCCGTGGTGGTGTGGTAGTGGCTGAGGGCGGGCGGCCGGTGGCCATTGTCGGCGCGGTCGTCGGCCGCCGCTGGGCTAGGGGGTTGGGTTGGCATAATGGAGGATGGAAAAGGAGGTTGCGAATTGATGAGTACGTCGTAGTTGAGACCTAAAAAGAACGGTCATGCTTCGGCAAGCTCAGCATGACCGTTCTAAGAGAAATGTTAGCGATTCTAACTCGCCCGCTACGGAATAAGCCGGTCGGCGCGCAGCTGGGCGAAGAGGTCGAAAAACGACTCGTCGCTGGGCTGGTACACGTGGAAACCCGCCCGGCGGCTCTTGGTCATGTCGGTCATCACCTCAATGGGGCGGCCCAAATCGAGGTCGGTGTGCCAGGGCGAGGCTAGCCGGCTGAGGTCGGCCTCGGCCAGATTATAGCGCGCGGCCATGTCGCGCCACAGCGGCGCATCACCGGCCATGGTTTCTTCGAGCGGGTGCACCGTGCCGTCGAAGCCGGCGGCCTCCACGCCAAACCACTCGGCCAGCCGCGGCCACAGCGCGCGCCAGCGGAAATAGTCGCCGTTGGTGACGTTGAAGGCCTCGTTGCGGGCCGCCTCGGCGGTGGCCGCCCAGGCCAATTGCTTGGCAATCACGCGGGCATCGGTCACGTCGGAAAGGCCTTCCCACTGCGCCTGCGAGCCGGGCCACTGGAAGGGCCGGCCGGTTTCCTTGCACAGGCTAGCGTACACGGCTAGCGTGCTGCCCATGTTCATGAGGTTGCCCACGGCCTTGCCGATGATGGTGTGCGGGCGGTGAATACTCCAGGTAAAGCCATCGCGAGCGGCCGCCGCGTACACCTCGTCTTCCTGGGCGTAGTAGAAATTGTCGAGGTCGAGGCGCGGTAGCGCCTCGCGCAAGGGCGTGGGCGGCAGCGAGTTGCCCTGGGCATACGAGTCGAACGGCCCCAGGTAGTGCTTGAGGCCGGTGACGAGCGCCACGTGCTGCACCGATTTTTTGGGGGCTAGTGCGGCCAGCACGTTGCGCACCATGCCGCCGTTCACGCGGATGTTCTCGGCCTCAGTATCGTTGCGCAGCCAGCTGGTGAGAAACACGTGGGTAGGGGCCACCTCGGCCAGGGCCGCTTCCAGGCTGGCGGGGTCTTGCAGGTCGGCGGCCACCGGGCGCAGGCCGGCAAGGTCGGTTTGGGGGCGGCGGGCCAGGCCGTAGGTCGTCCAGCCGGTGGCCACGAGTTCGCGGGCCAGGTTGCTGCCAATAATGCCGCTAGCCCCGACGATGAGCGCTATTTTTTCCATGATAATAAGTTGATAAAAGGTTCGGGCCTAAGCTGCTCGGCAGCCCGGGCGGCAAGCCAGCGGGGCTACTGCGCCGCTGCCCCGCAAAGGTCGCGGCCCTAGCCCGGGGCACATTGTACAGAATGCCGAATTACTTGTACGTGGCAAACTGCGCGCGGTACGCCGACGGCGCCAGCCCCGTGGCCTGCCGAAACCAGCGCGAAAAATGGGCGGTGTCGTAAAACGTGAGCCGGTAGGCAATGTCGCTGACCGGCAGCTGGGTGCCGGTCAGCAGCACCCGCGCCTCGGTGGCGACCCGCTCCTTGAGCAGGCTGGCGGCGCTGCGGCCGGTGGCTTGGCGGCACACGGCGCTCAGCTGCTTACTTGTCAGGCACAGGGCCTCGGCGTAGGCGTCGAGGGCTAGTACTGGCGCGGTGGCCGCGGCCAGGCGGCTCACTATCAGGCGCAAAAATGCTTGCACCACCGGCGGCAGGCTAGCCGTGGCCCCCAGGGGCAATTCCCACTGCCGAATGTCGGCCAGCAGCAGGCGCAGGTAGTGGCGGGCTTTTTCGGGGTGGTGCTGCTGGGTGTAGAGCTGCTCGCCGACCTGGGCCAGGTCGGCAAACTCGGTGGGGGTGGCGGCGTGGTGCACGTAGGGCGCGCCGCCCGCCAGCACGGCCCCGAGCTGGTAGCCCGGCAGCAGGCCGGCGTTGTAAAAATCAGGCGAAAAAAAGCAGTAGAGCCCCGTCTGAGGTCCTTCGTGCAGGTGCCAGCTCAGGGCCGTGTCGGGCGGCACCAGCAGGATGGCGTGCGGCCCCACGGCCACCACCTCGTCATTCAGCGTGAAATGCCCGCCGCCCTCGGCCAGCAGCGAAAGCTTATAAAAGGAACGGCGGTGCACCTCAATGTGCTGGCGGCAGGTGGCAAACCGCTCCTCGCGCCGGTACACCACCAGCTGCTGCAGCGCCTCCACGGGCGGCTGCCGGGGCGCAGCCTCCGTGGCCTGGGGGTAGGCATCGAAGGCGAAGGTGGGCAGCGGCAGTTTTTCCATCGTTTTCTAACCCCCGGCGCGGCGAATGGTTGCGGCCGGAGCAGTTAGCTGCGGGGGTATTGGATGCGCGAGCCGGCCGGGTCCCGGCTCACAACGGGTTGAACTACACTATTCGCTAACCCCGGCGGATAAATAACGTGGGGTCTAAAGTCGAATAAAAGGTAGTGGCAAATTATTGATAAAGAATGAGTAATGATTTTTGAGGAAAGGACGAACAAGCTCGGATAAAGTCTGATGCGTGCGAAAAGTAGTTTTCGGGGCATTCGGGGGCTGCCCTACTTTTGAGCCATCCTTCAAGCACTCTTCCTCATGACCCCTACTGCCGTCACCACCGCCCGTCCGTCCGCCGCCTTCGTTGCCGCCTCCTGGTTTGCCCTGCTCGCGGGCATGGGCGGTTTCCTGGTCGGTCTGTTCAACGCCACGATGGCGCTCAACGAGAAGGGCTACTACTTTACCGTGCTCATGTTCGGCCTGTTCGCCGTTATCTCGCTGCAAAAAACGGTGCGCGACCAAATCGAGAAAATCCCCGTCACAAACCTCTACTACGGCCTGGCGTGGTTTGCCACGCTGCTGCCCATCGCCCTGCTGATTATCGGCCTCTGGCACGCCACCCTCACGCTCAGCGAAAAAGGCTTCTACGGCATGGCGTTTCTGCTGAGCTTATTCGGCGCCATCGCCGTGCAGAAGAATACGCGCGACATGGGCACCGCGCCCAAGAATACTGCTGCAATGGGAGAAGCTGAATAATTCGGTTTGCTGCTGCTTGCAGCTAACATAACAATATGTAAAACGAGAAAGCCATGGTGTAAACCATGGCTTTCTCGTTTGTTAATTAAGGCTGCCGCCGCACTCCTAAATAGCGCTGTTTCATGGTTTCGCTTTCGTGATAGATGATAGCACCATTATCAACAATGACGAAAGCGCCTAGATTTTTGCCCAAAACTTTGTTCAAAGCATCCTCAAGATTAAGCCATTGATTGTCAAGCTCACGTTGCTCGTGCATAATGTAACACTCGGTGCTATTCGTTAAGGACTGAATCTCTTTAAGAACATATGCTACGTGCTGGGAGCCGCTCGGAATTTGGTGGCAAAAGCGTAAATCCAGGTTTGAGATAAAGTGAGCCAACTCACCGAATCCGTAACCACCGCTCGCGTTGGGTTTGGCAAGCATGGCCAAGTAGCGTGCTTTCCGATGTTTAACCACAAAATTGTCTATAACCCGGGCGACAATTTCAGCTTCTGGCAATCTCTTTGGATTTTTGGCAGCTTTCATTGGTCGGATAATGTGGAGTGTAAACTTTTATTGAGCTAATGCCGGCTTACTCCCCATCACAAACTCCAGCGTGCCGCCCTGGCGCACCTCGCTTACGGGTAGGAAGGGCCTAGCCAGCAGCTGGCCATTTAGCCTAGCCGACTGCACGTAAACATTCTTATCAGACTGGTTTTTAACCGTCACGGTGAACGTTTTGCCTTCGCCCACTTGCAGCACGGCGCCGTGCACGGCGGGGCTACCCAGGGCGTACTCGCCCGAGGCGGGGGCCACGGGGTAGAAGCCCAGCGCCGAGAAGATGTACCACGCGCTCATCTGGCCGCAGTCGTCGTTGCCGCCCAGGCCGTCGGGGCCCTGGTGGTACATCTTGTTTAGTATCATGCGGATGCGGGGCTGGGTTTTGTAGGGCTGGTTGGTCCAGTTGTAGAGGTAGGCGGCGTGGTGGGCGGGCTCGTTGCCGTGCACGTAGTTGCCGATGATGCCGTCGCGGGTGATGTCCTCGGTTTCGGCGAAGAACTTGTCGGGCAGGTTCATCGTGAAGAGCGAGTCGAGGTGGGGCACGAAGCGAGCGTTGCCGCCCATCTTGGCGATGAGCCCGCTGGGGTCGTGGGGCACGTAGAGGCTGTAGTTCCAGGCGTTGCCCTCGATATAGGCCGGGTCGCTGGTGGTCAGCACGTCAAACTTGGCCCGGAACGAGCCGTCGGCCGAGCGCGGGCGCATGAAGCCGATGCGGGCGTCGTACACGTTTTGCCAGTTGGTGGCGCGCTGGCGAAACTCCTTTTCAATATCGGCCCGGCCCAGCTTTTGGGCGGCCTGCGCAATGCAGTAGTCGTCGAAGGCGTACTCCAGGGTTTTCGACACCGAGGCGCCGCTCTGGTCTTCGGGCACGTAGCCCTTGTCGATGTACAGGCCCAGCCCGTCGTACCAGCGCTGGCGGGCGGTGGTCACGCAGGCGGCGAGGGCCTTGTTTGGGTCGAAGGGCGCGTTGCCGAGCACGATGGCGTCGCAGAGCACCGGCACGGAGTGGTAGCCTATCATGCACCAGTTTTCGTTGGCGTAGTGGCTCCACACCGGTAGCATGTGCTCGGCGCTTTGGTCGAAGTGGGCGAGCATGCTCTGGGCCATATCGGCGTTGCGGCGGGGCTGCACGAGGTTGTAGAGCGGGTGCAGCGCCCGGTAGGTATCCCAGAGCGAGAAGGTGGTGTAGTTAGTGAAGTCCTTGGCCAGGTGGTTGTTCTGGTCCAGCCCGCGGTACTGGCCGTCCACGTCCTGGTAGGTTGTCACGCCGGTAAAGGCGTGGTACATGGCCGTGTAGAAGTTCTCCTTATCGACCCGGCGCGGCGAGCTGATGGTGATTTTGCTGAGCTCCTGCTGCCACTGGGCCTGGCCCTTTTGCCGGTAGTCGGCGAAGTTCCAGCCCGGCGCCTCGGCGCGCAGGTTGGCCAGGGCCCCGGCGGTGCTCACGGGCGAGAGGGCTAGTTTCAGCTTGATTTTATCGCCGGCCAGGGTTGCCCCAAAGTCGAAGTGCAGGCGCAGCTGGTGGGCGGCCAGGTCGGGCCAGTTGTGCGCCTGGTCGAAGCGGCCCCAGAAGCCCCGGTAGGCCTGCTTGGGGTCGTAGTTCCGGCTGCCGTAGGTTTTGAAGGGCCGCGAAAAGCTGAGCGCGAAGTACACCGTGCGGGTGCGGCCCCAGCCGCTGGTTTGGCGGTAGCCGGTCACGAGCGAGTCGTTTTCGACCCGCACGAAGGTCCAGGTGTTCTTGCCAGGATAGTTGTAAATCCCGGCCATCAAATCAAGAATTACGTGCGACTCGCTGGCCTGCGGAAACGTGTACTGGTGGATACCCACCCGCGTCGTGGCCGTGAGCTCGGCCAGAATGTTGTGGTCGGCCAGGCGCACCTTGTAGTAGGCCGGCTCGGCCACCTCGGTGGCGTGCGAGTAGGCCGAGCGGTAGCCGCCCAGCGGCCGGTCGGCCGTGCCGGGGTTCAATTGGAGCGGCCCGGTGGTGGGCATCACCAGCAAATCGCCCAAATCGGAGTGCCCCGTGCCGCTGAAGTGCGTGTGGCTGAAGCCCACGATGGTGGGGTCTTTGTACTGATACCCCGCGCAGTACGCGTAAATATCGGGGTTGTACTTGCCATTTAGCTCGTAGCTAATGGTGTCGGTATCGGGCGAGAGCTGCACCGCCCCGAAGGGCACCGTGGCGCCAGGGTAAGTGTGGCCCATGCGGGCGGTGCCCACTAGCGGGTGGGCGTACTGCACCAGGTTTTCAACTTGGGCGCGGAGGGCGAGCGGGAAAAGGAGCGCGGCCAGGGGCAAAAACTGCTTCATGCCGGCAAGGTAAGGCGGGTCGCGACGCGGCGCCCGCCCCGGCGCATTGGGCCCTAAAAAAGCCGCGGGCCCAGGCCCGCGGCTCTTAAAGAAGGATAGCTCGTGAAAGCTAGACTAGCGGGGCGCCGCCGACCAGCGCAAAGGCGGCGGCGCCCAGCACGAGCAGCGTCAGGACCAGCCAAGCAACGGCGCTCAGCAGGGGCAGTTAGGTATCCTGGCTGGCGATAAAGTTGAGGCCAAAAAACAAGTTTTCCTTGAGCAGCGAATTGGTGCGCCACAGCCGGTCTTCGCGGGCTACGAGCTGGGGCACGTTGCCGGCCTTGAACATAAACGGGGGAAACAGCCGGATGTACTGCACCGCGGCGGGCGCGATGCGCAGGCCCTTTTGGGCCAGCTCGCGCCGCCAAGTGGCCAGGCTGCGGATGTTCTCGTTGCCGATGGTGATGTTTTTTTGCAGCGTCTCGTCGTAGATGTCGATGATGCGCTTGTTGCCCCGGCGCAGGTACAGCTTGAGGTTTTGCACCACGTTGCCGCCGTTTTCTTCCACAATGATGAGGTTGCCGCCGGGCCGCAGGGCGCGGCAAAAAATGGCCAGCGCGTCTTGCAGCGGCTCAAGGTGGTGCAGCGTGTCCTGAATGATAATGTGGTCGTAGGAGGCCGGTGGGGGCGGCGAGTCAAACAGGTTTTCGTAGCTGTAGGTAAAGCCCGACACGTCGCCGAACTGCGCCCAGTAGCGCAGGCGCTCCGGAATCTGGGCAAAGTAGAATTCGAGCGTGGTACCGTGCACCTTGTAGCCGTTGAGGGCCAGAAAGATGGCCGTGGTGCCGTAGCCGCAGCCGCAGTCCCAGATGGCGGCGTCGCGGTTGGGCAGGTGGGCCAGAATGTACTCGAGGCGCTGCACCACGTAGGCCTTGCGAAACTCGAAGCTGGCGGGGCTTTCGAGCATTTTGTAGTAGCTCGTGAGCTGCGGATTGCCGCGGAGCTCATCGAGGAAAAGGTCAAAAAACGCGCTGACGGTCATAGCAACAAAGGCGCCGGGAAGAAGCAAAAAAGAGAAGGCCGCGGGTGGGCGGCGGGGCGAAAATACGCCCTGGCCTATGAAGAGGCAGCCAAATGCTGCCGCGCCACGGGCCGCTGCCCCGGCCCGCCGGCCGCCGGAACCAGCGGCACTCAATTGATAATCTTGCGCCTAGCGAGCGGGCGGGCGAACCGGCAACCGGTAAAAATAACCCCGACCATATCCGGCCGCAGCGCGCGCAGAGCCGTTTGGTAGCCGGCCGTGGGCCCGTGGGCGGGCTATTCTACCACGAGGCGCAGGGTGCGGGTGGCCTGCGCCCGGGCGCTGGTGGCCCGCAGCAGGTAGAGACCCGGCGCCAGCCCCGCCAGCCCGATGGTAGCCGTGGGCGCAATGAGCACCAGCGCGCCCTGGGCGTTGAACACGTGCACGACCACGGGGCCCTCCACGCCCAGCAACTGTACCTGACCGCGGGCGGGGTTGGGTGCGAGCGACCAGGCGCGGCGGCTGGCCGGGGCCGCGGCCGCCAGCGAAACATTGCCGGTGGCAATGTAGAGCGGGAGCGGGTTGGCGTTGGGCTGGCCCAGCTGGCCCCGGTCGTTGAGGCCCCAGGCCCAGAGCGTGCCATCGGCCCCCAGCACGGCCGAGTGGCTGGCGCCGGCCGCCACCAGCTGCCAGGTGGCGCCGGCGCCCAGCGGGGCGGGGGTGTTTTTGACCACGGTGGTGCCGTCGCCGAGCTGGCCGTAGTAGTTGTCGCCCCAGGTCCAGAGGGTGCCATCCTGGCGCAGGGCCAGCGAGTGCAGCTGGCCCGCGCTCACGCTCTGCCAGCGAGTGCCCGTGCCTACTTGCTGGGGCGCGGCCTGGTTGGTGGTGGAGCCCAGGCCGAGCTGGCCGTTGGCGTTGAAGCCCCAGGCCCAGAGGGTGCCGTCGGTGCGGGTGGCCAGGGTGTGCAGCTGGCCGGCGCTCAGGCTCTGCCAGGTGGTGGCCGTGCCCACCTGGGTGGGCGTGTCGCGGCTGCCGGTGGTGCCGGTGCCGAGCTGGCCGTAGTTGTTCAGGCCCCAGGCCCAGAGCGTGCCATCCTGCTGAATGGCCAGGGCGTGGTACTGGCCGGCCACCACGCTGCGCCACTGCGCGGTGCCCAGCTGCGCGGGCACCGGCTGGGTAGCCACGGCCGAGCCGAGGCCCAGCTGGCCGCTCGAGTTGCTACCCCACCCCCAGAGGGTGCCATCCTGGCGCAGGGCCAGGGTAGAGGCCTGGCCCGCGCTCACGCTCTGCCAGGTGGTGTCGGCGCTTACCTGCACGGGGGCCAGCTGCGAGGCAATGCCCAGGCCGAGCTGGCCGTTGGCATTGTCGCCCCAGGCCCAGAGGGTGCCATCCTGGCGCACGGCCACCGAGTGCGTGCTGCCGGCTGCCACGCTTTGCCAGTCGGCATCGGTGCCCACCTGCCGGGGCGTACTCTGGTCGAGGGTGTTGCCCAGGCCGAGCTGGCCGCTGGCATTGAGCCCCCAGGCCCAGAGCGTGCCGTCGGCCCGGATGGCCAGGGTGTGCGCCTGGCCCGTGGCTACGCTGCGCCAGCTGCGGGTGGGGGCCACTTGCGCGGGGGCCAGCTGCGCGCTCTGGCTGTTGCCGAGCTGCCCGTAGGTATTAAAGCCCCAGGTCCAGAGCGTGCCATCGGCGCGCAGCGCCACCGAGTGGCCGTAGCCGGCGCTCACGCGCTGCCAGGTAGTGGCCGTGCCCACCCGCTGCGGCACCGGCTGGTCGGCGGTGGTGCCCAGGCCGAGCTGGCCCCAGTAGTTGTAGCCCCAGGCCCAGAGAGTGCCATCCTGGCGCACGGCCAGCGAGTGGTAGCCCCCGGCCCCGAGGTCCTGCCAGGTGGTGCCCGTGCCCACCTGCTGCGGGGTGGGCTGGCCGGCGGGGCTGCCGGTGCCGAGCTGGCCGTAGGTGTTCTGGCCCCAGGCCCAGAGGGTGCCATCGGTACGCAGGGCCAGGGTGTGGTAGTAGCCCGCGCTCACGCGCTGCCAGGTAGTGGCCGTGCCCACCTGCACCGGCGCGCTCGCGCTGCTGCTGGTGCCCAGGCCGAGCTGGCCCCAGTAGTTGTAGCCCCAGGCCCAGAGGGTGCCGTCCTGGCGCACGGCCACCGAGTGGTAGGCGCCCGCCGCCAGGCTCTGCCAGGTGGTGCCCGTGCCAACGCGCACCGGCACGGGCTGGGTGTCGGTGTTGCCGACGCCCACTTCGCCGTCGTAGTTGAAGCCCCAGGCCCAGAGGGTGCCATCTTGGCGCAGGGCCAGGGTGTGGTAGTAGCCGGCGCTCACGCTTTGCCAGGTGGTGGCGGTGCCTACCTGCACGGGCGTCGTCTGAAACGAGGCCGCCGCGCCGGTGCCGAGCTGGCCGTAGCTATTGAGCCCCCAGGCCCAGAGGGTGCCGTCGGTGCGCAAAGCCACCGTGTGAAACTGCCCCACCGCCACGCTCTGCCAGTTGGTGGCCGTGCCCACCTGCACCGGCGCCGCCTGGTAGGTGGTGTTGCCCAGCCCGAGCTGGCCCTGCGCATTGAGCCCCCAGGTCCAGAGCGTGCCATCGGGGTGAATGACGGCCGTGTGCTGGCCGCCCGCCGCCACGCGCTGCCCATAGGCCGCGCCCCCCAGCAGCCACAGGGCTAGTAATAGCAAGCAAAAAGTAAAATTTTGCATTAATCCTTAAAAATAGACCGGTTCAGATGGTGGCAAGCTCAAAGGTAGCGCACAAAAGAACCGCTTGCCCTACCAGCCCGGGCCGGTAGGGCAGGCACGGCCCAGCTAGTGCACTGCCTGGTGCCGCCCAAGGAGGGTATACGGAGGAGTAAGCCCCGGGGGTGCCTGGGAAAGGACCAGCCATAGCGCCGCAAGGCGCTCGCCGCATGTTACTTGCGTAGATGCCGCCGCCAGGGGCCTACCCAGCCCCGAAGAGCCGAGCATCGCCCCGAAGGTTGCAGCCGCGCTGCCCGGCCGGCCGGGGCTAGGCCCGCCGCACCCGGTAGAGCCGGGCCCCGTACAAAAACACGACCACGTAGCAGATAATGGGCAGGTAGTAGGCGTGGGCCACGCTCACGTCGGCCACCGGGCCCATCACGAAGCGCGGAAACAGGGCCGCGCCCACCACGCCCATCACGATGAACGACGAGGCGAGCTGCTTATGCCGGCCCAGGTCCTTGAGACCCAGGCTGTAGATGGTAGGAAACATGATGCTGAAAAAGAAATTCAGCCCGATGAGCGCCCCGAACGATACCCAGCCCCAGTGCTGGGCCACGAGCAGGCACAGGGCGATGTTGGCCACGGCGGCAAAGGCCAGCAGCCGGTTGGGGGCAATAAAGCGCATGAGGTAGGTGCCCAGCAGGCGGCCCCCCATCATGCCCACCAGGCTGAGGGAGAAAAAATAGGCCGCTACATCGTTGGCCAGGTGGGGGAGCCCCGGCGTGAGGCCCACGGTGCGCTCCAACAGCGTGCCCACCTGCCAAAAGCCCTGCACAGCCGGGCCCGGCTTCAGGCCCATGTAGTCGGTGCCGTAGTTGATAAAAAAGGCCCAGGTGCCGCCCTGCGCCGCCGTGTTGAAAAGCTGCGCCACGCAGGCCCACACGAAGTGCTTGTGCTGAAACAGGCCTTTGTCGGCCCCGGGGGCAGTGGGGGTGTCGAGGGTGTGCTCGGCATTGAGCGGGGGCACTTTTACGAAGGCAAAGGCGATGCCGATGCTGGCCACCACCGTGCCGATGATGGTGTAGAGCAGCTTTACCGATGATAAGTCGCCGGCTGCGTGGGTGCCGCGCAGCACAAAGTAGCCCCCGATGAGCGGCCCCGACACGGCCCCGATGCCGTTGATGCCGTGCGAGAACGTGATGCGCTGGTCGGAGCTGGCCGGGTCGCCGAGGCCGTCCAGAAACGGGTGCGCCACGGCCTCCAGCGTGCCCAGGCCGCAGGCCAGCACAAACAAGGCCACCAGTAGAAACGGGAAGGAGGCCGCCGCCGCGGCCGGCACCATCAGAAACGCCCCGGCCGCGTACAGGCCCAGGCCCAGCAGCACGCCTTTCTGGTAGCCAAAGCGCTTCATGAACCAGCCGGCGGGCAGGCCCATCACGAAGTAGGCCCCGAAGGTGGCGGCCTGCACGTAGGCCGAGTTGGCCTTGCTCACATGCAGCACCTGCTGAAAGTGCTTGTTGAGAATGTCAGTCATCGTGACGCCCAGCCCCCAGAGCATGAACAGCGACACCACGAAGATGAACGTGAGCACATAGCGCCGCTCGGTGAAGGGCGGCGGGGAAGTAGCGGTAAGAAGTTGGGGCATAAGCAGGGAAAAGGAGCGGGCCAGCGCGGCCACGCGAATAGTCCAGGCTTTAACCCCAACTAGCAGGTTTAGTTGGGCGCCCGCCCCAGCCGGCCCGCTAACTTGCGCCCGCTGGCCGCTAAAATGCCCCGCCACCGGATGAAAGCAATTGAAAACCTGGCCACCTGGGGCCTGGCCGAAGACGAGTTGCCCGCGCTGGCTAATGTGGCCGTCGTGCGCTTCTTCTTCGCATACCCCGGCTACCAAGCCGTGCTAGCGTACCCGCCGGCCGAGCGCAAAAACCGAATTTCGGCCCAGCTGCGGGCAAAGTATCAGGCGCTTAAAGCGGCACTGCCGCCCGGTCCGTTCGAAAAAGTAGGGCCGCACTACCGGCCGGCGGGTATGCGGCGGCTGCCCGTGCGGCAGCTCCCGGCGCTGCTGGAACTGGCGGCCGTCGAGGGTATTTGGGTAGAAGAAATCGAGGGCCTAGCGCCCCGGCCCCCAGTAGCCGAGCCCAAGTGCTGGAGTATCAAGGCCCGCTTTGCCGTGCAGGTAGCGCACAAAACGACGGGCCGGCAACTAGTGGAGGAGCGGATTTTGTTAATTGCGGCGCTCGATGAGGAAGAAGCCCGCTGCAAGCTGCGGCCCACCTTTGCTACCTACGCCGAACCTTACTTAAACTCGGCTGGCTGCCTGGTGCGCTGGCAGTTTGAGGAGTTTCTGGCTGCGTACGAGGTAGCGGCCGGTCCACTGGCTGGGCTGCTAAGCCCCGAAGGGTTAGAAATATTTTCCCAAACCAGCCGCCGCCGCTTGACGCCCGAGCGGGCGTGGTACCCCGACCTGTCCGCGCCGCCCAGCTAGCTACTTCCCCAAATACCCCCCCAAATCGGAGATGCTGGCGATGCCCAGCTGCCGGGCCTGCTGCTGCCGCATGAGCAGGCAATAGGCGTTGTTGAAGCCCAGCGGGGCGCGCCAGGCCAGCCCGTAGCGGCGCGCAAACTCGGCCCGCACGTAGGCAAACACCGCCGCCGGGCGCCCGCCCAGCGAGTCGAGCACCGCCGCCGAGGGTTGCAGCAGCACTTGCAGGCCGGTGCCGGTGTACTCGGGGTACATATCAATCTGGCCGCCGCGCAGGGCCTCGAAGCAGATGGTAGTGCCGCCCAGGCCGGTTTTGGTGGCTACCGCCAGGTTGGTATTGCCGCGGATGAGGGCGGCGTACATTTCTACCAGAATGTACTGCTCGGCAAAAATCTTGGACCCCAGCCGCACCACGGCCGCACCGGGCGGCAGCGGGCGCGGCGCTTTCCAGAGGCCCGCCCGGTGCAGCCAGGCCAGGGCCACGGCCCGCGGCTCGCGGTGTAGATAGTCTACCTGATAATTCAGATTGGTCATGGCCGAGTCGGAGAGCCGGCCGTTGAGCTGGTCGAAGACCGGGCCCAGCTCGGGGTGGGCGCGCAGCAGGGCGGGGCGCACCACGGGGGCGGCGAAGTAGGGCGGCAGCGCGTGGCGGTCGTCGCGCAGCACGCGCAGGCCGTAGGCCCGGATGCGCCCGTCGGTCGAGTAGCCGTCGATGACGTCGACGCGGGCGGCACGGGCGGCCTCGTACACCAGGGCGGGGGCTAGCACCACGTTGGGCAGGTGGGTGAGGCGGTAAGCCTGGGTGAGGCCCGGCAGGCAGTCGGCCCGCCCGACAAACTCGGGGCTGAAGCCCGCCCGCAGCCGCCCGCTGGCCTGCGGCAGCCAGTAGCCGGCCGCCAGCAGGGGCAAGGCCAGCAGCAGCCCGCCGCCCACGGCGCGCAGCCGCTGGGCCGAGAGCTTCTCCAGCGCGCCCAGTCCGGCATCAAACGCCAGGGCCAGCCCGGCGGCCGGAATGGCGCCCGCCAGTATCATCACCGGGTTGTTGAGGGCGATGCCGCCGAAGATGAATTCGCCCAGCCCACCGGCTGCCACGTAAGCCGCCAGCGTGGCCACGCCCACGTTGATGACCGTGGCCGTGCGAATGCCCGCCATGAGCACCGGCAAAGCCAGCGGCAGTTCCACGCGCCGCAAAATCTGCCCATCGGTGAAGCCCAGCCCGCGGGCAGCCTCCACCACGGCCGGCGGCACGCCCCGGATGCCGGCCACCGTGTTGCGAATGATGGGCAGCAGCGAGTACAACAGCAGCGCCAGGATGGCCGGCGCCGCCCCAATGCCCAGCAGCGGAATCAGAAACCCGAGCAGCGCAATGCTCGGCACGGTTTGCAGCACGCCGGCCACTCCCAGCACCGCCGGCGCCCAGCGCGGCCGCCGCGTCAGCCACAGCCCCACGGGCACGCCCACGGCTACGCCCAGCAGCAGCGCCGCCGCCGTGAGGGCCACGTGCTGGAGCGTTTGCTGGCCCAGCTTGCCGGCCTGCGCGTGCCAGAAGGTAAAGAGTTCGGCTAGGGTGTGCATGTGGGGTGAATAGTGGCAATCGAAACCATTATAGGGGGATTATCAACTAGCTGCGCGCTTATGCTGTGCGAAGCGGCACGTAGTTGAAGCAACTTGGCCACTTCATTGCGTGGCTTAGGCGTGCTTTGGCGAGATGCTTCGACTGCGCTCCACTTCGCGCAGCATGAGAGAATATAAGCTTCTTCGCTTTACTTAACTAGCTTCAGTAGCAGCGACGCGCCGCGTTGCTACGCGCGCAAAGCCGCACGCATGTTTCCTCACTGCCCCCCGGCCAGCCGGTGCTGAAACTCGTCCAGAAACAGGCCTACGTGGTAGCCGTCGGCCAGGGCGTGGTGCACGTTCACGGCCACGGCCATGCGCTGGGCGGCGCCGGCGGCGAAGACCTGGCCGAAGGAGATTTTGGGGGCGCTGTCGGGAAACCGGAAGCTGCGGGCGTGGGTGAGGCCCGTAAACTTGACCCACGGAATGGCCGAGCAGTGCAGCACGTCGGGCCGGGCGGTGCGCTCGCTCAGGCCCAGGCCGGTGGTAGCCTGGATGGCCGCGATTTCAACCCGCGCGCCGGCCACAAAATCGGTCAGGCTAGCCTGCTGCTCGATGAAGGAAAAGCTGAACGTGTGGTCGGGCCGCCCGATGGTGGCCGAGGCGTGCACCCGGTCGTAGGTGTACACCTGCCCCTGCTCGATGCGCTGGCGGAAGGCCTCGATGGCATTGGCCGCCTGCACGGCGTGGTAGAGGTAGTAGAGGAAAAACGGTACCCCCAGCCGCCGCGCCTCGTCGCGGGCCAGGGTGCAGTCGATTTCGGAAACCAGGCCGAAAAAAGGCTCTTCGAAGGTCGAAAAGAACTCGAAATGCTCGCGGCGGGGCCAGGTGGCCAGGTCAATAGGGTGGCGCATGGGCGGCAAGTTCGGTAATTTTGGGGCTTCCGTACGGGGCGGCCGCTTGCCGGCTGCCCGTTTTCTGCTCTGCTTCATGCTTTTGCGCCAACCCCAGCTCATTGCCTTCGACGCCGACGATACGCTGTGGCCCAACCAGCCGCACTTCGACCACGTGGAGCGCGAGATGGCCGCCATCCTGGCCCACTGCGGCGATGCGGCGGCCATCGGCGCGCACCTCTACCAGGTGCAGCGCCACAACATGCACCTCTACGGCTACGGCGCCAAGTCCTTGATGCTGACCATGACCGAAACCGCCATCCAGCTCACCGATGGGGCCGTGACGGGCCGCGAAATTCAGCAGCTGCTCGACCTCGGCAAGCGCCTGCTCGACTTCCCCATTGAGCCCCTGCCCGGCGTGGTGGCGGTGCTGACCGAGCTGACGCGCCGCGGCCACCGCCTAATGGTGTGTACCAAGGGCGACCTGTTTGACCAGGAAAGCAAGCTGGCCCGCTCGGGCCTGGGCGATTTCTTCGCCTGGGTCGAGATTGTGAGTGAGAAAAACCCCGCCACCTACCAGCGCCTGCTAGCCCGCCACGGCGTAGACCCCGCGGCCTTCCTAATGATTGGCAATTCGCTCAAGTCGGACATCCTGCCGGTGCTGGCCGTGGGCGGCCAAGCCATTCACGTGCCCTACCACACCACCTGGCTGCACGAAGAAGTGCCCGCCGAGCAGCTCGTGGGCCTGAATTTTGGGCGCGTAGAGCAGCTGACCGACGTGCTGGCGTATTTGAAGTAGCGCAAAGTGCTGCTTTGCCGGTCGAATGACCCTGGCCGCGCCAGCTGCGCATGCTCGCGCACCAAGCTGGCGCTTCGCGCTACGTTCGGCTAGGCCAGCGCTTGGCCAAAAGCCGCCAGCAGTGGGCCTAGCGCCACGCCGCTGGCCGGTGCCCCAGCTACGCGCAGGCTCGCTGCGCCGGAGTCGCTGAGCAGCGTCACGGCTTCCTGCACGCTGGCGGTGGGCGGCAGGGTAGGTGCGTCGGCGGGGGCGGCTAGGGTCGTCTTTTCCAGAAAGGGCAGTACCTCGGCCAGGGTAGTCACGCGCATTTCGAGGGCCAGGCGCTCGGCCTGGAAGAAGCGGCGCACGAAGTCGTTGGCCGGCTGGCGCAGCAGCGCGCGCGGCGGGCCTAGCTGCTGAATCTGGCCCTGGTTGAGCAGCAGTATGCGGTCGGCCAGTTCGAAGGCTTCCTGCACGTCGTGGGTCACGAGCACCACCGTTTTGCGGCGCAATTCGTCCAATTCGCGGAAGTCGCGGCGCACGGCGGCCCGCGTTATCGGGTCGAGGGCGCCGAAGGGCTCGTCGAGCAGAATCACCGGCGGGTCGGCGGCCAGCGCCCGGGCCAGCCCCACGCGCTGCGCCTGCCCGCCCGACAGCTGGGCCGGCAGCATGTTTGCAAAGCGCGCAGCCGGCAGGTGCAGGCGCTCCAGCAACTCGGTGGTGCGGGCGGCCGTTTCGGCGGCCGGGTGGCCCAGCAGGCCAGGCACCACGCCGATGTTCTGGGCCACGGTGTAGTGGGGCAGTAGCCCCACCTGCTGAATAACGTAGCCGATGCCGCGCCGCAGCGCCTCGGGCGCCTGCTGGCGCACGTCGCGGCCGTGGAGTTTGATGGTGCCGCCGTCGGGCTCGATGAGGCGGTTGAGGGTTTTGAGCAGCGTGGTTTTGCCGCAGCCGCTGGGGCCCAGCAGCACCAGGGTTTCGCCTTCGGCTACTTCAAAAGACAAGTCATCGACCACCACCTGCGCCCCAAAGCGCTTGGTGAGGTGCGATACGCGGATGGCGGGCGAGCTAGGCAAGGCGTAAGTTAGGAGCGGGGTCGCAAAAAACAGGCGGGCAAGGTACGGCGAGTGCCCGCGCCCAGCGCTGGCTAGGCCCGCCGCTATGTTGGCTCGCTATAAACCAGAAGCGGGCCGCTGGAGGGGGCCAGTGCCGGCCAGGCTCGCCGCTACGGGCGAGCCAGCAGTTGCTGCAACACCCAGGTATTGCCGTCGGGGTCAGCGAAGGACGCGTACAGTACGCCGCCCCTGTTTTGCACTTCGCCCACGGCCACGCCCCGGCCCAGCAGCTCGGCGCGGGCGGCAGCCACGTCGGCCACCACCAGGTGCAGGCCGCGCAGCGAGCCAGCGGGCATGGCCAGGCCCGCTAGCCCCTGGGCCAACACAATCGAGCAGCCCGAGCCCGGCGGCGTGAGCTGCACCACCCGCACCGTGGCGCTGGGCCGCACGTCGTGGTCGAGCCGAAAGCCGACTTGGTCCTGATAAAACTGTTTGGCGCGGTCCAGGTCGGCCACCGGCACGGGGAGGAGTTCGAGCTTAAAATCCATGAGACGAAGAACGGAAGGCTGGCTGGGGTGAGACCGCCAAGGTACGCCTGGCCCGGCGGGTGGGCGGGGTCGCCGAGGCAAGCCCGGCCACCCGGGCTAAGGCCTATTATTAGGTGGGTAGCGTACCAAATGGGCGCTGCTCCACGTTGCCTTCACCAGGGGCTGGCCTTTCCGCGGGCCCTGGCCCACGTTTTCTCGCTACTTTTGACCGTTCGCGCGCAGGGCCCGTTTGGCCCCGCCCGCCCCACCGAACCGCTGCCTCCACATGAAGCTACCCCCCCGGCTCACGCTGGCCGCCGCCCTACTGGGCGCGGCTGCCGCCGAGCCTCAGCTAGCCCACGCCCAGCTTACCCAGGCTGCTACCTCGCCCGAGCGCTTTTTCTTGGAAGGCCTCGACCTGTTTGATAAAAAGCAGTACGGCGCCGCCCAGCAGGCCATGCAGCAGTACATGCAGACGGCCCCCGCCCGGGTGGGCGAGCAAAGCGGCCCCGCCACCGCCAGCGGCCGCTTCGAGCGCCTGGCTGATGCCGAGTACTACTACGCCGTGAGCGGCCTCTACCTGCTGCATCCCGATGCCGAGGGGCTCATCCTCGATTTTGCCCGCCAGCACCCCGCCCACCCGCGGGCCGCGGTGGCCTATTTCGAGTTGGCCAAGTTTTACTACGACCAGCAGAACTACGGCCAGGCCAGCCTCTATTTCCAGAAGGTAGCCCCCGCCAACCTGAGTGCCAGCCAGCGGGCCGAGTCCGATTTCAAGCTCGGCTACAGCCACTTTCAGCTCAAGGAGTACGACCAGGCACGCATTCTGTTCGACCGTAACAAGAAGGAAGTCAGCCAGTACCGCTACGCCAGCGCGTACTACGCGGGCTACCTGGCCTTTCGGGCCGGCGACTACGCCGCCGCCCGCCAGGACCTGCTCGTGGCCGCCGAAAACGACGCCTACCGCGGCGTGGTGCCGGCCGTGATGACCCAGATTTACTACCGCGAGGGCGATTATGACGGCCTCATCACCTACGCCACCAAGGCCCTGGCGCAAACCCCGCCGCCCACCAGCGCCGACGAAATCCAGCTGCTCGTGGGCGATGCCTACTACCAGAAGCAGGACTATAAGCAGGCTGGCCCGTACTTCGACCAGTATGCTGCGGCCCACAAGGGTAAAATCGACCCTAGCCTGCAGTACAAAATCGGCTTTGCCAACTACAAGGAGGGCGACTACCCGCACGCCATCGCCAACTTCAAGAACGTGGCCGCCCGCCGCGACTCGCTGGGCCAGAACGCGGCCTACCACCTCGGCCTGAGCTACTTGCAGGCCGGCCAGAAGACGGCCGCGCTGGCCGCCTTCGACGCCGCCCGCCAGAGCACGCTGGAGAAAAACCTGTCGGAAAACGCCACCCTCAAGTATGCCCAGGTGCAGTACGAGCTGGGCAATTTGCCCGAGGTAATTGCGGCTTTGCGCGACTTTCGCAAGAAGTACCCGCGCTCGAAAAATCAGCCCGTGGTGGACCAACTGCTCAGCGACGGCTTCCTGTCGAGCACCGACTACGCCGAGGCCCTGGGCTATTTGGAAGGATTAGGGGACGACCGCGGCGACAAGCTCAACGGCACCTACCAGCGCATTGCGTATTCGCAGGCCGCCACGCTCTACAACAACGCCAACTACAGCCAGGCGCTGCCCCTGCTCGATAAGAGCCTGAAATACCCGCAGGACGATGCCCTGCGCGCCGCTGCCCAGGTGCTGCGCGGCGAAATCTACTCGGTGGGCCAGCAGTACCCCGACGCCATCACGGCCTACGCGGCCGCCGCCCGCTCGGCCCGCCAGGGTGGCGTGAGCGACGAGGAAACCCAGTACGTGCAGCTGGCCCGCTACGGGCTGGGGTATGCCTACTACAACACCAAGCAGTACGACAAGGCCCGGCCCCAGTTTCAGGCCTACCTTGATGACCCGGCCGCCAAGCCCGCCGACCCCAACTACCAGGATGCTACCCTGCGCCTGGCCGACACCTACTACGTGGCCAAAAGCTACCAGCAGGCGCTCGATTTGTACGACAAGGTTATTCAAGCCAATGCCCAGGACAAGGACTACGCCTACTACCAGAAGGGCCTGACCCTGGGCCTGCTCGGGCGCAAAGACGAGGCCAGCCAGACCCTGGCCGCCCTGCTCAAGAGCAACCCCGACTCGCGCTACGCCGAGCAGGCCGTGTTCCAGCAGGCGCAGCTCGCCTTCCAGGCCGGCGACTACGGTCCGGCGGCCGAGGGCTTCACCCGCCTCATCCAGAACCGGCCCACCTCCAGCCTGCTGCCCGATGCCTACCAGCGCCGGGGCGTGGCCTACGCCAACCTCGAGCAGCAGGACAAGGCCGTGGCCGACTTCCAGAAAGTGCTGACCGACTACCCGCGCAG
>Ga0160429_1000669_pt1 | contig 24772 bp, 17 predicted proteins | sample SolpanmetagenomR_FD_108199 | JGI IMG/M metagenome (GOLD analysis project Ga0160429, IMG submission 108199) | Solar panel surface microbial communities from Lawrence Berkeley National Laboratory, California, USA - R | ecosystem: Engineered > Built environment > Solar panel > Unclassified ... | reverse complement strand
ATGTTTGCTGCCCGCCCTACCCCCCCCGACCGCATTACTAGCCTGCACAATCCGCGCATTAAAGACGTGCTGCGCCTACAGGATAAATCGGCCGAGCGCCGCCGCCAGGGTCTCACGCTGGTAGAGGGCTACCGCGAGCTCACCAACGCTCGCCAAGCGGGCTGGGCCGTAGCCACGCTGCTGGTGTGCGAGGAGTTAGCGGGGCCCGACATTACCCAGCTACTATTTGCGCCCGCCCAGCTCGCGCCGCGCCCCTACGACTACTTGCCCGTGAGCGCCGCCGTGTTTGCCAAGCTGGCCGTGCGCGAGCGCTCCGATGGCGTGCTGGCTGTGCTGCATACCCCAAGCTCCGCCCTTGCCGACCTAGCCCTACCCCCCAACCCGCTGGTAATAGTGCTCGAAGCGGTAGAAAAGCCCGGTAACCTAGGCGCCATCCTGCGCACCGCCGATGCCGCGCCCACCCACGCCGTGCTGGTCGGCGACCCACGCACCGACCTCTACAACCCCAACGTTATCCGGGCCAGCCTGGGCGGTATTTTCACGGTGCCCACCGTGGCCGCGCCGATGGCCGAGATTCTGGCGTTCCTGCAAGCAAAAGGCATTCGCACCTTCGCTGCTGCCCTGGCCGACGACGCCAAAAGTTACACGGCTACCAACTTCAGCGGCCCCACCGCGCTAGTGCTTGGCACCGAGGCCGACGGCCTCACGCCCGCTACCCGCGCCGCTTGCGACGAAACCGTCATCATCCCCATGCGCGGCGTGCTCGACTCGCTCAACGTGAGTGTGGCCGCCGCCGTGCTCACCTTCGAGGCCGTGCGCCAGCGCGAGCGGGGGTAGGGCTGCCTACCCCCGCTCGCGGTAGCTAAGTTGGCTAATACGATTTGTAGGGCAAAAACTTGCCGCTCATCACGATGCTCACCCGGTCGCCGTTGGCGTGGGGCTCGCGGGTGAGGTCCATCGAAAAGTCGATAGCGCTCATGATGCCATCCCCAAACTCTTCGTTAATCAACTCCTTGAACGTGAGGCCGTACACATTCACTAGCTCGTAGAAGCGATAGATGAGTGGGTCGGTGGGCACGGCCGTGGGCAGCGAGCCTTTGTAGGGCACGATTTGCAGCCACGCGGTTTCCTCATCGTCGAGGCCAAACAGGCGCTTGGCTACGGCTGCTTGCTCGGCAGTGAGCTTCATTTGGCCGAGCAAAGCGGCGGTGGACCATTCCTTGCTCTGGCCGATTTCCTGGGCGATGTCGGCCCAGCGCAGGCCTTGCTTCACTTTGGCAGTAAGTATTTTTTGGGTAACGGTAGCGCGGTCCATTAGCTAGTAGGTAGGGATGGATGAAAAGTAGTAGCCTGCTTAGTAGTTCGGCTTACTTATCTGGCCGCAAGATGCACCTGCTTCTCAATATACCGTTACGCCGAAGCCCAGCTCCTGAGCTAGTCGACGGGCGTCCTCCGCTTGGGCTTCGGCCACCACGCTCAGCGGGTACGCGTCGCTGTCCAGCGTCAGCAGTGCTAGTGCTAAGCCCAACGGCTCCAGCCCTTCCTGCAAAGCATCGAGCGCTTCGGGCCCTTTGCCTACTGCCGTTAGCCGCAGGCGCTCGGGCCGCTGCTGTTGCTCTAGGATGTCATTCAGTCCCTCAGCCGTTTCAGCGGCGGGGTCTTGATAGCCGCTTTCCCACAGCAGGTCTTCGCTCAACAGCGCGTCGATAAGGGCCACGTCGCGCAGCTCCTGGGGGGGTAGGGCCGCCTCCATACCGCGCTCGGCTAGCTCCTCGGCGTAGTGCGTTTGGTAGGCAGCGGGGTCGCGGAGCACCAGCGCCAGCCGCTCCTTAATGCGTTGGCCGGCAGTAATATCGCCTAGGGTAAAAAGCTGGATAAACTGAGTCAGATTGGCTTGATTCATAAGTCAAAATATTAGGTAACATGCAAAGAAAAAGGGCGCGACCAACGCCGCGCCCTTCTCCTAAACCTACGTTCGCATCTGCGAAATCTGTTTAATCTGCGATTTATTCGGCCGTCTTGGCGTAGCGCAAGCGCTCGTTTTCGTCGAGCAGAATCTTGCGCATCCGTACCGACTTCGGCGTTACTTCCAGGTACTCATCCTTCTGGATGTATTCCATGGCTTCTTCCAGCGAGAACTGACGCTTAGGTACAATCTTGGCGTTGTCATCCGTGCCTGAAGCACGCATGTTGGTCAGTTTCTTGCCCTTCTGAATGTTGATGGTCAAGTCGTTGGGGCGGGTGTGCTCGCCGATTACCTGGCCAGCGTACACTTCCTCACCTGGGTCCACGAAGAATGAACCACGGTCCTGCATCTTGTCGATGGTGTAGGCGGTACCAGGACCGGTTTCCAGCGAAATCAGCGAACCCGCGATACGGCCGGGAATTGGGCCCTTGTGCTCTTCGTAGTCGATGAAGCGGTGGTTCATGATGGCTTCGCCACCAGTGGCCGTCAGCACGTTGTTACGCAAGCCAATGAGGCCGCGCGACGGAATGGTGAATTCCAAGTGCTGCAAGTCGCCCTTAGGCTCCATGATGGTCATTTCGCCTTTGCGCATGCTCACCAGCTCAATCACCTTACCGGCCGAGTCCTCGGGCACGTCCACCACGAGCAGTTCGATAGGCTCGGTGCGCTTGCCGTTTTCGTCTTCTTTAAACAGCACCTGGGGCTGGCCCACTTGCAGCTCGTAGCCTTCGCGGCGCATCGTCTCGATGAGTACCGACAAGTGCAGAATACCGCGGCCAAACACCAGGAAGGTATCCTCCTTATCAGTAGCCTCCACGCGCAGAGCGAGGTTTTTCTCAGTTTCCTTGAACAGGCGGTCGCGTAAGTGGCGTGAAGTCACGAACTTACCTTCTTTACCGAAGAACGGCGAGTTGTTGATGGTGAACAACATGTTCATCGTCGGCTCGTCGATGCTGATGCGTTCGAGCTGCTCGGGGTTGTCGGCGTCGGCCAGCGTATCACCGATGTCGAAGCCTTCGATGCCCGAAACGGCGCAGATTTCGCCGCTGCCTACCTGGTCCACTTTTACGCGGCCCAGGCCTTCAAATACGTGCAGCTCGCGAACTTTTACCTTTTTAATGCTACCGTCAGCTTTCATCAGGCTCATGTTCGAGCCTTCTTTCAGCGTGCCGCGGTGCACACGGCCGATGGCGATACGACCTACGAACGCTGAGTAGTCAAGCGACGTAATCTGCATCTGAGGCGTACCCTCTAGCACCGGTGCGGCTGGGATGGACGCTACCACCGCGTCGAGCAGCGGGATGAGGTTGTCGGTTTTTACTTTCCAGTCGGTGCTCATCCAACCCTGTTTCGACGAGCCGTACAGCGTTACGAAATCAAGTTGGTCTTCCGAGGCACCTAGGTTGAACATGAGGTCGAAAACCTGCTCGTGCACCTCGTCGGGGCGGCAGTTTTCCTTGTCCACTTTGTTCACCACCACGATAGGTTTCAGGCCCAGGTCGATGGCTTTGCCCAGCACGAAGCGGGTCTGCGGCATGGCGCCCTCGAAGGCATCCACAAGCAGCAATACGCCGTCGGCTAGCTTCAACACGCGCTCTACCTCACCGCCAAAGTCGGCGTGACCAGGAGTGTCGATGATGTTGATTTTCACGCCATTGTAGCGCACCGATACGTTCTTCGATACGATAGTAATGCCGCGCTCGCGCTCCAGGGGATTGTCGTCGAGGATAAGGTCGTCGAACTGCTGGTGAGCGTCGAAAATCTTGGAGGCGTGGATAATCTTATCCACCAAAGTCGTCTTGCCGTGGTCAACGTGGGCAATGATGGCGATATTCCGAATGTTCTGAGTCATACGTAAGTTTTTGCGGCCGCAAAGGTACGAATTTTCAAGTAGAAAACCGAGTTGTGTTTTTATTATCCTGAAAATCAACAACAGGCAACTTCCCAAACGTTCCGACCTGCCCAATAAGTGTGCCCACTGTGCGGCTGCTACCGCGCCGTGGCTACCGCTGGCGGCGCATCCGAACGCCCAGGCTTTTTCGTTTGTTTAGCTACCAACCAAATCCCCTTGCTTATCCCTACCCCATGCGCCCTTCCTTGCTTTCTCTTCTGCTAAGCGTAGCCGCCTTATCGCCCGCCTGCTCGCAAAGCCACGCCGACCAGACGGTGGCAGCTGTGCCGGCCGGCCCCCACGGCGCCTCGGTGACCACCGCCAAGTACCCGCAGCCGCAGCCCGTGACGGGCAAGCCCGGCGAGTACCCCGTTACCAAAACCGATGCGGAGTGGAAAAAACAGCTCACACCTGACCAATACTACATTCTGCGGGAAGAAGGCACCGAACGTCCCTTCACCGGCAAGTACCACGACAACCATGCGGCTGGCACCTACTATTGCGCCGCCGACCATAACCTGCTGTTTTCCAGTGATACTAAGTTTGAATCAGGAACTGGCTGGCCTAGCTTTTACGCGCCCGCCACGGCCGCTAGCCTCAAGGTAAAATCTGATAAAAGCTTTGGCATGAGCCGCGACGAGATTGTCTGCGCCAAGTGCGGCGGCCACCTCGGCCACGTCTTCGACGACGGTCCCAAGCCCACTGGCCAGCGCTACTGCATGGACGGAAACGCGCTGACATTCGAGCCAAAAAAATAACTACCAACTGCACCGCACATAATCCGTATGGATAAAAGGCAGCCCATTTTGGGCTGCCTTTTTGCTGATACTCATGTTCTTCCGCCTTTCTTGCCGCGCCGCGGCCCTGGGCCTACCCCTGCTGCTGGCCGGGTGCACCGCCACCGAGCGCACCGCCGAAAATGCCGCGCCGCGCGCCGTGCCCACGCAGGTAACAACCGACGCCGACCGCCGCGCTATCTACAACGCTAATGCACCGGCTGGCACTGCGGCCCGCACGCCTGTGCCTGATGCCACCCCCAACACGATGCGCCTCGGCGAGCAGGCTTCCGATATTAACCGCCTCAAGCGGCCCGAAACGCTTAACACCAACGACGCCAACAATACGACTAACGAAACCCGGCTGCAGCGCATTGACCAGTCGCTGCCCGACACCATGCGCCGCCCCTAAGAGCATAGAAATTTGATTAAAAATCAAAAAGCCGGCTCCTTCCCAAGGTGGAAAAGAGCCGGCTTTTTGAGTGGCTTACGCTACTCTATACGTTGTCGACAGCTATGCTGTCGTTGGCCGTAGCCACGGGCGTGCTTAGGTCAGGTGCGGCGGTTGAGGCAGCGGCTGGGCGCTTGGGGCGGCCCGGCCCAGAGCTGCTGGCCGGTTTGCTGGTTGCCGTGGTTAAGCCGGTAGGCCGGCCAGCACCTTTACGTGGTGCGGGGGGGGTAGGGGCCGTGAGCTTGGCTTTGCGCACCGGGCTGGCTGCGGGGGCTGGGGTGCTGGCCGCCGTTGCGACGGTATTAACAGCTTCTTCGGTGGCATCGGGGGGGGTAGGGGCACCCGGCGCCATAGCGTCGTAGTGGCGCACGATGGTGTGCAGGGCCTGCTCAAACATGCGCTCCGTATCGACATCGAGGCGGCGGGTAGCCTCTTTCACTACTTCTTTCAGCTTGGCTTTCGTTTCTTTGCGAATGCGCGCGACCACCTCATTCATACGAACGTCCAGCTCCTTTTGCAGCTGCTTGGCGGCCGACTTCAGGCTTTCCTTTTGGTTGGACTTCTTCTCGGCGCGGTCATCGGTCAAGTTTTTAGTTGCCCGGTGGCTGGCTTTCTGAGATTTGCGTTCCGCTTTTTCCTGCGGGCTACGTTTGATTTTGGCAGCAGGCGCTTCGGTTGAAGTCGTGGCGTTCTTTTTAGCCATGAGTAAAAGAAATTAACGAAAAGTGAAAAGAGGTGAAAGAGTGAGAGTTGGCGCGGCTTACTGTCCTCTATTAAGTAGCTTCTCCACAAACGGCCGCGCGCAAATTTTGTTAGCATACCCTGCTGCCACCTTTGCTACCAGCTCGTGGCGGGGCCACATTTTTACCACTCCCCAAGTTTAAGCCACGCGACCCCTAATTTTCGCACTTTGCCTGCTTCTGCGGCCAACTTAGCGGCCAGCTTTATTTTCTAATGACCTCACTTCCTCAGCGTTATACGGTTACGGCCGCTTTGCCCTACGCCAATGGCCCCGTGCATATTGGCCACCTGGCCGGCGTGTATTTGCCCGCCGATATTTATGTGCGCTACCTACGGGCCCAAAACCGCGATGTAAAATTTATCTGCGGCTCCGACGAGCACGGGGTGCCCATTACTATTCGGGCTCAGAAAGAGGGGGTTACGCCTCAGCAAGTAGTCGATAAGTACCACGCTATTATTCGCGATTCCTTTCGCGATTTCAACGTGTCGTTCGACGTGTATTCGCGCACTTCTTCCAAGACGCACGCCGAGGTTTCGAGTGAGTTTTTTAAAAAATTATACGCTGACGGCAAGTTCATTGAGCAAACCACGCAGCAGCTCTACGACGAGCAGGCGGGCCAGTTTTTGGCCGACCGCTACGTGGTAGGCACCTGCCCCAACTGTGGCAACGAAAACGCCTACGGTGACCAGTGCGAGCGTTGCGGTACCTCACTTAGCCCTACCGAGTTGATTAATCCGCGCTCGATGCTCAGTGGCAATACGCCGGTGCTGCGCGACACGCGCCACTGGTTTTTGCCCCTGAATGAGTACGAGCCCTGGCTGCGCGAATGGATAATCGAGGGCCACAAAAGCGACTGGAAAACCAACGTGTACGGCCAGTGCAAATCCTGGATTGACCAGGGCCTGCACGCCCGCGCCGTAACCCGCGACCTCGACTGGGGCGTGCCCGTGCCGGTGCCCGGCGCCGATGGTAAAGTGCTGTACGTCTGGTTTGATGCGCCCATCGGCTACATCTCGGCTACGAAGGAAGGCTTTCCCGACGACTGGCAGAAATACTGGCAGGACCCCGGCACCAAGCTGGTGCATTTTATCGGCAAGGATAACATCGTTTTCCACTGCATTATTTTCCCGGTAATGCTAAAGGCGCACGGCGATTATATCCTGCCTGACAACGTGCCGGCCAACGAATTTTTGAACCTCGAAGGCGATAAAATCAGTACCTCGCGCAATTGGGCCGTGTGGCTGCATGAGTACCTAGCCGACTTCCCCGGCCAGGCCGATGTATTGCGCTACGTGCTGTGCGCCAACGCCCCCGAAACCAAGGATAACGACTTCACCTGGAAGGACTTCCAGGCGCGCAACAACAACGAGCTGGTGGCTACGCTCGGCAACTTTGTGAACCGTGCGGCGGTGCTCACCCAGAAGTTTTTTGACGGTAAAGTGCCCGCGCGCGGCGAGTTGACGGAGGTAGACGAAGAGGTGTTTCGGCAGCTGGCTGAATTCCCAGCTCGCGTCGGCGACCTCATCGAAAACTACCGCTTCCGCGACGCGCTGGCAGAGCTAATGAACCTAGCGCGCCTCGGCAATAAATACCTCGCTGATACGCAGCCCTGGCACCTCATCAAGACCGACGCGGCCCGCACGGGTACGGTTCTGCACGTGGCGCTGCAAGTGGCGGCCGCACTAGTGCCGCTGCTCACGCCCTTCTTGCCCGAGTCGGCCGCGAAGCTGGCAACTATGCTCAACTTTGAGCCCGGCGACTGGCAGAGCGCGGCCCGCGCCGAGCAGCTGCCCGCCGGCCACCAGCTGCAGGAGCCCGCGCTGCTGTTTGCCAAGATTGACGATGCGGTAGTACAAGCGCAGGTACAGAAGCTGCTCGATACCAAGCAAGCCAACGCCCTGGCTGCTACCCCCGTCGCACCGGCCAAAGAAAATGTGAGCTTCGACGAGTTTGGTAAAATGGACTTGCGCGTGGGTACCATCGTAGCCGCCGAGAAGGTCGCCAAAACCAAGAAATTGCTCAAGCTCACCATTGAGGTCGGGCTAGAGCAGCGCACCATCGTCAGCGGCATTGCCGAGTCATTTATTCCCGAAGCCCTGATTGGCCAGCAGGCGATGGTGCTGTTGAACTTGGCCCCCCGCGAAATCAAAGGCATTCAAAGCCAGGGCATGCTGCTGCTGGCCGAAAATGCCGATGGCAGCCTGGCGCTGATGCAGCCCGGCAGCGCGGTGCGCAATGGCAGCCCGATTTTGTGAGCGGCAGAAGAAGTCCATCACTAAAAAAGCCCGTCATGCTTCGACAAGCGAAGCATGACGGGCTTTTTGGTTGTTTTTAGTTTTTGACGCTATTTCACGTTCACGATATTCATGGCTCGTTCTAAGCCCATGCTACCAAAGGCCAGCACGGCGTCGGCAGCTTTTTCGATGCGCAGCGGCAAGTCGATGCGCTCATCAGCCGAGAAGGCGTCGAGCACGTAATCGACCTGCCTGCCCTTCGAAAAATTGGCATCTACGCCAAAGCGCAGCCGGGCATAGACGTCGGTGCCCAGCGTGGCTTGAATGTCTTTGAGGCCATTGTGGCCACCGGCCGAGCCCTGACCTTTTAGGCGCAGCTTACCGAAGGGTAGGGCCAGGTCGTCGGTCACGACGAGCATATTCTCTGCCTGAATTTTTAGCGTGCTAAGCCAGTGCGCGGCCGCTTTGCCGCTCAGGTTCATAAACGTGGTAGGCTTCACTAGCACGTAGCGGTGGCCCTTGTTTTTGAACTCAGTGGTGAAGGCGTGGCGGCCGAGCTCGAAGCGCGGCGCTTCAAACTTTTGGGCCAGATAATCGGCCACCATAAAGCCGATGTTGTGCCGGGTATCGGCGTACTCGGGGCCAATGTTGCCGAGGCAAAGAATTAAAAAGACCACTGGTTGGCGCGGATTTAAACGAAGTTCAGGAACGGCTGCCTTGCGGCATTGCTGCGAGCTAAGCCTGGTACGGGGCTCTACTTTACCAAAAAAGCCACCCCATGAGGGTGGCTTTTTGCTGGCGAAAATAACGCTGTCCACAGAATTTGTGAAATTCGTTTAAGTCCGCGTAGTCCTTGCTTATTACTTGTTGCCGGCCAACTCGCCTTTCAGGGCGCGCGGTACGGTTACGGTAGCAATCGGGGCCTGCGCGCTGGTCAGGATGGTGTAGTTGGTGGGCTGTACCGCACCTACTTTCACCGACTTGCCTAGCTCGAGGGTGCTGATGTCAACTTCTACGTAGTCGGGCAGGTTTTCGGGCATAGCCTTCACCTTCACCTTACGGATTTTGCTGGCCAGCTTGCCACCGGCCAGTACGCCCGGCGAAACGCCGATGTACTTCACGGGGATGTCCATGCGCACTTCTTTGCCGTCCTGAATTTGCAGGAAGTCAACGTGCAGCAACATCTCGTTTACGGGGTGAAACTGGGCATCCTGCACAATGGCGCGGTAGTGCGTGCCTTCCACGTTCAGGTCCACAATGTGGGCTTCGGGGGTGTACAGCAATTCGCGGAACAGGATGGCGGGCACCGAGAAGTGCACCGTGTCTTCGCCACCGTACAGTACGCACGGCACTTGCGCGTCGAGGCGCAGCGCCTTAGCGTCCGTCTTGCCGAGATTCGCTCTTTTAAACCCTACAATCTCCAGGCTTTTCATAAAAGAAGTTGATTTGGAATGAATTATCCGCCGGGCAACCCTTGCCAAACGGGCCGCAAAGGTAGGAGTTTTTAGCTAGATTTGCTACCCCTCGCGCACAAATACGCCCAGGTGCTGCTGCGTTTGGTTGGTTTTGAGCCCGCCAGTATCGGTTGTTTTTGCTGCCTACACTAGCCCTACCCCCCTTCCCCTCTTATGACTACAAAGGTTATCTTCGGCTGCCTGCTCCTGCTGAGCAGTGGCCAGCTATGCGCTCAGACCCCGCCGCCAGCCGCCGCCAACTACGCGGCGCAGCACTACACCAAGCAGGAAGTGTACGTGACAATGCGCGACGGTGTGAAGCTGTTCACGGCCATCTACACGCCCAAAGGCGCGGGCGCCAAGCAAAAATACCCGATACTGATGCAGCGCACCTGCTACAGCGTGGCGCCTTATGGCCCCGGCAGCTACCCCGCCCGCCTGGGGCCGTCCGAAACCATGATGAAGCAAGGCTACATCTTTGTGTATCAGGACGTGCGCGGCCGCTGGAAAAGCCAGGGCACCTTTACCAACATGACGCCCATTATTGATAAAAAGAAGGGCAAAACCGCCGTGGACGAAGGTTCCGATACCTACGACACCATCGACTGGCTGGTGAAAAAAGTAGCCAGCAACAACGGTAGGGTAGGGCAATGGGGCATTTCTTACCCCGGCTTCTACACGGCCGCCGGCATCTTGTCGAACCACCCGGCCCTGAAAGCATCGTCGCCCCAGGCACCGGTGTCCGACTTCTTTTTCGATGATTTTCACCACAACGGGGCTTTCCTGGAGTCGTACCTGTTCACATTCCCGGTGTTTGGGGTGCAGAAAACGGACACGACCAGCAAGGCGTGGTACGGAGAGCAGATGATTAAGGCGGGCACGCGCGATGGCTACCAGTTTTTGCTCGATATGGGGCCGCTGAAGAATGCGGACAAATACTACAGCAAGAACTTCTTCTGGCAGGAAACCATCGACCACCCCAGCTACGACGACTTTTGGCAAAAGCGCGCCCTACCCCCTCACTACGCCGCAGGTGTGAAACCCGCCGTGATGACGGTGGGCGGCTGGTTTGACGCCGAGGACCTGCGCGGCCCGCTCACCATCTACAAGACCATTGAAAAGAAGAGCCCCGGCACCTACAACACGCTGGTAATGGGGCCGTTTGGGCACGGCCGCTGGTCGCGCGAAACGGGCCACACCATGCATAGCAACGTGTATTTTGGCGACAGCATTGCCACGTTTTACCAGCGCAATATTGAGGCGAAGTTTTTCGAGCACTTCCTGAAAGGCTCGGGCGACAAAAACTCGGGCCTGCCCGAAGCCTACCTCTTCGACACCGGCAACAAGCAGTGGGAAACCTTTGAGAAATGGCCCGCCGCCGCGGCCACGCACCAAAAGCTGTACCTGAGCGCCAACGGCAAGCTCGACCAGCAGGCCGCCGCGCCAGGCACCATGAGCTTCGTGAGCGACCCGCTAAAACCCGTGCCCTACACCGAGGATAACACGACGACCATGGGCTTTACGCCGCACAACTACATGAGTGAGGACCAGCGCTTTGCCGGCCGCCGCCCCGATGTGCTGGTGTACCAGACCGACGTGCTGACCGACGACGTGACGCTAGGCGGCGAAATCATGGCCAACCTGAAAGTGGCCAGCACCAGCACCGATGCCGACTGGGTGGTGAAGCTCATCGACGTATATCCGGCTGATGAGAAGGACAACGACTACCGGCCCAACAAGAACATCATCCTCAGCAACTACTGGCAGATGGTGCGCTCGGAGGTGATGCCCGCGCGCTTCCGCAACAGCTTTGAGAAGCCCGAAGCCCTAGTGGCCAACCAGAAAACCGACGTCAACTTCCGGCTGCAAGACGTGCTGCACACCTTCAAAAAAGGCCACCGCATCATGGTGCAGGTGCAAAGCACATGGTTCCCGTTCATTGCCCGCAACCCGCAAACCTTCGTGCCCAACCCCTACAAAGCCAGCGAAAGCGACTACGTGAAAGCTACCCACAGCGTATATAGCGACAGCTTTCTGGACGTAGAAGTGCTACCGGCCGGCAAGTAACCGGGCTCTTCAGAATCACCAAAAAGGCCGCTCAACGTGAAGTTGAGCGGCCTTTGGCATCTAAAGAAGGGGTAGGGCACGGCGCCCGTGCCTGGCTATTAGCTGAACAGCGAGCTAATGCTCTCGTGCGTCACCACGTTGCGAATAGCCGCCGCAAAGAGCGGTGCCAGTGAAATCACGCGCACCTTATCGTTCTCTTCGCGTTGCGGAATGGTGTCGGTCGTAATCAATTCGGTGAGCACCGAGGACCGCAGGCGGGAGTGGGCTGGGCCGCTGAGCAGCGGGTGCGTGATAACGGCGCGCACCGACTTAGCGCCGCGCTCCATCACGAGCTCGGCAGCCTTGCAGATGGTGCCGGCCGTGTCCACCATGTCATCCACAAAGACCACATCCATGCCCTTCACATCGCCGATTACCTGCATCGAGGCAATCTCGTTGGCCCGCAGGCGCATTTTGTCGCAAACCACAATCTCGGCCCCAAACTTCTTGGCGAAGGCACGGGTGCGCACTACCCCCCCCACGTCGGGCGACGCGAAGATGAGGTTTTCCAGGTTCAAGGACTTGATGTAGGGCGCCGTGACGGTGGCGCCGTCGAGGTGGTCGACCGGAATATCGAAGAAACCCTGAATCTGACCCGCGTGCAAGTCGCAGGTCATCAGGCGGTCGGTGCCCACGCTCTGGATGATGTTGGCCACAACCTTGGCCCCAATGCTCACGCGGGGCTTGTCTTTGCGGTCTTGGCGGGCGTAGCCCATGTAGGGCATCACGATGTTGACCTTGTGGGCCGAGGCGCGCTTGCAGGCGTCCACCATCAGCATCAGTTCCATTAGGTTTTCGGAGGGCGGGAAGGTGCTTTGGATAAGGAACACCTCGCAGCCGCGCACACTCTCATCGAAGCTCGGGCTGAGCTCATCGTCGGCAAAGCGCTGAAGGGTGAGTTCGCCCAGCGGCTGGCCGTAGGCGGCGGCAATGTGGTGGCCTAGCTCTTGCGAGGCGCTGCCGGCGAATAGTTTAACGTGCGGGTCCATAAGTAGTAGGGTAAGCTTTTAGCTTGCCAGAACGTGAATCGAAAAGCGAGATTGCCAGCCGGCCGGCGAATGCCGGCTGGCTGGAGCGAAATAAAAAGCGAAAGGCGCCGGCTTGCTCCCAAATGGGAGAAGCCAGCGCCTTGCATCAACTCAAAAAGTAAGGTCGTCGGTGTTCGGTCGGGACTACTGAGGTCAGGGGCTTTTGGGGCAAAAACCCCCCGCAGATAAGCAGGGCAGTAGTCCATGAGGTACGCGAAGTGTCCGAATCAGGCCGCAAGGTAAATCTGCTTTGGCTAATCTGAACTGGCTACGCCGCCAATTGCGTCATTATTTGGCAACGCTCGCCGCTGGCGGGGCAGGGGCGCCCGCACCGTTACCAGTTCACTTTTAGCGGCGAAGCCAGCCGCTGGGCAAACTCTGCGAGGTAGGCATCCCAGTCGGCCGCCGAGGCAAATTGGCCACTTTTCACCCAGCCAAAGCCCGCGTAGAACACGACTTTATTATCCTGCGGCTTAGTCACGATGTAGAGCTGGTTGGCGTCTTTTTCGGCGCTGCGGTGGTCTTCGTAGTCGATGATGACGGCGGGCGCCACCACCACGCCCGTTCCCAAGTACGAGTCATCGATAGCCTCCCAGTAGCGAAACCAGCCAGCGGCGCGGTCGGCCTTCACCGTGCCCTTGGCCTCGTGCAGCGTCAGGCCGATGGTGCAGTTGGGCGGGGGGGTAGGGGCCGTCATCATTACCTCGTAGCGCGTCAGGTTTGAGCCCAAGTCGAGACTGATGATTTTCTTCTCGGTCACCTCCCTGCCGGCCGCGTCCCAGGGCGCGTAGGTCAACTCAAACACCGTGCGGATGGGTCCGGTAGCCAGCACCCTATACGTAGCGAAGTTCCTGGAGACATAGAGTTTCTCGCCATCAATATCCAGCACGCCGGTGCCGCCCACGCCGCGGCTGGTGCCCACATGATAGGGGTCGTAGCCTTCGCCGGTATCGGTGTGGTAGGCAAAGGGCTTTTCGTGCACGTGCCGCCCATACCACTTGTCGATGATGGGGTAGGGCACGCGTTTCAGCCAGCAGTCCATGCCGCTACTGAGCGTGCCGTTGGGGTCTTTTTTATCAAACAGCTGCTCGGCGTTGGGGCCGTAAGTGCGGAAGGCCACCCGCTCGTTTTCCCAGGCAAAGTCGTCGGTGCGCTCGGGCACAAACCGCGCAAACGTGGTCACGGGCCCAGTCGGCACTGCCTCGGCGCCGGCCGCTACGGTAAACGTTTTGGTGCCCATAGCCGTCACATCGGTCTGAAACAGCAGCTCGTCGGCCCGGCCGTCGCCGTCGTGGTCTAGCAGCTGGCTCACCAGCAGCTGTTTGGTAGCGCCATCGCGCACGCGTAGTCTGGTGGGCGCCAGCTGGCGCACCGCCGCCGGCAGCCGGGCCAGCGGCAGGCTGATGGTTTCGGCATGGCGGGCTAGGTTCAGCTGGTTGCGCACCGTGAGGATAGCCTGAGCTTTGGCCGCCGGCGGGGGGGTAGGGGCGGCGCCCAGGCCCAGCACCGCCAGCGGCAGCAGCGTTAGCTGTTTCATAAGCGATTCAAGCAAAGAGCCTTAGCGCAAGTCGGCCAGCGGCACGGCGTCCATGTCGGTGTATTCGAGGTTTTCGCCAGCCATGCCCCAAATGAAGGCGTAGGCGCTGCTGCCACAACCCGTATGAATGGACCACGGCGGCGAAAGAATCGCCTGCTCGTTGCTCACCCACAGCGGGCGCGTTTCCTGGGGCTCGCCCAGCATGTGCAGCACACGCTGGCCCTGGGGCAGGTTGAAGTAGAGGTAGGCTTCCATGCGCCGGTCGTGCACGTGGCTGGGCATGGTGTTCCACACGCTGCCTTCTTGCAGCTGGGTCAGGCCCATCACGAGCTGGCAGCTGGGCAGGCCTTCGTTAAAAATGTACTTGTAGATGGTGCGCTGGTTAGCCGTTTCGAGCGCGCCCATTTGCACGGGCGTGGCCTCGGCCTGGGTGCGGCGGGCCGTGAGGTACTCCTTGTGCGCCGGTGCTGAGAGCAAGTAAAACTTGGCCGGCTGGGCCGCGTCCACGCTCTCAAACGTTACCTGCTGGCTGCCGCGCCCCACGTATAGGCAGTCCTGGTTGCCTAGCTCGTAGGCGATGCCATCGACCACCACGCGCCCCGGCCCACCCACGTTAAGCGCCCCCAGCTCGCGGCGTTCCAAAAAGTAGTTAGCCTTTAGCCCCTCGGGGCAGGGTAGGGCCAGCGGCGCGGTGGTGGGCATGGCCCCGCCCACTATCATGCGGTCGTAGTGGGTGTAAGTCAGCTCGATAGCATCGGGCGTGAAGATATTCTCAATCAAAAAGTGCTCGCGCAGGCTAGCCGTATTCAGGCTGGCCGTTTCGCGTGGGCCAATGGCAAAACGAGTATTCATAAAGCGCAGATTTAATGGATTCAACGGATGGCGCAGATACACCTGCTGCACAGGCTGGCTACGCGCCTTTTACTTCATGTAGGTTAATAACCTACTCATCATTAGTCGCCAATCATCGCCCCATCCAGCCGCCGTCGACGGTGAGGATGGTGCCATGCACGTAGTCGCTGGCGGCCGAGGCCAGGAATATGGCGGGACCCTGAAAGTCGGCGGGCTGGCCCCAGCGCCCGGCCGGAATGCGGCTCAGAATGGCTGCCGAGCGCGCCTCATCCTGGCGCAGCGCCTCGGTGTTGTCGGTGGCAATGTAGCCCGGCGCAATGCCGTTCACATTCACGCCGCGCCCGGCCCACTCGTTGGCCAGCGCTTTCACCAGCGAGCCCACAGCGCCCTTACTAGCCGCGTAGCCCGGCACGTTGATGCCGCCCTGGAAGGTGAGTAGCGACGCCGTGAAGATGATTTTGCCCTGGCCGCGCGCCAGCATCTGGCCACCCACGGCGCGGGCCAGCCGAAAGGGCGCATCTAGGTTGATGCTGAGTACGTTGTCCCAATCCTCATCCGAATGTTCGGCGGCCGGTGCGCGGCGAATAGTGCCGGCATTATTGACCAAAATATCAATGGCCGGAAAGTCGGCTAGCACCTGCTGGGTGAAGGCATCGGCCGAAGGGCGCTGGCTGAAATCGGCCTGATAGGCGAAAAACTGCCGGCCCAGCGCCCGCACCTGGCGGCCCGTGTCGCCGCCGTCGGCCGCCAGTGTGGCCGACACGCCAATGATATCGGCACCGGCCTCGGCCAGGCCCAGCGCCAGCCCTTGCCCAATGCCCCGGTTGCAGCCCGTCACGAGTGCCGTTTTGCCCGTGAGGTCGAAAAGTTGTTGCGACATAGTAAAAGAATTTGCGGGTGAACGCGCTAAAGGTAGGGCCACTGATGGGCGGCTTCTGGGGCTGCGGCACGTAGCGCCAACTTTCCAGTTCGCGCTACTTACAAGGCGTGGTCGGTCTTAACGTCCTGCCCCGACCAGATTTTGCGGGCCGTCCAGTCTTGCGCCGGCTCGGCCCAAAAGGGGTGGGTAGGGGCCAGGCCCAACGGCAAAAACGCTGTGGTGCAGAGGTAGAGGCTACCCGTCGAAATGTACCCTTCGCCGATGCCAGGCTGGTGGCCGCACAGCCCAATCTGAAGCCAACCCTGGGCGTCGAACGTGCCCTTGGGCTCCAGCGTGCGCCGAATAACGGCCGTGAGGGCCGTACGCGCCTGGCCGGCCGGCAGCTCGGGCGGCAGCAGACCCTGCAAGCTGCACTGCGCCAGGTGCTGAAACGCCCCGCAGCGGTAAGCCAGCGAGCGCCCAAACGCCGCAAACGAGCCATCGAGCCCCACTAACCGCTCTTGCACCGCGGCGTAGCGCCGGGCGCGGGCGCGCAGCACCTCTAGCAGTTCGGGGCGCTCCTTGCCGGCCGCCACCAGCGTGCCCACCACATCGAGCAGCATGGGCTGAATGACGTAGCTGTTGTAGTAATCCCAATGAAAATCAGGGCCATCGCCGTAGGTGCCGTCGCCCTTGTACCAGGTCTGGTGCTCCCGAATGGCGTAGTCTAGGCGCATCAGGTCGCCGCGGCCCGTAAACCTGAGCAGCGCAGCCTCAATAATGGCGCTGAACAGCAGCCAGTTGCTATACACCGGCTTGATAACGCGGGTGCTTGCGAGGGCCTGCACCAGCTGCGCCTGGGTGGCGGCCGGCAGCGGCTCCCAGAGCTGGGTAGGCGCCCGCAGCAGCGCATGCGCCAAAAAAGCGGCGTCTACCACTGGCTGCCCACCCTGGTTGAAGTTCAGGAAGTCAGCGTCTTGTGGATTTACCGCGTGGGTAATGGCCTGGCGGGCCGCTTGGGCGGCCTCGGCCTGGCGCGCGGCTTCACCGGCGGGCACGGCCTTTAGTTCCAGCCACGGAGCTAGGCCGGCCAGCGTGCGGCCCAGCGCTTCCAGGTGCGTTACCTGCCGGCGGTCTGCTTGCTGGCCGGGGGCGGCCTCCACGGGCATCTGTGCCTTGAGCTGGCCTGCTTTGGCTGCGTTTAGCACAGGCTGCGCCACGCGCAAAAGCGTAGCCAGCCAATAGGCGCGGTCGTTGGCTGGCCGCAGTGCGGCCGGCGAGCCTGCCGCCAAAGTTGCGGCTGCGGGCAGGGGTAGAGCCGCGCCCGCCGCAAGGGCCGACAGGCCGGTAACCGCCTGCCCTACAAAATTGCGCCGCCGCATACCTACTTCAGCTTAATAACCTCGGAGCCCGCCAGCAGGAAGGCGCCGGTACCGTACACCTCCCAGCTATCGGCCGAGAAATCGCGGCGCGGGTCGGCGCCGATGGGCTGCACCCATCCCACGCGCCCCTCGGCCGACACGCAGCGGTTGAGGCCGGCCCAGGCTTTTTGTACGGCAGGCCGGAACGTTGCCTTGTCCAAAATACCCTGGTTGAGGCCCCAGGCCAGCGCGTAGCAGTCAAAGCCCGAGCCCGAAGCCTCGCCGCCGGGGTAGGCGCCGGGGTCGAGCAGGCTAGAGCGCCACAGGCCATCGGGCTGCTGCAACTGCACCAGGCGGGCGCTCATTTCCTTAAATAAGCTGACATAAAAACTGCGGGTAGGGTGGTTTTGGGGGAGCTCTTGCAGGATTTGCACCAGGCCGCCCATCACCCAGCCATTGCCGCGGCTCCAGAATACGCGCTGGCCGTTGCTTTCCTTTTTGCCTTCGCCCTGGGCATTCAGCAAGTACGAGGCGTCGCGCGCAAACAAGTGTTCCTGGTGGTTGAAAAGCCGCTTATAGGTTTGCCGGTACAGGGTGTCATTCAACGCCAAGTACTTGGGCTGCTTCTCGATAATGCCCAATTTTACCAGCACTGGCGGGCCCATAAAGAGCGCATCGCACCACCACCAGGCAATGCCGTTGTTCGTTATTTCGGGCCCCGGCGTGGTCCGAAATTTCTCCACCACATCGAGCGTGGGCTGAATCAGGCGCCGGTCCTTCTTGAGGCGGTACAGGTTCAGGTAGGTCTGGCAAATAACGATGTCGTCGGCGTGGTCGTAGCGCGTGCCAGGCTGCCAGTGCGTGCGCTCGCCCAAGGCCATGAGCGAGTCGAGCAGCAGCGGCGACTTGGTGGCCTGGTAGGCCGCAAACACACCCGAGTAGAACGCGCCGTTGGTCCAGTCGGTGGGCGCGTGGCGGGGGTGAGCCAGCTGCCAGCGCACCGTTTTCAACAGCATCTCCTTGATGTATGCGGGCTGAAACAGCGCTTTATCGGCGGTAGCTGCGGCTTGCGCCGGGCTACGGTGGGGTAGGCTAAGGGCTAGCAGCAGCCCCAATAAGGGGAGGCGCAGGAAAGAAAAGCAGCGGGTGCCAGGCATAGAGTAGAGTGGGAAATGAGCAAAAAGCGCCGGGCCCGAAAGCCAGAGCAATACTACGCCCCTACCCCCCATTAGCGCAGGGGCATTTTGGGCGGTTACGGGGTACTTATTCGGAGCCGCCAGGCGTGCCCGAGGCAACTATGTAGTAAGAAACTGATAGCCAGCCGCTACTCAACTTGCCTGGTCGCTGGGGGGTAGGGCGGCGGCTATTGGCTCGCGCCCTGCCCGGTGCTGCTTGGCGTATTCTGAGGGGGCCATGCCGTAGATTTTCTGAAACGTTTTGCGGAAGTATTTGGCATCTTCTACCCCCACTTGGAAAGCTATTTCCGACACCCGCAGCTGGGTTTGGGCCAGCAGCTGGGCAGCGCGCTTCATGCGCACATCGCGGATAAACTCGACCGCCGTTTGGCCCGTGATGCTCTTGACGCGGCGGTAGAACACCGACTGGCTCATGGCCACCTCGCGCGCCAGCACCTGCACGCTAAACTCGGGGTCGTCGAGGTGCTGCTCGACCACGCGCATGGCCTGCTCCAGAAAGTCGCGGTCGGCATCGCCGATAACTAGCTCGTTGGGCTCCAGTAGTATCTGGCGCTGGTAGTAGGTGCGCAGCTGGCGGCGGTTGCGCAGTAGCGCCGCCGCTCGGGCTTGCAGCACCAGCGGGTTGAAGGGCTTGCTTATGTAGGCGTCGGCGCCGGTTTCGAGGCCTTCTACCTCGTGCAGGGCGGCCGTACGAGCCGTGAGCAGCAGCACTGGAATGTGGGCCGTTTTGGGGTGCTGCTTGATTTTTTGGCACAACTCCAGGCCGTCGCTATGCGGCATCATCACGTCCGAGATGATGAGGTCGGGCAGTTGGGCCAGGGCCTGCTGCCAGCCCTCGTGCCCGTCGGCGGCGCTAGCCACCTCAAAGTCGGCCCGGAATAGCTGCTGCAAATACTGGTTTACTTCGTCGTTGTCTTCCACCACCAGCAAGCGCGGGCGAGTGGCCAGCGCGGCGGGCTCGGCCCAGTCGGCAGCCAGGTTTTCGGTGTCGGGCAGGGGGGTAGAGGCCAGTAAATCCGGGTTTTCGGCGTCGGGCACGAGGTCGGTGGGCAGCAGGTGGGCCTGGCCAAAGGGCAGTCGTAGCCGAAACGTGGTGCCCGCGCCCACCTGGCTCTCGACGCCGATGCTGCCCGCGTGGCGCTCGGCATACTGCTTCACCAGCGACAGCCCGATGCCGGTGCCCGTCATGCGCAGCGTGTCGGTGTGCGAGGCCTGGTAGTAGGGGTCAAAAATGTGCGCCAGCTCGTCGGCCTTTATCCCTACCCCCTCGTCGAATACGCTAATTTCCAGGTAATTGCCAGTGAGCTGGCCGTCCTGAAAAACGGCCTCCCCGCCGGGGTTGCCCACCGCCGTGGCCGCCACGCCCAGCCGCCCGCCGTCGGGCGTGTACTTAAAGGCGTTGGCCAGCAGGTTGGTGAGAATGATTTCGAGCTTGCTGCGGTCGAAGTAAAGCTGCACTGGCTCGGCGGGCACGTCGAGCGCGTAGTCGAGGTGGCGCTCCTCCGCTTTGAGTTTGAAAACCAGGTAGCTATCGGTAATAAACCGGAGTGCGTCGCCGTAGCTGGCGCGCAGCGGTACGTTGCCGGCCTCCACTTTGCGGAAGTCGAGCAGCTGATTGACCAGGTCGAGCAGTTTGCGCGTTTGCTTGTGCATCAGCAAGTGCTTGTCGCGTAGGTTGCTAACTGGGCCAGGGCTGCTTATCAGCTCCTCCATTGGCCCCAGTATCAGCGTGAGTGGCGTGCGCAGCTCGTGGCTCACGTTAGTAAAAAAGCCCAGCTTGAGGTTGGTCAGCTCCTTCTCCTTATCGGCCTGAAAGTGTTCCAGCGCCAACTTATTCTTTAACTCCTGCTGGGCCATCTCGAAGCGTCGGTACAGGGCAATGGAGCCCAGCAGCACGCTGGCGTACAGCAGGTAAGCCCACGGCGTCTTGTACCACGGCGCCAGTACGTCGAAGGCCATGGTAGCCGGCCGGCGCGACCACGCGCCCTCGCCGTTGCTGGCCTTCACCTGCAGGGTGTAGTGGCCGGGCGGCAGGTTGGCAAAGCTGGCCGTGCGCTGGCTGGGGCCGGGGTCTATCCAATCCTGGTTGTAGCCCAGCAGACGGTAGAAGTAGCGGTTTTTCTGTGGGTTGGCATAGCTCAAAGCCACAAACTCGACCGAAAAATCATTTTCCGCCGCCTTTATCGTCACCGTTTGGGGCCGCAGCAGCGCCTGCCGCAGCAGCACCCGACCATTAAGCAGCTGGCCTACTTGCACCGGCCGGTTCATCACGCGCAGGCCCGTTAGCTGCACCACGGGGGGGTAGGGGTTGGCCTGCATGGCCGAGGGCTGGAAATAATTGATGCCATTAATCCCTCCGAAGTAGAGCGTACCATCCTGGGCGCGGGCCGCCGAGGCAATCTTAAACGAGTTGCTTTGCAGGCCATCGGCCACGCCGTAGCGCAGGTATTGGTGGGTGGCGGGCGTGTAGCGGTAGAGGCCAGTGCCCCCAATCCAGAGGTTGCCCGCGTCGTCGGCCAGCAGGCTCTCCACGTCGCTCTCGGGCAAATACTGCGTGAGCGGCCGAATGACTTCGCGGCCTTGTGCATCAGGGCTCAGTTGGTGCAGTCCGCCGCCGATGGTGCCAATCCAGAGCGTGCCGGCGGCATCGAGTAGCAGCGGCCACACGTAGTTGACGCGCAAGCCCGCCGGCTGGCCCGGTGCGTAGCGAAAGTGCCGCAGCACGGCCAGCGAGTCGGGGGTAGGGCGTAGCTTGAGCAGGCCCGCGTCGCGGGTGCTGGCCCACAGCACGTCGCGGGCGCGGTCGTAGAGCAAAAACGTGAGCTGGTCGCTGGGCAGGTGGCTATTGCGCTGGTCCACGATACCCAGGTACTGCCCCTCGGGGCTAAAGCGCAGCAAGCCTGCCGAAAAGGTAGCCACCCACAGCGTGCCCCGGCTATCTTGGGCCAGGTGCTCGATGCTGATATGGCTCAGGTCGGGGCCGCCGGGTAGGCGCAGGTAGGTAGTTAGCTTTTCGCGGCCGCCGGTGCGTGTCAGCGAGACGAGCCCGTTGTTGCGGGTGCCAAACCAGAGCGTACCGTTGGCCGCCTTAAAAATGGTGGCCACATCTACGCCCCGCATCACGTCGCCCGGCTGGCTTAGATAAGTGCGGTAGGTGTGGCGCGCCAGGTCGTAGCTGCTCACGCCGTTGCGGGTGCCAAACCATAGCAGGCCCGTGTCTTCCTCCTTATAAATGGTGTTGATGTAGTTATTAGAAAGCGCGGCCGGGCCCATGAGCTGCCGCCGCAGCCGTCCAAAAGCCTTTTGGCGCAGGTCTACCTTGTTGAGGCCGCCGGCCGAGGCGCAGAGCCACATTATCTGGTGGCGGTCTTCAAAAATCTGGTGCACCCGCTCCGAGTTGATGCTGTACGGCTCGCCATCTTGGGGCAAAAACAGAGTAGGGTGACCCTCCTGCACGGGCGGGGCAGTACCCGTAGCGGCCCCCGCCTCCCACACGTAGAGCCCGTAGAGCGTGCCGGCCCACAGCCGGCCAAACGAGTCGAGCTGCAAAGACTGTAGCACGGGGCACTGCTGGGGCAGCGGGTGGGCGGCCAGCTGGCGCACGGTGCGGCGGTTGGCGGCGCTTACCCACAGCAGCTGGTGGTCGGTACCCACCCACAGATCGCCCCGCCGGTCGAGGCACAGCGCCCGAATGGGCGTGGCCGCCAGCTCGGTAGCTTGCGGTGCGAGCGTGTTTTCGGTGGCCCGCACCACCAGCAGGCCGGCTTCGAGCGTGCCCACCCACACCTTGCTTTCGGCATCGATGACTAGGCTCGTAAGATGGGCCATACCTGGCCGGCCAGGCAGGGGTAGGGTCAACTGGCGCAAGCTGCGCAGCTGCCCCTGTGCCCCAAACGTGAGCACAAACAGCCCGTGCTGCACCGTGCCCACCCATAGCCGCCCCTGGGCATCGTAGGCCAGCGCCGCCACGTCGCTCTGGGCCAACAGCCGCGCCGTGGTCCGGCTGCTGGCCGGTGCCTGGCGCTCGTTGTAGCTCACAAAGGCATCGCGCCCGGCATCGTACAGGCTGAGGCCCGCGTGCTCGGCGCCCACCCACAGCCGGCCGTCGGGCCCCACCAGCAGCGCCTCAATGCGGTTACCCGACAAGCCATTGAGCGGATTGATGGGCAGCGCGTACTGCTTGAGGCCGTAGCCATCGTAGCGGTTCAGGCCGCGGTTGGTACCAATCCAGATGAAGCCCGCCGAATCTTGGGCCACGGCCATGGCATCGCTGTGCGACAGCCCTTGGTCGACGGTAATGTGCTCGAAGCGAAACTCGCTGGGGGTAGCGTCTTGGGCGTGGGCCCCGGCGGCCAGTAGCAGCAGCCATAGCCCGGCCAGCACCCGCCAGTAGCCATCAGATGCCTTCACGGTAGGGTAGGAGAAAAGGGTGGGATAGAGAAAAAGCAGTAACCCGCTGGCCCAGCGGCCAGCCAGCCTGGCCCCAAGGTAAGCAGCCCACCCCGGTAGGCGCGCCCACCCGGCCCCGGCCAGCCGAGGGCTACTGCCGCTTTTTTACGTCATAAGAAGCATTTTCTTATCCCTTATTAGCGAAAATGTCCCCCCCGGCCGCTGGCGCCGGCCGCTACTTTTGCCCAGCTAATGGAGCGGCCCCCAGCCGCTGCTGGCCGCCAGTGCAGTGTTTCGACTGGCTGCGCGGCGCGCATTTTCTCCCACCCCAGCCACGCCTCTCGTGCGGTATCTCTTTCTACTATTGCTGCTCGGCGGCCTGGGCACTGCCCCGGTCCGGGCTCAGGGCCAGCCGCGCACGGCCGCTCGCCACACCTTCACGCTCGGCGCCACCGACTTTTTGCTCGACGGCAAGCCGCTGCAAATGATTTCGGGCGAGCTGCACTACCCCCGCATTCCGCGCGAAGCCTGGCGCAGCCGCCTCAAAATGGCCAAGGCCATGGGCCTGAATACCATCGGCACCTACGTGTTCTGGAACGTGCACGAGCCGCAGCCCGGCCAGTACGATTTCACGGGCAACAACGACGTGGCCGCCTTCGTGAAGATGGCCCAGGAAGAAGGCCTGTGGGTGATACTACGCCCCAGCCCCTACGTGTGCGCCGAGTGGGAATTTGGCGGCTACCCCTACTGGCTCCAGAACGTGCCTGGCCTGAAGGTGCGCAGCCAGGAGCCGCAGTACGTAGCCGCCTACCGGCGCTACCTCACGGCAGTGGCTAAGCAGCTGGCGCCGCTGCAAGTAGGCCACGGCGGCCCCGTGCTCATGGTGCAGGTCGAGAACGAATACGGCTCGTATGGCAGCGACAAGCAATACCTGGCGCAGAATAAGAAGCTGTTTGAAGACGTAGGCTTCGATGGCCTGCTCTATACCTGCGACCCAGTAAAGGATGTGGCCGCTGGCCACCTCGAAGGCCTACTGCCCGCCGTGAATGGCACCGACAAGCCCGCCCAGATTCGGCAGCTCGTCAACACCAACCACGGGGGTAAGGGGCCCTACTACGTGGCCGAGTGGTACCCAGCGTGGTTCGATTGGTGGGGTGCGCCCCACCACACCGTGCCCGCCGCCCGCTACGCCCCACCCCTCGATTCGGTACTGAAAGCGGGTATTTCCATCAACATGTACATGTTTCATGGCGGCACCACGCGGGCCTTTATGAACGGGGCCAACTACAAGGGCGACACCTCGCACTACGAGCCCCAGGTGAGCAGCTACGACTACGACGCGCCCCTCGACGAGGCCGGCAATGCCACGGCCAAGTTCCAGGCCTTCCGCGAGGTTATTGCCAAGTACCGGCCCGCCGGCCCGCCCCTACCCCCCGTGCCCGCCGCCAAACCCAGCGCTGCTCTGCCCGCGCTGCAATTGACCAAAAGCGTGCGCCTGCTCGACCGCCTGCCCGCCCCCGTAGCCAGCCCTACCCCCCTCACTTTCGAAAATCTGAAGCAAGCCTACGGCTTTGTGCTGTACCGCGCCACAGTGCCGGGCGGCCGCAGCGAAATGTTGAAAATCAGTGACCTGCGCGACTACGCCGTGGTCATGGTTAATGGCCAGCGCGTGGGCACCCTCGACCGCCGGCTGCGCCAAGACAGCCTGCGCGTGGCCCTGCCTGCCGGCCAGGTGCAGCTCGATATCCTGGTCGAAAACCTGGGCCGCATCAACTTCGGCGAGTACTTGCTGCAAAACAATAAGGGCATTACCAAGCGCGTGACGCTGAGCGGCCGCGAAGTCAAGAACTGGCGCATGTACGGCCTGCCCTTTGCCCAGGTGCCCACTGTGGCAGCTGCGGCCAGCAGCCCTGCCCCCACCGCCGCGGGT
>Ga0160429_1000668_pt1 | contig 24857 bp, 19 predicted proteins | sample SolpanmetagenomR_FD_108199 | JGI IMG/M metagenome (GOLD analysis project Ga0160429, IMG submission 108199) | Solar panel surface microbial communities from Lawrence Berkeley National Laboratory, California, USA - R | ecosystem: Engineered > Built environment > Solar panel > Unclassified ... | reverse complement strand
GCTGCTTCGGCAAGCGGCCGCCAGCTGAGCATGACGTTCTGTTTGGTTTACACTGCCGGCCTAGCGGCCAAAGTCGTCCTGCACGCGCACGATGTCGTCCTCATCCGAGGGCTGGTTGGCATCGGTGTGCTGCCAGATTTCGGCAATCACGCCCCAGCCACCCAGGCCCACCAAGCGGTGGCGCTCGCCTTGCTTGAGCACGATGCGCTCGCCGGGCTGGTACGATTTCACCTCCGTTTGCTCGTCGGTATCGCTGATGGCCACGCCTACCGGGCCTTCCACTACCTGCCATATTTCGGCGCGGCGGAAGTGGTACTGCCAGCTTAGGCGCTGGTGCGGCGCCACCAGCAAAATCTTGGGGCTGAGCTGGCCAGCAATACGCAGCTTACTCACTTCCAGGCCGTTGAAGTAAGTATCGGCAAACTGCTGGGCCTGGCTTTCATCAAGCACGAAGAAACCGCCCCAGGGCCGGCTGGGGTCCTGGCGCTCTACACGAAAACCCTGCGTGTGCAGGCGCTCGGCAATATCTTTAAAAAGCTGCTCTTTCTGGGGGTCGGGGGTAGTAGCCATACGTAGGTGAAAAAATAGGAGGGAATGGAGGGGGTAGGGCTACGCCACCGGCGCAACCACTACGCGGCAAAGCTAGCGCGCCCGCCGGGCAGTGGCCGCCCGCCGCGCGGACCGCGTTACCGACCAAACGCAATTTTTTGCCCGGCGCCCGGCGTTAGCGGCCCGGCGCCGGGCTGCTGGGGCCAGAAGATTTACCTTTGCCCCTGCCTATGATTCTCCGCGCCGAGCACCTCGTCAAGCAATACAAAGCCCGCACCGTCGTCAACGACATGTCGCTCAGCGTGGCGCAGGGCGAAATAGTGGGGCTGCTGGGCCCCAACGGCGCCGGCAAAACCACCTGCTTCTACATGATGGTGGGCATGGTGAAGGCCAACTCGGGCACCATTTACCTGGACGATGAGAACATCACCAAGCTGCCCATCTACCAGCGGGCGCGGCGCGGCATGGGCTACCTGGCCCAGGAGCCCAGCGTATTTAGAGACCTGAGCGTGGAGGAAAACATCCTCTCGGTGCTCGAAATGACAAACCTTCCCAAGAAAGCGCAGCTCGACAAAGTAGAGGAGCTGCTCGATGAGTTTAGCCTGGGCCACGTGCGCAAAAACCTGGGCAAAGTGCTGAGCGGCGGCGAGCGGCGCCGCACCGAAATAGCCCGCGCCCTGGCCGTAGACCCCAAGTTTGTACTGCTCGACGAGCCCTTTGCGGGCGTTGACCCCATCGCGACCGAAGAAATTCAGGGCATTGTGGCCAAGCTCAAAAATCGCAACATCGGCATCCTCATCACCGACCACGACGTGAACTCGACGCTCAGCATCGTAGACCGCGCCTACCTCCTCTTCGAAGGCAAGCTGCTGAAAGCCGGCACCGCCGAGGAGCTGGCCGCCGACGAAACCGTGCGCCGCGTGTACCTGGGCCGCAACTTCGAGTTCAAGCGCAAGTCATTTGATTAACAGTAGATTAGTCTATATAATCAAAGTTATTTGTCAACTTATAACTAACACGAAGTGCTCGACCAGCTCCTTGCCCACGCCGTTCAACTGGGCAGCCTACCCCGGCTGGCGCGGGTGCGGCACGAGCCGCTGGCGGCGCAGGCAGCCGTGCTGCGCTACCTGCTGGGCCAGGCGCGGGGCACGGCCTGGGGCCGGCGCCACGGCTACGCGCCCGGCCTCAGCGCCCAAGAGTTTGCCCAGCGCGTGCCCGTGAGCACCTACGAGCAGCTCTACCCCGAGCTGGAAAAAGTGCTGCTGGGCCAGCCCGACGTGCTGTGGCCCGGCCCCGCTGCGCACTGGCAGGCCCGTAGCAGCGGCACCACCAACGCCCGCAGCAAGTACCTGCCCCTCACTACCGAGGCCCTGCACGACAATCACTACCGCGCCGGGCGCGACATGCTGGCCCTGGCTACCCACTGCTACCCCACCCACCGCCTGCTGGCCGGCAAAACGCTGAGCCTAGGCGGTAGCCTCGGCCCCAGCCCCTTTGGCGGGGCGGCGGTGGCCGGCGACGTGTCGGCCTTGGTGATGCAAAGCTTGCCCGGCTGGGCCCAAACGCTGCGCACCCCGCCCCTACCCCTCGCTTTGCTCGATGAGTGGGAAGAAAAGATTGAGCGTATTGCCCGCCACGTGCTGCGCCAAGATGTGCGCGTGCTAGCCGGCGTGCCCACCTGGATGCTGGTGCTACTGCGCCGCGTGCTGGCCCTGGCCGGCGCCTCTGACCTGCGCGAGGTGTGGCCGCAGCTAGGCTTGTTTCTGCACGGCGCAGTGGCATTTGGACCCTACCAAGCGCTGTTTCAGGAGCTGATGCCCGGCGAGCAACTGCGCTACCTCGAAATTTACAATGCCTCGGAAGGCTACTTCGCGCTGCAAGATGAGCCTGGCAGCCCCGACCTGCTGCTGCTGCTGGAGCACGGTATTTACTATGAGTTTTTGCCGGCCGAGCAGTTTGAGCAGCCCGACCCGCGCCCCGTACCGCTCGAAGATGTGACCATCGGCCCCAGCTACGCGCTGGTTATCAGCAGTAGCGCGGGGCTGTGGCGCTACCTGGTGGGCGATACCGTGCGCTTTACTTCGCTGCGGCCCTACCGGGTGCGCATTACGGGCCGCACCAAGCATTTTCTCAATGCCTTTGGGGAAGAAGTGGTGGTGGAAAATGCCGAGGCGGCTATTGCGGTGGCGGCCCGGGCCACAGGCTGCGCCGTGCGCGACTTCACGGCCGCGCCGGTGTATTTTGAGGCGGGGCACGGCACTTCGCGCGGCGGCCACGAGTGGGCAGTGGAGCTGGCCGGGGCCCTACCCCCCCCCGAAACGCTAGCTTTTGCCAGCTGCCTCGACCAAGAGCTGCGCCGCCTCAATTCAGACTACGATGCCAAGCGCCACCGCGACCTGGCCCTGGCGCCGCCGCGCGTGCACTTCGTGCCCGCCGGCACCTTCGAAAACTGGCTACGCCACCGTGGCCGCCTGGGCAGCCAGCGCAAGGTGCCGCGCCTAGCCAACTCGCGCCAAGTACTCGAAGAAGTGCTTGCCCTGGGCCGCTAGGCCGCGTCGCTGGGCCGCAGCAGCCAGGCCCTGGCTTCGGCTACTTCGCTAAACCAGGCGCATTCTGGCCGGCCGGGCAGTAGCGGGTTGGGGGTGTCGGCGGGTGGGCCGGGCTGGTTCAGTTCCACGAGGGCGCAGCGCTGGTAGTTGGCTTCGCGAACGGCGCGCGGCAGCCACTCGCTGGCGAGCCAGTGCTGTAGTTCGGCCGGCACGGCGGCGGGCTGCCAGTGCACAAAGAGCGCGGCCGTGACTTCGTAGCGCTGCATGGCACGCAGCACGTGGCCGTAGATGGCGCGCAGCTCGGCGGGCTCGGCCGTCAGCGAGCGCCAATCGGTACGCACGTAGCCGGCGGGCCAGTAGCTTATCTCAGCAGCGAGGTTGCGAAAATATTGGGTAGAGTTGGGCAAAGGCGCGGAAAGAATAGGTGGCGACCGGTGTTCGCAAAAAGTGCGCCGCCGTTGGGCCTGCGCCCGCCGGCGCCTGCTGGCGGCCACTCTTTGCCCCATCAGCCAACCACCGGGCAATGCCCGGACGTATACAGTCCAACCATCTCCACCAAAGACCGGCGCAGCCTACCAAAGCCACGCTGGCCGGGGCTGGTGCTACGTTCTCTGGGCCCCTACCCCCTTTGCGCTCCTCAAGTTTTCAGGAGCAGGCTCCTGTTTTTCAGGGTGCTTTCTTCATAGTATTGCCGATACCTGTGCCCATGCAAAAGCTTTCTAGTGTCTTACTTATCGACGACGACTCGACGACTAATTTCCTTAACGAGCTGCTCGTCGAAAGCCTAGGCCTGACCGACCAGCTCCTCATTGCCGCTACCGGCGAAGAAGCCCTCGCCCTGCTCAGCCAGGCTGAGGTGCCCGCGCCCTCGCTCATTTTGCTCGATGCGAATATGCCTGGCATGACCGGCACCGAGTTTCTGGAAGCCTACTACCAGCGCGCCCTCGACCAGCAGCAGGCGTCGGTGGTGGTCATGCTCACGACCACCATGGATGCCCGCGATCTGGCGCGCATCAACGAGCTGCACATTGCCGGGCTGGTTAGCAAGCCGCTTACCAAGGAGAAGATAGAAGCCATTCTGCAACTGCACTTTCAGCGGTCGCTAGCTAATTAAGTCGCCGTTTTTTACTGGCCAGCGCTGGGGTAGGACCGCTGCGCTGCCAGCAGCCGCGGCGGCGACAAAAAAATACCCCCCAGGGACTACCTGGGGGGCTTTTTGTGGGCAATATCGGAATCGAACCGATGACCTCTACCATGTCAAGGTAGCGCTCTAACCAGCTGAGCTAATTCCCCAGAACCGGCCGCCGCCACGGGCGCGCCGGCTGCAAAAGTACACCGGCGGGCCGATTGGCGGGCATGGGCGCGCCATTTTCAATTGGGAAGATCCAATACCGGCGCCGCGGGGTGCGCCGGCCGAGCGAGCAGGTGTGGGCAAATTGTGTCGTAGCGGACATGAGGACAGCGGCGGGCGAGTGCTGCTACGCAACCCCGGGCGAAGTGCGGCTGTCATTGCGATGTGCCGGCCGGCCGCGTGTAGTGTCTCCTTTCCTCCCACCTTACGCTCACATCCTCTGCGTCATGCCTTCGTTTTACAAGCTTAACACCTGGGTAGGGTGGGCCGTGTTCGGCGTGGCCCTGGCTACCTACTGGCTCACGCTGGAGCCCACCGCTTCGTTCTGGGATTGCGGCGAATTTATTGCCTGCGCCTACAAGCTGCTGGTGCCGCATCCGCCGGGCGCGCCCACGTTTTTGTTGCTAGCGCGGCTGGTGTCACTGCTCAGCTTTGGGCATACGCCGGCGGTGCCTGTGCTCATCAATGCGCTGTCGGGGCTGAGCAGTGCCTTCACGGTGCTGTTTCTATTCTGGATTATCACCCGGCTGGGCGCCCGCTTGCTGCTGGGCAACGCAGCTACCGCGGCCGACGCCCCCGCGCCTACTGCCGGTCAAACTTGGCTGCTACTGGGCGCGGGCGCGGTGGGCGCGCTCAGCTTCGCGTTCTCCGACTCGTTCTGGTTTAATGCCGTGGAGGGCGAAGTCTACGCCATGTCGAGCTTGTGCACGGCAGCCGTGGTGTGGCTTATGCTGAAGTGGGAGGCGCGCGCTAGCGAGGCCGACTCTGATAAGTGGCTCATTCTCATTGCCTACGTCATTGGCCTTAGCATTGGGGTGCACTTGCTGAACCTGCTGGCCCTGCCAGCGCTGGCGCTGGTGTACTACTACCGCCGCCAGCCGGCTCCTACTACACGGGGCGGCATTATGACGCTGCTGGTCAGCTTTATGATGGTGGGCGCGGTGCTGGCGGGCATCATTCCGGGCTTGCCCACGCTGGCGGGCAGCTTTGAAGTGTTCTTTATCAATGCGCTGGGCTTGCCCTTCAATTCGGGGGTAGTGATTTTCCTGCTGCTGTTTTTGGGCTTGATTTACGCGGGCTTTCGGCTGTCGTACCGCTACCGCAGCCAGCTGCTGAACACGGGCATGCTGTGCTTCGTGTTCATCCTCATCGGGTATTCGAGCTACCTGATTGTGCCGATTCGGGCGTCGTTTCACCCCACTATTAATGAGAATAATCCGTCGGATGTCCTCTCGTTTGTGAGCTACCTCAAGCGCGAGCAGTACGGCTCGCGGCCGCTTCTCTTTGGCCCTCAACTCAACGCCCAGCCCGACCACTACGAGGAGGGCACGCCGCGCTACCTGCGCCAGGGCGGCCGCTACGTCGAAACCCTGCCCCGCGCCCAGGAGCCCGGCTACGCCGAAGCCGACAAGATGCTTCTACCCCGCATCTACAGCACGCTACCGGGGCACTTGCAGGAATACCAGACTTGGCTGCCCGACTTGCAGGCGGGCCAGAAGCCCACGATGGGCCAGAACCTGAGCCTTTTGCTGCGCTACCAGATGGGGCACATGTTTTGGCGCTACTTCGGCTGGAACTACGTGGGGCGCGAGTCGGATGTGCAGCAGGCGGGCGTGGTCACGCCCTTTAGCCCCGCGGCCAGCGCCCTACCCCCTCGCTTTGGGCAAAGTTTTGCGCACAATAACTTCTTCGCCATTCCGCTCATTTTGGGGCTGATTGGGCTGTTTTTTCAGGCGTATCGGCGGGGGCACGATGCGCTGGTGGTGGGGCTGCTGTTTCTGTTTACGGGCTTGGCCATTGTGGTGTATCTTAACCAGCCGCCCACCGAGCCGCGCGAGCGCGACTACACCTTTACGGGGGCCACGTTTGCGTTTGCCATCTGGATTGGGCTGGGCGTGCTGGGCGTGGCACAGGCGCTACGCACGGTATTGCAAAACAGCCAGTTGCGCACCGCGGTGGCGGTGCTACTGGGGCTGGCTTCACCGGCCATTCTTATTGCCCAGGGCTGGGACGACCACGACCGCTCGGGCCGCTACGCCTCGGTAGACGCGGCCAAAAACCTGCTCAACAGCTGCGCTCAAAACGCTATTTTGTTTACCAATGGCGACAACGACACCTTTCCGCTTTGGTACGCGCAGGAGGTAGAAGGCATTCGCACCGATGTGCGCGTGGCTGTGCTGCCGTACCTGAACACCGACTGGTACATTCAGCAGATGAAGCGCGTGGCGTATCAGTCGCCGCCGGTGCCCATTTCGATGGGTGATACGTCGTATGCGCAGGGTACCAACGATGTGCTGCCCTTTATGCCTAACCCCGGCGTGGATAGCCTGGACGTCAAGCAGTTCATCGGCCTGGTGGGCCAGGACAGCCCGCTGCTGAAGTACACGGATGGCACGTATTCGACCTCCACATTCCCTACCCCCAAGTTTTTCCTGAAAGTGGATACGGCCAGCGTGAAGCGCCTCGGTATCATCCCGAAGGGCCGGAACAAACAGCTGGTAAGCGAGCTGCACTGGAACATGGGCAAGGGCACGATGGAGAAGAAAAACCTGGCCATCCTGGACATCATCGCCACCAACAATTGGCGGCGGCCCATTTACTTCAGCTCCACGGTGTCGCCGGCCGACTACATGGGCCTGGAGCCGTACTTCCAGCTCGAAGGCCTAGCCTACCGCCTGCTACCGTTGCGCGACCCGGCTTACGACCGCAACGGTGATGAAGGCTACGTGGAGCCCGATCTCAACTACCAAAAGCTGCTGCACACCTTCGCCTACCGCGGCCTCAGCAACAAGAAGATTTACTACGACGAGAACAGCCTGCGCTTTCCGTCTTACTACCGCGACAAGTTTGTGCGCCTGGCCAACTCCTATTTGGCTGCCGGCAACCCGGCCAAGGCCCGGGAAGTGGCCGATTTTTGCTTGCAAGTAATGCCGATGGATACCGTGCCGTACGACACGTTTTCGCCACTACTGGCGCCTGCGCTGGTCGCCGGTGGCCAGCGCGCCCGCGCCAACGAGCTACTCGACACCACCTTCCAAAATGCCACGCAGTCGCTGGCCTACCTCGCCACCCGGCCCGATGCTAGCCTCTTCAACATGGACCAGCACCTCAGCCTAGTGCAAATTCAAAATGTGTACCGGGCCGCCGCCCAAACCGGCGATACTGTGCGCGCCCAGCGGGCGTGGGCCGTGCTACAACCCTACCTGCACGACCAACGCTAGCGCGGGGCTGCCCTTCAAGTATTTCAGGACTGTTTAGGGGTAGCAAAACCCTTAAACAGTCCTGGCGAGCGCAGCGCGGCTAGCGCCTCAGCCTTGAGGCAAACCTTAGTCGGCACTGGGGGGTAGGGACGTTACTTTGTAGCCATGCTAGTTCTTTCGACGCTGCCGGCCGCGCCGGCCTGGCTGGCTGCCTACCAGCACCACGAGCTGGCCTTGGGCCGGGGCCTGGGCGTACTGGGCGTGTGGGCGCTGCTCAACTTGGTGGTCAGCGGCTATCAATTGCCGCGCACCGACCCCCGCGCGTGGGACCACCACTTTCACCTCATGAACTGCGGCTGGGGCTTTGTGAATGCGGTGCTGGCGGCCGTGGGCATCTTGCGCACGCACCCGGGGCGGCCGCTGCCCGGCTTTTCGCCCGCTGCGGCGCTGGCCGATGTGCACCTCACGAGCCAGATTTTTTTGATTAACGCGGGCCTCGATGTCGGCTACCTGCTCGTGGCGCTGTGGCTGCTAAACCGTGCCATCTACCCCGACGCCAAACACCCCGAGCGCCTCTACGGCTACGGCCGCTCGGTGCAATTGCAAGGCGCATTTCTGCTGGCTTTTGACCTGGCAATGTGTTGGTTTTTAAAGTATTGAGCTCCGGTCTACAAACAGTAAAAAATAAGAACGTCCTGCTAAGCTTGTCGAAGCATCTCGCTCGCACCATTAGATTACTAACCTAACGGCGTGAGCGAGATGCTTTGACAAGCTCAGCAGGACGTTCTTTTACGAAAAGCTGAAACGACAAAACTACTCGGCGGTGCCGAGCAACTTCTCTTCGATTTTCTTATTGAAGGCGTCCAAGTCCTCAGGCTTGCGGCTGGTGATGAAGTTACCATCTACCACTACTTCCGAGTCTTGCCAGTCGGCGCCGGCGTTGCGCAGGTCCGTTTTTACGCTGGGCCAGCTGGTCATGTGCTTGCCGCGTACTACGTCGGCTTCGATGAGCGTCCAGGAGCCGTGGCAGATGGCGGCCACCAGCTTGCCAGAGTGCGCAAACTCGCGCACAAAATCCACGGCCGAAGGCTCGACGCGCAGCTTGTCGGGGTTAATCTGGCCGCCGGGCAGCACTAGCGCATCATAGTCGCTTACGTTGACTTCGTCCAGGGTTTTATCTACGTCTACTTTATCGCCCCAGTCGGTCATGTCCCAGCCTTTGATAGAACCCGATTTGAGGGAAACCACATCGACCGTGGCGCCTTCGTTTTTAAGAAATTTCTGGGGCTCGGTGAGCTCTACTTGCTCGAAACCGTCGGTGGCCAGAATGGCAATGCGCTTGCCTTTAAGCTTATCGCTGCTGAAAATTGACATAGGAAATATGGAAAAGGAAGGGGGTGGCGAGTGTGCCACCCGAGGTGCCAACGTGTACGCCCCGCCACCACGCGGGGTTGCTGCGGCAGCTTCGGCTTAGTCGGCCGCGCCGGTGGTGCGGCGGGCCTTTTTCAGCTCCTGGCGCACGGCCTTCACGCGCTGGTCAAAGCCATCGGGCTCGTAGTCGATGCCGGGCACATCGAGCTCGTCGAGCAGGTCCATGAGCGCGTCGGCGTGGTCGGTGCGGGTACCGGCGGGCAGCTGCACAAACGCCATTTCGGACCACAGCAGCGCTAGCAGCCGCTGGCCGTCGTCGGAGCGCATCTGCATTTCCACCACCAGATTAGAGTTGTCGAAGTGGATAATCTGGGTACGGATGCGCACCAGCACGCCCTGCCGCGCTGGCTTGAGGTAGCTGAGCTGGTGCTTGGTAATGACCCAGGCCGCGCGCTGCTCGCGAGCCAGCTCGCCCATGTTGAGGGCGTAGTGCTCGGCCACCTGGTCTTCGCGGGCGTTGAGGAAGTAGTCGAGGTAGCGGGCGTTGTTGAGGTGGCCCAGCATGTCGCAGTCCTGGAAGTGAATGCGGTGCGAAGTTTCGGGGGTACGCAGGGGGGTAGGCATAGCGCAAAGGTCGGGCCGGGCCCGGGCTTGCGCCAAAACTAGTCGGCACGCCTACTACTTTGACTAAAATAGCCTTATCTTTTCCGCTCCAATGCGCTGCGCCTCACCCACCTTGCCCACCCATCATGTTTGCCCTCACGCCCACCCGCGCTGCCACCCTCTGCGCCTTGGCCGACACGTTTATTCCGGCCAGCGCCGGGCCGCTGGCCCTACCCCCCGGCTCGGCGCTAATAAACCTGGATAAGCTGGCCGCCGCCATCCGGGCCCAGCCCCTGGGCGCGCAGGCCGAGTTTGGGCAGCTGCTCGATTTGCTGGCCCGGCCATGGGCGGGCCTCACGTGGTGGGGGCCGCTCCGGCCGTTTCAAGAACTGAAACCGGCGCAACGCGAGCGCCTGCTGCAGAGCTGGGCTGGCTCGCGGCTGGCGGTGCTGCGCAAGGGTTTTCACGCGCTGCGCAAGCTGTGTACCTTTTTGTATTACGGCGATGCGCCGGCCAGCGGCCCCAACCCGGCCTGGGCGGCGCTGGGCTACCCCGGCCCTACCCCCCCGCCCGACGGCAATTTGCCCGGCGCTACCGAGCGCCCACTTGTGCCCCTGGCCCCGCTGGCCGACACTACCTATAGCTGCGATACGCTGGTGATTGGCTCGGGCGCGGGTGGTGGTGTGGTGGCCGGCGAGCTAGCCCAGGCCGGCCACGACGTGCTGGTGCTAGAGGCTGGCCCCTACCTGCACGGGGCCGACTTCACGCAGCGCGAAGTAGATATGATGAGCCGCCTCTACGACGCGCGCGGCGCCCTCAGCACCCGCGACGGCAGCATTGGGCTGCTGGCCGGGGCCTGCCTGGGCGGCGGCACCACCGTGAACTGGGCCGGCGCCTTTCGCACCCCCGACTACGTTCTCGAAGAATGGGCCCGCGAGCACCAGGCGCCGCAGTTCGTCAGCCCCGAATTCACTAAAAGCCTCGACGCCGTGGCCCTGGCACTGGGCGTGAACACCGCCTACCCCCGCCACAACGGCCAAAACCAGGCCCTGCGCGACGGCTCGGCCCGGCTGGGCCAAAAAACGCAGCTTATTCCGCGCAACGAGAAGGGCCTCAACGATTCTGACCAGCACTTCCGGGGCTTGGGTTACTCGACGCTGGGCGACGCCGACGGCATCAAGCAAGGCACGCTCAATACCTACCTGCGCACGGCCGCCGCCCACGGGGCCCGCCTGCTGCCCGATACGCGCGTGGAGCGCGTGACCATTGTGGGCGGCCGGGCTACCGGGGCCGAGGCCGTGCATACCACGCCAGATGGCCGCCGGGTGCGCATCGTGGTGCGCGCTAGCAGGGTGGTGGTAGCGGGCGGGGCCATTCAGACGCCGGCGCTGCTGCTGCGCTCGGGGCTGCGGCACCCACACCTGGGCCGGCACCTGCACCTGCACCCCACTGTGCCGGTGGCGGCGCACTACCCCTGGCCCATGCACTCGTGGCACGGCCCCAGCATGAGCGTAGTCAATGATACCTATACGCAACTGCACGGCACCAACTTCGGCGCCAAGCTCGAAACGCCGCCCACCCACCCCGGCCTACTGGCCATGGTGCTACCTTGGCGCTCGGGGGCGCACCACCGCGAGCTGCTGCAGGCCGCCGACCACCTGGGCTCGTTCATTGTGCTCACCCGCGACCGCGATGGGGGTAGGGTGCGCATTGATAAGCAGGGCATGCCGCTGATTGACTACCGATTGTCGGCATTTGATAAGCAAAACCTGCTCACCGGCATTCGGGCAGCCGCCGAGATTCACGTGGCGGCTGGGGCGCACACCGTGTACTTGCCGCACGGCTCGCTGCCCATCTTGCATGCCCACGAGGGGGTAGTGCAAAACCCCGCGCTGCTGGCTGCCCTGCCGCGCCTGCCCTGGCAGCCCAACCGCTACGGCCTCTACAGCGCCCACCAAATGAGCACCTGCCGCCTCGGGGGCCAGGCCCGCACCCACCCGCTGCGCCCCAACGGCGAAACCGTGGAAGTGCAGGGCCTCTACGTGGCCGATGGCGCGGCTTTTCCGGCGTGCAGCGGCGTCAATCCGATGCTCACCATCATGGCCTTGGCGCACTACACGGCGCAGGGGCTGAAATAGGGGGTAGGCGCCCGGGCCGGCACTAATCGCGCCTTGTGCCTGAGACTCTGCGACTCGCGCCTAGCAGCAGCGTATCGGTCAATTAAAGACCAGGTTAAAAATTAAAAAAATACCCTTAATAGTTCAATTATATTTTTTTGTAAACACAAGTATTTAAGGATATTACCACTAATCATTCCCCGTATATTTGCTACTGATTCGCTTGTATAAATTGTTTCTATGCCCGCTACTTATACTGCCTCTACTATTTCTCCTACCCCCTTACCTGAAGACGAAAAAGACTGGCGCGCCTATGCTGAAGTTCAGCTTACGGAACTGCGGCAGGCGCTGGCCCAGGCCCAGGCCCAAGTCGAGTTTCAGAGCAACCGCCTACTAACGCTACTCGACCGGTTGCCCGGCAATGGCCCTAAGCCGGCGGCCGGCGAGCTGCCCCCCCGCGAGCCGGCCGCCGGCTCGCAAGAACTGCTGCTAACCCAACTGCTAGCCCAAAACCCCAACCCCGTGCTGCGCCTCACGGCCAGTGGCGAGCTGCGCTATGCCAACCTGGCGGCCCAGGCGCTGGGCCCCGTGCTGCCCCTGGCCGTGCGGCCCAATGGCTACCTGCTGCCGCTGGTGCGCACGGCGCTGCGCCGGGGCACTACGCTGCAACAAGAGATTTTTTTGGCCGACAACTGGTACTCGCTGCACGTAGTGCCGGTGGCCGGCGACACCTGCGCTACCCTCTACCTCACCGATAGCAACGCCCTGCACGGGGCCGAGCAGCAGCTGGCCGAGCAGCGCGAGTTTTACGAAACCATCCTCAACGAGCTGGCGGTGGAGGTGGCCGTATTCGATGCCGAGCACCGCTTCTGCTTCGCCAATACGCTGGCTATTCCGCATGCGGGCGTACGCAGTTGGGTACTAGGCAAAACCAATGAGGAGTACTGCACCCACAGCCAGTTGGCCCCATCGGTAGCCGCCGAGCGCCAGCGCCACTTCGATGACGCCAGCCGCACCCGAGCGGCGGTGCAGTGGAAAGAAAACCTTGCCACTAGTACCGGGCTGCGGCACTGGGAGCGTGTGTTCAGGCCGGTGCACGGGCCCGACGGTACCCTGCGCCTGATGGTGGGCACGGGCAGTGATATTACCAAGCGCCACCAGGCCGAGCAAAAGCTGGCCGAGCAGCAGGCCTTCTACGAGCTGGTGCTCAACCAACTGCCCTGCGACATTGCCATTTTCGACCCCCATTACCGATATCTATTTGTAAATGAACGGTCTATGCCAGACCCAGAGCTGCGCAAGTGGGTGATTGGCAAGGACCAGTTTGACTACTTTGAGCACACCAACCGCCCGCGCACCATGGGCACCGCGCGCCACGCGCGCCTAGAGCAAACCCTGCGCGAGCGCCGCATGATAACGTTTGAAGAGAGCGTGGCCTACCCCACCGGCCCGCGCCACTTGCTGCGCCACCTGCACCCGGTGTTTCACCCCGATGGCGCGCCGCACCTCATTGTAGGCTACGGACTCGATATTACGGAGCGCGTAACGGCCGAGCAAACGCTCACCCACGCCAAGCTGGCGGCCGAAGAGTCGGCGCGCGTGAAGGAAGCCTTCCTGGCCAACATGAGCCACGAGATTCGCACGCCGATGAATGCGATCTTGGGCATGAGCCAGCTGCTGGCTAAAACGCGGCTCTCTTCTGACCAGTTTGGCTACCAGCAAGCCATTGCCACTTCGGCTGAAAACCTGCTCGTTATCATCAACGACGTGCTCGACCTCTCGAAGCTCGAAGCCGGCAAGCTGGCCCTCGAAATCATCGGTTTTGCGCCTACCCACCTACTGGCCCAGGTCGAGCAAACGCTGCGCTTTAAGGCTGCGGAGAAGGGGTTGGGCCTCCTCACGGTGCTCAGCCCACAGGTGCCAGCCGTGCTGCTCGGCGACCCCTACCGCATCCGGCAAGTATTGCTAAACCTGGCCGACAATGCCCTCAAATTCACCAGCAAAGGCTTGGTAACGGTGGAGTGCGCAGTGCTGGCCGACGACCCCAACGTGCCAGCTGGCATGGCGGCCATCGAGTTTCGGGTCACGGATACGGGCATTGGCATCGAGCCTGAGTACCTGGCCACGATGTTTGATGAGTTTACCCAAGCCGACTCCTCGGTGACGCGCAAGTTTGGCGGTACCGGGCTGGGCCTGAGCATTTGCCGTGACCTGACGCGGCTTATGGGCAGCGAGATTCAGGTGACCAGCCAGAAAAACAAGGGCACGACCACTCGCTTTGTGCTGCACCTGCCCGTGGGTGAGCCGCAAGCCGTGGTGCGGCGCCAGCTGCCCATGCTCACCAACGAGCACCGGCAGCGCTTGCGCGGTACCCGCGTGTTACTGGTGGAAGACAACCTATTTAATCGCCAGATTGCCAAGTCGTTTCTCAACCAGGCCGAGGTGCAGGTGACCGAGGCCGAGCACGGTGCTCAGGCTGTGGAGCTGGCCCAGCGCCAGCGCTTCGACTTAATTTTGATGGACGTGCAGATGCCCGTGATGGACGGCTACGCTGCCACGGCGGTGCTGCGCCAGCAATTGGCCCTCAAAACGCCCATCATCGCCCTCACGGCCAACGCCATTAGTGGGGAGCGCGAAAAATGCCTGCTGGCTGGTATGAGCGGCTTTTTGGCCAAGCCTTTTCAGGAAATACAGCTCTTGCAGCTACTCGCAGACTGGGTGCTACCTCCCGACACGCTAGCCGAGCCGCTCGCGCTGGTTGATGCAACGGAGCCCGCCGACGTGGCGCGGCTGCCCCTGAGCCTCTACAGCATCGACGATTTGCTGAAGGCCGGGCAGGGCGACGCTGAATTTGTGGTATCGATGCTCCACACCTTTGTGGAGAGCTGCGAGGAAGCCTTGCTCGACCTACGCCGCAGCCTGGACGAAGCTGACCTGGCGCGCCTAAAAACAACGGTTCACACCCTCAAGCCCAGCTTGCAGCACCTCAACGCTTGGCAGGTCCTACCCCCCGTCGAGAAGCTCGATAAATGGGACGAGCCGTTTATGCTGGCGCCACTGCTGGCGCTGGTCGATGCGGTGGCGAAACTCTTGGAGGACATGCTGGCCCAAATTGCGCTTGATTTAGAGCAGGAATGCGTGATGAGCCGCCTACTAGCGGCGTAATTCGGTGCGTTTCGGCGCTCACCCAATATCTTAGCCAATAAAACCGGGCACTACGAAATGTTTCGCATATATTACGAAGCACTTCGTAGTGCCCGGTTTTGCTGTGCGCAGGCTACTAAAATTAGGCTTGGGTTTACCTAAGGAAGGTTTTCTCCGTAATCCTACGGCACCGACTCTTTCTTTCGCTCTTCCTAAGATTTATGACTCCCACACGCCTCTTTCCTTCAGCCCTGACCTTGAGCTTGGCAGCTTCTAGCTGCTCCATTTTTCACCGCCACCGCGATGCGGCGCCTGCCCCGCCCGTAGTCGAAACTGTGCGCACACCTGACTCGCCTACCCCCCCTACCGCCGCCCGCGACCTCGCCGATGCCATGACTACCGTGCTGCACCTGCGCCCCGACCAAACCGGCAAAGTGCGTCAGGTGCTCAACTCGACCGTGGAGCAGGCCAATGCGGCCCGTCAGCAGCACCCCGCCCAGTCGGCGCAGCTCACCGCGGCCCTTACCCGCATCAACGCGACTTCCGATAAAGAGCTGCGCCAGATACTCGGGCCCACTGCCTACCGCGAGATGCAGGTGAAGCGCGCTCAGATTCAGGCTGAGATGCTGAAAAAATAAATAGCTGCCATCGGTAGCGGCGGCGGCTGGCACTCTACTCCACAAGTTGCCAAGAGGCAGCGGGGCTGGCCCTACCCCCTACAGATATTTCAAAAGCAGGCCAAGCAGACGGCGCACCCGGCCAGTGTAGGGTGGGTAAAAGGGCTTAATGCCGGTGAAGCCTACGCGCTGCTGCAGCACAGCTTTCTCGTTGCTGAAGGCCAGAAAGCCCGCGTGGCCGTGGGCCCGGCCCAGGCCACTGTTACCGATGCCGCCAAACGGCAAATCGGGGTGCGCCAGCTGAATAATTGTTTCGTTGACGGCCGCGCCACCGGCCGCGATACTGCCGAGCAGGTAGCGGCGGTGGGTCGGGCTGGTGGTGAACACGTACTGCGCCAGCGGCCGGGGGCGGGCGTTGACGTAGGCGGCTGTTTCAGCGAGCTCCTCAAACGTGAGCATAGGCAATATGGGGCCAAATATTTCCTCTTCGAGAATGGCAGCGCCGGCAGGCACATCGGTGAGGATGGTGGGCTCGAGGTAGCGCTGGTGCTCGTCGAAGCTGCCGCCCTGGGCCACCGTGGCGCCACGCGCCTCGGCATCTTCGAGCAGGGCGGCCAAGCGAGCAAAGTGGTGCTCGTTGACGATGCGGGCGAAAGATTTAGATGCCTTAATCGCCTCATTATCGCGGCCGTAGTAGCGGCCGATGACCTGGCGCAGCTCGACTAGCAGCGCGTCGCGCACGCTGGCGTGCACCAGCAGGTAGTCGGGTGCCACGCAGGTTTGGCCAGCGTTCAAAAATTTACCCCACACGATTTTCTCGGCCGCATCGCGCAGGTTGGCGGTTTCGTCCACAATGGCTGGGCTCTTGCCGCCTAGCTCCAGCGTGACGCTGCTGAGGTGCTCGGCGGCGGCGCGCATCACGATTTTGCCCACCTGGGGCGAGCCAGTGAAGAAAATATGGTTCCAGGGCAGGCGCAGCAGTTCGGTGGCCACCTCCCTACCCCCCTCTAGCACCAGCACTTCGTCGGGACTGAACAAGGCTTCAGCCATGCGGCGCAGCAGGGCAGCGGTGGCAGGCGTTTGCTCAGCGGGCTTGATTACCACCGCATTGCCAGCTGCCAGGGCCGAGGCCAGCGGGTCGAGGGCCAGGTAAAATGGGTAGTTCCAGGGCGCGATGATGAGCACCACGCCTTTGGGCTCGACCTGCACCCAGCCGCGCGTGCCGGCCAGCGCCAGTGGCGTGCCCACCCGGCGCCGAGCCAACCATTTTTTGAGATGGCGGCGGCTGTGGCGAATCTCCGTAAGCGCCGGCCAAATTTCAGTGAGGTCTGTTTCCTCGGGCGGCTTCTTAAAATCCTGAAAAAGCGCTTCTTGAATGGCCGTGCGGTTGGCGCTGAGCCAGCCAGCCAGCCGGTCTAGCCGGTGGCGGCGGGTAGCCATAGTTTCGGCCCGCAGCGCTGGCGCATTGGCCTGCAAGGCGGCAAATTGCGCGGCGAAGCGGTTAGGCACAGTTGGTAGAGAGGCAAGCGGCAGCGAAGCCGGCGGGGAAACGAAAGTAGACATAACCAGGAACAAGAGCTAGCCAGCTGCGGACCGGCCGCAGGTAGCTAACGCATTGAAAGATACAGCCCAGCGGCTCAATCTTCTACTAGCAAGCAGGGCGGCGATGCTTGCCCCTACCCCCGCAAAAAGGCCCGTTTCCAGGCAGGAAACGGGCCTTACTAGTCGGCAATAGGCAGCTCTAAAACAAGCCTTTTTTCACGGTACGGTTGCCGTGCTCGTCGATTTTAATCTTGGTGCCGTCGGCGCGCTTGATTTTCAGCGAGCCATCATCGCTACGCTTGATTTTGGCGCCATTCTCGTATTTCACTTTGTGGTCATCGTCGTTGTTCTCCAGCTTTTTGATGCCTGAGCCTTGGCCTACGCGGGCGCCGAGGCTTGGCTTGGCGGCGGGAGTAGTGGTGGTCGTGGTAGTAGTCGTGCTAGCGGTGTAAGGGCCAGCGTAGTAGTTGCCCTGGTTGTCGGTATAAGTGCGGTAGGCGGTGGGGTCAGTTACTACCGTTTTCACCTCGCGGGTAGTCTGGTCGTTGATGTCGCGCACGGTGGCGTAGCGGCCGGTGGTATCGGTCAGGTAGCGGTTGTCGGCGTCGCGCAGGGCGCGGCCCCGGTTGTAATATATCTGCTGGAGCCGGACTTTGGCGGCCGCGTCGGTCGCGCGCACGTCGGCAACTACTTGAGTGGCCAGCTGGTCGGCGCCGCCGCGGTAGCCGGCGGTGTCTACCGCGGTAGTGGTGGTCGTGGTTTCGGTGCCGCTGGGCACGGTGGTCGTTTCGGTAGTCTCGGCTTTCTTCTCCTGCGAGCAGGAAGCAAAGGCAAACGTAGCGGCCGTGGCCAGCAGGATGAATTTGGTAGTCATAAGCTTAAAGCGCATTAAGGCGGTGGTTTCTTTGCCGCAGTGGCCTCTTACGCGTGGGCCGAAAACGATGTTGCCAGCTCCCGACTAAGAAGCTGGCAACAAAGCATTTGGGCAGCAGTGCTTACGCGTTCACCACCGAGCCGCCGTTGGGGTGCAGCGTTTGGCCCGAGAAGTATGACGCATCTTCCGATGCTAGAAACACATAGGCCGGGGCCACTTCGGAGGGCTGGCCGGCGCGGCCCATCGGCACATCGTGGCCAAAAAGCGGCAGCTTAAGCAGCCCTACCCCCGTCACAAACGGCGTCCAGATGGGGCCCGGCGCTACCGAGTTTACCCGGATGCCCTTCTTGATGAGCTGCAGCGACAAGGCCCGCGTGAACGCCTCGATGGCACCCTTGGTGGAGGTGTAGTCGAGCAGCGCCTCGTTGCCTTTGTAGGCGTTCACCGAGGTAGTATTGATGATGGCCGCGCCTTCTTTGAGGTGCTTTAGGGCCGAGCGCACAATGCGGAACTGCGCGATAATATTGAGGTTGAAGATGCTGTCGAGCTCCTCGTTGGTGATTTCTTCCAGCGAATCGTGCCAGTTTTGCTCGGCGGCGTTATTTACCACGATGTCGAGCTGGCCGTATTCGGCCACGGTGCGGGCCACTATTTCGTCGCAAAAAGCGGGCACCTTCAGGTCGCCGGGCAGCAGCAGGCAGCGGCGGCCTTCGGCCTGCACGAGTTGCTGCACTTTCTCAGCATCTTGCTGCTCGGTAGGGAAATACGAAACGGCCACATCGGCGCCTTCGCGGGCAAAGTGCACGGCCACGGCCCGGCCTATGCCCGAGTCGCCGCCCGTGATGAGAGCAATTTTGTTTTTGAGCTTTTCAGCCCCTTTGTAGCCTTCGCGAATGTACTCGGGCTCGGGGGTCATCTTGTATTCGAGGCCGGGCTTGCCGGCGCCCGCATCCTGGTGCTGGGGCGGGAAAATAGTGGGTTTATCAGACATGGTAGTTGTGGATAAGGAAAGGCAGTAAACGGCTCAGCTTAACGGCCGAAAACAGTCCAGGTTACTAGCAGCATGAGTTTTACTAAAAAATACGGTTCTTTGCATTCGCTTTCCCCTGCGCTGTGCCCGATCTATGCCCTGCTGCTTTGCCAGCCCCTACCCCCCCGGCCCACCGCCACTTTGTGCTGCACAAGCCCTGGGGCTACCTCAGCCAGTTTACCAGCGAGTTTGCTAAGGAGGTAAAAAAGAAGCACTTTTTGGGCGAGCTGGGCGATTTGCCGGCCGGCACCATGGCCATTGGCCGGCTCGATGAAGACAGCGAGGGCCTGCTGCTACTCACCACCGACGGCCGGGTGAGCGAGCAGGTGCGCGGCCGCCACGTCGAAAAAGAATACTACGCCCAGGTAGATGGCCTGCTCACGCCCGCAGCACTGGCGCAGCTGCAAGGCGGCGTCGATATCAGCATTCACGGCGTGGCCTACCGCACGTTGCCCTGCCAGGCCCGCCTGCTGGCCGAGGCGCCCGCCCTCCCCCCCCGCGGCCGGCGCATCCGCGACGAGCGCCACGGGCCCACCAGCTGGGTAGCCATTATCGTGACGGAAGGCAAGTACCGGCAGGTGCGCAAAATGACGGCTGCCGTGGGTTTTGCTACTCTGCGGCTGGTGCGCGTGCGCGTGGGCGAGGTGCTGCTCGGCGACCTGCCCGCCGGGGCCAGCCGCGAGGTCACTAGCTTTTTCGAAAAATAAGGAGTAAATTCGGGACTTATTCCGGTGCGAGGTGGTTATAACCTAGTTAGTTGCCACCCGGTGGGAGCCTCCCAACGCCACGCAACCGAATAGCTACTCACTCCCCTATGGCCAGAGCGCAAGAAAGTTTCAGAAAGAAAGAGAACGAGAAGAAGCGGCAGAAAAAGCAGCTAGAAAAGGCTGAGCGCCGCGAAGAGCGCCAGGCCAACAAGAAGGATTCGAGCCTGGAAGAAATGCTCGCCTATGTGGACGAGAACGGCAACATCACGTCGACGCCGCCCGACCCGACCCGTAAGAAGAAGGAAATCAATGCCGAAGACATCGTTGTCGGCGTGCCCAAGCAGGAAGACCGCGAGCCCGAAGAGGTGACGCGCACCGGCACGGTCACGTTCTTCAACGCGTCGAAAGGCTACGGCTTCATCAAGGATGCCGGCAGCCAGGAAAGCATTTTCGTGCACGTGAACGCCCTGGGCGGCCTCACGCTGCTCGAAGGCAACAAGGTTACGTTCGAGATTGAGCCCGGCATGAAGGGCCCAACCGCCGTGCGGGTAAAGATGAGCGCCTAACGCCTCAGCTAGCCAACCAGCCAAAAGCGGCGGCTGCTCTCTCGGGAGCAGCCGCCGCTTTTTTGTGTGCCGCAAGGGGGGTAGGGCCCACCGCAGGTTAGTTATCCATGCGCGACTTTTCGGCCTCGATGCCGGTGCTGCGGCGCTGGCTGGCTTTTACGCGCTGGTTGCCAAACTTATAGCTAAAGTTGAGCTTCACGAAGCGGCTCTCAATTTTGTCGAGGTTGGTAGAGTTGACGCCACCCGCGAGCACGTCGTAGCGGTTTTGCTGGGTGTTGAAGACGTCAGTGACGTTGAGCGTGAGGGTGGCCGCGTCGTGCAGCAGCGACTTCGACACCCCGAAGCTGCTCACGAAGCGTGAGCGGAAAGCCACGCCACCAAAGCTCATGGGCGACATGTACATGGCCGACACCTCCGCTTTCAGGCCATAGGGCAGCTTGAGCGTGTGGTTGCTGGAGAGGTAGGCCGAGGGGCGGGCGGCGTTCACGCCCACGGCGCCACCGCCGTTCACCTTGGCATATTCCAGGCCCAGCGTCGTTACGGTCATCCACTTGCCTTCCAGCCAGGGCTTCATGAGCGTAGTGCTGGCCGAAACGGTCTCGGCACTGCCGAAGTTTTGGAACGAGCTGATAACTACCTGAGTAGCGTCGTTTTTCTGGTAGCTCTCGACCAGCACATTGGTGTGGTAGCCGTAGCTGATGGAAGTAGTCAGCAGGCTATTATAGGAGTGCGTGAACTCGAAATTGTGCGCGTAGGAAGGCTGGATGTTGGGGTTGCCCTGCATGTAGCGGTACTGGCTGAGGTAGGTAACGAAGGGGTTGACGATGCCGAAGGCGAAGCGGTCAATCTTGCGGTTGTAGGCGAAGCCGAGCTGTACTTTTTCGGACTTGTTGTACTGCGCCGACAGGCTGGGAAAGAGGTTGAAGTAGCTGCGGTCGGTGGCCTGGCCGGTGGTGAGCGACGTGCCGGTGGTGTTGGTCTGCTCGGCGCGCAGGCCCACTTGCAAGTCTACTTTCTGCACGGTGCGGGCAAAGGTGCCGTAGGCGGCGTTGATGTTTTCGCGGTAGATGAAGTGGTTGGTTTTGCCCAGGTCCACGGCCCAGGGCTGGCCCACCGCAGCGGCCTGCTCCCAGCGGATATCGTTGTCGGTGACGGTGGCGGTAGTTTTCAGGCCGGCCTCCAGTGTGCCCTGGTAGAGCGGCTGCGCGTAATCGGCCGAGGCCGAGCGCACCGAATTACGGGCCGGCGAGTTGTCGCGCAGCAAGCTGGCGGAGCCAGTTTCCTGCAGGGCCGCGCCAAGCTGGCGCGTGGCGTAGTCGTTGCGCCAGTCTTTGGCGTAGCCAAAGTAGTCGGCGTTCAGGCTCAGCGTGCGCTTGCCCAGGCTGTCAAGCTTGGTTTTGTAGTACACGTTCACCGAGGGGCTCACGAAGCGGGCGGTGCCGTCGGTGCTTACCTGCGAGGCGCTAAGCGGCGCGCCGGTGATGGCTTGGCTCAAGCGAGCCAGGTTTTGCACGTCGCGGTCGCGGGTGTTCAGCATGCCTTTCAGCAGCACGCCGGCCGAGCTTTTGGGGCTTAGCTCGTAGTCGAGGCCCAGTTTGCCCGAGTTGCTTTGGTTTTGGCGCACCTCGCGGCCATTCTCGGCAATGGTTAGCTCGCCGGCGGCAGTGCGCACGGCGCTGGTGGTGTTATACACCTGGTTTTCGAGGCGGTCGAGGCTGCCGTACACGTTCAGCTTTTCGGTGCGGTGGTTGAGGCTGAGGCCGGCGTTGTAGCGGCCGTACTCGCCGGCGCCCACGCCCAGCGTAGCCGTGCCGTTGGTGCCCAGCTTCCGGCTTTTCGTCGTAACGATGTTGAGCACGGCGCCACCTTGCGCGTCGTAGCGAGCCGAAGGGTTGGCGATGACTTCCACCTTATCGAGCGTGTTGGCAGGCATGCTGCCGAGCAGGGTTTTTAGCTCGTCGCCGCTCAGGTTGGTGGTTTTGCCATCGAGCAATACCAGCACCGTTTTGCCGCGCAGCGTAAAGCTACCGCTGCTTTCGAGCACGCCGGGGGCGCGGCCCAGCACGTCGTAGGCAGTGCCACCGGCCGCAATGGGGCTGGCGGCCACGTTGAGCACCAGCTTGCCAGCCTGCTGCTCGATGAAGGGCCGGGCGGCCGTCACGGTCACGGTGCCCAGCGCTTTGCGGTCGGCTGCCAGCAGCACGGGGGGTAGGGCGGTGGCGTGGTCGGAGGTCACCGCAACCGCCACGGGAGCAGCCACCTTGTAGCCCAGGTAGCGCACCTGCATCTGGTAGCTGCCGGCCGGTACCGCCTCGAAGCGAAACGCGCCCTGCTCGTTGGTGATGGTACTAAGCACGGCTTTGGCATCGGTGGCGGCTTGCAGCACTACCGTGGCAAAGGGCAGCGCCTGGCGGCCAAGGCTGTCGGCCACCGTGCCACTGAGCGACTGGGCAGCGGCCGGGCGAGTGGTAGCAGCAGCGGCTTGGGCGCTGGCGGCGGTAGGCAGGGTAGCGAGGGCCGTGAGAAGCAGAAAGGAGGTGGCAGCAGTTTGCATGGCAGTCGAAAAAAAGAGGCGATGGAGAAGGGCTTCCCGCCGCTAACCGGCTAGGAATGGGACAAAGCAACGGCGGCCCTGAACCCCTTTTCCGCTTTTTTCGACCACGCCGGGGCCGATTTCGACCAAAGCCTACCCCTACTTTTTTAGTCGAAAAAATGCCCGCGTTGGTCGAAAAAAAGGCCCACTGCTAGCCGCCCGTGGCTCAAAAGCTGCCACCTTCGCCGCATGCAACCAGACACTGACCGGCCCAGCCGCTTCCCGCTTTTCTTTGAGCTCTTGCTGTGGGCGCTCTACGTGGGCTTTTATAAGTATGCGCACTACATAGAGCAAGCCTCTCACTTTAGCCGGCCCGAGCGGACCAACTTTCCGTATCCGCAGCTCATAGGTTTTGCGGGGCTGGCCACGTTCTACGTGCTGCCCTATTACCGCTGGCTGGTGCCCGTGCTGCTACGCCAGCGGCGCTACGCGCTACTCGCGGGGGCGTCGGTGGTGTACTTTTGGTGGGGCATTAAGTTTAGTACCTGGTTGGCGGCGCTGCTGCTGAGCCAGGTGGCGTCCCCGCCCGTGCTGGCGCTTTTTTACCACAGCTACGCGGCCGAAAGCGTGCGGAGCCTGCTAACTCTACGCAACACGCAGCTAGCACTGGTGCTCACCGATTTGCTAGCGTTTGGCTGCGTGGCGTTTGTGCGGCTGGCGTTTGAGCAGGAGCAGCGCCGCCGACTGGTGGAGCGCGACCACCTGGCCTTGCAGCTCACGCAGCTCAAGGCGCAGCTACAGCCACACTTTCTGTTCAATACCCTCAACAGTATCTACGGCCTGAGCCTGGCGGGCTCGCCCGAAACGCCGCGCTTCATCTTGCTGCTGTCGGAGCTGATGCGCTACGTGCTTTATGACAGCGCAAAAGACTACGTGCCGCTGACGGAGGAGGTAGCCTTTATGGCCAATTACTTTGAGATGGAGCAGCGCAAGTATGCTGATGCGCGCATCGTTTTCAGCACCCACGGCGAGCTGGCGGGGCGCCAGGTGCCGCCGCTGCTGTGGCTGCCGCTGGTCGAGAACAGCTTCAAGCACGGCCGCCACCACTTCAGCGACGACGCCAGCGTGGTGGCCACGCTCACGGCCACGCCCGGCCAGCTGCATTTTGTGATTGAAAACGACCAGTTACCGGCGGCGCCACCTGCCGCGCCGGCGGCGCGGCGCAGCGGCGGCATTGGGCTGGTGAATATTCGCCAGCGGCTGAACCTGTATTTTCCCAAGGCCCACGCGCTTACGCTTTCGGAGCCCGGCGGCCGCTACCGCGTCGAGCTCACGGTGCAGGGGTAGGGCGGGCGGCGTATTTCGCTGCTTAACTAAACGCGAGGGCCTACTTTAGCAGACTACAAAGTCCGCGCTACTCGCATGCCCGCCCCCATCCGCTGCCTCATCGTCGACGACGAGCCGCTGGCCCACCAGGTTCTCAAGCAGTTTATTGCCCAAACGCCGGGCCTCACGCTCAGCGGCCAGTGCCGCCACGCCATGGAGGCCCACGACCACCTGCGTGCGCACGCCGTGGACTTGCTATTTCTCGACATCGAGATGCCCCTCATCACGGGCCTGAGCTTTCTCAAAACCCTGAAGGAGCCGCCCCAAACCATTCTTACCACCGCCTACCGCGAGTATGCCTACGAGGGCTACGAGCTGGCCGTGCTCGACTACCTGCTCAAGCCCTTTAGCTACGAGCGCTTTGCTAAGGCCGTGGCCCGCTACCAGCCGCCCACCCCGACTCCCGACCCGGCCGCCGAGCCCCACCTGCTGCTCAAGGACCAGGGCAGCCTGCTGCGCGTGCCGCACCGCAGCATTCGCTACGTGGAGGGCTGCAAAGACTATGTGAAGCTGGTAACCGACGCCAAAACCTACCTGCACCACGCTACTATGAAGGAAATGGCCGACCTGCTCGGCGAGGCTTTTGTGCGCGTGCACCGCTCGTTTATTGTGGCCACGGCTCACCTGCAGCTGCTGCAGCCCGAGCAGGTGGTGCTGCGCGATGGCAGCGCGCTGCCCATCGGCAGCTCCTACAAGGCCGAGCTGATGGCCTGGTTTC
>Ga0160429_1000667_pt1 | contig 24905 bp, 25 predicted proteins | sample SolpanmetagenomR_FD_108199 | JGI IMG/M metagenome (GOLD analysis project Ga0160429, IMG submission 108199) | Solar panel surface microbial communities from Lawrence Berkeley National Laboratory, California, USA - R | ecosystem: Engineered > Built environment > Solar panel > Unclassified ... | reverse complement strand
CGCCGAAGCCAAGTACGGCCCCGCCCCGAGCATCTCGGAGCTGAAGGCCACCGGCCAGAAGCTGCCCGGTAAAAAGACCACCGGCACCGGCTCGCCCCGCAGCCGCAAGGCCCCGGTGAAAAAAGCGCCCGCTCGCAAGAAGTAAGCGCTAGGTAAGCTAGCCGCTTGCCGGCTAGCCACTACAAAAAGGCAGGTCCCGCCCGGGGCCTGCCTTTTTTGTTAAATTGAGGCTGAATAGACAAAGGCGGGTCCGTAGCCGGTGGCAAGCAGCGCTAGCCTCGAAAGCATCCGTCGGGGCAAGCTGCGCTTCAAGCTCTTTTCGCAACCATTGCCCTTCAAAGGAGTAAAATGAAGAAGTGCTGAGTTTATTTCTCCGCTAGACCCATTCCACCTGTTTCATGACTTATTTTCGATATACTGCGCTGCTGCCGGCGTTAGGCCTGCTGGCCGCGTGCAGCAGTGGCCCCAGCAAGGAGGAAAAACAAGAGGCCCAGGCTGATAACCCAGCTCAAACCATCACCACACCCAAGGATGAGGCGGTGCACCTGCCTGCGCCTTACACCACTAAGTCGGTCACCAAGCGCGTCGATGTTATTGACTGGCCGGCCGGCAAAACGCCCACGGCCCCGGCTGGCTTCACGGTGCGCGAGTTTGCGGGTGGCTTGCAAAGCCCGCGCTGGGCCTATGTAGCGCCCAACGGCGACATTCTGGTGGCTGAGGCTGCCACTTTGCCCAAGGGCACCAAAAAGCAGATTGCCGCCACGCTCGGCCTCGACAAGTCGCGCTCGCTGCAACGCACTAGTGCCAACCGCATCACGCTGTTTCGCGATACCAACGGCGACGGCCAGCCGGATGTGCGCTCGGTATTTCTGGCCGACCTTAACCAGCCCTTCGGAATGTTGGTGATGGGTAATAGCTTTTACGTAGCTAATACCGACGGCGTGCTGAAGTTTCCGTACCAGGCGGGCGCCACTAAAATCACGGGCAAGGGCCAGAAAATTCTGGACTTACCCGCTGGTGGCTACAACAACCACTGGACGCGCAACCTCTACCCCAGCGCCGATGGCAAGACAATTCTCGTTACCGTGGGCTCGGGCTCGAACGTAATGGAACATGGCCCCGCCAACGAGTTGCGCCGGGCCAACATTCTCGAAATCAACCCCGACGGTTCGGGCGAGAAAATCTACGCCAGCGGCCTGCGCAACCCCATCGGGCTGGCCTGGAACCCCGTTACTAAAAACCTGTGGGTAGCCGTAAACGAGCGCGACGAACTCGGCGACGAGCTGGTGCCCGACTACATCACGAGTGTGAAGCAGGGCGGCTTCTACGGCTGGCCCTACGCCTATTACGGCCCCAACGAGGACCCGCGCCGTAAGGGCGAGCGTCCCGACTTGGTGCAGAAAACCCTGGTGCCCGACGTGCCGATGGGCCCGCACGTGGCCGCGCTCGGCCTCACGTTCTACGACAAAAAAGCTTTCCCCGCCAAGTACCAGAACGGTGCCTTCGTGGGCGAGCATGGCTCCTGGAACCGTGCGCAGTACTCGGGCTACCAGGTAGCTTTCGTGCCCTTCCAGGGCGGCAAGCCGGCCGGCAAGCCCGAGCCCTTCCTCACGGGTTTCCTCGTGGGAGATGGCTCCGACAAGGCCTACGGTCGCCCCGTGGGCGTAGTGACCCTGCCCGACGGCGCTCTGCTCGTAACCGACGACGCCGGCAACAAGCTCTGGCGTGTGAGCGCTGCCAAAGCAACGGCCGCAACTGCTGCCAAGCCGGTTAAGGCTAGCCCTAGCGTAGCTAGCCGGTAGACTATAGAATAGTGCAGTAAAAAAACGGGTCATGCTGCGCTTGCCGAAGCATCTCTGCCGCGCCACTCAACGATGCGGCAGAGGTGCTTTGGCAAGCGCAGCATGACCCGTTTTTTAATCAGCCTACTAGGTTGTTGAACTAGAAAGCCTGCGCAGCCAACGTTGCTAGCCACCCAATAAGCTTCTCATTTCTTGCGCATTCGGAATAGCCGAGCCGCCGATATCATTATTGAAGTACAGGTAAGCCTGCTCCACGCCGGGTAGGCTGGCTACTTCGGCGGCGATGCGCCGCAGGGCCTCGCTAGGGTAGGGGGAGGCGTAGAGGTCGGGCACGCCGTGGAAGCGGTAGTAGAGCGTGGGCGCGGTGGCCACCACGGCATCGGGCAGCTGCGGGTGGCTCTGGCCGCTGAACGCGACGCGGCGCTGGCGCAGGGCCTCGTACACTTCGTCGCGCCACCAGCTAGGGTGTCGGAATTCAAGTACGTTGACGAAAGTGGGGTCGAGGCAGTCGAGGATGCGGGCGAGGCGCTCGGGCGCGTAGGCCAGGCGCGGCGGCAGCTGGAAAAGCACCGGCCCCAGCTTGTCGAGCAGGCCGCGGCTGGTGGTGTCGTAAAAGTCGCCCAGCAGCTGCCCCACGCCGTGAAACTGCTTGTAGTGCGTTATCAGCTGCGGCGCCTTCACGGCAAACTGAAAATCGGCGGGCGCCTGCGCATACCAGTTTTCCAGAAAAGAGAGCTGCGGAAAGCGGTAGAACGTGACGTTCAATTCCAGGGTGCGGAAGTGCTGGCTGTAAAACTCGAACCAGCGCCGCATGGGCAGCTTCTCGGGGTAGAAAACGCCGCGCCAGTGCCGGTAATGGTAGCCCGAGCAGCCAATGTGGTAAGTTGCCATACAAAAAGGTCGGTCATGCGAAGCATCTTCGCCCACCGAAGCGAGTCGTTGAAACGCGATAAGATGCTTCCTTGCATCAGTATGACAGACGTTGGGCGAATGCTGATGGTTAGCCGAAATCGACCTTAGCCCATCCATAGCAATTCCATAATCCTGGCAACCATGAAAAAAAACTTACTCCGCCCGTTCCTGAGTAGCTTGCTCGGCGTGGCCCTGGTAGCGCCCGCGCTGGCCCAGGTGCCGGCAAGCGCGCAAGCCCCGCCGCCCACTTTCACGCCGCAGGTCAAGGAATTCATCAAAGTGAGCGCGCCCGTAGTGGCCCTCACCGATGCCAAAGTTATCGACGGTACCGGGCGGCCGGCGCTGCTGCACCAAACCGTGCTGCTGCGGGGCGGCCGCATCGAGCAGGTGGGGCCAGCCAGGAAAGTGAAGGTGCCGGCCGGCGCCGAGGTCATCAACTGCGCCGGTAAAACCCTGATACCGGGGCTGGTGATGCTGCACGAGCACCTCTACTACACCATGCCGGCAGGCGGGCTTTTCAACATCGCCCAGATGCCGTACTCGTTTCCGCGGCTCTACCTGGCGGGCGGGGCCACCACTATCCGCACGGCGGGCAGCATCGAGCCGCAGACTGATTTGGCCATTCAGCGGCTCATTGGCGAGGGCAAGTTTATTGGCCCCGACATGGACGTGACTGCGCCCTACATGGAGGAGCCGGGTATGGATATTCCGGCCCTGAACACCATCAAGGGTCCCGCCGACGCAGCGGCCAGCACCAAGTTTTGGGCCGATAAGGGCTGCACGTCGTTCAAGATGTACATGCACGCCACCCGCGCCGACCTGGCCGCCGTGGTGCGCGAGGCCCACGCCCGCCACCTCAAAGTAACTGGTCACCTCTGCGCCATCACCTACCGCGAGGCCGCCGAAATCGGCATCGACAACCTCGAGCACGGCTTCATGGCTAGCTCCGACTTTGCCGCCGGCCACGTGGCCGATGCCTGCGACTACCCCGTGGCGCGCCAGGGCCTGTTGCGCGAGCCGGCCAACAGCCCGGCCGTGACGGGCCTTATTAAGTATCTCATTAGCAAACAAGTGGCGCTGACTTCCACGCTGCCCGTGTTCGAGCCCTACACCGGCCGCGAGGTGGTGCTGGGCGGCGGCCTGGAGGCGCTCATTCCGCAGCTACAGGAGCGCGAAACCAAGACCTGGCAGGCCAGCCAGGGCAAGGACTCGGCCAGTGTGGCGCTCTTCAAGAAGGAGCAGGGCTGGGAAAAGCAGTTCTTCGACGCGGGCGGCCTGCTGGTGGCCGGCACCGACCCCACCGGCGCGGGCCGCACCATTGCCGGCTACGCCAACCGCCGCGAAATCGAGCTGCTGGTGGAAGGCGGCTTCACGCCGCTGCAAGCCATCCAAATCTGCACCCTCAACGGCGCTAAATACCTGGGACGCGACCGCGAAATCGGTACCATCGAGCCCGGTAAGCAGGCCGACCTGGTGCTGGTGAACGGCGACCCCGAAAAGGACATCCGCCAGCTGCGCCAGATGGAAATCGTCTTCAAGCATGGCGTCGGCTTCGACTCGCCCAAACTGTTTGAGTCGATGAAAGGCAAGGTGGGGTTGAATTAACCGGTTTGGTTACAAAAGAAAACGACTGTCAGGCGGAGCTTGCCGAAGCATCTCGTTCGCACCGTTGGACTAACCCTAACGGTGCGAACGAGATGCTTCGGCAAGCTCCGCCTGACAGTCGTTTTTTACGGTTTTATTGTCTAGGAGATAATAGTTTACGCAGCAGGTAGACTAGCCTCGTAGGTATCGGCGAACTTGAAATCTTCGAGCCAGTAATCCGAGCTGATGATGTCGTACACCACGCTGTCGGCGGTCTTCTCGCTAGGCGTGAATTGCCACAGAATCGAGGCGGCCTCGGGGAACTCGCCGCCGGCTACCTGGTCGCTGAAGAGGCGGTGCAGCAGCGCCCTATCCGAGAGGCCGGGGGCTAGCAGGCGCAGCAGCGTGGCGGCCGTGTCCTGGTCGAGGGCGGCGAGGTCGTCGGGGCTGGCGGCGGTGATTTTCACCTTGAACTCGACGGCCTGCGGGTGCGGGAATTTGCCGTTGTAGGCATCGTAGAGCAGCTGCGTGGCGTTGAAAAACTTCTGGTGCAGGGCAAAGTTGGGGTTTTCCTCCCACAGCTTTTCCGTCTGCATCTGGTGGGCCAGCTGGTCGGTCTGGCCTTTGGTCAGCTCCTCGCCGGCCAGGTGGCCCAGCACCACTTCGGCGGCTTCGGCGGGCTCGAGGTCGGTGAGGGCCATCTTGGTCATATCGGCCAGCTCGGCCGGGGCAATGGCTTCGGGGTTCTCGTAGCTCAGCTTATCGAGCAGGGCCAGGTAATCAGTATTTTGCCAGGCATTGGGCAGGGCGGCGAGGTGCTGAAAGGAAAGTCGTTCGACGGTGAAAGTAGGCATCAGAAAGGCAGGCACAGTTAGCGTTAACCTAAACCGTTTACGGATAACCCACCCTTACCAACTGAGATGCGGCGTTGAATTTTTGGAGCTGCTGCCCGCGTGCACCGCATGGCCGGCCCCTGGCGGCAGCTTGCTTAGGCACCCGCTAGGGGGAGGAGCCTAGCAGCGCTTGCATCCGGCGCGCATCGAACGCGCCTACGCCGCCAATGCCGTTGTTGAAATACAAATACACCTGCTGCACGTGCGGCGCAGCCTTCACCTCGGCCGCAATGCGGGCCAGAAAATCCTCGCCATACGACGACTTATACAGTTCGGGTACGCCGTGAAAGCGGTAGTAAATGGTTGATGTATTGGCTACTACCTCATCGGGTAGCTCCAGGGGCGGCGGGTAGCTTTGGCTCACAAACGTGATGCCGTGCTGCGTGAGCAGCCGCTGCGGCTCGGCCTCCCACCAGCTAGGGTGCCGAAACTCAGCTACGTTAGTAAAGGCCGGGTCGAGACTCTCGACGAGGCGCTGGGCTAGCTCGTCGGTGTACGCAGCCTTGGGCGGCAGCTGAAACAAGACGGGGCCAAGCTTCTCGCGCAGGCCCTCGCGCACAGTGCCGTAAAAATCGGCCAGAATAGGCTGGGCGTCGGCGTTGAATTTCTTGTAGTGCGTGACCAGGCGCGGCGCCTTCACGGCAAACTGGTAGCCGGCCGGGCTCTGGGCATACCAGGTTTCGAAGGCCTTGAGCGTTGGCATTCGGTAGAAGGTAACGTTAAGTTCCAGCGTGTTGAACTGCGCGCAGTAGTAGGCCAGCCACTTGCGGGGCGGCAGCTCGGGCGGATAAAACACGCCCTTCCAGTCGCGAAACGAGAAGCCGGAGCAGCCGATGTGGTAGGTAGGAGCAGGCATCCAGTAATCAAGAATTAAGACGAAGCTGTGGGCACTCGCCGCGTGCGCCCGGCGCGCACCAGCCCAGCCCCGGCCAGCAGCAGCCCCACGCCAAAGGCTAGGAAGCCGAGGTCGGCCGGCAGGTGGTTGGGCGTGTACTCGTACACGTGGTGCAGGCCGAGCAGCGCGTGGTCGATAACGCCCTCGATGACATTAAACAGGCCCCAGCCCAGCAGCAGGCCTCCCAGCAGGGTGCGGCCCGAGTGCGGCACCTCGGCCCGGCCGCTGGCCGCCCACAGCAGGGCCAGCCCCACCACCGTGAGCACCCACACGGCGGCGTGAAACAGGCTGTCCCAGTACATGTTTACCTTGGCCCGCACCAGCGTGTCGGGCGGTAGCTGGCCCGATAACATATTGTGCCACTGCAAAATCTGGTGCAGCACAATGCCATCGACAAAGCCGCCCAGGCCCGCGCCCAGCAAAAGGCCGGCCGCCACCAGCGGCGTGCGGCGCAGCCGCAGTTCAGGAGCGAGCTGCACGGGCCGGAGCGATATAAAGCCGCAGCTTGTCCCAGTAAAAAAGGCCTAGGCCCAGCGCCAGCAGCACCGCCACGGGCAGCAGCACCAGCAGCAGATTGGCCGGGTAGGCGGGGGTGTAAATGCCCGCCCGCACGCGCGGCCGGCACCAGGTGCAGGCCCCGGCCCAGCCCGGCAGCAAAGTGGCCAGCAGGCTCAAAAGTAGCTTCATATCCAATGGCTTAGTCTTGCCCCGAAATATCGCTCAGCCCATTGAGCACGATGGGCACCACGCTCCAGAAAATAGCCGCGCCGCGCTCGGCCCGCGGCTGGCGCGGCAGTACGTAGCTCAGGGCCAAAAATATCGGCCCGCCAACCTGCCCGATGCGCACGTGGGTGCGAAAGCTGAACAGCGGCACCACGCCCGTCGGAAACCGGGTGAGGCAGCCCACCACGCCTTCGCCCACCGCGTGGCCTAGCAGAATGGCCGCTGCCGGCTTGCTGCGCTGGGCCGCCCACGCGGCCATGCCCAGCAAAACGGGCAGGCACAGGCGGTCGATAATAGCGTGCGCACGGGGCGATACTAGGTCGGTGGCCCGCCGGGCGGTCGGGCGCGGCGCACCGGACAGAGAATGCGAGGAGTGAGGCATAGCCAGGGTAAAACGAACGTTTTACCCTAACCTACGGCACCCCAAAACCGGGGTTTCGGGCGAGCTGAACAGCAAGCGCAGGCCGATAAGCACGGCAATAACCAGCTGATTTATTGCTTGCTAGTCAATTGTAATCCGTAAGGCCGTGGTTGAAAATAAGCGAATTCAGGGGCAGGTGTAGCAACACCGCCTTGCCGCTCGTCGGTGTTGAGCCCAGCAGGCGACGAGAGGCAAGGTGGCGTTTTTACTTGCCTATGAACGAGACTGATTGCTCCCCTACGAGCTGCACGAAAGCGTGGCGCTGCCCGGCTTGTCGCGGGCCCAGTCGGGGCGCTTGGCGGCCAGTTCTTCGTGGGCGGGGTGCTCATCGAAGGGCGTTCGCAGCACCTCAAACAGGTTGTCAAGCAGCGTTAAATCGCCAGCTTCGGCAGCCTCGATGGCGCGTTGCGCCAGGTAGTTGCGTAGTACGAACTTAGGATTGGCAGCCAGCATACCGGCCCGAATGGCCTCGGGCTCGCCGGTTTCCTGGCGCAGGCGCTGGGCGTAGCGAGCCAGCCAGTCGAGCAGGTCCTGGTCTTCGGCGGGCGCGGCCTGGTAGCCCGCCTGGCTCAGCAAGTGGCGAAACAGCGCATCTTCCTCGGTCGGGCTAGCCAGCAGGGCTGGCGCCAGGTGCGAGAGCTGCCGGAAAAAGATGGTCATGTCGACCTGCGAGCCGGCCAGGGCGGCGGGCAGCGCCTCGGTAAGCGCCCGGTCGGCGGCGGGCTCCTGGGGCGTGAGGCCGAGCTTGCACAGCAGCAATTCGTGCCGGGTAGCGGCCAGGGTATCGGCGTAGAGGTCGAGGCTGGGGCGCAGGGCCTGCACATCGGCCACCAGCGGGCCCAGGGCCTGGGCCAAGGCCATCAGGTTCCACATGCCTACGCGCGGCTGCTCACCAAAGGCGTAGCGCCGCGAGCCAAAGTCGGTGGTATTGGGCGTCCACTCGGGGTCGTAGGGCTCAAGCCAGCCGTAGGGGCCGTAGTCGATGGTGAGGCCCAGAATCGACATGTTATCGGTGTTGAGCACGCCGTGCACGAAACCCACGCTCATCCAGTGCGCCACCAGCACGGCGGTGCGCCGCGCCACCTCGGCAAACCACCGCTCGTACACCGCCGGCGAGGGCTCGCCCAGCTCGGGGTAGTGGTGGCGGATGGTGTAGTCGGCCAGCGCGCGCAGGTTGTCGATTTCGCCGCTGGCCGCCATTAGCTGAAAATTGCCGAAGCGAATGAACGTGGGCGCCACCCGGGCCACGATGGCGCCCGGCTCGGGCGCGGCGCGGCCGTCGTAAAACATGTCGCGCACTACCTCGGCGCCGGTGCTCACCAGGCTTAGGGCACGGGTGGTGGGCACGCCGAGGTAGTGCATGGCCTCGCTACACAAAAACTCGCGCAGCGACGAGCGCAGCACCGCCCGGCCATCGGCTCGGCGCGAGTAAGGCGTGGGCCCGGCGCCCTTCAATTGAATCTCCCAGCGCATACCGTCCACGGCCGGCACCTGGCCCAGCGCGATGGCCCGGCCGTCGCCGAGCTGCCCGGCCCAGTTGCCAAACTGGTGCCCGCCGTAGCGCGCCGCAAACGGCTTCATGCTGGGGGTGAGAATATTACCGGCCAGAATATTGAGCGCCGCGCTACGCTCGGCCGGGCGGGCCAGCCCCAGCCGGGCGGCCAAGTCGTCGGACCAGGCCAGCAGGCGCGGCGCGGGCACGGGCGTAGGCCGCACCCGCGAGTAGCAGTAGCCCGGCACCTGCCGCGGGCCGAGGTTGCCCGAGCTTTCTCCGCGCAACTCATCTACAAACGGGTTTTCAAACGTGACTTCGTCGAGCGGGAGGGTAGGCATGGTGTTAGGGCTAGGGGGGAAAAGCGGGGCCAGGGGGCACCTTGCAAACGCGGGGCTGGCGGGCAGGTTTCGGCTGGGCCACTGGTGCCCGCCCCCGCCGGGAAGCCCTAAACTGGGCTGGGCCGGCGTAAACGGTTCTGCTGGTATTCCGTATAGCAAGGCCGCAGTGAGCTACTCACTGTTTTTTTATTCCGACTTTTTCCTCCTTATCATGAAAGCCGCCCTCCTGCTAGCTGCCGCCTTCGCCTTCACCACCAGCGCCGCCCTGGCCCAGACCGTAGCCCCCGGCACCACGCCCGGCGCCCAAACCGGCAACCCCTCGAACATGCCCAGCGCCGGCACTACCACCACGACCACCGACCAGACCATGAACAACGGCCGCATGGACAACATGAACAACATGTCGGCCAGCGACCGCAAGGCCATGCGCAAGAGCAAGAAAATGAAGTCTTCGGATGGCACGATGAAAACCAAAACTAAAATGTAGGTCGCCGCGGCTGGCTTCGGCCGGCCGTCGCTTACCCTTTTGCCAAGCCCTTGCCCTCAGCCGGCAAGGGCTTGTTTTTTAACCTGATGCTTGTTTTCTATGCCAGATTCTGCTCCTACGGCCGTTAGCCCCGCTATCATCGTCTTGGCCGGCGCCACCGGCGACCTGGGTCACCGCATTGCTCTGGCCCTGTTGGCGCGGGGCGCTCAGGTGCGGGCGCTGGTGCGCCCGGGCAGCACCGCCAAGCCTGCCACCGAGGCTTTGCGCGCGCAAGGCGCTCAGCTAGTAGAAGTGGAGCTGGCCGATGAGGCTGCCCTGGCCAAAGCCTGCGTTGGCGCGGCCTGCGTAGTATCGGCGCTTTCGGGCCTGCGCGAGGTGATAGTGGGCGCCCAAACGCAGCTGCTGCGCGCCGCCGTGGCGGCGGGCGTGCCGCGCTTCATTCCGTCCGATTATTCCATCGATTACACCAAGCTGCCCGAGGGCTCGAACCGCAATCTTGACCTGCGCCGCGAGTTTGGCCGTCGGCTCGACCAGGCACCCATCCGGGCCACGTCGGTGCTCAACGGCATGTTCGCAGACTTGCTAACGGGGCAGGCGCCGGTTATTCTGTTCAAAATCAGACGCGTGCTGTACTGGGGCTCGGCCGACCAGCCGCTCGATTTTACCACCATTGCCGATACGGCCGCTTTCACGGCCGCCGCTGCCCTCGACCCCGATACGCCGCGCTACCTGCGCGTGGCCGGCGAGGTAGCCACCGTGCGCGACTTGCAAGCCGCGGCCACGGCCGCCACAGGCCGGCGCTTTGGGCGCCTGCGCGCCGGTGGCCTCTGGCTGCTGCACCTGATGATTCGCATCACCCGCCGGCTGGCCCCGGCCAAGAAAGAAGTTTTTCCGCCTTGGCAAGGGATGCAGTATTTGCACAATATGTTCACCGGCCTACCCAAACTCGCGCCGCTCGACAACGGCCGCTACCCCGAACTACAGTGGACGAAGGTGCGCGAGGTGCTGGCTTCGCAGAAATAACAGGCTAGAGCCAGTCGAAAAAATAAGAACGTCATGCTTCGCTGCACGCTGCATGACGTTCTTATGGGTGACTAGAGTTACAGCCCCGGAATCACGTCCAGCAGGCTGCGGCCCTTAGTAGCGATGGCTTCGCGGAACTGGTTTTTCACCACGTTCTTGATGATTTCGCTGCTGTCGCGCTCGCCGCGGGCCAGGGCTTTGGCAAACTCGATGGCCTGGGTGGTGCTCACCTTGCCGGGCATGGCGGGCTCGTTGGGGTCCACGATGCAATCGACCACCACTGGCCCATCGTGGGCCAGCGCCTGGCGGATAACGCGCTCGGCATCCTCAGTTTTGCTGAGGGTGAAGCCGGTAGCCCCGCAGGCGTCGGCAAACTTGGCGAAGTCGATGGGCTGCAAATCGACGCCAAACTCGGGGTTGCCTTCCATCACAATCTGCTCCCACTTTATCTGCCCATAGGCGCGGTTACTGAACACGAATACCTTGATGGGCAGCTTGTAGCGCACGGCCGTGGCCAGCTCGCCCATCAGCATCGTGAAGCCGCCATCGCCCACCAGCGCCACCACCGGCCGGCCGGGGTGCGCCACCTGCGCCGCAATGGCGTAGGGCAGGCCGGCGGCCATCGTGGCCAGCAGGCCCGAGGTCGAGAACAGCATGTTGTCCTGCATCTGGATGTAGCGGGCGGCCCAGGTCGTGTTGTTGCCGCAGTCGCAGGTCACGATGGTGTTGTCGGCCAGTAGCGGGCTGAGGGTCAGGGGCACCGTTTGGGGCTTCATGGGGGTGGCCTCCTGGGTGCCGCGCTCGTGCAGCAGTTCGCGCCACGACTCCATGCGGTGCTGCGCTTTTTCGAGAAAATCGCGGTCGTCCTTGCGGGTGAGCAGCGGCAGCAGGGCTTGCAGGGTAGCCTGGCTGTCGCCGAGCAGGCCCACTTCCACGGGCGTGCGCAGGCCGATGTGGCTGGCGTCGAGGTCGAGTTGCACCGTGCGCGCCTGGCCGGGCTTGGGATAATAGTCAAGGTAGGGGAAGTGCGAGCCCACGATGATGAGCGTGTCGCATTCCTCCATCGCATCCTGCGAGGGCGCGGTGCCCAGCAGGCCGATGCCGCCCGTGGTGTAGGGCGAGTCGTCGGGCACCAAGCTCTTGCCTAGCAGCGCCTTGATGATGGGGCCACCCACCGTTTCGGCCAATTGCAGCACCTCGGCGCGGGCGCCGAGGGCACCCCGCCCGGCCAGGATGGCGACTTTCTTACCGGCGTTGATAACGTCGGCGGCTTTTTGCAGCTGGGCCTGGCTGGGGGCCACGTCGTGGCTCACGGGCGTGGGGCTGGTGTGGTGCGGCACGTTCATCTGCGACACTTGGTCGTCGCTGGTCGTCCACTCCTGCAAATCCTTCGGGAAGGAGAGGTGGGCCACCGTGCGCTGGGCCAGCGCCGTGCGAATGGCCTGGTCGGTAATGCTTTCGACGTGCTCGGGGCCCATCACGCGCTCGTTGCAGGCGGCCACGTCGGTGAATACTTTAACCAAGTCCACGTCCTGCTGCCAGTAGGTGCCGCTGAGGTCGTGGGCCGCGCTGCCCGTGATGGCCAGCACCGGCTGCCCGTCGTACTTGGCATCGTAGAGGCCATTGAGCAGGTGCAGGCCGCCGGGGCCGCCCGTGGCCAGGCACACGCCCAGCTTGCCCGTGAATTTGGCATAGCCGCAGGCCATGAAGGCGGCCGATTCTTCGTGGCGCACCAGCACCACTTTTAGCTTGTCCTGGTGCGTGCGCAGCGATTCGTAGAGGCCGTTGATGCCATCACCGGGCAAGGTGAAGATGGTATCGACGCCCCAGGCCAGCAGGCGTTCGACCATGAGGTCGGCTCCGGTTTTTGCCATGATAGAAGGAGAAATGAAAATCGTGAAAAAGGAGGTCTTCCTGTACGTGATTGCCGCCGCTAGGGTAGGGCCAGCGGGCGTAGTCATTGCACACGCCCGGCCCGCTACCTTCGCGGCGCCCGCCCATGCGGCGTAGCTCTTCACCGCTGTATGAACCTGTTTTTTACCCTGCTGCTGGTGCTGGCCAGCCTCACCGCCACCGCGCAGCAAGCCGAGCTGGCAGCCTTGCTTAAAAAGGAAAACGTGGCCGGCATGCAGCTCGTGTACCGCCACGGCCGCACCACCAAAACCTACAGCCTGGGTGTGCGCCGCGCCGGTACCGCCGAGGCCGTTACGGCCACTACCATCTTCCAGGCGGCCTCGCTGGGCAAGGTGGTGCTGGCCTACACCGCCCTGCGCCTGCACGACCGCGGCGTGCTTGACCTCGACAAGCCGCTGCTGGCCTACTACCCCTACCCGCGGCTGCTGCACGAGCCCCGCGCCGACCGCATCACGGCGCGCATGGTGCTGGGCCACACCACCGGCCTGCCCAACTGGGCCGAAAACCCCACCGGCCCCACCTGGGCCACCTCGGCCCTGCACCTGCGCTACGCCCCCGATAGCTGCTGGAATTACTCGGGCGAGGGCTACGTGTTCTTGCAAAAAACGCTCGAGCACCTCACCGGCCAGTCGTTCGAGGCGCTGGCCGAGGCCGAGGTCTTTCGGCCGCTGGGCATGAAGAACAGCAGCTTCGCGTGGCGCCCGGGCTTTGTGGCCACCGCCGCCACCGGGCACGACGGCCAGGGCCAGCCCACTGACATCAAGCAGTTTGCGGCGCCCTACGGCGCCTACTCGCTGCTCACCACGGCCACCGACTACAGCCGGTTTCTACTAGCCCTCATGACGGGCCGGGGCCTGAAGCCCGCCACTGCCCGCCTGCTCACCACGCCTGCCAACCCGGCCGACCGTTGCGGCCACCCCGCCAGCCCCGCCGACCCGGCCATTGCCTGGGCCTGCGGCCTGGGCCTGGCCACCACCAGCCAGGGCCTGGCCCAGTGGCACTGGGGCGACAATGGCGATTTCAAAGGCTTCTTCATGACCCTGCCCGGTAAGGACGAAAGCGTCGTTTTCCTCACCAACAGCTCCAACGGCGCCCGCCTCGCCGACGAGGTGCTGCGGCTATTCTTCGGCCCCGGCCAGTACTGGGCCACCCAATGGCTGGCCGAGGAGTAGCCCGCCGCGCGCCTTGCCGCCAGTGGCTGCACAGTAGTGGGCCCACGTATAGTGCCTGCAAGGGCATAATTGGCTGCTGCTGGAGCGACCCTGTTAATTGATAAAGCTATGAAAATGTTTGTGTTGTTGGCGATGGCTAGCCTGTTCACTGCCTCCCTGGCGCTGGCCCAAACCGCCGTGCCTGCCAACGTGCCCGGCGCCCTGCCCGTGCCGCCGCCCAATGCCGCTAGCGCCGGCAGCCCGCGCGCCCACCGCCGCACCGAAAAACTGCCCGGCATGACCCACCGCGACAAAAAGCGCCTGCGGAAACTAGCCAAAGTGCCCGCCAACCCCGAGGGCACTCAAAAAGCCAGGTAGTGCAGCTCGGGGGCCGTTGATGCTTGAGGTACAGCGTTTAAGCAGGTAGGCATGCGGAGCCTGCTGTTGGATGAATCAGTGCCTAACCGTACTTTGCCGATGAAATTGACCGTTGTAAATTTCAATCGCATGCATAAAATGGTCGCTTTTAACGGCGAAGAAAATGCTGCCAAAAAAGGCGCCCAGCCCGATAGAGAACGGCACGGGCGCCCGGCTAAAGGGCGAGCCCCCGTCTTCCTTGTGCTTGTCTGACTGGACGCCGCCGACAATGATGCCCGCGATAAACACGGGCAGCAGGGCGTAGGCCAGCCGCTGCTGGCTCCGGCCCCGGCGCAGCTCCGCCGCTGCCGGCGGGTAGCTTTTCAGAACAGCTTTTAGCGTGGCGGGGGTAATGGGCTCGTCATTAATAGTATAGAGAAAGCTCGAATACCGGCCGTGGGGCATGACGACGACCTTGATGGCGCTGTCGGGGCGGGCGGTACCGTCGGGACGCTGGGCGCGCGCCGGCCTGGCGCCCAGCAGCAGCAAGGCGAGCAGCAGGACGTAGTTTTTCATAGGCTGTGCGGGAAGTAGGGTAGGGGTAGGCGCTACGATAGGGCCTGCGGGGGCGGCGAGCCGGTACCGGCCGGCCGGGTGCGGTCGCTGGGCAGGGGCACGAATTCGTGGTTGTCGTGGGGAGGCAGCGCGATGCGGCCGGCCAGCCAGTCGGCCTTGGCCTGCTCGATGCGCTCGCGGCGCGACGACACGAAATTCCACCAGATGAAACGCTCGCCTAGCGGCTCGCCGCCGAGCAGCATCAGGGTGCTGGGCTCGCGGGCCACCAGCACCGGGTCGAGGCCCGGCGTGAACACCAGCAGTTGGCCCGGCGTGTACACCCGGCCGCTCACTTCCACGCGGCCCTTGGCCACGTAGGCGCCGCGCTCGGGGTAGCCGCGCGGCAGCCCGAAGCGCGCCCCGGCTTGCAGCACCACGTGCACATAAAACAGGGGTGAGTGCGTATCAACGCCGTTTTTCAGCCCGTAGGCCTCGCCCGCCAGCAGGCGCAGCCACACGCCGGAGTCGGTGAAAATGGGCAGCTCGCCGGGCTGGTAGTTGCGGAAGGTGGGCGCCTGCTCCTCGTCGGCTTCGGGCAGGGCCACCCAGGTTTGCAGCATTTCGAGGGTGCCGCCAGCCAGGGTGGCCGGGTCCTCAAACCGCTCGGAGTGGGCGATGCCCGAGCCGGCCGTCATCCAGTTGACCTCGCCGGGGCGGATAATTTGCTCCACGCCCAGGCTGTCGCGGTGCGTTACTTGCCCGCCGAAGAGGTAGCTCACCGTGCTCAGCCCGATGTGTGGGTGCGGCAGCACGTCGAGGCTGGCCAGCTGCGCCGGCGCGGCCTGCACCGGCCCCGCGTGGTCCATAAAAATAAACGGCCCCAGCATGCGCCGCAGCCGGTAGGGCAGAATGCGCTTTACCGCGAAGCCGGGGGCCAGCGCCGCTGGCCGGGCATCAATAACGAGGTCGAGCATAAGGGATTAGATAGAGAGGTAAAAGTAGCCGCCGCAGGTAAGCAGCACGTGAAAGGAGTAGTTTTGCTGCTTAAGCTTTGTAATACAAAGTTCTTTTGCTTACTTTGCATCGTTCCGGCTAAGCTACTGCTGGCTAGCCAGCTGGCCACGGCCGGCGGCGCATGGCGGGCCGGCTGACACGGGCCCCGCGCACTCGCGCCTCAGTAACCTCACTCCTTATTTACCCACTCTTATGTCCCTCGCTAAAAGCATAACCCGGGTGGCGCTGGCCACGGCTTCGCTGCTGCTCATTCCCTTGGTAGCCATGCAGTTCACCACAGAGGTAGTCTGGACCCTGTCGGACTTTGTGGTGATGGGCGTGCTGCTGTTTGGCACGGGGCTGACCTACGTGCTGGTGTCGCGGCTGGGCACTAGCCGCACCTACCGCGTGGCGGTGGGCGTGGCGGTGGCGGCCGGGCTGCTGCTGGTGTGGGCCAACCTGGCCGTGGGGCTGGTGGGCAGCGAGCACAACCCCGCCAACCTGCTCTACGGCGGCGTGCTGGCGGTGGCGCTCGGGGGGGCGCTGGTGGCGCGGTTTCGGCCGCTGGGCATGTCGCGGGCCATGTTTGCGGCGGCGCTCACCTACGTGCTGGTAACGGCCCTGGCGCTGCTGGTGTGGACACCCACGCCCGCCACGGCCGAGCCGGCCGCTAACTTGCCCAACGTGCTGGTGGCCAATGGAGTTTTCGCGGCGCTATGGGTCGTGGCGGGCGGGCTGTTTCGACGCGCGGCCACGGCCGGGCTCACCGGCCCGCGGCTAGGCTAGCGGGCCGGCAGGCTGAAGGGTTGGTGAATCCTTACGCGCAGAATAGCAGTATGCTGGCGGCACCGGCCCGGGGCCGGGACTTCAGCTTCGCTTTTTCGCATGAATCGTTTTCAACGCCTCTGGCTCGACCTCAATTCCAGCCTCTGGTTTGTGCCCGGCCTCATGGTGCTGGGCGCCCTGCTGGCCGCCTACGGCCTCGTACACCTCGACCAGACCATCGGCCGCGCCTGGACCCGCGACTACCCGCTGCTGTTCGGGGCCGGGGCCGACGGGGCACGTGGCATGCTCACGGCCATTGCCAGCTCCATGATAACGGTGGCGGGCCTCATCTTCTCGCTCACGCTCTCCACGCTGGCCCAAGTGTCGAGCCAGTACACCTCGCGACTGCTCCGCAACTTTATGCGCAACCGGCCCAGCCAGGTCGTGATGGGCTTTTTTGTGAGCATTTTCGCGTATTGCCTGGCCGTGCTGCGTACCATTCGGGGCGGCGATGAGCACGAGTTTATTCCGAGCCTGGCCACGGCCTTCGCGCTGCTGCTGGCGCTGGTGAGCATTGGGATGCTCATCTTTTTTATTCACCACATTGCCTCGTCGCTGCAAGCGGCCAACATCATTGCCGGGGTAGCCGCCGAAACCGAGGCCACCTTCCACAAGCTGTTCCCGAAGGAGTTGGGCGAGGCGGCTACCCCGGCCGAAAAGGCGGAGATGGCCGATGCCGGGCAGCTCCGCTGGGTGCCCGTGGCGGCCAGCGCGTCGGGCTACGTGCAGGGCATCGACGAGGAAGACCTGCTGGCCTTTGCCCGCGAAACCAACGCCGTGGTGCGCATGGAGCAAGCCATGGGCAGCTTCGTAGTGCAAGGCTCACCGCTGGTATCGGTGGCTAGCTACGCCCCCGGCGCGCTCAACCTGACTGGCGACGTGCAGCAGCGCCTCAATCTCGGCTACGCTATTGGCAGGCAGCGCACCATCGACCAGGATGCCGGCTTCGGCCTGCGCCAGCTCGAAGACATTGCCGTGAAAGCCCTGTCACCGGGCATCAACGACACCAGCACGGCCGTGATGTGCATCGACTGGCTGGGGGCGCTGCTGGCTCTGCTGGCCCACCGCGACCTGGGCAGTCCCGTGCGGGCCGAGGGAGGGCAGGTACGCGTGCTGGCCCTGCGCCCCGATTTTGCCAGCTACCTGCGCACGGCCTTCGACCAGGTGCGCACCAATGCTGCGAAGGATGAGGCTATCTACCAGCGCCTGCTGGCCGCGCTGCGCACGGTGGCCCAGCGCACCAGCCGCCCGGCCTACCACCAAGCCCTGCGCCAGCAAGCCGACCTGGCCCTGGCCGCCGCCGAAAAAAACCTGACCGCCGACTACGACCTGGCCCCGGTGCGCCAGCAGCACCAGCGGGTGCTGGCTGCCCTGGCGGGGGAGGGCTAGCGGGGCGCGGCCCCCGGGTAGCTTCAAAAGTGCAGGCGCCCGCCCGTTTGGGCGCGGGCTAGCTCACGGCTTACGGATGTGAATGGACTGGCCCACCAGTTTCCACTCATTGTTTACTTTTTCCAGCAGCCGCAGCTCGTAGGAATACGTTTTTTGCCCATCCTTCGCGGTCGATTCTTCGTCGTGGCTGACCCAGGCCGAATTACCCGCCACGTGCATCTTATAGTTGGTATTGATGGCCGCGCCCCCCTGGCCCATGGCCGGCGAAGGCTCGACCATGAGGGCCGGCGGCACGTCCAGGGCCTTGCCCTCAGCTGTCGATACCAGGATGCGGCTGTAGGGCTGCAAGTGCCAGCACGCGGCGTGGCCCAGCACATCGCCGGCGCGCCAGGTAGCCGATTCTTTTTCCAGCAACTGCTTGATGGCGGCCGTGTCATCCATTGGCTGGCGGCAACCACTTAAGAACAAGGCAATAGGAACTGTAAAGAGTAGTCTCATATGGGTGGGGAAGGAGGGGGTAGGAATGCCCACGCCCGGGCGGGCGGCAAGATAAGGCCTGCCTGCCCAGGCTGAGTGCGGCCGCCTGGGCCGAAAAGTAGCTGCGCTATCGCCACTTGCCGTACGTGCTACTAGCGCGGCGCTGGCTGCTGGCCAAGGCCCGCCTTGGCGATACCCGCCAAGATGCTGTGCTAGGCAGCAACGTTTCACCCAGACTGCTCTGACCAATTACGCACGACCCGCACCAGGGCAGGCGCTTAGCCCGCGCCACCTCACCATCTTCCCCGTTTTTTTATGAAATCTCTCCTGTTTCTGGCCGGTATTTTTGCTTGCAGCACCAGCGTGGCCCTGGCCCAGACCGTATTACCCTCGGGAGCCGTGGCGCCCGCCGGGTCAGTGGTGACGCCCTCCGGGGTACCCGTGTCGCCGGCTACCGTGCCGGGTGCCCAGCCCCTGAGCACGCCCGCCACGCGCGACGGCGGTAGCCCCCGCGCCGCGCGCCGCGCCGAAAAAGTGCCCGGCCTAACCCGGGAGGAGCGCCGGCAAAACCGAAAAATAGATAAAATGCACTACACTACCGACGCAGAAAAGCAGGGCCGCAAAAAGTAGGTGTCCGCGGCTTATCAGGCGGCTAATTGACTAGTCTTTTTTATCGATTAGCTACTTAGCCGCCTGATGCAGTAGTGCGTTCAGGCTCTACCAGGGTAAGATGCCGGTTGAAGAGGACATAATACCGCTCGGCCCATCGGCTGGCAGCAGGGCCAGCCGGATGGCCTCTGCCGCACCCTGTGCGGGCGTGTCGGTACCCTCGAAGCCGTTGAGGTCGGTGGCCGTATAGCCGGGCGCGGCCGAGTTTACCTTGATGCCCGTGTCACGCAGTTCGTAGGCCAACTGCACGGTGAGCATGTTCAGCGCCGCCTTCGAGGCCGAGTAGCCGAGCAGCGCCCAGTCGTGCTGCCCCACAATGGTGAGCGAGCCCAGCGGACTCGATACGTTGACGATGCGCCCTGCCGCGGCCTGCTTCACCAGCGGCAAAAACGCCTGGATAACGGCCAACGTGCCCAGGAAGTTAGTTTGCAGCGCCTGCTCCACGCTACGCACGTCGGCGTTGGCGGGCGAGCCGTCGCCGGGCACGTTGATGCCCGCATTATTCACCAGAATGTCGAGGTGGCCTTCCACTTGCTGCAAATGCGCCGCCGCCGCGTCGAGAGTGGCCTGGTTGCCTAGGTCTACTTCGAGGAAGCGCACGTCGCCTTCGGTGGCCAGTTCTGCTACAGCTTGCTGGCCTTTGGCGGCTTCACGGGCGCCCAGGTACACCCGGCAGCCCGCTTGCAGCAGCCCCCGCACTATTTCGAAGCCGATGCCTTTGTTGCCGCCGGTGACCAGCGCTATTTTTTGGTTTGCCATGTTTGTCTGTGGGGTTTGGCCTCCTGGGTGGGGAGGCGAGTAAGTACACCACAAAGGTCCAGGGGGTAGGCGAGAGGCAAACTTCGCCAGTCAACCCATCTGTTTTAGATTTCAAACATGCTGCCCTAGTGTGGGCGCCTCACCCCCTGCCCCTCTCCGAAAAGGAGAGGGGAGCCGACCGTAAGCAGAAGTGAAAAGTCGTTGGGCAGTCGTCAGGCTCCCCCTCTCCTTTTCGGAAAGGGGGCCGGGGGGTGAGGCGCCACGGTCGCGCCGTTACACCCGCCGAAAATCCCCCGGCGTCTGCCCCGCATTACGCTTGAAAAACGTGCAGAAGTGCGCCACATCGGCAAAGCCCAGGTTGTCGGCAATTTCCGAAACGCTCCAGGTGGTTTGCCGCAGCAGCAGCTTGGCTTCCTGCGCCAGGCGGCGGCCGATGAGGACGGTAGTGGTCTGGCCCGTCGTCTCCTTCAGCACCCGGTTGAGGTGGTTGACGTGCACGGCCAGTTGGTCGGCGTAGTCGGCCGCCGTGCGCAGGCGCAGCGGCGGCTGTGGGCTGAGGCGCGGAAACTGTTGCTCCAGCAGCTCCGCAAACTGGGTGGCCACCCGCTCGGCGGCTCTGTGCGTGGCCAGTGGGGTGGGGGCTGGCTGGAGCTTTTGCACCAGGTGCAGCAGCTCCCAGAGGTAGGTGCGCAGCAGGTCGGGCCGGTAGGCGTAGCCCGACGGCAGCTCGCGCAGCATCTTCTCAAAAATAGCCTCGATGGCCGCGCAGTCGGCCTCGGCTACCTCCCACACCGGGTAGGCGCCGGGCCGGAATATCGGCAGCTCGGCCAGCACCACGCCGGGGCGGGCGGGCAGCAGAAAGGCATCATCAAAGAGGCAGCTGTAGCCCCCAAAATCCTCGGTGAGCGGCAGCCAGCGGTAGGGCACGCGCGGCGTCACCAGAAACAGGGTATTGGTGCCCACGTGCGGGGCCTGGTCGGCGCACTCCACCTGGCTGCGCCCGCGGCAGAGCGTGATTTTGTAATAGTTGCGTCGATTAAACGCCATCGGGGGCGTCCCGCGCAGCTCGGCCAGCGCGAACACGTTAAAATGCCCCACGCCCGGCCCCATATCCGGCGGCGGCACCACGCCCGCGGCGGACGCCGAGCCGGGGGCAAGCGCTTCGTAAAAGGCGGCTAGGGTGTTCGGCTTCATGCTACTTATCAGGTAATAATTACTCGCGTCCGTCATGCTGAGCCTGCCGAAGCATCTCTACCGCTGAACTAACTTCTAACGTAAGCAACGAAGCGGTAGAGATGCTTCGGCAAGCTCAGCATAACGGACGTGAGTTCTGGAAAGGAACTAAGCCAAAGGCCCGTAGTTTTGGAAGTATAAGGCACACCCTGAAAGTCTCCTGTCAAGATGCCGAGTTGGTGCTAGGAATACTTCCTGTCACAGTCTTTAGCTTCGTTCAACTATGCCCACTACGTTGGTTTTAGAATCGGCCAATGATGCCGACCTCGATTTATTGCTTCACTTGGCGCAGCGCCTTGGTGTAAAAGCTACGACAACTCCCTTGGTTAAGACTTCCGACGCAGAGCAGGCGCGGCTACTAGACGAATTCGCGGGCTCCTGGCAGTCAGACGAAGACGGTACTGAACTGGCGCGCCAGATTCGGGAAGCCCGCTATTTCCGCGACCGCGACGTGGAGCTATGAGCCAATACCTACTCGATACCAATATTTGCATTCACTGGTCGAAAGACGAGTTTAGCCTACGCCAGAAGATGCAGCAGGTCGGCGTAGAAAACTGCTTTATCAGCGAATTGACCATTGCCGAACTACTGTACGGCATCGCCAAAAGCGCGCCCGCCAAGCAAGGCGCTAATCGCCATTCGCTCGGCATCCTGCAAAAGCTTTTTGAGGGGCGCACCTTGCTGGTCGGCACCTGCTTCGAGCTATATGCTGCGGAGAAAGTGCGCCTACGTGCCCTAGGTAGCCCCGTCGATGAGTTTGACTTGTTGATAGGCTGCACGGCATTGGCTCACGGCCTCACTCTCGTCACGCGCAACACCCGCCACTTTGCGCCCATCGCTACCTTGACGCTGGAGAATTGGATAGACCAGCCGTAGCTTGCCGTTGGGCGTCAATGGAGGTGCAACCTCCGCCTTTAAATAAAGCACGAGCTACAAGCTCGTGCCAGTTTGGGGTATAATTTCGGTACTTAATAATATTTTTTGTTGAACATTTTTATTGGGATGAAAAATAACGTACTCAAACAGATTATAAAAGAGTTTTGGATTCCTTTAACCGCAGCCATAGTATGGACTATATGGAATGCTGTTAAAACAGGAGGGAAAATAAATAATATTACTGATGCAATTAATATTGCGGTGCCATCTTTCTTTTTTGTTAGCTGGTTGACTAGCCAGTATTTCCGTGTTCGGAAACAAGAAAGTGTTTCATCAACTCTGCAAAACATTGAAAGTAGAGTAGAATCTGTATTGGGGGACATTTCAAGGCAAACCGAAAGCATGGCTGTTTTATCTGATAGGCAGCTGTTGCAAACATTTGATGAGTGTATAGACTTACTCCGGGAAGAAAAAGAAGAGATTTCAGACATGAATAGGCAGGTAAGAAGTGGGTTGCCTCTTGTTGCTTCAAAGTTCAGTCTTAAAAAAGATAATCCATTTTATAACGGTTATAGATACTTAAATAGATTAGTAAGTTATGCTTTGTATACTTTAGAACTTGATGTTTCAGAGGATTTGAAACAGCGATATGAAAGAGTAGCTTACCATAGCGAGGAATTAGCAGGTAATATTACTACTCTTATGAATCAAGCATATTTGCAAAATATAAATTGGAAAACTAATAAAAGTAAAGATATTATAAAATCAGTTATTATTATAATAACGAATGTTAGAGATAAGATTGTGCCGGTAACTAAATATGCTGCTGAGCCTTACAAAGGTGGGAATTTGGTTAGCGTTTTGACTAAACATATAGACAAAATGACTGCAGAAATAAGCTAAGTATAGCAAATTGACATTTTCCCTAATTTGACGAGGGTGAATGCTGTAAGCTTTTATGTCAAAAAGTCTTTTTGTATGTAATAAATTGATTTAGGCATCAGCCAAAAAGTCCGCTTTCCCACTTCTGCACCTCGTTTGCTAGTACCCTCGTACAATCTTCCTAACCCGAAGCACCTACCGAGAACTTAGCAAAACAATGGACTTTAAAAACTTCACTATCAAGGCGCAGGAGGCCGTGCAGAAGGCCACCGAGCTTGCTGGTGCCAACCAGCAGCAGGCCATCGAAACCGGCCACCTGTTGAAGGCATTACTACTGAACGACGAGAACACGCTGGCCTTCCTGGGTAAGAAGGTGGGCGCCAACCTGGCCAACCTCGGCCAGCGGCTCGATGCCATCGTGGCGGCCTACCCCAAGGTGAGCGGCGGCTCGCCCTACCTCGCCAACGAGGCGGCCAACGCCGTGCAGCGCGCCAACACCCAGATGAAAGACATGGGCGACGAGTTCGTGTCGGTCGAGCACCTGCTGCTGGGCATCTTGGGCGGCAAAGACAGCGTGGCCAGCCTGCTCAAAGACAACGGCTTTACGGAGAAGGACTTGAAAACCGCCATCCAGGAGCTGCGCGGGGGCCGCAAGGTGACCAGCCAAACCGCCGAAGACCAGTACCAGAGCCTCAACCGCTACGCCATCAACCTGAACGAGCGCGTGCGCAGCGGCAAGATGGACCCCGTTATTGGGCGCGACGAGGAGATACGCCGGGTGCTCCAGATTCTGAGCCGCCGTACCAAAAATAACCCCGTGCTGCTCGGCGAGCCCGGCGTGGGCAAAACCGCCATTGCCGAGGGCCTGGCCCAGCGCATCGTGGCCGGCGACGTGCCCGAAAACCTGAAAGACAAGACCTTGATGAGCCTCGACCTAGGCCTGCTCGTAGCAGGGGCCAAGTACAAGGGCGAGTTTGAGGAGCGCCTCAAGGCCGTTATCAAGGAAGTGACGGACGCCGAGGGCGAGATTATTCTCTTCATCGACGAGATTCACACCCTGATTGGGGCCGGCGGCGGGGGCGAGGGCGCCATGGACGCCGCCAACCTGCTCAAGCCCGCCTTGGCGCGCGGTGAGCTACACGCCATCGGGGCCACCACGCTCAAGGAATACCAGAAATACATCGAGAAAGACAAGGCCCTGGAGCGTCGCTTTCAGGCGGTGATGGTGGACGAGCCGAGCGTGCCCGACGCCATCAGCATCCTGCGCGGCATCAAGGAAAAGTACGAGTTGCACCACGGCGTGCGCATCACCGACGACGCCGTGATTGCGGCCGTGGAGCTGAGCAGCCGCTACATCACCGACCGCTTCTTGCCCGACAAAGCTATCGACCTCATGGACGAGGCCGCCGCCAAGCTGCGCATCGAACTGAACTCCATGCCCGTGGAGTTGGACGAAATCCAGCGCCGCATCATGCAGCTGGAAATTGAGCGCGAGGCCATTCGGCGCGAAGACAACCACGACCGCGAGGCCGTGCTGAGCAAGGAGCTGGCCGAGCTGGGCACCCAGCGCGACGAGCTGAAGGCCAAGTGGGAAGGCGAGAAATCCGTCCTCACCGGCATCCAGACCGAGAAGGAGAACATTGAACGGTTTAAGACCGAAGCCGAGCAGGCCGAGCGCCAGGGCGACTACGGCCGCGTAGCCGAGCTGCGCTACGGCAAAATCCAGGAAGCCGAGCAGAAGCTTAAGCAGCTACAGGACGAAGCCAACGCTACCAAAGACGGCGGTGGCATGCTGCAAGAAGTGGTGACCAGCGAGGACATTGCCGAGGTAGTGGCCAAGTGGACGGGCATCCCGGTGAGCAAAATGCTGCAATCGGACCGCGACAAGCTGCTCAATCTCGAAAGCGAGCTGGGCCGCCGCGTGGCCGGCCAGTCCGAGGCCATCGCCGCCATCTCGGATGCCGTGCGCCGCTCGCGTGCTGGCTTGCAAGACCCCAAGCGGCCCATCGGCTCGTTTATCTTCCTGGGTACCACTGGGGTAGGTAAGACCGAGCTAGCCAAGGCCCTGGCCGAGTACCTGTTCAACGACGAGAACGCGATGGTGCGCATCGACATGAGCGAGTTTCAGGAGCGCCACGCCGTATCGCGTCTCATCGGGGCGCCTCCCGGCTACGTGGGCTACGACGAGGGCGGCCAGCTCACGGAGGCCGTGCGCCGCAAGCCCTACTCGGTGGTGCTGCTCGACGAGATTG
>Ga0160429_1000666_pt1 | contig 25001 bp, 23 predicted proteins | sample SolpanmetagenomR_FD_108199 | JGI IMG/M metagenome (GOLD analysis project Ga0160429, IMG submission 108199) | Solar panel surface microbial communities from Lawrence Berkeley National Laboratory, California, USA - R | ecosystem: Engineered > Built environment > Solar panel > Unclassified ... | reverse complement strand
GCCTGGACACGCTGGTGCTGTCCTACCTGTTTACCGGGAACGTCCTCATCGCGGGGTCCATCGCGTCGACCGAGACCGTGACCAAGACGGTTCTGTACTACCTGCACGAGCGCGGCTGGAGCCTGATAGCGCTGGGCCGCGCCTGACCGGGACGCCGCGATGCCCCCTCAGCGGGACCGCCGGCAAGACGAGCGCTCACTCCGAGCGGCGGCACGCCTGCGGTCCGGAGCACAGGAGCGACGATCGCGATCGGGGCTGCGGCCTCGCATCACGGGCACGGCGGATCCTGTGGCGAACGGGCCCGTGCTGTTTCGGCGGGTGCTGCCCATCGGCCGGAGCGAGACCTATCTCGACGGGGCTTGCTTCCTGCGGGCGTGATGCGCCGCGGAGGTGAGACCGTCATTCGGAGGTTACCGCATGTCCCAGATCGCAATCGGCGGACTCACGTTCCGCTACGTCCTCGCGGGACCGGAGGACGCCCCGGTGGTCGCCTTCTCGAACTCCCTCGGGGCAACGCTGGAGATGTGGGACGGAGTGCTGCCGGTACTGGGGGACCGGTTCCGCACGCTGCGCTACGACACGCGAGGACATGGCGGCTCGCAGACCCGCGACGCGCCCGCGGAGATCGCCGATCTAGCCGGTGACCTCGCGGGACTGCTCGACGCCCTCGAGATCGGCCGCGCCCATCTGGTGGGCTTGTCGCTCGGTGGCATGACCGTTCAGGCCCTCGCGAGCGCCCATCCCGAACGGGTGCTCAGCGCGACCCTGATGGCGACGGCGGCGCACTTGCCGAGTGCGCAGAGCTGGAACGAACGCGCCGACACCGTCCGGAGCCAGGGCACCGGCGCCGTCGTCGAGGCGACCCTGGGCCGATGGTTCACCCCCGGCTTCGCCGAACGCGCGCCCGAGGCGATCCAGGCGGTGCGCGCGCGCTTCCTGGCCTGCGACCCGGTGGGTTACGCGGTCTGCTGCGGCGCCATCGGACGCATGGACCTGAGGCCGGTTCTTCCCGCCATCACCGCGCCGACACTCGTGATCGCCGGACGCGATGATCCCTCGACGCCGCCCGCGATGGCGGAGGAGATCTGCCGGGGGATCGCTCAGGCCGAACTCGTGGTCCTGCCGCGAGCCGCCCACCTCCTGGCCGTCGAACGCGCGGGGGCCGCCGGTGGCTACCTGCGGGCCTTCCTCGAACGCAACGCGGCGTCCGACGCCTGAGGCCGACAAACGGGAAGGCCCCCGCGGATACGACCGCGAGGGCCTCCCTTCGCGCTCCTTCAGGAACGCTCACCGCGCCTCACTTGATAAGGGCAAGGAGCGCCTTGCCGGCCTTCGAGTTCAGCTCCTTGGCATCCAGGGTACCGTCGCCGTCCGGGTCGGCCATCTTGAAGCGCTCGCCGACCGCCGCGAGGTACTCCTTCTTGTCGAGGGTGCCGTCGCTGTCCGGATCGGCCCGCTTCACGCCGGCCTGGCTCAGACGACCCTTCAGCTCGCGGGCATCAAGGGTGCCGTCCGCATCCTTCTCCAGGCGATCGAAGGTAGCCGAGGCCACCGCCTCCACTTCCTTCATGTCGACGGTGCCATCGTTGTCGGTGTCGATCATCTTGACGGCGCTCGCCCCGCTCACCGGCTTGGCCAGCGCAGCCGGAACCGAGAATGCGGACACGGCGAGGGCTGCCGCGGCGAAACCACTGAGGATACGAAGGGTCATTGCCAGATGCTCCCGAAATTTGATGCTTGGTCGTCCTAATCCTTGAGCAGCCATGCTGCAAGTGCGAAATCGCCTGCCCAGGGTCGCGCGTCGTGTTTGGATGTTCCGCGCGCAGAAAAAGGGGCCGGCGGATGCCGGCCCCTTCCTGTAGGGCTAGTCCTCGAAACCGAAGTGGAGCGCCGAATCAGTATCCGTAGCCGCGGCGGGCCACGGAACGATCCTCGTCGAAGCGGTGACGCCGGTAGTAACACCCTCGTCGCAGGTGCGGACGCGGCGATACTCTTCGCGGCCGACGTCACGGTCACGCTGGGCGCGGGCATGCAGGTCGACGCGCGGGCCGCCCGGTCCGATGTCGACCTGCGCTGCGCCGCTGCGCCGAAGCCGGGACGACCGTCGGCACGGTGGGGGCCAGAACGGCGCCAGCGAGCAGGGTCCTCGTGGGACGCTCCTGCGTGCCGTGGCGACCCGACACGTTCTTACGAAGATCGCTCCCGGCCGCCCCGTCGTCGCTGCCGCGCCCGAGGTATCCCGTGGGATCAGGCGAGTGTCGCCAAGTCCTGAAACCAATGCTGAGCCTGAACATACTCCTTCACTCGTGGTGACAATGCGTGGGGATTGGTGTCGTGCACCACCCACACCTGCACGGCATCATCGACGACGATCCCGTGGATGCGCGCCAGCAGCCTGTTCTGCTCATCCGCGTCGAGGCTCGCCTTCACTTGGTCGCAGAGGGCGTCGACCTCGGGATTGCGATAGTGACTCCAGTTCACCCCATTCGGGGCGATCTGCTTCGAATCGTAGAAGCGCAGGATCGCGTAGAACGGGTCCGAGGTGACGTACGCGATGTTGCCGGCGGTGACGCCCTTGAGGCTCGGATCGGCCGCGCCCTGGCGCCAAGCCGTGTAGGCGACTTCGAGCTCCACGGTCTTGAACTCGACCTGGATGCCCACCTCGGCCCAGCTCTGCTGCAGAAACTCATTGATCGGGAGCGACAGCATCTGCCCGGTGCCGCCCGTGGGGATCAGGATCGTGGCCTTGACGGGCTTCTGGACGGAGTAGCCGGCCTGCTCCACGAGCTTGCGGGCCGCGTCGACGTCGGTCTTGATCTGGAAATTGGGCTTGCCGAACCACGGGCTCGACGCCTGAACCTGCCCGATCGCCGGCTGGGCGAGGCCGCCCATCAGCTCGACGACGCCGGCGCGGTCGATGGCGAGGTTGGCCGCCTTGCGCAGACGCAGGTCCCGCCAGGGCGAGCCCTCCAGCATCGATAGGTGGTAGTTCCAGACATGGGGCGTGTCGTTGCCGACGACGCGCATGCCGGCGGCCTTCAGCCGTGGCACCGCGTCGGGCGCGGGCGATTCGATCAGGTCGACGTTGCCGGACAGGAGCGCGTTCACCCGCGCCAGATCCTCGGGAATGCAGGTGAGCGTGAGTTTGGCGAGCTTCGGGACCCGCTTCGGATTCCAGTACGCGGCGTTCGGTAGGAGTTCGAGGCGCACCCGCGGGACCAGCTGGCCCATCCGGAACGGCCCGGTGCCGGCCGGCGCGAAGGCGAACTTCGCCCAGTCGCGCCCGACCGCCTCGTACTGCGCGGGCGAGGAGATCAGGAACCACAGCATCTGGTAGGGGAACAGGCTGTCGGGAGTCTTGGTCGTGACCTGAACGGTCTTGGCGTCGAGCTTCCGGTAGCTCGCCACGCCGGGCAGGCGCGGGCGGACCTGGGCGGCCTGCCGCTGATCGAAATGCGGTGCCTCCTTGTTCAGCACCTTGTCGAAGTTCCAGATCACCGCGTCGGCATCGAAGCCGGACCCGTCGTGGAATTTGACGCCCTCGCGCAGGTGGAAGGTCCAGACCTTGGGGTCCGCCGGGTCGCTGGACCAGTCGGTGGCGAGCCCGGGGACCATCTTGCCCGGCCGGTCCGCGACGTCGAGTTCCCACGCCACCAGCGGGTCGTAGAGGGTCAGGCCGGTGAACTGGTAGCCGCCGGCGCCCCGGTCCGGCTGCCCGGTGGTGAGCGGCAGGTCGGTCATCGAGATGCCGTAGGTCAGGCCGCCGGGCGCTGCGCCCTGTGCGCCGGCCCGGCCCGGAGCCGCGACCGCGGCGAGCGCCGCGGCCCCGGCCATCAGGGATCGACGTGTCGGCTTGATCGAGTCCATCGTGTCTCTCGGCTGAGGGCGGATGCGCCGCACGGAGCGGCGCCCGCCTCTCAGGCGTGCGGCGGCGCTCCCGCGCCGCGAACCCGTGCCGCATACAGAATGATGCACGCATCATGCCGAGCTGGACGGCGGGTTCAGGCCTCCCAGACCTGACCGGGCCGGAGCGCCAGGAACCGCTCGGGCGGCAGGCCCGCGGCCCCGAGTGCCGCCGTCAGGGCCTCGGCGGGTCGCTCGATGCCCTCGTCGGTGAGCTGGAAGGTGCCCCAGTGATGGCCCAGGGCCTGCTCGGCGCCCAGCAGCGTGAAGGCGTCGACGGCCTCGGCGGGATTGACGTGCTGGGCCCGCATGAACCAGCGCGGCTCGTAGGCGCCGATCGGCAGCGTCGCCAGCCTCGGAGGCCCGAAGCGGGCTCGGATCTCGCGGAACAGGCCGCCATCGCCGAAGCCGGTATCGCCGACATGGTAATGCACGCCGCGGGGCGAGGTGATCACGAAGGCGCACCACAGGGCCATGCGCCCGTCGTTGACGCCCCGGGCCGACCAATGGTTCGCCGGCGTGAGGTAGACCTGGAGCCCGTCGCCGAGATCGACCGTCTGGCCCCAGTCGCGGGTCTCGACGTGCATCGTGTCGTCGTAGCCGCGCAGGATGGCGTCGTTGCCCAGGGGCGCCACGATCAGCGGCTGGTGCTGCTGCCAGATCCGCGCGAGGCTCGGCCCGTCGAGATGGTCGTAGTGATTGTGGGTGATCAGCACCGCGTCGATGGGCGGAAGATCGGCCGGGGCGATGCCCGGCGGGTTGACGCGCCGGGGCCCGGCGAAGCGGACGGGACTCGCCCGTCTGGCAAAGACCGGATCGATCAGGATGTTGCGGCCCGCGACCTGCACGAGGTAGCTCGCATGGCCGATGAGCACGACCCGCAGGCCGGCGACGCGCTCGGGCGGATGGTCCGCCGGATAGGGGCTGGGGGCGCTCTTCGGCCAGGGCTCGCGCTGCCGCTTGGCCTGCCAGCGGAGTACGTCCGGCAGCGACTTGTCGGTGGCCTGATCCGGCAGGAAGAACCGCAGGCCGTCGAAATGATCGGAGGTCGGCCCGCTGTAGTACGGGTTCCTGCCGCGCCGATGGGCGGCGTAGCCGACACCACCGAGAGTCATCACCGTGGCCGCGCTGGCGACCGTAAGCAGGCTGCGCCGTTTCATGGGTGTGAGATGGCCGCAGGCGCGGACCGGTCAAGCTCTCCGGCGGCGCGGCCGGGCGCCTCAGGGGAGACCCCGGGGAAATTCAGGGACGCCTCAGCAGCGACTGGGCAGCGGGCCCGCTCAGTCGACCGCCTCGGCGGCCAGCGACAGCCGCGCCCGATAGACGACCTTCCCGACACCGTCGCGCACGCAGGCGACGTAATCCTGACGTTCGACGTCGGGCAGCATGTCGCGGGCGATCGCCGACATGATGCGGGTGACCTTGGCGCGCGCGGCCGGCAGGTCCGGAAGATCGAAGCCGACCTCATCGCGGATCGGCTGCAAGCCGTCATGAAGATCGATGAAGAAGCGAGGCATCAGCGCAAATTGTCTCAATGAGAGGTAATGCACCGAAACGATTGATCTCCTATGGTTAACAATGCCTTAAACGACCGGCTTTCGGAACTACAGCCGGCGCACTGTCAGGAGCGCCAGCGCAGGTCCCGCCGCTCCAGCGGGTTCGTGAAGGACCGCCCGTCGCGCGCCGCTTCCAGCGCCTCGCGCTTCAGGCGGAAATACCATTGCGAGGGCAGATCGCCCTGGCCGAACAGCACCATGGTGGGCTTTCTATCCAGGCCGGCTTGCGCGTGCTGAAGCACCTCCTGGTCCTGGGTGAGGAACTGCCGCATCAACGGGCGCGCGACCGGCTTGAGCAGGTTCAGCGCCGGCATGCTCCAGTAGAGGGCGTTGGTAAGAAGGGTCCGGTCGGCGGTCAGCGGCGTCGCGAAGGTAAAGTTCGCCACGCGCTTCTCGCCCGCGCGGATGCGCTCCAGGCGCACCCCGGGCAGGCGGAACTCGATCTCGACCTCGGGCACGCCGCCGAGCAGCCGGTAGATCGGCGAACTCGTCGTGGTGGCGTGGCTCGTCATGACGAAGCCGTGCGGCACCGGCTGGAAGGTCTTCACCTTCTCGCGGAGCTGCTTCGAGGGGCGGAACCACCAGGAATCATGGACGAAGGCGACGTGCCCCGGGTCCACGAGGCTCAGGGTCGTCAGATCGAAGGAGGCCTCCACCACGAGTTCGACCACGAGCGACCCGGCCGGCTCGAAATCCAGCGCCGGAACCGCCGGCACCTCCCCGGCGGCGGGACCAAGATGTGGGTTCACCCAGAGGAACCCAGCGCTCTCTCGGACGGGGAAGCGCTGAACCTGGATGCGTGAGAAATCGGCGGCGTCCTGCTCCGACAGTGTCGGAACGTCGCGGCAGCGCCCGTCCGTCCCGAAGCGCCATCCGTGGAACGGGCACATCAGCGTGTCGCCGTCGAAGCGGCCCTTCGACAGGGCCATGCCGCGATGGGGGCACCGGTCGCGCAGCGCGAAGGGACTGCCATCCGGGGCGCGCCCGAGCACGATCTGCTCGCCGTTCAGTTCCACGGCCCGCAGCCCCGTGCTCCCGCCGGACCTGCCGCTGGACTTGCCGAGGCCTCGGGACTGGCCGACGCAGTACCAGGCATTGCCGAGCGGCTGGCGCATCGAACCGGGATCGAGGTCAGGTTCCTCGGCGGGGCGCGGCGGATTCGTGAAGGGCGCGTTCAAGGCGGTTCGGGCTGACCACGGATGGCCCGTCATACGCCCGGTGCCCGGAGTGGGGAAGCGCGGCACCGAGGGAGGACAAACGGGCGCAGGCGCGGGGCTTCACAAGTCCGGCGCGGCCACCTACCTTCGCCTCACCCGCAACGAACGAAAGGAGGTGATCCAGTGTCTCATTGTCATCAGCCGTGTGTCTCGGCTCATCGGACCTGGACCGTCGCCTCCGGCGCGTCGCTCTAAGACGCGTCAGAGACCCGATTTCGGGACAGTTCCGCCGGACACGACGGTTCGGCAATGGAAGGGCCACCCACTCGGGTGGCCCTTCGGCTTTTCGGGGGTCTCGACGAAGACCGGCGCGCTCAGCGCTTCTGCATCTGGAACAACGGCTGAGCCAGCGCCTCGGTCCGCGCGCGCCACAGGTCGCGCTCCTCGCGCAGCGCGTCGCGCTCACCCGCCAGGGTAACGGCCTCGGTGCGCAGGACGTCGCGCTCGACGCGCACCCGGTCGTGTTCGAGCCGCATCGCCTCGCACTCGGCAAGCAGCCGCGCGCGCTCGGCCTGAAGCGCCTCGCGCTCGGCGCGGACCTCCTCCTGTTCTGCCCGCAGATCCTCCAGGGAGCCCATCTCCTCGCGGATGTGCTCGCGCAGCGCCCGGATCTCCTGCGCCAGGATCGCCTGCAGCTCGTCCTTCCGCTCGGCCTCCAGGCGGAGCTTGGCCTTCAGCATCAGGTTCTCGGCCATCAGCTCGGACAGGTCGGCATCCTCGACCGTCTCGTTCTGCGGCACGGCCGGCTCGACGATCCGCGGCGACCAGCTCGCCTCGGCGGGGCGCGCGCCCTTCGACTCCGGCGACATCTCCGGGGCGCGAGGCTCGCTGCGCGTCTCGGCCGGGCTGTGCGTCTTCATCGCGGCGAGCCAGTCTCGGAGCGGGCCCGGCGCGGTGCGGGTGCCGGCGTCGATCGGCGGCGTGGAGCGGGCGGGTTCCGACATCGGCGGGCGTCCTGAGCGAATACCCGCCGATGACAATCCGAACATGCTTAACGATCGGTAAAGCCCGACCGCCTCGCGACGCCCCATCGCAGGTTCGCCCCGGGGCACTAAGGCGAAGCGCGGGTGCGCAAAATTGACTTTCCCGCATATCGCGGCTACGCCCCGCCCTCCCGATCCGTAGCAGATCGACCCGTGCCAAGCCGACCGGCCCCGTGAGGCCGGAGGTCAACGCCCGACAGCGCGTGCGCGCCCTCGGGCGCGATGGGCGTTGGGCCGCGCCGCCGCGACGGGATCCGCCGGCCGAGGCACCCGCATGACGCGAGATCAGCAAGCGTTGCAGCACGAGTTGCACATCGAGGACGCGATCAACGAGACCTGCCCGTGGTCGGGCAAGCCGATCTCGGCCGACGCGCTGACGCTCTACAGCGGCGCCGTGGTCGGCTTCTGCAACCCGGATTGCCGGGACAAGTTCGCGAGCGCCCTGCGCAGCTTCGAGGCCGCCCTCCAGGCGCGCCGCGTCGAGCGCTCCGGCCTCGAACAGTAAGCGCGGGTCCAGACCATGTTCGAAGGCCTGTCCGACCGCCTCTCCGGCATCCTCTCGGGACTGACGCGCCGCGGCGCGCTCACCGAGGCCGACGTCACCGCCGCCATGCGCGAGGTGCGCCGCGCCCTGCTGGAGGCCGACGTCGCCCTTGAGGTGGTCCGCGGCTTCACCGACCGGGTGAAGGAGAAGGCCGTCGGCGCCGTCGTCCTCAAGTCGGTGACGCCCGGCCAGATGGTCGTGAAGATCGTCAACGACGAGCTCGTTGCGATGCTCGGCACCGATGCCGAGACCGTCGATCTCAACGCCCCCGCCCCGGTGCCGATCCTGATGGTCGGCCTGCAGGGCTCGGGAAAAACCACCACCACCGCCAAGATCGCCCGGCGGCTCTCCGACCGCGAGAAGCGCAAGGTCCTGCTCGCCTCCCTCGACACGCGCCGCCCGGCCGCCATGGAGCAGCTCGCGGTTCTGGCGAAGCAGGTCGGCGTCGAGTCGCTGCCGATCATCGCCGGCCAGTCGGCGGTGCAGATCGCCAAGCGCGCCATGGACGCCGCGCGGCTCGGCGGCTTCGACGTGGTGATGCTCGACACCGCCGGCCGCACCACCGTGGACGAGGCCCTGATGGCCGAGGCCGCCGAGGTGAAGGCCGCGACCCGGCCCCACGAGGTCCTGCTCGTCGCCGACGCGCTCACCGGCCAGGACGCGGTCAACACCGCCCGCGCCTTCGACGAGCGGCTCGGCGTCACCGGCATCGTCCTGACCCGCATGGACGGCGATTCCCGCGGCGGCGCGGCCCTGTCGATGCGCGCCGTCACCGGCAAGCCGATCAAGCTCGTCGGCGTCGGCGAGAAGGTCGACGCGCTGGAGGAGTTCCACCCGGCCCGCGTCGCCAACCGCATCCTCGGCATGGGCGACATCGTCTCGCTCGTCGAGAAGGCCGCCGAAACCATCGACCACGAGCAGGCGCTCCGCACCGCGGAGAAGATGCGCAAGGGCAAGTTCGATCTCGAAGACCTGTCCATGCAGCTCGCCCAGATGGAGAAGATGGGCGGCATCGGCGGCCTGATGGGCATGCTGCCCGGAATGGGCCAGATCAAGAAGCAGGTCGAGGGCGCCAACCTCGACGAGAAGATGTTCAAGCGCCAGCGGGCGATCATCTCGTCGATGACCCCGCAGGAGCGCAAGAACCCTGATCTGCTCAAGAACAGCCGCAAGAAGCGCATCGCCGCGGGCTCGGGCGTCGACGTCTCGGAGATCAACAAGCTCCTGAAGATGCACCGGACCATGGCCGACATGATGAAGGCGATGGGCCAGGGCAAGCGCGGGATCGGGCAGGCGCTCGGCTCGATGTTCGGCCTGGGCGGGGGCGGGATGGGCGGCGGGATGGGCGGCATGCCCGGCCTTCCCCCCGGCATGCCGGAGCCGACGCCGGAGCAGATCGCTCAGATCGAGAAGCAGTTCGGCGGCAAGCTGCCGCCGATGCCGCCCGGCCTGGGCGGGGGCATGCCGAAGCTCCCCGGACTCCCCGGCCTCGGCGGCCCGAAGCTTCCGGGCCTCGGCGGGTTCATGCCGGGGAAGAAGAAATGAGCCTCCTCTCCGCTCAAGCCGTCGATCCCGAACTGGCGCGCCTGCGGGACAGCATCGACAATTTCGATGCGGCGCTGATCCATCTCCTCGCCGAGCGTTTCCGCTGCACGCAGCGGGTCGGCGAGCTCAAGGCCCGAAAGGGGATCCCCCCTTCCGATCCGGACCGGGAGGCCCGTCAGGTCGCCCGGCTCCGCAAGCTCGCGGTCGAGGCCAAGCTCGACCCCGATTTCGCCGAAAAGTTCCTGGCCTTCGTGGTCAAGGAGGTCATCCGGCACCACCAGTCGATCGCGGCGACGCACGAGTCGGCGACCGACACCGAGAGAAAGTAAGACCATGGCCCTCAAGATCCGCCTCACCCGCGGCGGCGCCAAGAAGCGCCCCTACTACCGCATCGTCGTCGCCGACGCCCGCGCCCCGCGCGACGGCCGCTTCATCGACAAGGTCGGCGCCTACGACCCGATGAAGGCCAAGGACGATCCGGCCCGCATCATCCTCGACAACGAGAAGATCCAGAGCTGGCTCGCCAAGGGCGCGCAGCCGACCGACCGCGTCCTGCGCTTCCTGGATCAGGCCGGCCTCGCCAAGCGCCCGACCCGCAACAACCCGCAGAAGGCCGAGCCGGGCGAGAAGGCCAAGGAGCGCGCCGCCAAGCGCGCCGAGAAGGCCGCGGCGCCCGCCGAGGACGCCGCCGCGTAAGGCGCTCCGGTCATGGCGCGCCGCCCCGCAGGTCCCTCTCCCCGCGACGGCGGCCGCCGCGGCCGCACGAGTACGGCGGTCGGCGCGATTGCGCCGGACGCCGCGACCTCGCCCAAGGCGCCGGCCCCGAAGCCGGCCCCGAAGCCCGTGGCGGTCGACCCGAGCCTCGTCCTCCTGGGCGAGTTCGGGCGCGCGCACGGGCTGAACGGCGAGATCCGCCTCAAATCCTATACCGGCGACCCACTGGCGATCGCCGATTACGGCGCCCTGCTGACCACGGACGGGCGCACGCTGACCCTCGCCGACGTGCGTCCCGCGCCGGGCTCCTCCCCCGACATGCTGATCGCCCGCGTGACGGGCGTCACCGGCCGCAACGCCGCGGAGGTGTTGAACCGCGTCGGCCTGTTCGTGCCCCGCGACCGCCTGGCCGCCTCCGAGGACGCGGACGAGGTCTACGCGGCCGACCTGATCGGCAGCACGGCGGTGGACGCGGCCGGAACCCCGATCGGGACGGTCGTGGGCGTGCCGAATTACGGCGGCGGCGACCTCCTGGAGCTGCGCCCCCTGGGCGGCGGCGCCACCGCGCTCCTGCCGTTCACCAAGGCCTTCGTGCCGGTGCTGGATCTGGCCGGGCGGCGCGTCACCGTCATCGCGCCGGAGGATTTGTTCGCGCCGGCCGGCGAGAAGCCGGCGGACGATCCGGGCTGAGCGCGCGACGCCGGGATCGCCCGCTACGGCGCGGGCCCCGTCACGGCCGCCCGCGCGATGATCAGCGGCTCGGCGCTCATCGCCAGCGGGCCGTCGAACGGGCGCTCGTGCAGGGCGATCAGGCCGAGGGTCGCCACCATCGCCAGCGAGAACGTCGTCAGGACCGTCGCCTGTGCGGGCCGGTGCTCCGTATGGACGAGGCCCAGGGCGACAAGGGTCAACGCCGCCAGGATCAGCAGGGTCAGCCATTTCGTCCCGTCGCTCGCGGTCTGGCTCAGCGCCAGCCGCTCGCCGCGATCGGCCCTGAGCGCCATGGCGGCGCTGAGCAGGGCGGCGTGCGTCGGCGCGCCCGCCTCCGCGGTGATCTTCGGATCGGAGACGGCCTCGAGCAGGTGCCGCAGCCCGCTTCCGGCCTGGGGCGCGTAACCGCCCTCGCCCATGCGGGGCCATTCCTGCGTGATCACCAGATCGAGATACTCGGCCAGCGCCGTCCGGATGTTGTGCATGTCGGACACGGAGGCGAGGCTGAGGTCGTAGAGCGCCAGGGCATTGGCGCGCTCAGCCTGCAGCGTACGCGCGGCCGAGCGCTGACGCTCCCAGGCGTCGTTGGCCACGAAGCCGGTGAGCAGGGCCAGCAGGGTCGCGAGCGCGGTGAAATAAGTCGGCACCATCCCGGCGCCGAGCCGGACGATCAGCGGGCGGGTCCGGCGCACGTGGGCAGCCAAGCACAGGAGGGCGCTGAGGGTGGCGAACGGCACCGCCAGGAGGGCGAAGATCGCCCAGACGGGCTGATCGAGCCAGAGTCCGAAGAGCATGCGTCAGCCCGCACCGAGAACGACGGAGCGCGATCCTGAGGCTCGCGGGCTGAGAAAGCATGAAGACGGGACGGCGGCCGTGGAACCGGAGCGCTGGAGCGCTCGCCGCCGAACGGGACACCGGTCCGGCCCGAGCGCGCCGGAACCAAGCCGCAGCGCAGTGCCCGGCTGCGCCGCGACCGAGGATCGCCCTAGCGCGGCGTCGCCGCATCCCGGCAGGGGCGGATCGTCTCCGGCCTCGGCCGCTCGTCGGGTGCGGGTGCGGCGAAGACCGCGAGGTAGGCCCCGTCCTTCAGGGGCTGAAACGCGGTCTCGCGGTAGCCTGCGGCCTTGAGTTCGCAGCGCAGGAGCGCCGGCGGGGTGCCGTGCCGGGAGGGGATGGTGTCGGCGTCCACGATGCCGACCCGGCCGCCGGGGCGCATCGCGGCCGCGAGATTGTGGAGCAGCCCGAAGGGCTGGGTGATCTCGTGGTACATGTGGACGAGGATCGCCGCGTCGACGGAGGCCGCGGACAGGCGCGGATCGTGCGGCTCGCCCTGCACCACCGTCACGTTGGCGCGCCCCGCCACGCGCTTCTCCAGGGCCGCGAGGTAATCGGGCGTGACGTCCTCGGCCAACACCCGGCCGCCCGGCCCGACCCGCTGGCTCAGCCGCACCACGTAGTAGCCGCTGCCGGCGCCGATATCCGCCACCGTCTCGCCGGCCGCGATGCCCATTCCCTGCGCCACGGCCTCGAACTCGCCGGCCCGGTCGCGCTCGGCCTCCGAGGACCAGCGCGGGGCGACGATCTCGGCCACCGGCCGGTCCGGCTTCGGGAACGCGCCTGCGGGCGCGCCCGGCGGCGCCATCGGCTCCGCGGCGAGAACCGGCCCTGCAAGGAGCAGGGCGAGGGGAATGGAGAGCGAGGCCACGGCGCGGATCATCGCCGACAACCGGCGAGGGACCCGATCGGTGCCGGCGCCGTTGACCGTGCCGCACCCCGCGCGCGATCAAGCGGCATGACGCGCACGGACACGCCCTGGCGGGCCACGATCCTGACCCTCTACCCGGAGATGTTTCCGGGCCCCCTCGGCGTGTCGCTCTCGGGCGACGCGCTCGCCCGGGGCGACTGGACGCTGGAGGCGCGCAACATCCGGGAGCACGGCCTCGGTCGCCACCGCTCGGTGGACGACACCCCGGCCGGCGGCGGCGCCGGGATGGTGCTGCGCTGCGACGTCCTCGCCGCCGCGATCGACGCGGCCACGGGCGAGCAGGATCGACGGCCCCGGCTGCTGATGTCGCCCCGCGGACGTCCCCTCACGCAGGCGCGGGTACGCGCCCTGGCCGAGGGTCCGGGCGCGCTGATCGTCTGCGGACGTTTCGAGGGGGTCGACGAGCGGGTGATCGCCGGGCGCGGCCTCGAGGAGGTGTCGATCGGCGACTACGTGCTCTCCGGCGGCGAGGTCGCCGCTCTGGTGGTGCTCGACGCCTGCGTGCGGCTCCTGCCCGGCGTGATGGGCAAGATGGCCTCCGGCGTCGAGGAGAGCTTCGAAGGCGGCCTCCTCGAATACCCGCATTACACGCGCCCCCGGGACTGGGAGGGGCGTGCGATTCCCGACGTGCTCTCCAGCGGCAACCACGCCGCCATCGCCCGCTGGCGCCGGGCGGAAGCCGAGCGCATCACCGCCGAGCGGCGCCCGGACCTGCGGGGCGGGAGCGCACCCGATCAGGCCGGCTCCAAATCGATCACCGGGCCGTCGCGGTCGTAATCGATCGGGTCGAGGCACAGCGGCTGCGGCGCCGGGCGTCGGAGGCGGCTCGGGAGCGCGGCGTGGGCCGTTAAGGCTCCAATAACCACAAGCAGAACAGACCAGACCGCCAATATCGCGGCGCTGTGGATAGTCATAGGCGTACCTCGAACACAACACGGCACGCCATTAAGGCTAACGCTCCAGGCTTAATCGTCTGTTCCGCGCCCGCGGAGAGGCTGTCCCGACCAGGGGCATGGGCCGAAGACTGCCCGCCCGGCAGCCGCTTGCCAGCCGCTTGCCAGGCGCGCGGTTTGGGCGCATGCGCGGGCTCGGGAACTCCTCCCCGCCGAGGAGCGCCCATCTGCAAGGATGGACCGTCATGACCAGCCGCCCCGCGCAGCGCCCGCGCGTGCCCCATTTCTCCTCAGGCCCCTGCGCCAAGCGCCCCGGCTGGACCCCCGCCGCCCTGTCCGACGCCGCGCTGGGCCGCTCGCACCGCTCCCCCATCGGCAAGGATAAGCTCGGCCGCGCCATCGACCTGACGCGCACCGTGCTGCAGGTGCCGGCCGATTACCGCATCGGGATCGTGCCGGCCTCCGACACCGGCGCCGTCGAGATGGCGATGTGGACGATGCTCGGGCCGAAGCGCGTGGAGGTCGCCGCCTGGGAGGCGTTCGGCAAGGAGTGGGTCACCGACGCGCTCAGGCAGCTCAAGATCGCGCCGCGCATCCACCAGACGCCCTACGGAATCCTGCCGGACCTCGCGGCGATCGACACGAAGCGCAGCGACGTGGTCTTCACCTGGAACGGCACGGCGGCGGGCGTGAAGGTCCCGGACGGCGCCTGGATCGCCCCGGACCGCGAAGGTCTGACGATCTGCGACGCGACCTCGGCGGCCTTCGCGCAGCCGCTGCCGTGGGACAAGCTCGATGTCGTGACCTTCTCCTGGCAGAAGGTGATGGGCGGCGAGGCGGCGCACGGCATGCTGATCCTGTCGCCCCGGGCGGTGGAGCGGCTGGAGAGCCACACCCCGTCCTGGCCGCTGCCGAAGGTCTTCCGCCTGACCAAGGACGGCAAGCTGATCGAGGGCATCTTCAGGGGCGATACGATCAACACGCCCTCGATGCTGGCCGTGGAGGACTACCTCGACACCCTGGCCTGGGCCGAGCGGATCGGCGGCCTGAAGGCGCTCCACGCCCGGGCCGACGCCAATGCCAGGACGATCTACGACTGGGTCGCCCGGACGCCCTGGATCGCACCGCTGGCGGTCGACCCGGCCACGTACTCGAACACGGGCGTCTGCCTCGTGATCGCCGATCCGGACGTGCTGGCCCGCGGCGACGCGGCGGTCGCGGCCTTCGCGGCCGGGATCGTCGGGCGCCTCGACCGGGAAGGCGTCGCCCTCGACATCGGCGCCTATCGCGACGCCCCGGCGGGCCTGCGGATCTGGTGCGGCGCCACCGTCGAGACGTCGGACCTGGAGGCGCTCACGCCGTGGCTCGACTGGGCTTTCGCGGAGGAGAAGGCGGCTCTGAGCCGGGCGGCGTGAGGCAGCGGATCGTGAGCACCTGATCTTCGGCTCCCTCGAGTGCGCCGCGAAGAAGCCGTCCCGACAGCACCGCACTCCCTGAAGCCCTCCTTCGCGGACTCAGCTGCGCACAGGCGCCTCCGGATGAGGGCGTGGCCGCAGCCTTCCCCCACCGGCCCGCGCCTCGGCAAAGAAAAACCCCGGCCCACATGGAGCCGGGGTTTCCCATGCCGGGGACGCGGCCCCGTCGGACCGCGCGCCGTCCGATCTCAGTAGTTGTAGGCGCGCTCGCCGTGATCGGCGATGTCGAGGCCCTCGCGCTCCTCCTCCTGCGTCACCCGCAGGCCGATCGTCAGGTCCACGAGCTTGTAGAGGATCGCCGAGCCGATGCCCGACCACAGCAGGGTCAGGCCGACCGCCTCCGCCTGTACGATGAGCTGGCTCATCATGTCGTAGGCGCCCACGACCATCTCGCCCGGCTTCGAGCTGTAGTCCGGGATGCCGACGCCGCCGAGGTTCGGGTCGACCAGGATGCCGGTCGCCAGAGCGCCCAGGATGCCGCCGACGCAGTGCACGCCGAAGACGTCCAGCGAGTCGTCGTAGCCCAGCGCGTTCTTCACCGTGGAGCACATCACGAAACAGACCACGCCGGCCACGAGGCCGAGCACGATCGAGCCCATCGGGCCGGCGAAGCCGGAGGCCGGGGTGACGGCCACGAGGCCGGCCACCGCGCCCGACAGCATGCCGAGAAGCGAGGGCTTGCCCTTGAGGGCCCATTCGGCGAACAGCCAGGCCACCGCGGCGCCGCAGGTCGCCACGAAGGTGTTCAACATCGCCAGCGCGGCGGTGCCGTTGGACTCGAGGTTCGAGCCGGCGTTGAAGCCGAACCAGCCGACCCACAGCAGCGAAGCGCCGATCATCGTCATGGTCAGGGAGTGCGGGGCGAGCAGGTCGCGGCCGTAACCGATGCGCTTGCCCATGATCAGGCAGCCGACGAAGCCCGCGATGCCCGCGTTGATGTGCACCACGGTGCCGCCGGCGAAGTCGAGGGCGCCCTTCTGGAAGAGGAAGCCCGCATCCTTGTTGACCGCGTCCAGAGCCGCCTGCGCGGCCGCCTTCGAGGCGTCGTCGGTGGCGGCGGCCAGCGCCTTCGCGGCGTTGCCGACGGCATCCGGTCCGCCCCAGTACCAGACCATGTGGGCCATCGGGAAGTAGACGACCGTGACCCAGAGGATCGTGAACACCACCAGGGCGGAGAACTTCATCCGCTCTGCGAAGGCCCCGACGATCAGCGCGGGCGTGATCATGGCGAAGGTCATCTGGAAGCACAGATAGACGTATTCGGGGATCACGACGCCGTTCGAGAAGGTTGCCACCGTCGAGTTCGCGTCGATGCCCTTCAGGAACGCCTTCGAGAAGCCGCCGACGAAGTCGTTGATGCCGCCGCCGTTGGTGAAGGCGAGGCTGTAGCCGTAGAACACCCAGAGCAGTCCGACGATCGACACGATCGCGAACACCTGGGTCAGCACCGAGAGCATGTTCTTGGTGCGCACGAGGCCGCCGTAGAACAGGGCGAGGCCCGGAACGCTCATCATCAGCACCAGGGCCGAGGAGATCAGCATCCAGGCCGTGTCACCCTTGTTGGGGATCGGGGACGGCGGGGGCGACGCGGCTTCCGGTACCGGGGTCTGGGCGAGGGATGGCTCGATCAGGAGGGCGGCGACGGCCGCCCCGCCCAAGCCGAGCATGAGGGCATGACGAAGTTTCATGGGCACGTGGCTCCAGGTCTCAAGTCCGTGTTGGTTCAGGAGGTCTACGGTCCGGGCGCGCCGGGCCGCGGGTCAGAGGGCGTCCGCGTCGGTCTCGCCGGTCCGGATGCGCACCGCCTTCTCCAGCGGCATCACGAAGATCTTGCCGTCGCCGATCTGGCCGGTGCGGGCGGCTCCCGCGATGGCATCGATCACGCTCGACGTCAGGTCGGAGGCGACCGCCACCTCGATCTTCAGCTTGGGCAGGAAGCTCACCGCGTATTCCGCCCCGCGATAGATCTCGGTGTGGCCCTTCTGGCGGCCGTAGCCCTTCACCTCCGTCACCGTCAGGCCGTGGACGCCGATGCCGGTGAGCGCGTCGCGCACCTCCTCGAGCTTGAACGGCTTGATGATGGCCATCACGATTTTCATGGGCGACGCCCCCTTCGAAGTCCCTGGGAACCGTTGCCGTCGCCCGGCCTGCGGACGACCCGGCCCGGATCGTCCGCGGGGACGGGAAGGCCCGCGGTTGGACGCCGCTATTCAAGGACTATGCCACGCAAGCTTGACCGCGACTGAGGCCGCGCGGCACCGGTCTGCCCACGGATTAGCCGCGCGCGACCAGATTCAGGGCACGCCTCGGAGAAAATCTGCCGTCGAAATAAACAACTTGCTCAAAAATGCGCATTCCGCCCTGTGGCGGATACGCAACGCACGCGCAGCAAACGACTTTAATCCCGGATCGGACGGATCAAACCCTCCTGCGCCACGGACGCGACCAGACGGCCGGCGCGGTCGAAGATCTGCCCGCGAGCGAATCCGCGGGCGCCCCCGGCCGCGGGGCTGTCCTGCGCGTAGAGGAGCCAGTCGTCGATTTTCACGGGGCGGTGGAACCACAGCGCGTGGTCGAGGCTCGCCGCCTGGATGGTGGGATCGAACACCGACCGGGCGTGCGGGATCAGCGAGACGTCGAGCAGGGTCATGTCGGAAGCGTAGGCGAGAACTGCCCGATGAAGGGCCGGATCATCCGGCAGGGCCGAGGCGGCACGCAGCCAGACGTTGAAGACCGGTTCCGGCGGGCGACCGCCCATCCCGGCCGCGATGTAGCGGTTGAGATCGACCGGCCGCAGCGCGATCGGCCGCTCGCGGCCGAAATAGGCGGCGATCGCCTCGGGCATGCCGGTACCGCCGGCCGCCGCCAGGGCCTTGCCGTCGAGGAGCCCGTCCGGCCCCGCCACCGCCGGCATCGCGGGCTGGTGCGTCAGGCCCTCCTCGGCGACCTGATAGGAGACCGTCGTGGCGAAGATCGCCCGCCCGTGCTGGATCGCCTTGACCCGGCGGGTGGTGAAGCTCCGCCCGTCCCGGATGCGCTCGACCTCGTACACGATGGGCGTCCGGGGATCGCCCGGCAGCAGGAAGTAGGCGTGCAGCGAGTGCGCCGGGCGATCGTCCGGCACGGTCCGGGTCGCGGCGACCAGCGCCTGTGCGACGACCTGTCCGCCGAAGACGCGCCGCCACCCCGTCTTCGGGTTCTGGCCGCGGAACAGGTCGACCTCCAGGCGCTCCAGGTCGAGGATGGCGATCAGCTCGGCGACGGCATCCGTCACCGCATCGGTATTGGCGTCGGTCATGGCCCGCGGGGTTTCCGTTCGTTGCCCGCGTGCGACATAGGCGTTTCCGACGAACCAATCCACGCGTCCCGCACGCGGGAGCCAAGGAGATCCGCCACGATGACGGACGAGACGCCCCGCCCCGGCAGCCGCAACCTCCTGATCGCCGGCGGCGGCCTGCCCAGCCTCGCCCTCGCGCTCGCCCTCAAGCAGGCCCACGGCCCGGCCCTGGCCGTGACGGTGATCGATCCGGGCGCCGCCGATCCCGCGCGGCACCGCGGCCGCGCCTACGCCCTCGCGGCGGGCGGACGCCGGATGCTGACCCAGCTCGGCCTGTGGACGCGCGTGGCGCGCGCGGCGGAGCCGATCGCCGAGATGGTGATCAGCGACAGCCGCCTCGCCGATCCGGTGCGGCCCGTCTTCCTGACCTTCGGGCGGGAGGACGAGGATGCGCGCGCGGCCGACGAGCCCTTCGCCCACATGGTCGAGGCGGAGCCCCTGGCCGAGGCGCTGGCGGAGGCCTGCCGGGCGGTCGGGGTGGCCTTCGTCACGGCAGGGGTGGAGCGCGCCGTTCCGGAGGGCACGGCGATCCGCGCCCGCCTGACGACCGGCGAGAGCCTGCGGGGCGACCTGCTGGTGGCCGCCGACGGCGCCCGATCGCGCCTGCGCGAGGCGGCGCGGATCGGGTGGGTCGGCTGGTCCTACCCACAGGTCGGCATCGTGGCGACCATCGGCCATGCCCGACCGCACGAGGGACGCGCCGTCGAGCATTTCCTGCCCGCCGGTCCCTTCGCGATCCTGCCGCTGCGGGACGGCGGCAATCTGGGCCACCGCTCGTCCATCGTCTGGACCGAGCGGGCGGACGAGGCCGACGCCCTGCTCTCCGGAGACGCCGACGAGGTGCTGGCCGAGATCGAGCGCCGTTTCACCCTGGATCTCGGGGTGCTCGCGCTCGAGCACGGCCCGAGCCGGCACCCCCTGGCCTTCGGCCTCGCCCGCGCCTTCCGGGCCGAGCGCTTGGCCCTGCTGGGCGATGCCGCCCACGTGATCCACCCGATCGCCGGCCAGGGCCTCAACCTCGGCCTCGCGGACGCCGCCGCCCTGGCGGAGGCGGTAACCGGGGCGCTGCGCCTCGGCCTCGATCCCGGCGGCCCCGACGTCCTGCGCGCCTACGAGCGCGCCCGCCGCTTCGACAGCTTTGCCATGGCGGCGGCCACCGACGGGCTGAACCGCCTGTTCTCGAACGATGCCCTTCCGCTGCGGCTCGCCCGCGATCTCGGCCTCGGGATCGTGGACCGGTTGCCGGGGTTGAAGCGCTTCTTCATTGGCGAGGCCGCGGCCGCGCGCGGGTCGCGGCCGCGGCTGATGCGGGGGGAGGCGCTGTAGCGACGCGCAGCGGCGGTGGGCCGAGGCGGCTTCCTCCCGACATGGCGATGCTCGACACCGGCATGGTCACGACGCCGATGACGGCCCGCGACAGCCGCCCTCTCCCAAGCGGGAGCGGGGCTCGACGCCGCTTCGCGCTACCGGGCGCGCCGGGCTGAACGCAGCTCTCAGACCGCCTCCACCCGCAATTCCGTGATCCAGCGCGTCGCGTCGGCCCGGGGCGCGACCACGTCGGTGTCGGTCCGCAATTGCGGGCTGTAGGCGGGATCCTCCGCCAGCACGTCGTGCCAGCGCCGCAGGAAGCGCGCGGTCTGCGAACCGGGCGCGAAGCTGGCCTGCCGCGAGGCGCTCTCGTGGTGCGCCATCTCGGCGAAGGGCGTGTAGACGATGCGGTAGCCGAGCTGGCGCATCTTCAGGCACAGGTCGACGTCGTTGAAGTCGAGGGCGAAGCCCTCGTCGAAGCCGTTCACGGCCTCCAGCACCGCCTTGCGGGTGGCGAACAGCGCCCCGGTCACCGCCGAGCAGTCGCGCTGCGCCAGCGCCCAGTCGCCGTAGGTCGGCTCGGCCGCGTCCCGGTTGTACCAGGGGTGGGCGAACACTTCGAAGATGCCGCCGGTCATGCCGGCATGCTGGATCTTGCCCGTGGGGAACAGCAGCCGGCCGCCGGCGCCGCCGACGCCGCGGTCCAGCGCGAAGGCCAGGAGCGCCTCGATCCAGCCGGGCCGGCGCACGACGAGGTCGTCGTTCATCAGGATGACCAGCTCGGTCTCGGCCGCGCGCCAGAGCGTGTTCATCTTGGCCGCGTAGTTGAACCGCTCGCCCGGGGCCCGGGTCGTCAGCAGGCGGGTCACGGCGAAGCGGTCGGAACGCCCGCGATAGATCGCGTCGTCGGCCACGTCGTCGCCGATCAGCACGCGGATCCTGTCGGCCGGGTAGGTGCTGCGGCCGAGGCTGTCCAGCAGGTTGATCACGTGGGGCTTGGCGCCCTCCACGGCGCGGCCCTGATCGTCCTTCGGGCGGCTCTGATTGGTGGGCACGACCAGGGTCACGGCCGGCCGCGCGTCGAAGCTCCGGCGGATCTCCAACGTGTCCGCAGTCAGCCCGGGGGCGGCGCGGAGCGGCAGGCCGGACGTCTCGAACCACCGGTCGAGGGCGTGGGCGCGCGCCGTGCGCGTCGCCTTCGGGCGCTCCAGCGGCGAGGCGATCAGGGTCTGGGGGATCCGGTCGATGCCGATCCCCGCGGAGATCGCGCCGAGCAGGAACCGGAACCACGCGGCGCTGCCGTGGCGCAGGCCGAAATCCGGGCTCAGACCGGCCAGGGCCGAGACGCGGACGAGGAGCGGGAAGCCGATATAATCGTCGGCCATGAGGAGGGCCGGGTTGAAGGCCGGCTTGCAATGGACGCTGCGGATCTGGCCGGCGCCGTCCACCACGGCGTCGTCGCCGTAGAAGATGCCGATATCGGGCCGCTCCGCCAGCGCGCGCGTCAGGTGCGCCACGAGGTCGGGGCGCAGCTCCGAGGCCGCGGGGGCGACGAAGATCGCCCGGCAGGCGGGGAGCTGACCGGCCGCGACTTGGCCGAGCCGGCGCTCGTCGACGGGGCGGAACTGGGCGTCGAGGGGCAGCGGCAGGATCGCGTCCGGCCACGGGAGCGTGCCCCACGAGGCCGACGGGGCCGGAACCGGCTTCTTCTTCAACACGGGTCGCGTCTCCGGGACGTCAGGAACGTTCGGCCGCCAGCAGACGGGTCAGGCTCGCCTCCATGGCGGAGGCCACCGCGCTGGTGGACAGCCGCTCGCGGATCCGCGCCCGGGCAGCGGCGCCGATCCGGGCCGCGTCGCCGCCGGTCACTGCCCGGGCCGCGTCGTTGAGGGCCCGGGTCAGGTCCGCCTCGTCCACCTGGCCCCACTCGGCGCCGCGCAGGTACGGGCCGTAGGTCTGTTCGAGGGCCGTGACCTCCGCCTTCACGGGGAAGCCGCAGGCGGCGTCGAGGAAGTCGCGGCAGCCGCCGTAATCGGTGGCGACCACGACCTTGCCCATCTCCATCGCCTCGGCGATCGTCAGGCCGAAGCCCTCCGAGGAATGCGACGACGCGTAGACCGCGCAGAGATCGAACAGCGCGCCGAGCTCGTTCTGGGAGAGCGGCTGGTCGATCACCACCACGTCGCCCGACGTGCCCACGAGGTCGAGGAGCTTCTTGCCCTCCTCCGGCAGGTCGAAGACGTGCTTGGTCTTGAGCACGAGCTGCCAGCCCGCCTGACCCAGGCCGGCCCCCCGGAAGGCCCGGATCAGCGCGTGCGGGTTCTTGCGGGCGAGGTAGCTCGAGCCGTCGAAGGCGTAGAGAATCACCCGCTTGGACGGGTCGATCGCGAAGGCCTTGCGCAGGTTGGCCTTGGCGGCGGCGCTCGCCGGCTCGCCGGCTTCGTTCTCGACCACGTAGGGCACGACGTCGACCGGGATGTCGGTGATCTGCCGGAAGATCGACGCGCAGAACTCCGTGGGCGCCCAGATCGCGTCGAGGCCGTCGACGGTCTGCAGCCAGCCGCCGGGCACGTGGGAGGTCTCCCAGACGAACAGCCCGATCTTCAGCCGCGCCTCCGCGGCGGTCGCCCGCTGCCGGTCGCTCATCAGCGAGTGCCAGCTGTCGCCGTTGAAATGCACCAGGGCGACGTCGGCGGGCCCCGAGAAGGTCCGGGCCTGCCACGCGGGCGCCACCCGGGCATGGACGTGGAACGGCCGCTCCATCGGGTGGACGTTCAGCGCGAAGGGCGCGCGGTGCAGGGCGCGGGCGTAGCTGCGGGCCGCGACGCCGAGCCCGTTGGCGTAGTTCATCGGCGAGACGTAGGCGACGCGCAGCGGCCGGTCCGGCGCCTGGGGCCTGCGCAGGTCCGCCCAGATCCGCCCGCCCGGATACGTGTAGGTGACGTCGAGCCGGTCGAGGTCGAAACCCCGCTCGGCGATCGCCTCGCGCACCGCAGCCCCGCCGATCGCGGCGTGCTCGCCCAGCAGCGAGCGCTTCACGAACGGGAAGCCCTGGCTGAGCATGTTCTCCCAATCGAACAGGGTGCGGTTGTTGCGCGGGTCGTTGACCAGCGACATGTGCTTGTTCTGGGCCGAGAACAGGCTGCGCATGCCGAGTCCGGCCGCACGCATCCGTCCCGAGAAGGTCAGCTCGTACTCGGTGATGACCGCGTTCTTGTCCGGCCAGTTCGCGACGGACAGGAGGAACTGGCTGAACGCGTAGGAGGACAGGCAGCGCCTCTTCAGGGCCAGGAAGAAGCTCTGCAGGTGGTGGCTGTAGTAGAAATTGTCGGCGAGCCCGATCACCGCCTCCGGGAAGGCGTCGATCTTGGCGAGCAGGCCGGCGAAGTCGTCGCGGTCGAGGGGCCCGACGAGGCTGTCGTTGGCGAGGTAGAGCGTCTCGGAATCCAGGAGGTCGGTATCCTCCAGCAGGACATGCGCCCAGGCCGCGAAATCGAACCCGCGGTTGTCGCGCAGGTAGACGGAGGCGCAGAGGTCCAGGATCGCCTGCGGCACGGCGTTCTTCTGCTGGTCGGCGGCGATGATCAGGACGATGTCCGCGCCGTTCTCCGCGAAGGCCCTCAGGTAGGGCTCGACGTGGCCGCGGATCCGCCCCTCGGGGCAGTGGGTGATGAACAGGGCCGTGCGGCCGTGCTGGCGCCTCTCGCGCTTGAGGCACGAGAGGCGCGCGTCGGAGGCTTCCGGCACCGCCGCGCCGGGGACGCGGCGGGTCAGGCGGCCCGCCTCCAGGCCGGTGGTGACGTAGTCGACCAGCGGGTTGAGGCCCAGGGCGGCGACCTTCGGGTAGCGGGCGCGGTACCAGGGCGCATCGAAGCGCGGCGATGGGCTCATCGTGCGCCCGCCATCGGCGAGGAAATGCGCCAGCGGGTTCTGCCCGGCCGCGTCATCGGCCGCGGGGTTCGCCAGGTAGGTCTCGGTGTACCAGCGCGTGTCGAACCAGGGCCCCGGGTCGAGGCCCTCGGCGGCGCCGTGCTCCAGGTAATGGACCAGGGGGTTGAGGCTGTCGGCCCGCACGGCGGCGGATTGGGCCGCGTACCAGTCGGGATCGAACAGCGGATGGGGCGCGGTGCGGCGGTAGCCGCCGGCCATCACGTAGTGCTCCAGCGGCTCGAGCCCGCTGGTCTCGGCCTCCGGGCAGCGGCTGCGGTAGAACGCGGCGTCGAACAGGCCCGACTGGCGGATCAGGTCGACGTGCCGCGACAGGCCGGCGAATTCCTCCGGGTTGCGCAGGTAGCCCTGCTTCCTTCCGGTCTCGAAGAAGTGGCTGAGGGCGCTGCCGCCGGCCGCGCGGGCATCCGGGTAGCGGGACAGGTACCAGGCGGTGTCGAACAGCGGCGACGGGTCGGTGTCGGTCCGGGACAGGAAATCGGAGAACGCCCGGGCGCGGTGCTCGGCGCCGCCGAGATAGCGCGTCGCGTACCAGTCCGGGTCGAACAGCGGGTTGGGCCGGATGCCCGCTGCGGCACCGCGATCGATGTAATGGAGCAGCGGGTTGATGCCCTCGGCCCGGAGCCCCGGAACGGAATCGAGGTAGAGGTCGCCGTGGAACAGCGGGTGCGGCCAGCGCCCCTCGCGCCCGCCATGGACCGCGTAGTGGACCACCGGGTCGATCCCTTCGCCGACCACGTCCGGATAGCGCCGGGCGTACCAGGCCGGATCGAACAGGCCGGATTCCTTGACCGCACGGACGAGGTCCGCCTGGCGGGGCTCGCTGCGGCGGCGACCCTTGAGGCGCCGTGTCAGCGGGCGCGCGAGGGATTGCGCGGCGCCGGCGAGGCCGGCCTTCTCCGACGATCCGACGACGAACACATCTCGAAGGCGCATGGTCAGGTCCGGATACGCGGGAAGCCCGCAAAGCTGCCCACACCGCGATCCGCGAGAGACATCAGAGGGTTCGGCCGGTGGACGGGTCGCGGGCGGAACCGCTCCGGCTTGGGCGCCTTCCTAATGGCCCGGGTCGCCCGCGCCAAGACCCGGGGTTAAGACCCGG
>Ga0160429_1000665_pt1 | contig 25023 bp, 21 predicted proteins | sample SolpanmetagenomR_FD_108199 | JGI IMG/M metagenome (GOLD analysis project Ga0160429, IMG submission 108199) | Solar panel surface microbial communities from Lawrence Berkeley National Laboratory, California, USA - R | ecosystem: Engineered > Built environment > Solar panel > Unclassified ... | reverse complement strand
TCTTCATCCAGGACGCCATCAAGTTTCCCGACTTCATTCACGCCGTGAAGCCGGAGCCGCACAACGAGATTCCGCAGGCCGCCTCGGCCCACGACACGTTCTACGACTTCATTTCCATTAACCCCGAGAGCACGCACATGCTGCTGTGGGTGATGAGCGACCGCGCCCTGCCGCGCAGCCTGCGCATGATGGAAGGCTTCGGCGTGCACACCTTCCGGCTGGTGAATGCCGAGGGCAAGGCGCGCTTCGTGAAGTTTCACTGGAAGCCGCTGCTGGGTACCCACTCGGTGGCCTGGGAAGAGGCGCAGCAGATTTCGGGCAAGGACCCCGATTTTCACCGCCGCGACCTGTGGAACAACATCGAGGGCGGCAACTACCCCGAGTGGGAGCTGGGCGTGCAGGTAGTAGAAGAGGAAGACGAGCGCAAGTTCGATTTCGATTTGCTCGACTCGACCAAGCTCATCCCCGAAGAGCAGGTGCCGGTTATCAAGCTGGGCAAGATGGTGCTCAACCGCAACGTAGACAACTACTTTGCCGAAACCGAGCAAGTAGCGTTCTGCCTGAGCCACATCGTGCCGGGCATCGATTTCTCGAACGACCCGCTGCTGCAAGGCCGCCTGTTTTCGTACCTCGACACCCAGCTCAAGCGTCTGGGCGGGCCCAACTTCCACGAGATTCCGATTAACCGCTCGCTGGCCCCCATCCACAACAACCAGCGCGACGGCCACATGCGCCAGACCATCAACAAGGGCAACGTGGCCTACGGCGTCAACAAGCTCAACCACGGTTACCCCCAGCAGGCCAAGGCCAGCGAGGGCGGCTTCACCTCGACCTACGAGCGCGTAGAGGGCCACAAAATCCGCCTGCGCAGCAAGAGCTTCGTGGACCACTACAGCCAGGCCCGCCTGTTCTGGAACAGCCAGACCGACGCCGAGAAGATGCACATCGTGAAGGCCCTGCGCTTTGAGCTGGGCCACGTGCAGCACCTCGAAGTGCGCGAGCGCACCCTGATGCAACTGGCCCAGGTGGCCCCCGACCTGGTGCGCCGCGTGGCAGAGGGCCTGGGCATGGACATACCGACTACCGACGGCGTGCAGCTGAACCTGGCCGTGCCGGCCGATGGCGACGCCGCCCACTACCAGTCGGGCCCGGTGAAAAACGCCGACGCCGCCTCGCCCGCCCTGAGCATAGCTGCCGACAGCCCCATCAACCAGGGTAAGGGCAGCATTAAAACCCGCCAGGTAGCCATCCTGGCCACCGACGGAGCCGACGTAGCCGCCATTGGCGAGCTGATGAAGACGCTGATGGACCAGGGTGCCCAAACGGCTATCGTAGCTACCCACGGCGGCGCGCTAAAGGGCCCGGATGGCCAGGGCATCCTGATTAACTGGACGTTCCAGAACACGTCGTCAACGCTGTTCGATGCCGTGTACGTGGCTGGCGGCGCCGCCAGCGTGGCCAAGCTGAAGCAGGACGCCGACGCCGTGCGCTTCGTGAACGAGGCCTTCCGCCACTGCAAGCCCATCGCGGCCTCGGCCGAGGGGGTGCAGTTGCTGGAAGCTGCGGCCTACCCTGGCGCCACCGACATTCTGGGGGCCGAGGGCGTAGTAACGAGCGCCGACAATAAGGTGGCTAGCCTGACGCAGAACTTCATCAAGGCTATGAAGCAGCACCGCTTCTGGAGCCGCGAGCTGAAGGCCATGCCAGCCTAGCCAGCAGAAACGTGAAAAACCAAATTCCCCCGTGGCCCGTTGGGTACTGCGGGGGAATTTTCGTTTCCATCTCCCTAAAATAGTGGCAACGCTGGCCGGCTGGCCCTATTGCAGGGCGTTGGCCGGCGGGCTGCCCCTACCTTTGCCACCACACCAACCCACCCCATTGCTATGGCTGCCATTGCCCAAAACTCCGTCGTGACCCTGACCTACGACCTGTCCGTAACCGACGAAAACCAACAGAAAGTACTAGTAGAGCAAGCCGAGGCCGACGAGCCAATGGTGTTCCTGTTCGGCCACAGCGGCCTGCCCGAAGAGTTTGAGCGCCAACTCGACGGTAAGAATCCCGGCGACGATTTCAGCTTCTCGCTCACGCCCGAGCAGGGCTACGGCGACTACGACCAGCAGGCTGTGGTTGAGATTCCGAAGCAGGTATTTGAAATCGACGGCCAGATTGACGACCAGATGCTGCAAGTGGGCAACTACCTGCCCATGGCCGACAACGAAGGCCACCACATGCAGGCCAAAGTAGTGGAAATCGGCGGCGAGCAGGTGACCATGGACTTCAACCACCCGCTGGCCGGCATGGTGATGCACTTCGAGGGCAAGGTGCAGGATGTGCGTCCCGCCACTGCCGAGGAGTTGGCCCACGGCCACGTACACGGCGAAGGCGGCCACCAGCACTAGGTGAACTGGCGAGGTAGCGAGTTTTATTCGAAGGACTCGCTATCTCCCCAAAACAGAAGCGGGAGCAGCTTGCCTGGCGAGTTGCTCCCGCTTTTTTGTTGGCCGAAGAGGCTGGCAGCGGGCTTACATTCGCCGCGGCATGCTGCACCTTACCAATTTTAGCAAGACCTACCACGGGCGGGCGGTGCTGCGCATCGACGATTGCACGCTGGCCCCCGGCACGTATTGGGTGCAGGGGCCCAACGGCGCGGGCAAAAGCACGCTGCTCGGGGCCATTGCCGGCGTCACGCCCTTTGTGGGCGACATTAGGCTTAGCGGCGGGCCCAGCGTGAAGCAGCAGCCCGCCGCCTACCGCCGCCTCGTCAACTTTGCCGAGGCCGAGCCGGTGTTCCCCGAGTTTCTGACCGGGCGCGAGCTGATTAAGTTGTTTCGCGAAGCCAAAAATGGCCCGCCCCGCCAGGAGGAAGCCTACCTCGAAGGCCTGCGCATGACGGCCTACGTGCACGAGCCGGTGGGCACGTATTCGAGCGGCATGCTCAAGAAGCTGGCCCTGGTGCTGGCTTTCCTGGGCCGGCCCACCTGCATCGTGCTCGACGAGCCCCTGTCTACCCTGGACGTGGACGCCATTCCAGTGCTGTTTGCCTGGATGGCGCACCAACGGGCCCAGGGCACGAGCTTCCTGCTGTCCTCGCACCAGGAGCTGACGCCCACGGCGCTGCCGGGCTTGCAGCGCCTGCTACTTGCCGACGCTTCCCTGCACCGGCTCGCATGAAAAACCCGCTGACGCGCGTCTTGCTGCGGGTAGTGGCCCGCGGCTTTTACCAGGAGCACACGGGCTGGCTCAGCACGCTGTTTCTCGGGCTGTTCATCAATTTTTTCTGGACCCGCGTGCCCGACCCCACGCACATCACGCCCGAGCAGCGCCTCCAGCACGGCCTGGGGCTAGTGCTGCTAGCCGTGAGCGAGCCGCTGGGCGTGGCCGCGCTGCTGGCTCTCGGCCTAGGCTATGGCCTCAAAAGCGGGCACTACGTGGCGGGCCGCCTGCGGGGCGCCGATGCGCGGTTTCTCGTGTACAGCAGCACGGCGTTGCCGTGGGCGCGGCAGGTAGCGGCGTGGGCGGTGGTGCAGGGCGTTATCCTGCTGCCGCTGGCGGCGCTGTACCTCTACGCCGTGGTGGTGGGCCTGCTTTTTCAGCACTGGCTGGTGCCGCTGCTGCTGCCCGGCTACCTGCTGCTGCTGGCGGTGGGCGCCGCCGCCTACTACGTGCATCTGCTCAACGACACCACCGTGCGGCCCGATAGAGTGGTTAGCCTGGGCTGGGCGCGCCGCTGGCCCAAGCCGATGTTTAGCTGGTTTTTATACGAGGTAATTGCCCGCAGGCGCCTCGCTTACCTACTTACCAAGCTGGCCTCGGCGGCCACCATTGCGCTGCTGCTACTGGCCTTTCCGGAAGCGCGCGCCGATGGGCGGCTGGCGGGGCTGGTGGCGCTGGGCTGCGCGTTTGGGCACGGGGTGCTAGCTTTTCAGGCCCATGAGTTCGAGCTGTTTTACCTGCCCTTTGCGCGCAGCCTGCCCTACGGGCCGGGGCGGGTTTTTGGGCACCAGGTGCTGCTATTCGGCGCGCTGCTGCTGCCCGAGCTGCTGTGGCTGCTGGTGGCTAGCCCCTGGCGCGCCGGGCTGCCGGCGGCGGGGCTGCTGCTAAGCGTGGCGCTGCTGCTGCGGGCGCTGCGCTACCGCACCGGCCCGCGCATGACGCCTTATTTGCGGCTGGCGGTCGGCCTGTTTTTGTTTTTGCTACTGGCCAATTTATTTGGGCTGACGGGCTGGCTGGCGCTGGGCTGTGCGCTAGCGGCGGGTGTTCTATGCTCTTGCTGCCGGTAGAGGAACCCGCTAGTGGGCCCGGCTAGCCAGCGCGGCCCCGCCGCTGGTACCTTCGCAGCCGGAAGCCGGGCCCTACGGCCAGCTTTCGGTGCTACCCGGCTTTCTACTCTTCGCTATGACCCCCGTTACCATTATCGGCAGCCTGGCCGCTTTTCTGACTACCATTGCCTACGTGCCGCAGGCCTACCAAACGATAAAAACCCGCGACACCAGCGCCCTGTCGCTGCCCACTTTTCTGATTCTGTTTCTGGGCACCTGCCTGTGGGGCGCCTACGCGGTGCTCATTCACGACATCCCGATTCTGATGACCAACCTCATCTCGGGCGGGCTGGCCACCATCATTCTCTACCTTAAGCTCACGGCCAAGCCCGGTGATAAGAAGCCGGCCTAGCGGCAGCCCCTGCTCGCACTGCTACAAGCCCGCCGCGTAGGCTTGCAGCTCGGGGAAGAACTCGCGAAAATCGGCCTCGTAAGCAGCGTAATGGTGAGCAAGCTCCTCGGTGGCCGTGTCCATGCCCGAGCCGGGCGCGGCGCGGCGGCTCAAGCCCAGCAGGGCGCGGCCGATACCCTCCAGCCCGGCGTAGTGCAGCAGCCAATTGTGCTGCACCAAGTGCGGAAAGAAGCGCTGCACCGGCGCCGGGAAAAGCGCCTCCTGGCTAGCCAGGTCGGCGTACACGCGCTGGGTGAACCCGGCCAGCCCCTCGCCGGCAAACTCGGAGAAGTTGCGGGCCAGGAAATGGTCCATGAACACGTCGGAAACTACGCCGGCGTACTTGCCGGTGCCGGCCTCCCGCAGGCGGGCGGTGCTGCGGCGCACCACGGGGTGCTGGTCGGTGAAGGTATCGATGGCGCGGTGCGCCCGGATGCCAGCCTGCACGGCGGCCGGGTAGGCTTCGAGCCGGCGGCCGGGCACCGAGTCGGCAATAAACTGGCCCGTGAGGCGCCCCAGGTAGTCGGGGGCGGCGGGCGGGGCCGCCAGCAGCAGATGGGCCAGAAAATTCATAAGAGAGGGGGCAAAAAGAGCCGCGGGCGGCGGCCTGCCCTTCTCAACCGGGAAACCTGGGGCAGGTTCGGCCGTAAGCTAACGCCGCAGTGCCCCTTGGGGGGCCGGCGACTCTTCCCTACCAGTCCCTTTCCCATGTCTGATTCGAAAACCCCGGTCACCCACGACCTCAGCAAGCTATTTGAAAAAATCAAGGACGTGCGCATCGCCATGCTCACCACCTTCGATGAGCAGCACGACCTGCACAGCCGCCCGATGGGTACCATCAAGCCCGGCACCGACGGGGCGCTGTACTTCTTCACCGACAAGGACTCGGCCAAGGTGTACGAAGTAAAAAAAGAGAATAAAGTAAACCTGAGCTACGCCAACCCCAGCGACAACGTGTACGTGTCGGTATCGGGCTCGGCCAGCGTCTTCCGCGACGAGGCTAAGATTGCCGAGCTGTGGAGCGAGGACATGAAGGCCTGGTTTCCGGAAGGCAAGGAAGACCCGAACATCATGATTCTCAAAGTTGACATCGAGAAAGGCGAGTACTGGGATTCGCCCAGCGGCATGCTCTCGCGCGCCTACGCCTACCTCAAGGCCGTGACCACGGGCGAGCGCAGCACCTCAGACGACGTGAACGAGCACGCGCAGGTAAAGCTTTAATGCGTAATGACGAGTGACTAGTGAGTGACGCATTCAGTTACTACCTAGTAGCTAGTAAAAAAGGTCGGACGCCGTTCCGACCTTTTTTTGTGTCCGCTTGTTGCCTTCCCGATGCTGATTACCCTCTCGATTATAACCCTGAAACCCGGCGCCAATGTGGCGCGCTGGGCTTTTGCCCAAATGGCCACGGCCCCGCCCCAGCTGCGGCGGGTGGCGGGGCTGCGCTTTTTTCAGCTCATGGGCAGCGGGGCTGATAATGGCTTTGGGTTTTGGCCCAACCTGCGGCGCTACGGCTTCATGGCCACCTGGGAAAGTCCGGAGGCGGCCGCTGGCTTCTTCGCCAGCCACCCCCTGTGGGCCGCCTACCAGCAGCGCGCGGCCGAGTGCTGGACGGCCGAGCTGGCCCCCCTGCAAGCCCACGGCACCTGGGATGGCGTGGCGCCCTTTGGCGAGCCAGCGCCCGGTGGCGGGCGGGCCACTGAGGGGCCGGTGGCGGTGCTCACGCGGGCCAGCATCCGGCTGCGGCGGGCGGTGCGCTTCTGGCAGTTTGTGGAGCCCACGAGCCGGGCCCTGGGTGGGGCCGAGGGGCTGCAACTGGCCATTGGGCTGGGCGAGTTGCCGCTGGTGCGGCAGGCCACGTTCAGCGTGTGGGAGTCGGTGGCGGCCATGCAGCAGTATGCCTACCGCGACGTGCGCCACCGCGAGGTTATCCAGCTCACGCGCCGTGAGGGCTGGTATTCGGAGGAGTTATTCGCCCGCTTTCAGGTCTTAGCCAGCACCGGCACCGTAGACGGCCGCAACCCGCTCGGCTAGGGCACTACCCGAGACTAGGCGGGCTACGAAGACACCTTTTGCGTTTCTACCCGCCATTGCGCCCTTGCCCTAGCGGCTGCCCAACTGCAAGCGGTACTGGCTGGCTACCCAGGCGGCGGCCGTGGCTGGGGCCGTGGTGCCCGGCACCACGCGCACGGTGTGGCTGACTTGCACGAGGTCCGCAGCCGGGCCGGGGTAAATGGTGAAGCCAGTGCCGGCCGGCTGCATGATATCGGCTTGCAGGAACACGTTGCGGCCCGCGCCGCCGTAGAGGTGCACCCCGAAGCCGGGGGCCAGCCGCCCGCTGAGAGTGAACTCATCCTTGCCCCCCAGCCCGTAGATGCTAAGGCGGGTGGTGCGGCGCACGTCGTAGACCTGGGTACCGAGCAGGCTGTCGGGCCTAGCGGGGCGGCGGGCGAATACGCGCAGGCGCAGCCGGCCCGGCCCCAGGCCGGTGAGCTCGAAGCGCTCGGGCGCATCAGTGCCCGTGATGACGGCCTGCTCTTGCAGCACTTGGTAGTAGCGGGCGGCGGCGGCGGGCAGGGCATCGCGGCGGGCGCGCAGGGCGGGCAGCAGCTCGTGGGTCATGCGGGCGCGCACCTCGGGCGGGGCGGCTTGCAGGGCCTGGGCCAGCACGGCATCGGGCAGGCGGCGGCGCAGCGAGTCGGCCTCGGCCATGAAAGCGGCTTCGGGCAGCAGGGCCAGGGCGGTGTGGTCGAGGGGCCGGGCGGTGGTGGTGAGCGGGCCCACGTCGGCCGCCACGAGGCTGGGGTTGAAGGTCTGGTAGCGCGGGTGCACCCACGACACGAAGCGGGTGAGCCAGCCGTCATCAAACCGAAAAAACGCCTGGTCGCGGTCGCGCGGAATGGGCCGGAACACGATACCGCCCGCCGGGCTGCGGAAGGCCGCCCAGCGCCACTGGTCGGCGCGGCGGCTCCAGTCGCCCACCAGCAGGTCGAGCAGGCGGGCGCGCAGGTAGGCGCGGGCGGCCAGCCGGGCGGCGGGGCCGCGCAGCACCCGCGTGAGCATGGTATCGGAGCCCACCACGCGGCGCGCCCGCCCAAAGCTCACGGCGTGGCGCTGGTCATTGGCCGGGCGCTCTTCGAGCAGATACAACGCCGGCCGGAAGCGGGCGCTAAATGCCCCCAGCGCCGAATCGGGCAGCAAATACACCAGGCGGGGGTTGGTATGAAACACGCCAGCGGCCCGGGCCAGCACGGTGGCTACGTAGGCGCCGTAGGGCGGGGCGGCGCAGGTCTGGTCGCGCAGCACGGGGGCGGCCAGGCGACCCAGCACGCCGCTATCGAGGCTACGGCTAAGGTCCTTATCTACCGAGCGCAGCACGAAAATGCGGCCGTCGGGCGTGCGCAGGCGCAAGGTGTTGGTCTGGAAGCTGCCGCCGGCGCGTAGCGGCGTGAGGCCCAGCTGACCCAGGCGCAGCACGGGCGCGCTCACAGGCGTGGCCCACAGCGGGCGGTAGTGGCGGCCCCACAGGCGCTGCCACAGCCAGCCACGCCGGGCGTAGTGCGCCCCGGCTGCCACCCGCACCGTGCTGGAGTCGGGGCTAAACACCGGGCCCACCTCGGCGGGCGCGGGACGGGCGGGCTCGGCGCAACTACCCAGCCCCAGGCACAGCGCGGCCAAGCCAGCCGCTAGGGCTAGCCCCTTTTTTCCAAGTCGTACCCCACGTATAGTCACTAGCTCAACAGTACCGGCGCCCACCAGCTTATTCCTAAAATAAACTACGGTGGGCCGGCCTCCCCACCGGCCCTGTATACTGCCTGGCCGGGGGGCTGGGTTGCCGGGCCAGGCCCTATCTTTTTGGGCGCGGCCTACGTTAGACCAACCTGGACAGCCCCGGCTGCCACGCACCCCTTATTTCTGCCTTGCCTTGCGCGCTGTTACCTTATTATTATCATCGGGCGGGCTCGTACTCGGGCTAGCCACGGGCTGCGCCCGCAAGCAGTTCTTTCAGCCCGACGCCCGGCTGCCGGCCGCGGCCCAGCCCCCCGGCCGGCCCGCTGGCCCCGACAGCGTGTGGGCCACCGCGGGCCGGCAGTACAACCGCCACGGCAAGCCCTACCACTGGCTGATGGGGCCGCACCACCGGGCCGTGTGGGCAGCGCCCGTGCGGGTGCCGGTGCTGCGCCTGGGCTCGTCGGTACCGGCGGCGGGCGCCCTCACGCCTACCAAGCTGGGCGGCGGCTTCCAGAGCACCAGCCTCACGCTGGCCGGCGCCGATGGCCGCCCCTACGTCATTCGCTCGCTCGATAAGGACCCGGCCAAGATTATGCCCCAAGGGTTGCAAAAGACGTTTTTATCGAACGTGTTGCGCGATGGCACTTCGGCCGGCCTGCCCTACGGGGCGCTGGTGGTACCCACCCTCTCGCAGAAGCTGGGCGTGCCGCACACGCACCCGCGCATTTTTTACGTGCCCCTGGAGGCCGACAATCTGGGCTCGACCGAGGCCAACGAGCGCCTACGCGGCAAGCTGGTGCTGCTGGAGGAGAAATACGATGGCAGCGAGGTGCACTCGCCGCTGCTGCCCGAGGCCAGCAAGTTTATCAACGATGAGAAGATGCGGGCCCGCCTCTACGCCGACCCGCGCAACCGCCCCGACCAGCAAGCGCTGCTGCGCGCGCGCCTGCTCGACGTGCTCATCGGCGACTGGGACCGCCACTCGGGCCAGTGGCAGTGGGGCGAGCAGCCCAACCCCGCCCGGCCCGGCGGCACGCTCTTCGTGGCCGTGCCCAAGGACCGCGACCAGGTGTTCTTCCGCATGTCGGATGGGGCCGTGCCGTGGCTGATGACGCGCAAGTTTTTGGTGCGCCACTTGGTCACGTTCAAGCGCGATTTTCACGATATTCCGGCCCTCGTGGGCCAGGGCCGCTACGTAGACCAGCGCGGGCTGAACGCCCTCACCCGGCGCGATTTTGCCGAGGCGGCCCGCGTAGCCGTGGCTAGCCTGCCCGATTCGGCCCTGGCCCGCGCCGTGCGCCACCTGCCGCCTGCCGTGTATGCCCTCGAAGGCCCACGGATGCTGCGCAACCTGCAAAGCCGCCGCGACCAGCTGCCTCGGCTAGCCCAGCGCTACTACGAGCTGAAAGCCGAGCGCCCCGTAGTGGCCGGCACCGAGTTGCCTGACCATTTCGTGGTAGCCCGCACCCCGGACTCCACCACCGTGCGCGTCTACAACCGCACGCTCGGGGCCGACTCGCTCTTCTACCAGCGCACGTTTTTTACGCGCGAAACCAAGCGCCTGACTCTGGAAGGCCTGGGCGGCAATGATATATTTGACCTCATTGGCCACGGTCTCAAAATTGTGATTCACGCCGGCGCTGGCGAAGACATCTTGCGCGCTGCCTCGCGCCGCCGCCTGCGCTACGAGCCCGAGTCGAACGGTACGCTCAACACGCCCGCCCCCACCAAGCACAAGGAGCGCTTCGACAACTACGACCGGCTCACGGATGAGTAAGGCGGTAAGATGGTAAATGAGTAGGTGAGTAAATGAGTAAGTATCCAACTGAATACCTTATTCATTTACTCACCTACTCATTTACCATCTTACATCTCCGCCAGCATTTCCAGCACCAAGTGCTCGGTAGGCGTCAGTTCGTCGCGGTCTTTGGGGTCGGCGTCGTGGCAGCGTAGGTACTCAATGAGGCGGCCTGACTTGAACAGCTCGACCACCTGCGGGTGGATATAGTATTTGGAGCACACCGTGGGCGTATTGCCCAGATTGCTAGCCACTTCTTTGGTAGCCTGCCGGATAGCCTTTTCGGGGGCTAGCTCCACATCAGCGGCCAGGATTTTCTCCAGGCACTCCACCATTTTCACGGTGCCGCCCCAGGTGCGAAAGTCTTTAGCCGAGAGCGCGATGCCGGTGTGCTGGTGCAGGTAGTCGTTTACGTGGCCCGACTCCAGGGAGTGGCGCTGGCCATCGGGGCCGTAGAACTGAAACAGGTGCTCGCCCGGAATTTCCTGGCACTGGCGCACGAGGCCAGCCAGCTTGCGGTCGTGGATGGTGACGTCGTGCGCCACGCCTTTCTTACCCACGAAGGAGAAGCGCACGTCGGCCCCGCGAATAATGGCGTGGTCGTCGAGCAGCGTGGTGAGGCCGTAGCTCTTGTTTTTCTTGGCGTATTCCTCGTTGCCGATGCGGATAAACGACTGGTCCATGAGCGTGAGCACGAGGGCCACCACTTTGTCGCGGGTCAGGCCGGGGCGGGCCAGGTCCTTGCGCAGCTGCCGGCGCAGCTCGCCCAGCTTTTGGCCGAAGGCCAGCAGGCGCGAAAACTTGGTGAGCGAGCGGGCGGCGTCCCAGGCCGGGTGGTAGCGGTACTGCTTGCGGCCGGCCGCGTCGTGACCCGTTACCTGAAGGTGAAAGCTGGGGTTGGGGGCAATCCACACGTCCGTCCAAGCCGGCGGAATGACGAAGCTGTGGATGCGGGCCAGCGTTTTTTCGTCTTCAATTTTGGCGCCTTTCGCGTTGATGTACACGAACTCACCCTGGCCGCTGGGCTCGCGGTGCAGGCCGGGGCCAGCGTCGGTGGCGTAGCGCAGGCCGGCCAGCGCGGCCTGGCGGGCGGGGTCTTTATACAGCTCGTGAGCCGCCAGCTCGGCTACGGGCGGCGGGCTTTTCTTGCGGGCTTTGGGGCGGGACTGGGAGACGGTGGTAGGCATAGCGACGAGGTATAATGCCAGGTTCTACGGAAAAGCTGAACGAATGGTGAGACCGCGTGAACCGCCCGCCCGCCGTAGGTTTGCCCAATGGACATAGCGCAATGGCTAGCGGACGGGTGGGAATGGGTCGACGCGTCGATAACGCGCGTGGCGGCCCGGCTGGGGCGCCTGCGCCCGCTGCACCTCGACGTGTACCGCAGCTACGGCACCCCGCACCGCTTCTACGTGAAGGGCCGCCTGCTCGCCGACCGCGGCCTCACGCCCCAAACCGAGGCCGACTCGCCGTGGCGTAATTTCCAGGCCATGTACCGGCGCTTCAACAGCCGCGAAATACCGGGCGCTGAGGTCGTTATCTCGCTGCCCCACCACCTCGACTTGCCCGTCGTGACGGGCAATACCGGCTACTTCACCCTGCGCCTCGACCCGCCCGCGCTGCCGCCGTCGGTCGAGTACCTATGGCACCCGGTGCCGGTGCGCCTCAGCAAGCTGCCCAACCGGTTTCGGGGGCTGCTGGGCAAGGTCGAGGGCACGGCGCAGGTGCTCATTCCGCCACCCACGGCCGAGTTTGGGGTAATTTCTGACCTTGACGACACCGTGATTGTGACCAAGGCCACCAACATTTTGCGCATGCTGCGCACGGTGCTGCTGCGCAATGCCCACTCGCACGAAACGCTGGCCGGCGTGGCCGCTTTTTACCAGGCGCTGCTGCGGGGGCTAAGCGGCCGGCCCGACAACCCGTTTTTCTACGTCAGCTCCTCGCCCTGGAATTTGTACGACGTGCTCGACGACTTTCTGCGCCTGCAAGGCGTGCCGCCCGGCCCGCTGCTGCTGCGTGAAACGCTCCTCGGCCGCACCCCCGGCTCGGAGGAGAAGCCCACCGCCGCCTCGCCCCACCACGGCCACAAGCTTAAGGAAATCAATCAGATACTCGACACCTATCCCGAGCTCACCTTCATCCTGCTCGGCGACAGCGGGCAGCAGGACCCCGCCATTTACGCCGAGGTGGTGCGCACGCACCCGGGGCGCATTCGGGTGGTGTACATCCGCGACGTAGGGGTGGCCAGCCGCGCCGCGCTGGTGGCGCCCATTGCCGAGGCCCTGCGCCGCGACACCGGCGTGGAGCTGCTGCTGGTGCCCGACTACCTGGCCGCCGCCACCCACGCCGCCGCCCACGGCCTCATCACGGCCGAGGGGCTAGCCAGCGTGCAGCAGGAAGAACTGAAGCTGCGCACCGCGGAAGCGCTACCCAGCTAATTCCGCCTGCCGCGCCTCCTTTTTTCTGCTAATTTCTACTTTTGCCGCCGTGGCGCAATCTATTCAAACCCTTTTGCCGTCGTGGCGCACGGTTTTTCGCGTGGGCCTGCAAACCGTGGCGGCGCTATTTCTGCTCACCGTGACCTGGGTGCTGCTCTACCGCTGGGTGGCGCCGCCCGCCACCTGGCTCATGCTCGACCGCCGGGCGCACCCGCCCATCGGGCTGGGCTACATCGGCATTCAGGCCGACCCGCGCCACGCGCGCTACAACTTCACCTCGCTCGATGAGGTGGCCCCCAGCATCCCGCTGGCCGTGGTAGCGGCCGAAGACCAGCGCTTTCTCATCCACCACGGCTTCGACGTGGATGGCATGTGGAAGGCCGCCCAGTACAACTGGCACCGCGCCGACGGCAAGCCCGTGCGCGGCGGCTCCACCATCAGCCAGCAGGTGGCCAAAAACGTGTTTCTCTGGCAGGGCCGCTCCTACGTGCGCAAGGCCGCCGAGGCGTACTTCACCGTCCTCATCGAGCTGCTCTGGAGCAAGCGTCGCATCATGGAAATGTACCTCAGCGTGGCCGAGATGGGCGACTGCACCTTCGGCGTGGAGGCGGCCAGCCAGCGGTATTTCCACAAGCCCGCCCGCAACCTCAGCGCCCCCGAGGCGGCGCTGCTGGCCGGCGTGCTGCCCAACCCGCTGCGGTTTCGGGCGGGCCAGCCGGGGCCGCAGGCCCGGGCCAAGCAGCTGCGCGTGCTGCGCAACATGCGGGCGCTGGGCGGCACCGCCTACGTGGCTACCTTGCTGAACCGCTAGGGCTGCAACTGTAGCGTGAGCTGTAGCTTGCGTTGAACCCGACGGACTTAATTCGCTCACTCACAAGCCAAAGCTTATGCTATCCTCGCTCCTACTCACGCTGGCGCTGGCCGGCCCGCCCACCCCACGCCAGGCCATTGCCAAAGTGCTCGCCACCCAGGCCGCTGCCTGGAACCGGGGCGACATTCCGACGTTCATGGCCGGCTACTGGCGCTCCGACTCGCTGGTGTTCATCGGCAAAAACGGCCCTACCTACGGCTGGCAGCCTACTCTCGACAACTACAAAAAGACCTATCCCGGCGCAGCCCAGATGGGCCAGCTCGACTTCAGCCAGCTGCGCATTACCCCGCTTGGTGCCGACGTGGCGCAGGTAGTCGGCCACTGGCATCTGGCCCGCCCCAGCGCCAAGGCCGGCGATGCGCAGGGGCAGTTCCTGCTGATTTTTCGCAAGCTGAACGGCCAGTGGCTTATCGTGGCCGACCATTCAAGCTAGCCTGCTTATGCCGATGAACGTTGATGCGCTACTAGCAGAGCTTCGGGCTACATTGCACGAAACGTTTGCAGCGGTGGATGCTTGGTTTGATAGGCCAGCTAGCCTGCGCGAATTTGTTCCCGAAGACCAGGGGTGGACAATCGACGAGGTGCTGAATCATATTGGGCTCACTAGCCACTACCTGCTCATTCTCATTGAGAAAGGCGCTGCCAAGGCCTTAGCCAACTCGCAAGGCCGCAGCCTAGCGGAGGAAGTAGCCCACTACCACTTCCCCCGCGAGACGCTGGCGGCCGTTGGCACGCTCCGCGCCTTCCCGTGGCAGCGGCCCGAGCACATGGAGCCCCGCACCCACCCCCGGCCACTGCCCGTGGTGCGCCAGCAAATGAGCGAGCAGTTGGGCCAACTGCTTGGCTGCCTCGGCCGGCTGGCCCACGGCGAAGGCCTGCTCTACCAAACTACGATGTCGGTAAATGGGCTAGGCAAGCTCAACGTGTATGAATACGTTTATTTTCTGGCTCAGCACGCCCGGCGCCACCTCACCCAGATGCAGGAAAATGAAGCCGAGTGGCTGGCCCAGTTGCCAGCGTAAGTTGCGTAAGTGCCGCAAACTACTCGGCACGCCTAACATTTTTAGGCTGGCCTTCGTATCTTTGTCCTGCGTTTTAACTCCTTCATCACCAGTTCTCATGAAAAAGACTACTGCCCTCTCGTCGCTGCTATTTCTCGGTGGCCTGGGCTCGCTCCGCTACTTGAGCGCGCAGCTGGCCAACCTCAATCTGACTTTTCACCTGCACGGCGAAGAGGACCACTACTACCTCTAGCCCACCGGGTTTCCCACTCTATTAGCATCCGAAGCCCCGCCCCCGGCGGGGCTTTTTGCGTAAGAAGCGGCTGGCAGTGCCGACCTTCGCGGCCTGTTTATCCTATTTTTCACGCCTGGCCGGCTCTGACGAGCCGGTTCTTTTACGATTCCTTACCCGTGACGCTCGACACCAATCAGCAGCAGGTCAGCTACATCATCGGCCGCGACCTGGCCCGCAACTTCGCCCAGCAAGGCCTGGAGCTGGACATTGACACCCTGGCCGCCGCCCTCAAGGAAGGCCTCTCGGGCCAGCCCAGCCGCCTCACCCAGGAGCAAATGCAAACCGCCATGCAGCAGCTGCAAGAGCAGCTCGGTGGTGGCCAGGACGACGAGGACGATGACGACGCTACCCAAAACCCCAACGCCATGAACAACAAAGCCGAAGGCGAAGCCTTCCTCGCCGAAAACGCCCAGAAGCCCGGCGTAACCACCCTGCCCAGCGGCCTCCAGTACGAAGTGCTGACCCAGGGCACCGGCCCCAAGCCCACCCTGCGCTCGTCGGTGACGACGCACTACCACGGCACGCTCATCAACGGCAACGTGTTTGACAGCAGCTACCAGCGCGGCCAGCCGGCTACCTTCCCGGTGAACGGCGTTATCGCCGGCTGGACCGAGGCCCTGCAGTTGATGCCCGAAGGCTCGAAGTATCGCCTCTATATTCCCTCGGACCTGGCCTACGGCAAGCGCGGCGCTGGCCGCGACATCGGTCCCGACTCGGCGCTGATTTTCGACGTGGAGTTGCTCAAAGTAAACAACTAAGCCGCCGTGCCCGACGGCGACGTACCGGGCGCGGCGCCGCAGGCGCCCGCCCCCCTGGCGGGCGCTTCGGCCACCGCTGCTGCCGCGCCCAGCTGGGTGTGGCACAGCACGGCCACGCCCACCAGCCCGGCTTCGCCTTCGCCGGCGACCCCTACCCCGCCACCGGCTGCCCCCGCGCCGGTGGCGGCTTCGGTTGCGGCTGCACCGGTAGCCGCCCCGCCGGAGGCGCTCGCCCTACCAGTTTCCATCGAGCCCGTCGAGGACGTGCCGCCCCCGCCGCCCGCACCCACCATCGGTAGCCCCGACGGGCGGCTGGTGCTGACGGATGCGGCGCTCACGGTGCTGGGCCGCATGTTCGGGCTGCGCGAGATAGAGCGGGCCGAGGTGCAGCCGGTGCGCTGGCTGTTCTGGTACCTGCTGGGGGCGCTGGGGCTGGCCATCGTGCTGATTCTTTTTTTGAGCAACGCACTGCGCACCCTGCCCGCCATGGCCGGGCTGCTGGCCACGGCGCTGCTGCTGCTGTATGGCCACCGCGGCACCAACCGGCTGCGGCTGTGGCTGCTGGGCCGCGAGGCGGTGCATTTTGCGCTGCCCGGCGACGCCGACACCTGGCGCCGCCTGGTGGCCGAAACCAACCGCCGCGTGGCCCGCGCCCACGACCAGGCCGCCGCCGAAGCCGCCAGGCTGCTGGCCGCCCTGGAAGCCGAGCGTAATGCCGCGGCGGCCGCCGCGATGCAGGCCGAGGCCGACCATTCGGCGGCCGACCCAGCCATTCCCGGCGCGCCTGCGTAAAGCCGGCTGCCCTAGCTGCTTACTTTTACCGCGTCACCGGGCCAACCCTACTGCATTCTGACCAAGTAATTACGCCTCTACTTCATGAGCTCTAAACACTCGCACACCGCCATTTCCGGCGCTGGGCTGCTTATCGCGCTGGGCATTATCTACGGCGACATCGGCACGTCGCCGCTCTACGTAATGTCGTCCATTCTCAAAAGCGGCCAGGTGCCCGGCCGCATCGACGAAGCGCTGGTGCTCGGCGGCATTTCGTGCGTTATCTGGACGCTCACGCTTCAAACCACCATCAAGTACGTACTGCTCACCCTCAATGCCGACAACAACGGCGAGGGCGGCATTTTCTCGCTCTACGCCCTGGTGCGGCGGCGCGGGGCCTGGCTCTCGGCCGTGGCCATCATCGGGGGGGCGGCGCTGCTGGCCGACGGCGTGATTACGCCGCCCATCTCGGTGTCGTCGGCAGTGGAGGGCCTACGGGCCATTTACCCTACCATTCCCACGGTGCCCATCGTCATTGGCATCATTGCGGGCCTGTTTCTGGTTCAAAGCTTTGGTACTCAGATAGTGGGCAAGGCCTTCGGGCCGATAATGTTCCTGTGGTTTACCATGCTGGGCGTGCTGGGAGTGCTCTGGATTTCGCACAACCCGACCATTCTGCGGGCCGTCAACCCCTACCACGCCTACCAGCTGCTCGTCAACTACCCCGGCGGCTTCTGGCTGCTCGGCTCGGTGTTTCTGTGTACCACCGGGGCCGAGGCCCTCTACTCCGACCTGGGGCACTGCGGCAAGGGCAACATCCGCATTAGCTGGACTTTTGTGAAGCTGACGCTGCTGCTCAACTACCTGGGCCAGGGCGCCTGGCTGCTCACCCACAAGGGCGAGATGATAGGCGAGCAAAACCCGTTTTATGCGCTCATGCCGTCGTGGTTCTTGCTGCCCGGCATCGGGCTGGCCACGGTGGCGGCGGTTATCGCCTCGCAGGCGCTCATCACGGGCTCGTTTACGCTGGTGGCCGAGGCCATTCGCCTCAACATGTGGCCCAAGGTGAAGCTCAACTACCCCACCGACGTGAAGGGCCAGCTCTACGTGCCCAGCATGAACCGGCTGCTGCTCATCGGCTGCATCGGGGTGGTGCTGTTTTTCCGTGAAAGCTCGAACATGGAGGCCGCCTACGGGCTAGCCATCACGCTGACCATGCTCATGACCACGGTGCTGCTGACCGTGTGGCTGCGCAAAATCAAGCGGGTGGCGCTGCCGCTGGTGGCCCTGTTTGTGGTCGTGTACGGGCTCATCGAGGGCTCGTTTATGCTGGCCAACCTCATCAAGTTTCCGCACGGCGGCTGGGTATCGCTGGCCATTGGCGCGGGCCTGATGAGCGTGATGTACGTGTGGCTCAAGGCCTTCTACATCAAGCGCCGCCTCACCGACTTCGTGAAGATGGAGCCCTACATCGAGCCGCTCAAGCAGCTCAGCGATGACGACTCCATCTCGAAGTACGCCACCCACCTGGTGTTCCTCACCTCGGCCGAGCGGGCCAGCGAGATTGAGCAGAAAATCATCTACTCCATCTTTCAGAAGCGGCCCAAGCGGGCGGATATCTACTGGTTTATTCACGTCGACACCACCGACGAGCCGTACACGATGGAGTACAAGGTGACCGAGCTGGCCCACGACGACGTGTTCCGCATCAACTTCCGGCTGGGCTTCCGGGTGCAGCAGCGCATCAATTTGTTCTTCCGCAAGGTGGTCGAGGACCTGGTGCGCAACAAGGAGGTGGACATCACCTCGCGCTACTCCTCCCTGAGCCAGCGGCACGTGGTGGGCGATTTCCGCTTCGTGGTGCTGGAGAAATACCTGTCGGTCGAGAACGACTTCCCAACCCAGGAAAAGCTTGTGATGCAGGCTTATTTCTACATCAAGCAGTTCATCTCGGGCGAGGCCCAATACTTCGGTCTCGATACCTCCTCGGTGAAGATGGAGAAGGTACCGCTGGTAATCGCGCCGGTGCGCGAGGTAGCCCTCACGCGGGTGAAGTAGAACTAGCGTCGACGCTTCACGCGACAGCGGCGTCTAGTTAAGCGCCTATCAGAACGTCATGCCGCGCAAAGCGAAGCTGCTCGCTCGCATCGTTAGGATTACGACCCTAGCGGTGCGAGCGAGCAGCTTCGCTTTGCGCGGCATGACGTTCTTCTTTCCGCTACTACTAACTACTTAACTTATCACAGCCGCACGCCCACCGAAATGTAGGGGTAGGCGCCCTCGCGCGAGAAGCCTACCACGGCCTGCACCAGCAGCAGTTGGGCAGGCAGGTAGTAGAAGCCGCCGCCGTAGCCGTCGTGCCAGCGCTGCGAGTCTTCGCCGGGCTGCCACACCCGGCCTACGTCGTTGAAGGCAACTAGCCCCAGCGTGCCAGGCAGCACGTACGAATGGAACGTGGCCAGCTTGAAATGCACGTCGAGGTTGTGGTAAAACATGGTGCGGCCGGTGAAGCGCCACAGGTAGAAGCCGCGCAGGTTTTGGGCGCCGCCCAGGTTGAGCTGCTGGAAGTAATTGGCCTCACCCACCGTGGTGCCGCCGCCCACCCGCACGGCCATTACCAGGCTAGAGTCGGCAGTGGGCATCAGGTGCAGGGTGAAATCGGTTTGCACCTGCCCGTAGGTCAGGGGCTCGTCAGTGAAGCGGCGCAGGCCGGCCAGGCTGCTGCGCCAGAGCACGCCGCGGCGCGTGAGCAGGCCGTGGTCGCGGGTGTCGAGCAGGGCCTCGGCCGCCAGCCCCCCGTAGGCCTGGCGCCTGAATACCTCCTCTTCGGGGTACTGTGCGGCGTAGGTAGCCAGCAGGCGGTCGCCGTTTTGGGTGGCCGAGGCGCCGTAGTACTGGGCGGTGGGACCCGCACTCAGGCGCCAGGGGCCGAGCGTGCGGGCCAGGCGCACGTCGGCCGTCAGCAGGTTGTAGAAGCTGCGGTAGTAGCTGATGGTTTCCGAGTTGCTGCGGTTGAACGCCGTATTATTACCCAGCCCGAAGAAGTGGCTAGTGTAGTTGGGGCCCTTCGATACTACGTTGACAAGCAAGTCATTGCCCCAGAGCGCCTGCCGAAAATCGCCGGTGTAGCCGAGCAGCAGCGAGCTCCAGGCAAAGCCGTAATTGACCAGCAGGCTCTGGCGCGAGGCGTAGGGCAGCTTGCGAAAGCCCGGCCGCTGCCAATTAATAGTAGTGCCAATTTGCACGCCGTAATCGACGCTGTAGCCGGCCGTGAGCAGCGGCTGCACGAAGCCGTAGCGAAAGCCCGTACGGTCAAACGCGCTGGCCACCGTGTCGGGGCCGAGGTGGCGGCGGGCCCGGCCGGGGGGCGGCAGCGCGTTGGCTTCGGCCGGGGTGTCGTACAGGTGGGGCCGCGGGGCGGCGGGCGCCACGGCAAACGCATCGGGGCCCGCCCCGCCAATGAGCCGCACCCGGATGCGCGAGCGGCCCGCCCCCGCCACCCGGAAGCTGTCGGCCCCGGCCAACCCGTAGAGGCGTACCTCGCGGGTCACGCCCGGGTCGAAGGTGCGCTGGTAGGTGGTATCGCCCCGCACGCCGGCCTTATTGAGCTTGGCGATGGTGACGCGCAGCTGCCCGCCGGCCGCGCGCAGCACCGTCACCTGCTCGCGCTTGCCCGAGGCGGGCACGTCCACGTCGCGGGCCAGAAAGCGGTAGTAGCGCAACGCCTGCCGCAGCAGCCCCGCCCGCCGCGCCCGAAACTTGCGCGCTATCTCGGGCCCGCTGAGGCGGTACATGGCGGCCGGCATCTGGTGCAGGGCCTGGTCAAACAAACTGTCGGTGAGGGTGCGTTGCACCAGGGCCACTTCGCGGCGCCAGGCCGGCTCATCGAGCGCGTTCAGGAAGTAGCGGTCGAAGTAGCGGGCCTGGGTGTTCCAGCGGCCGATGGAGCGGATGTGGCCGCTGTAGCCCTGCACGTTGGCTTGCATGAGGTGGCGCGATACTACCCACAGCAGCAGCCCGTTGGGCTTGTAAAATACGTGGTCGTGGTCGCGCGGCACCGGCTCGTAGAGCGTACCGTCGGCCGATTTTACCCGCTGCCAGCGCCACTGGTCTTCGTGGCGGTCGTAATCGCCCAGCAGCAGGTCGAGCAGGCGGGCGCGCAGCACGGCGCGCTGGTCTACGTGGTTGTCGTGGTCTTTTTCGAGGCGCTGCTGGGCCTTGGCCGTGTTGTCGCTGTTGACGTCGAGCGCGCCCGGCTTGCGCTCCTCCAGCAGGTACACCTGGTTGGCAAACTCGGGCCGGTACTGCTCCAGCGCCGGGTCGTCGCCCACGTACACGAGCTCGGGGTTGGCGTGCGCGAGGTGCAGGGCATCGGCCAGCGGGGGCACCGTGAGGGGGGCCAGCGGGTGCGACGAGGCCGTTTGGTCTTGCAGCACGCTTCCGGCAATGGTGTGGCGCAGCGTCGCGGGCAGGCCCTGCACAGGGTCTTTCTGCACCATGCGCAGGGCCCACTCGCGGCCGCTGGGGTCGCGCAGGCGTAGCGAGCGGGTCTGGCCGCCGCCGCCGCGCTGCAACACGGTGAAGCCGCCCTTGGCGGTGGCCAGGTGCAGCACTGGCACGCGCACCGGGGTGGCCCACTCGGCGCGGTAGCTGTTGCCGAACAGCAGGCGGTGGGCCTTCGATACCTGGGCATATTCGGGTGCAATCGCCACCGTCACGCTGTCGGCCGCGGGCACGGCGCCCGGCTGCGCCCGCGCCAGGCCGGCGCCCAGCACCATTGTTGCCGGCAGCAAACCAGCCCGCCAAAAAGCTTTGTTCTTATAAAATCGACTCATAAAAGCAACGGTTGGCTACCCGTTTCCAGTCGGAGCCAGGCAGCCAGGGCGCCCTGCCCAGGGGCAAGGCGCTATTTTTTCTTCATAATTACTACAGAATACCTTGCAATCCAATTGAACCACGCTGGATTAAGCTCGGCGTTAATTTCTACCTAGCCACACTCAGCCAGTCAACCACGCTCCTATCCCAACGCCAGCGCCCATTTTGCGAATGCAAAACTTTACTGGCCAAGTGCTTTTCCTTGGCCTGGGGTCCAATTGCCCGGCAGATTTTTCGCTCTTTCAATTGGCAGTACTTTCTGCCCGCTGAGTAGCATTCAATAAGTTCGTAAGAATGAGCGCGCAGTTCCTACTCAGTCCGCAGTGGGCAATCACCCGCGTAAACCAGCGCGCTGAGCGACTTGGCTGCCCCAACGGCCCCTTGGCATTACGGGTGGCTAGCGCAACGGCAGGGGCTGACGGCAAACAAGAGAGGCCATCAATTGGTAGTTGCAGGCAAAGCCAGTTAAAACAGGCACTACCTTTGTTTTAGCGCAATCAGGGGCCACCTATTTGCCCATCGTACTTATGAAAAAACTATTGTTGGCAGGTTTTGCCCTGCTCGGCGCCACGCAGGCCCAGGCGCAGATACTCGCACCCGTGCACTGGAGCTACGCCGCCAAAAAAACCAGCGCCACCGAGGCCGTGGTGTTTCTCAAAGCCACCATCGACCCGGGCTGGCACGTGTATTCGCAAAACGTGAAGGACGGCGGCCCGGTGAAAACCACCATCAAGTTTGACCCTTCGAAGGCATACACCCTGGTGGGCAAGCCGCAGGAGCCCAAACCGATTTCCAAAATGGAGAAGACCTTCAACATGGAAGTGAGCTACTTCGCCAACTCGGTTATCTTCCAGCAGAAGGTGAAGCTGACCGGCAAGGGCCCCATCACGGTGAAGGGCAACCTCGAATTTATGGCCTGCAACGACGAGAAATGCCTGCCGCCCGATGAGGTCGCGTTCAGCATTCCCGTCAAATAACTACTTTTGTAATGCGCGTACCAACCTCAGCAGGAGCCACTAGGCTCCTGCGCTTGTTAAAGGCCCCCGCGGCGTGGCTGCTGGGCCTTTTGCTGCTCATCGGCGCCTTCGCCGGGCAGCCGGCCCTGGCCCAGGACACCGTTTCGACGGCCGACATTCAGTTTACCCCCGTGGAGGAGGCCGCCCCGCCCGCCAAGGCTACCGACTCGGTAGCGGCGCCGGCCGCCGCCAGCCCGGCGGCTACCGCCACCACGGCTAGCCCCGCCGAAACCGCCGCCCCGGCCAGTCAGCCCGCTCCGGCGGCGCCCGCGCCGGGAAAGTCCTCGCTTTGGGTTACGTTCTTGGCGGGCCTGCTGGGCGGCTTCGCGGCGGTGCTGATGCCCTGCATTTTCCCGCTGCTGCCCATGACGGTGAGCTTCTTCACCAAGCGCTCGGGCACGCGGGCCAAGGGCGTCCGCAACGCGCTGGTGTACGGGGCCAGCATCATCGTTATTTACGTGGCGCTGGGGCTGCTCATTACGGTGGTGTTCGGGGCCGATGCGCTGAACAACCTGGCCACCAACGGCATTTTCAACTTTTTCTTCTTCCTGCTGCTGGTGGTGTTTGGGGCGTCGTTTTTGGGCGCGTTCGAAATTATGCTGCCCACCAAGTGGGCCAATAAGATGGACGAAAAGGCCGACGAGGGCGGCCTGCTGGGCATTTTCTTCATGGCGGCCACGCTGGCGCTGGTGTCGTTTTCGTGCACCGGGCCCATCATTGGCACCCTGCTGGTGCAGGCCGCCACGATGGGCCAGCTGCTGGGGCCGGCCGTGGGCATGTTTGGCTTCGCGCTAGCCCTGTCGCTGCCGTTCACGCTGTTTTCGCTGTTTCCGGGCTGGATGGCCTCGCTGCCCAAGTCGGGCGGCTGGCTCAACTCGGTGAAGGTGACGCTGGGCTTTCTGGAGCTGGCCTTCGCGCTCAAGTTCCTGTCGAACGTGGACCTGGCCTACCACTGGCAGTGGTTCGACCGCGAGGTGTTCCTGGTGCTGTGGGTGGTAATTTTCGGCCTGATGGGGCTATATCTGCTCGGCAAGCTGCGCTTTTCGCACGATAGCGATTTGCCCTTCATCACGCTACCGCGGCTGTTCTTGTCCATCATCGTGCTGTCCTTTACCCTGTACCTAGTGCCGGGCCTCTGGGGCGCGCCGCTGCGGGCCGTATCGGCGTTTCTGCCCCCGCAGGACACCCAGGACTTTGACCTCTACACCCCTAGCCTGCTGGCGTCAGCCGGGGGCGCCGCCGTGGCTCCGGCCAGCACCGCGCCGCACAAATACGCCGACTTATTCCATGCGCCGCTAGGCCTGCCCGCCTTCTTCGACTACGACGAGGGCATGGCCTACGCCAAGAGCGTCAATAAGCCGGTGCTCATCGACTTCACCGGCCACGCCTGCGTGAACTGCCGCAAGATGGAAGCCAACGTGTGGCCCGACAAGCAGGTGCTGCCCCTGCTGCGCGATAAGTACGTGCTCATTCAGCTCTACGTAGACGACAAAACGGAGCTGCCCGCCGCCGAGCAAACCGTGTCCAAGCTCAGCGGCAAAACCCTCAAAACCATCGGCAACAAGTACAGCGACCTGCAAGCCAGCCGCTTCAACACCAACTCGCAGCCCTACTACGTGCTGCTGGGCCGCGAGGGCCAGGTGCTGGTGCCGCCCACGGGGGCCGATTATGAGGTTGACAACTTCGTGAGCTACCTGAATAGCGGCCTGAAGGCGTACTAAGCTTTTTCAGACCCTAGCCAGCAAAAAGGCCCGCCGTGCAGCGCACGACGGGCCTTTTTTGCTAGTAATGCGAAGCCGTAACTTCTAGCTACAACTACTACTACTGCTGCGGGGCTACTTGCCCAGCCACTTGGCCAGCAGCCGCAGCTGGTCGGGGGTGGGGCTAGCCACGGGCTGAATCTGGTAGGTGCGGTCGGGGTCGGGCTGCAAGGTTAGATTCAGGTCGTGGGTGAGGGCGCCGTGCTTAACCTGCATCTTCACGGCCGTGCCGGGCGCGGTGCCGAAGAGCGCCTGCTTCACGGCCTCGTCGGTGGGCGCGGCGCCGCCTAGCTGCAGCACCTCGTCGTTCACGTTGAGGCCGCCGGTCCAGGCGGTGCCGTCGCGCTTCACGCTGGTTACCATGTAGTGGCCGTTGCGGTTGGCGATGGTGGCGCCCAGGCTGCCGTTGGGGGTGGCGGGGGTGCTGCTCAGGGCCAGGCCCACGTAGCCGAGGGCTGTGTTATAGTCCAGCGTTTTAGCGTTATACACGTAGTTCTGGAAGAAATCATCGAAGCGCCGGCCGGCCACTTCGGCCACGGCGTCCTGGTATTCCTGGTCGGTAAAGCCGCGCTTCAGACCCTTATAGTACTTGTCGTAGAGCAGGCGAAACACGTCGTCGATATGCTTCTGGCCGTTAGTGGCCTGCACTATCATCAGGTCGAGCACCATGCCCACCATCTCGCCTTTGTCGTAGTAGCTGATTTCCGAATTCTTGGAGTTCTCATCTGGCCGGTAGGCGCGAATCCAGGCGTCGAAGCTCGACATGGCCACCGGCTGGAGCTTGTTGCCGGGCTGGTTTTCGACGCCGCTCAGCACCTGGGCCAGCTGGTCGTAGTACTGCTGGGCAGTGTAGAAGCCCGCGCGCTGGGCAATTTGGTTGGCCATGTACTCGGTCTGGCCCTCGCTCACCCACAGCATGTGCGTGTAGTTCTCGTGGTCGTAGTCAAACGGCCCCAGCGCCACCGGCCGGATGCGCTTCACGTTCCAGAGGTGGA
>Ga0160429_1000664_pt1 | contig 25037 bp, 32 predicted proteins | sample SolpanmetagenomR_FD_108199 | JGI IMG/M metagenome (GOLD analysis project Ga0160429, IMG submission 108199) | Solar panel surface microbial communities from Lawrence Berkeley National Laboratory, California, USA - R | ecosystem: Engineered > Built environment > Solar panel > Unclassified ... | reverse complement strand
GTTGTCGCCATTCTTGGGGTCCTCGTAGGTGTAGAGGCGCTTCATGGTGCTCGAAAACGACTTCGAGGTCACCTTGTGCAGGTTGCTCACCGCGATGCGGGCCGCCAGGATGGCGTAGTCCGGATGCCGGGTGGTCAGCGAAGCAGCCGTCTCAGCCGCTAAGTTGTCGAGTTCGACGGTCGTCACGCCATCGTAGATGCCGTCGATGACCTTTTTGGCCACCTCGATGGGCGACACATAATTTTGATTAAGTCCGTAGCAAAGTTTTTCAATGCGGGCGGTGACTTTATCGAACTTGACCGACTCACGGCGGCCATCGCGTTTGATTACGAGCATGTTATGGAAGTTGCTATGATGAGCACTAATTACTAATCTCGCTAGCCTAGCGGGTTGGGCTGCGGTGCTTTAAAGCCGGAAATTAGTTCCCATGTTTTGGCTAGGCAAAGGAAAACTTTAGAATTTCTCCACATAGGCTGAAAATGAGGCCGCCCGGCCCTTTTTTGCAAAACGGGCCGGGCGGCTAGCGTAAGAGTTAGGTTTTTATTGCGTATATCCAGTGGCGTTGCGGCTACCTTCGGCGGCTATAGTACCAGAAGCCGGCCACCGCTAGCCCCGCCCCGGCCACCAGCGCCGCAATGGTCACGGGTGGCCCGAACGCCTTGCACGAGCAGCTTTTAAACAGCGGCTTTCCGCCTACCATAATGCGCCGCCGGCAAAAGGCGCAGGGCGTAATACTGGGGTCAACCTGGCCGGGCAGCGGCCACTTTTCGGGGGCAGAAGTCATTGGTGGAAGGGATGAGCGGCAAACCAACGGCGGCAGCCGACTGTCAATACCGCGCACCGCAAAAGGTCACCTCCCTATGTCCGACACCCGCCCGCCCCTACCCCCGTTCACCTTCGAAACCGCCACCCAGAAAGCTCGCCTGGCCGAAGACGCCTGGAACTCGCGCGACCCCGCCCGCGTGGCCCTGGCCTATACCGAGGCCAGCCAGTGGCGCAACCGCAGCGAGTTTTTCAGCGGCCGCGCCGCCATCGCGGAGTTCCTCACCCACAAGTGGCAGAAGGAGCATGAGTACCGCCTCATCAAGGAACTGTGGGGCTTTCACGAAAACCGCATCGCCGTGCGCTTCCAGTACGAGTACCACGACGCGGCTGGCCAGTGGTACCGCGCCTACGGCAACGAGCAGTGGGAATTCGACGCCCACGGCCTCATGCAGCGCCGCGAGGCCAGCATCAACGACATCGCCATTGCGGAGAGTGAGCGTAAGTTTCATTGGCCGCTAGGGGCTCGCCCGGCCGACCACCCAGGGCTGACGGAGCTCGGCATGTAGCTCGTTAATTAGTATAGAAAACGATGTCCCAACCCGTCTGTCATGCTGAGCTTGCGAAGCATCTTTTCACATCAGGACAGTAACCCAACGTGAAAAGATGCTTCGCAGGCTCAGCATCACAGACTAATTGTGGACGCCAGACGAATTAAACCTGTAGAAACTCTCGCTTTGGGTTCAGGGTGTCAATCAACGCATCCTTCCTAGCCCGCGTCCAGCCTTTCAACTCCTTCTCCCGGCCGATAGCCGCTTTTATGTCAATTAGCTGCTCGTAGTACAGCAGATTGTAGCAGAAGTAGCGGCCCGCGAACGTCTCATTATTACCCCGGTTTTCATAATGCTGCCCAAGGCGGCGCGGCAGGCTGTTCGTCACGCCGATATACAGCACCGTTTTAGCCGGGTTGGTCGTGATATAGACATAGTAAGCCATAAACAAAAAACTGTCATGCTGAGCTTGCGAAGCATCCTAGTCACGGCTGGAAGGACCAACGTGATAGGATGCTTCGCAAGCTCAGCATGACAGTTTTTAAAACCTAGTGCCTAACTAGATACCTTAAAAATCCTCGTCCATCGAGAACACGTTGTCGGCGCGCTCAGTCATCACGCCGGCTTTCTGGTACTCGGCCACGCGCTTCTCGAAGAAGTTGGTTTTGCCCTGCACCGAAATCATTTCCATGAAGTCGAAGGGGTTGGTCGAGTTGTAAATCTTGGCGCAGCCCAGCGACACCAATAGGCGGTCGGCCACAAACTCGATGTACTGGCTCATGGTGCGGGCGTTCATGCCGATGAGGCTCACCGGCAGCGCCTCGGTCACGAACTCCTGCTCAATCGTCACCGCGTCGCGGATGATGGCTTGCACGCGGGCCTCGGGCAGCTTATTTTCGAGGTAGCTGTAGAGCAGGCAGGCGAAGTCGCAGTGTAGCCCCTCGTCGCGCGAAATCAGCTCGTTGCTGAACGTCAGGCCGGGCATCAGGCCGCGCTTCTTGAGCCAGAAAATCGAGCAAAAAGAGCCCGAAAAGAAAATGCCTTCCACGGCCGCGAAGGCGATGAGGCGCTCGGCGAAGTTTTCCGAGTTAATCCACGTCAGCGCCCACTGACCCTTCTTCTGCACGGCGGGCACCGTTTCGAGGGCGTTAAAGAGGTAGTCCTTCTCCTTGGGGTCTTTGATGTAGGTGTCAATCAGCAGCGAATAGGTCTCGCTGTGAATATTTTCCATCATAATCTGGAAGCCATAGAAGCAGCGCGCCTCGGGCATCTGCACCTCCTGCATGAAGTTGATGGCCAGGTTTTCATTCACAATGCCATCGCTGGCCGCGAAGAAAGCCAACACATGCTTGATGAAGTGGCGCTCGTTGTCGTTCAGGCCATTCCAGTCCTTCTGGTCCTGCGAAAGGTCAATTTCTTCGGCCGTCCAGAACGAGGCTTCCGCCTTTTTGTAGAACTCCCAAACTTCGGGGTTCTGGATGGGAAAAAGCACGAAACGGTTGGGGTTTTCGGCGAGTAAAGGCTCCATAAAACGAACGGGTTTCGGGGTTGACGAAGTAGCAAACTAAGAGGCTAACCAGACGGGCCAAACGTTGTTCGGCCCCGGCCCGGCCGGTCTTCAAAGATAGCCGGGCAACCCCCTAGCCGGCAGTTTCGTTTACCGAAGCCAGCTTTTTGGCCACCGGTCGGCTTACCCTGAGCAGTGCATGAAGCGTGGGCAGCAAAGCGTCCGATTCCTAGCCACTTATCCACATTTTATTTGTGGATAACGCCAGTTGTCCACACCCCCGGTGCAGATTGCCCACTTTCTTGCGCTCAGCAACTTAGCTGCCGCGGCAAAAAATGTGCTTTAAGCAGCCGCATTTTTGCCGAACGAATGAAGATTAACGACTTAGGTTTGGTTTTACCAAAAAGGTGCCGTACTTTTGCGTTCCCTTTTGAGAAACCTCCAGCGGAAATAAGATGTACGCCATTGTCAATATCGCCGGCCAACAGACTAAGGTTGAGGCTAATAAATTTGTATACGCCCAGCGTCTGGCCGGTAATATCGGTGACTCGGTAGAGCTGGGCAACGCCCTGCTGACCGACGACAACGGGACGCTCAGCATCGGCACCCCCGAGCTGAACGTAGCCGTAAAAGGCACCATTGTGGCCCACGTGCAGGGCGACAAAGTTCTGGTCTTCAAGAAGAAGCGCCGCAAGGGCTACAAGAAGCTGAATGGCCACCGCCAGCAGTTCACCAAAGTAATGATTGACAGCATCGGCTAGTTTTGTTGAGCTGTTAGCTATCAGCGGCTAGCTGTTAGCTTCGGCTTACCTAGCTTGTTCTACTTAACAAAAAGGCTGCTAGCTAACGGCTAGTAGCTAACAGCTCCAAAACCATGGCACACAAAAAAGGCGTAGGCTCGTCAAACAACGGCCGTGAATCGCATAGCAAACGCCTCGGCGTGAAAATCTTCGGTGGTCAGCCCCTCATCGCTGGCAACATCATCGTGCGTCAGCGCGGCACCAAGCACCACGCTGGTTCGGGCGTGGGCATGGGCAAAGACCACACGCTGTTTGCGCTGGTTGATGGCACCGTGCAGTTCAAGAAGGGCCGCGACGACCGCTCCTTCGTGTCGGTAGTACCGGCCGCTCTGGAAGTAGCCGAGGCTTAGTCGCCGCTGCCACTCCGCCCAACGCAAAAAGGGCTGCTCCTATCGGGGCAGCCCTTTTTGCGTTGGCCAGGCACCAAGTTACATACCAAAGTAAAAGCGGATGGTGGCTTGCCCGCCCACGTTCCAGCGGCTGGCCGTGCTCGGCCGCTCGTAGTTATAGTAAGCGGGCGCCAGCACCCCGCCACCCGCACTGAGGTCGTAGTACGTGTGGCCCCGTAGGCGGTGCTGCACACCCCAGAGTGCATACACGCCCGGCGTGAGCACGGCCGGCGTAGTGCGCGACCGGCCGCGGCCCCCCACCCAGCGCGCATTGGGCAGTTGCTCCCACTCGGCGTTGCCTTCCAGGGCCAGGTAGCGGCCGAAAGCAGGGGCCACGCGCCCGGCGTGGCCGTAGTAGTAGCGGGCACCCAGCGCCACGCCGGCGCCCGCCAGGGCATTGGCCGGCGCGGCGCGGCGGCGGCTAGGAGCGGAGGCAGCCTGGTAGTCGGTTTCGAGCTGGGTGTAGAAACTCAGGCGCGGGGCCACGCGGTACTCGGCCCCGAGCGAGAGCGGCAGCACGAACTGCCACGACTGACTGTCGTGGGCGTAGCGCAGGTGTGTGAGGCGCAGGCCGGCCTTGAGCAACAGCCGGCGCGGGTGCCGCACCGAGTCGGGGGCCGGCTGCTGAGCCCGCGTGGCGGCGGCCGTGAGCAAGCCCGCACCTAGCAGCAGCGTTTTAAGAAAGTAGCATTGGGGCATAGGCTATTGATTTCAGATTAAAAATCAATTCCAAGTTACTGCAAGCGAGGCAATAAACAAGTAGCTGCCGGATGCTGATGGGCAACGCACTAGGTTTAGCTAACCGGTTGAGCCACGTGGGCCGAGCCTAAACCCGGCCCTAGTAATGTACCATCTCGTAGAGCACCGACTCGAAGGCGCTGGCATCGACGCTGAAATCGCCGCGGAAGGGGTTGTCCATTGCCGCCGTGATAAAAAGCAACGCTCCCAGCAGCAGGGCAATCAGGCAAGTGATGGCTAGCTGGTGGGTACTATCATCGGCCACGAAAAACCACGAAATGGCCACGTTGATGGCGGCCCCCAGGATGAGCACCCACCATAGCAGGGCCGGCAGGTTGGCTTGGTTGCCGCGCAGCCGCAGGCGATGGGCCAGCAGCAAGTCATTTACTTGGCTGATAGCCTGTTGGTGCACGACTTGCAACCGAGGATTGGGCGGTATGAAGGCCAGGAAGTCGTTTTTGAATGCGCGCAGCACCGCGCTGCTGGCCTGCGGCACCTTGCCCAGGTGGTGCAGCGGCCAGTCTTGCTCAATTACCGACCGCACGTAGGCTTTCAGTTCCTGCTGGTAGCACCGGCGGGCATCCGGCGGGTAGGTAGCCAAGTCCTGGTAGAGGGCGGCCGTGATGGTAGCCTCGTTATCGACCTGGCCCGCCAGGGTTTGTGAATTGCTCCAGACGCCGGCGGCTACCAGCCCCAGCAGGATGCCGTAAATCACACCCGACACCCCTAAGTAATAGCTCACCAGGTCGTTGTGCTCGGCCGAGTCGCGCACGTGCTTCCTGACCCAGGGCCGCAGTACCAGCAAGCCGACCAGCGAAAACAGCAGCGTGGCGGCGCAGCAGGCCACGAATAACAGCCAGTTGGGTACGGAGTAAATCCAGTCCACTACGAAAAAAGAATAGCCTAGCCCGCGCGAATACCGCGCCCAGACCCGTACTTACGCGGTGCAGCTTAAATGGGTCAAGCTACGCTTTCAGCGGCTTGCTATCTAGACACTTGCCAACGCATTAAGCACCTCGCTGACCTGGGCCGCGTGGCTGACGATGAGGAAATGCCCGGCACCGGGCACCGGGTAGTCGATGCGGGCGCCGCTAGCAGGAAGCAGGCGGTCGCGGGTGCCGTGCAGGCGCACGGCCGTGGGGGTGCCGGGCCTGCACCAAGCCAGCAGCTGCGCGGTGGCCCAGCGGGCGAAAGCGGGGTCGGTATCGGCGAGTATCTGGCGTAGCAGGCGATACTCGGTACCACCGCGGGCCCCAAAAAACCACTGCGCCAGCCGCGGCAGCCACTTCAGCAGCCCAAACGGCACCAGCCTATGCGCACCTGTGGCACCGGCCAGCCGCAGCAGTGGCGGCAGCTCGCGCGGGCTGCCGAGGCTGGAAATAAGCACCACCCGCGCCAGTGGCCGCAGCCGGGCTATTTCCTGCGCCAGCAGCCCGCCGAATGATACTCCCACTAGCCAGCACGGCGCATCGGCCGGCACGGCGGCGGCCAGCCGGGCGGCGTAGTGGGCCAGCGGCTCGGCGGGCGAGGCAGGGGCTAGCCAGGCAAGCACGTGCACTGGGCCCACCAGCCGCAGGCGGCGGAAGACGCGCTCATCGGCCCCCAGGCCGGGAATGAGGTACCAAGTGGGCGTTGCCATACCACACTCAGGGAGCTAGCCGGGCGTAGATGCCTTCGAGGTAGAAGATGTTGTGGGGCTGGGGGTCGTCAGTTTCGTCGGCGTCGGCGGGGAAGGTGACGGCCAGCTTGAGCGCCACGCCGGGCAGGGCTACGGGCGGGTTTTCGGCGGTGGTGTATTCGAGCAGGCAGGGCCACTCCTCAGTATCGGCGAGGGCGTCGGCCACTTCTTCGGCCAGGGCCTCGGCGCGGTCGCCAGCCACGCGCAGCAACGTATCGAGGGCCTGAAAGGGCAGGCCGAGGTGGAAGAAGTGGTCGTCGTCGTCGCGAAACGTAGTAGCCCAGATGGTTACGTCGTCGGTGTTGTCGAAGACGATGGCCGTGAGCTGGACTTGCTCCACAAAAAAGTCGTCGTTGCTGACCAGGGCATCGCTCAAAAGCTTCACGGCGGCGCGGGGAAAGGTGACACAAAGGAAACTGGCGGCCCGCCCGGCCGCCGCGCAAGCTACGCCGCAGCGGCCGGCGCGTCGGCAAACAGTTCGAGCGTAATGTGGTCGGCCAGCAGCTTGCCGGCATCGGTGAGGCGCAGCACCTCGCCGCTGAGCGTGGCCATACCCTGGGCGGTGAGGCTAGCCAGGTAGTCGGTGCGGCCGGCTAGCAGGTTGAAGCCCAGCACGTCGCGCAGGTACGCCAGGTCGCAGCCGCGGCTGGTGCGCAGGGTCGTGAGCAGGTATTCGTTGGCCTGGTCGAGGGGCGAGAGCTGCTCCACGGTGGCTGGCACCTCGCCGCGCTCGAGCACGGCGGCCACGTACTGCGGGTTGTTGGCCACCGCGTACTGGCGGCTGCGGCCGTCGAAGGAGTGCGCGCTGGGGCCCAGCCCGAGGTAGGGCACGCCGCGCCAGTAGTTTGAGTTGTGGCGGCTTTCGCGGCCGGGCCGGCAGAAATTGCTGATTTCGTACTGCTCGTAGCCGTGGGCCCGCAGTTGCGCCAGTAGCATTTCAAACTGGGTGGCCACAAACTCGTCGGGCGGCGCCACGAAGGTGCCCTTTTGCAGGCGGCGGCCGAAGGCCGTGTCGGGCTCGATGGTGAGCGCGTAGGCCGACACGTGCGGCACGCCCAGCTCTAGCAGCCGCGCCAGGTCCTGCTGCCAGATGTCGTGGCTGGGGGCCGGCACGCCATAAATCAGGTCTACCGAGATATTTTCGAAGCCCGCGGCCTGCGCCTCCCGCACCGCCTGCCCCGATTCGACGGCCGAGTGCGCCCGGTTCATCAGCCGCAGGTGCGGCTCGTGGAAGCTTTGCAGGCCGATGCTGAGGCGGTTGACGGGCGAGGCCGCCAGCTCGGCCAGCTTGGCGGGGCTGAGGTCGTCGGGGTTGGCTTCGAGCGTGATTTCCGCCCGCGGCGCCACCGGAAAATGCGCGTGAATGGCCTCGAAAATACGGTTTAGCTCGGCGCCCGTGAGCAGCGAGGGCGTGCCGCCGCCAAAGTAAATGGTTTCGAGCGGCGCAGCCGGGCCGGGCAGGTAGTTTTGGCGCAGCGCCATTTCCGCTAGCAGTGCGTCCACGAACTGATTTTTCAGCCCTAGCGAAGTGCTGAAGTGAAAGTCGCAGTAGTGGCAGGCCTGCTTGCAAAATGGAATGTGAAGGTAAAGGCCGGGCATGAGCGGGGAAAACGCGATTTTTGCGGGCGCGCAGGGTTGGTAACAGCCGCGGCCCGCGCTGAATTCAACAAAAATCGGGCTCCTGAAATTAAAAACCACCCGGCGCGTTTGCACCTCCGACGATGGTTCGACTTGCTACCCTCCTGCTGCGCAGCTGCTGGCTAGCCCTTTTGCTGGGGGCGGGGCTGGCGCGCGCCCAGGCCCCGGGCGCCGGGCCGGGCGTGGCCGTGCCCAACGCGCCGGGGCTGGCCTCCCCCCCCCTGCCGCCCGTGGCTAGCCCTACTCCGGCAGTTGTGCCGGCTGGGCGCCCACTCAGCCGGCCCCGGGTTCTAAAATTTGAAACCGAACCGGCCGGGCGGGCGCTGGTGCGCCGCCTGCACCCGCGCACCACCGTACCCGATTCGCTCACGGCGCTGCGCACGGTGCGCGAGTTGGTGCTGGCCCTGCAAGCCGACGCCTACCTCACGGCCTCGGCCGACGGCCTGCGCTGGGGCCGCGACACGGTGCGGGTGCGCCTCTACGTGGGTGAGCAGTTCCGGTGGGCTTATTTGCACAACGGCAACCTCGGCGATGGCCTGCTGACCCGCGCCGGCTACCGCGAAAAGTTCTTTCGCCGCACGGCCTGGCACCCCGCCGACTGGGCTAGCCTGCAAGAGCGCGTGCTTACGGAGGCCGAAAACCAGGGCTACCCCTTTGCCACCATCGGCATCGACTCGCTGCGCCTGAGCGGGCGCGACATTGCGGGCCGGGTGGTGCTCAAGCGTGGGCCGGCCGTGTACTTCGACTCGCTGCAAATAGTGGGCACCAGCAAAACCAAGAAGCGCTTTCTCACCAAATACCTGCAACTTACCCCCGGCCAGCCCTATAGCCAGCAGCGCGTGGCTGCCGCCGCCGCCCTGCTGCGCCAGCTGCCCTACGTGCGCCTGCGCGCCGAGCCCGAAGTGCGCTTTGCCAAGAACCGCGCCCGGGTGTACCTGCTACTCGATGAGCGGCCGTCGAACCAGTTCGACGCCATTGTGGGCCTGCTGCCCAACACCGACGGCAGCAGCGGGGTGCAGTTTACGGGCGACGTGACCATCAACCTGCGCAACCTGCGCGGCGGCGGCAAGCAGGTGGGCCTGCAATGGCGCAAGACCGATGCCATCTCGCAGCTCTTGGATGTGAGCTATTTACATCCTAATATCTTCGGCACGCCGCTGGAAGTGGGGGCCACGTTCAACCTGTATAAGCAAACCGATAACTTCCTTACCCTGCGGCCGCGGGTGCAGGTGAGCTACCCCACGGCGCGGGCCGGCCGGCTTACCTTTTTTACCGAGCAGCGTAGCTCGCGCCTGCTATTCGATAGCATGACCTACGCCCGCTTCAGCGCCGGCAGCACCCTGCCCGACTACCTCGATTCGGAGTATAATTCCTACGGCCTGGGCTACTCCCGGGCCAGCCTCGACGATATATACTTTCCGCACCGGGGCCTGTTCATCAGTGCGCAGGGCGGTGTAGGCACCAAAACCATCCGCCGCAACGCCTCGCTCCGGGAGACGCTGTACGATGGCCTGGCGCTGCGTTCGACGCAGTATAGCTTTGGCGGGCGGGCCGAGCGCTACTGGGCGCTGGGCCGGCAGGGCGTGCTGCTGGTGCGGGCCCGCGGCGAGGGTTTGTTCAACCAGCAGTTTTTCCTTAATGATTTGTTCCGGCTAGGGGGCCTCAACTCATTGCGCGGCTTTCAGGAAAATCAGTTCTATACCAACGCCTACGGGGTAGGCACGGTCGAGTTTCGGCAATTTACCGGGCCCGAGGGCTACGTATTCGTCTTTGCCGACCAGGCCCTGCTGCAAGCTTACCAGGTCACCGATTTGCGCGTCCGCACCCTCGACGGGCCTACCGGGCTAGGAGCCGGCCTGAGCTTCCGCACGGCGGCGGGCTTGTTTCAGTTTGTGTACTCGGTAGGCAGGTCGGAGTTTTTGAACACTAGCTTCTCGCTGAGCAACTCTAAAATTCACTTCGGCCTGACCAGCCGGTTTTAGCAGCCGCGCGGCTTTCGTAGTCCGCATTCGTGCGGCGCTACCGTGAGCTACAACACCTGCGCTACTGCCACTTCGGCTGCTAGGCACCGGTTTTGGCGGTTAGTCAAGCTAGATAGAGCCCGCTATCCGGCCATATCGGCAGGTAATTAAGCCGCACGGTGCTTTGTAGAACCTGGTATGAGGTTTGATTAAACAGACCCGAAGCCATCTAATAAGGCTCTGCACTATGAAACTTATCAGCCGCGAATTTATCCGTACTATCGCCCCCCAGCTCGACCTGTTGAATACCATCGGCGGCGGCGTGGCCCAGCCTAAGCTGCACGTCAACCAGCGTCCGAAGGGCGTGGTGCTGCACGTGGCCATGCCCAGCGTGCCGGCCGAAAGCTTTCACGTAGTGCTTAAAGACACGAAGCTCACCGTGTACGGCGAGTACCGCCACGGGCCCGAGGACCAGCTTGCCGCGCCGCTTTTCGTGCAAACGCTCGACCTGCCCCAAAACCTCGACCTGCTGGCCATCAACGCCACCCACGAGAACGGCGAGCTGCGCGTGGCTATCCCTTTCCGCGATGCGGAGGCCAGCCAGCCCCGCGAGATTGACATTCAGCCGGGCAGCTAGGCTGCCCGGCCCCTCAATACGGCCGGGACCGACCGGCCAGCCCACCCCTCCGCGATAACGCCGGGACCGACCGGCCACCTTGTTTTCACCCTCTTGAGGCCTCTGCGATGAGCAGGGGCTTTGTTATTTAGCCGCAGACTTAGCGGATGAAACTGCTTTAATGGATGCGGCCAGGTATTCCTTACTTCGCCGTTGTCAATAAAACAGCGGAATGAGCAGCCCGAACCCCACCAGTAGGCTCAGCAGGAGCCAGCCCACTAGCTGCCCCCGGTAGCGGCGCGGCAGTTTATTGCTAAGCACCAGCACCGCCGACAGCACCAGAACCAAATGCAGCACCAGAAACGTCACCGTCTTCACCCAGTTGCTGACAATGGTGTTTTCGGGCTGATACTGATTGGCTTCGCCCAGGCCTGCCGTGGCAAATTGCAGCAGCTGAAACGCCGCCACCTCGAAGGCGATGAAGCACCCTAGCCCGGCCAGCAGAGCCAGCGGCCCCGATTTTTCGCGCAGCTCAGCCATGCGGTAAATGAGTAATTGAGTAAATGAGTAATCGGGCAGCAGGCAATTTTTCAGGCAATGCAGTAAGAGAGTAAGCTACGGCCTGCCTATTACTCAATTACCTCACGGCCGCGGCCGGCCCAGCACCTCGGCAGTGCGCAGGCGCACGTAGAGGTCCTCTACTTTGGCCCGCGCCCAGGGCGTGCGCCGCAAAAAGGTGAGGCTGGATTTGATGCTCGGATTGACGGCGAAGCAATTAAGCTTGATGCGCTCATCGAGGCCGGCAAAGCTGTAGTGCGCCACCAGGTATTCCAGAATCTGGGCCAACGTTACACCGTGTAATTCGCGGATTAAGTGGCCATTAGCATCGCGGGCATCGGGCATAAGCAGCGGGCAAGAATGAACCCGCCGTGAAGCAGCGGGCTTTAGTGCTGCAAGCTACGGCCGCGCCCGGCATACGCCGGGCGGCGGGCCGTGCGTTACTTTTGGCTTGCTGCCCATGCCCACGCCCGCCACTACCCAGCCCGCTGCCCCGGCCCCCCCGCCGCGCCCTACCCCGCGCGGCGGGGGCTGGCGGCGCTGGGCGCTGGCCGGGCTGCTGCTGGCCCTGCTGGGCGGCGGCACCTACTACCTGCGCCACCAGCGGCAGCTCAATCGCTATGCCCGGCGCACCTGGGCCACGCTCACCACGCGCTACCTCACGGGCCGCGAAAGCACGCCGCTACTAGCTGGCTACTCAGTGCACGGCATCGACGTATCGGCCTATCAGGGGCGCATCGACTGGCCCGAGGTGGCCCGCCAAAACGTGCGCTTCGCCTTTATCAAGGCCAGCGAGGGGGGTGCCATGCGCGATGCGCGCTTCGGCCGCAACTGGCGCGAGGCCCGGGCGGCGGGCATTCTGAGCGGGGCTTACCACTACTTTCAGCCCAACCGCGACGGCGGCGCGCAGGCCAGCCTCTTTATCCGCACCGTACCCCTGCGGCCCGGCGACCTGCCGCCGGTGCTCGACGTGGAGGCCCCGCGCTTTCACGACGTGGCCGAAATGCGCCGCGAAGTGCAGCAGTGGCTCACGGCCGTGGAGGCGCACTACGGCGTGCGGCCTATCCTCTATTCCAACTATACGTTTTATCGCCATTACCTGGCCGGGCACTTCGACGATTACCCGCTGTGGCTGGCCCACTACGAGGTAGCGCGCCCCGCCCTGCCCGCCGAGCGCTGGATTATCTGGCAGCACTCCGACGAGGCCTACGTGCCCGGCATCCGGGGAGCCGTCGATTTCAACGTCTTTCAAGGTAGCTACGCCGCCTTGCAGGCCCTGCGCGTGGCGCCGCCCCCCACCCCCAAAAAAGCTGCCCGCCCCAGCAGCCTGCGTAGGCAGCCGGAGCGGGCAGCGGAGCTGGTGCGGCGCTAGCCGCCCCGGCCGGTTCTTACATCTTGGTTTTCATCTTTTCGCCGGCCATTTTCTCTTTGTGCATCTTGCCGTGCATCATTTTGCCTTCTTTCTTATCCATTTTGGCTTCCATCTTGCCTTCCTTCTTCTCCATCTTGCCTTCCTTCATGGGAGTAGTTTGGGCGTGGGCGGTGAGGAACAAACCGGACAACACGAGACCAGCGGCGAGTTTCAACGTATTTTTCATGGGTGATTGGGAGGAGAAAAGTGAAGGGAAAAACTGATTTCGGCCGAAAGATGAGCGTTTATTTTGACACGCCGCGTGAAGGCAAAGTGAATACCTGAATTATGTACCCAACCCCGGCTCTTTCCTGGCGCAACCTCTTCTATTTTAGCGCTTTCTCACTACTCCTTTCGGCCTGCGGCAGCAGCAAATCGGCGTTCACCCAGTCGGGCCAGGGCTCGTACTACGCTGATAAGTTCGACGGCCGGCCCACGGCCAGCGGCGCGCCCTACCGCCCCGGCCAGCTCACGGCGGCCCACAACACGCTGCCCTTCGGCACCCGCCTCAAAGTAACGAATACTCGCAACGGCCACTCGGTGAAAGTGGTGGTAAACGACCGCGGCCCCCACGCCAAAGGCCGCATCGTGGACGTATCGAAGCGCGCGGCCCGCAAGCTCGACATCGTAGACGCCGGCGTGGCCCCCATGAAAATAAAAGTGCTACGCATGGGTCCCACGCCCCGCGCTGGCCACTAGCATCATCCTTTTTTGCGTAAAACCACTGCGGCCCCCGCTTTTCAGCAGGGGCCGCTCCGTATCCTTTTTGCCTTATGAAAATTCGCAAGCAGCTAACCTGGACGCCGCCCGCCGGCGCCACCCGCTTTGAGGCCCTCGACAGCTTTGTGCGCGCCGCCGAAGACGAGGACTGGACCGAGGCCGAAGTCCAATTCGTCATCGACGAAGTGGTAGAAGCCCGCGACGATGCCGCCGGCATTGCCGTGCTCGTGGGCTACACCCAGCCCTGGCGCTAGCCAGGGCTGGGTGTAGCCCACTATGAGGGACAGAGGGGCTAGCGACCGGCTTTGGCCTTTGCTTTAGCCGCTTCTTTCTCCGCTTTTTCGCGCTCTTTCTCGGCTTTCTCGCGGGCCTTTTCCATCTCCTTGCGCTTGCCGGGGTGCTTGAGGTCGTAGGCCACGAGCTTTCGCACGCTGTCGGCTTCTACCATTTCGCGCTTGCTGGTGAGGCGGCCGGTGAGCGACACGTAGTCGCCCTCGGCCATTTGCGAGGTCACGCCTTCGACGTTGGTTACCTGGCCTTTAGTTGTGATGAGCGTGCCATTGAGCAGGCGCTTATCCTGCTCGATGGGGGCGGTGCGGCCCAGTTCGGTGAGCACCACGCGGCCATCCTGCAGGGTCAGGCCGTCCTTGGCCATCACGCCGCTAGTGCGGGCGCGGGTGGGCGCGGCGGCCCCGGCGCGGCGCGGCGCCACTACCCGGCGCGGGGCTAGCGGGCGCCGGGCGCCGGGCGGGGGCGGCGTAGCCGCCGGGGCGGGAGCGGTCGTAGTGGCGGCCGGGGCCGGCTGCGTTTGGGCATATCCTTCAAGAGCCCCGAGGAGTGCCCCGCCAAGGAGCAGAACTGGAATAGCTAATTTCATCGACTTGTAAGAGAGAGGGTTAGTAAATCCTAATAAGAGGCCAGCGCAGCTAAAATACGTAAAATCGTGCCAGTTGGCTTGGGCTAGCGCTGCGCTATCTGCGCGGCCGGCGTAGGCCATTACACGAGCGGCCCTAAAGGCTGAGCTATTGGCAAAACACAAAACTACGGCCGGGCAGCTACTTGGGCTAGCTCAACGCGCGAGGCTTTTTTCGCGTTCAATAAACGCCCGCCGCGGCCGCTTGTTGCGCCGTGGGGGTTCTACTCATGGACTACAAAGACTATTACAAAGTGCTGGGCGTTGAAAAAACGGCCACGACCGAGCAGATTAAGAAGGCCTATCGCAAGCTGGCCCGGCAGTATCACCCCGACGTGAACCCCAACGACGCCACGGCCGAGCAGAAATTCAAGGAAGTCAACGAGGCCAACGAGGTGCTGTCGGACGCCGACAAGCGCCAGAAATACGACCAGCTAGGGGCCGACTATGCGCGCTACCAGCAGGCCGGCGGCGGGCGCGGGCCAGGCGCCGGTGGTGGCCAAGGGGGCTTCGACTGGAGCCAGTATGCGCAGGGCGGGGGCCAGGGTGGTTTCGGCGGCTTCGGCGGCGGGCAGTTTGGGGGCGATGGTGATGACTTTTCCGACTTTTTCAGCTCCATGTTTGGCGGCATGGGTGGGGCTGGCGGCGGCCGCAGCAGCCGGCCCGGCGCCGGCCAGGACTACCAGGCCGAGCTGGAGCTGAGCTTGCAGGAGGCCTACGAGGGCGGGCCGCGCACCCTCACGGTGAACGGCAAAAACCTGCGCATTACCATTCAGCCGGGCGTGGCCGACGGGCAGACCATTAGGCTGCGCGACCAGGGTGGCCCCGGCCGCAACGGCGGGCCCAACGGGTCGCTGCTCATCACGTTCCGCATCTCGCCCGATGCCCGCTACGTGCGCAGCGGCGACGACCTAACCCAGGACGTGCCCGTGCCACTGTACCGCGCCCTGCTCGGCGGCGAGCAAATGGTGGAAACCCTCGGCGGCCCCGTCAAAATCAAGCTCAAGCCCGAGACTGCCAACGGCAGCCGCCTGCGCCTGCGCGGCAAGGGCTTCCCGATGTACCGCAAGGACGGCCAGCACGGCGACCTCTACCTGCGCCTGAACGTGCAGTTGCCCACTAACCTCACGGAAGAGGAGCGTGACCTCGTCAAGCAGCTAGCCCAGCTGCGCGGCGAGGAATAGCCGGACAATTTTCAGCGATGCTTAATCAGCTATTAACTACTCGTTTATGGAAACCCGCGTTTTAATCCTCACTTTTCAGGAAGTGGATGCCCGCTACGGCCTGGGCCGCGCCGAGCTGCACCAGTTTGTTGAGCTGGGCCTGCTACGCCCCGCCCCTACCCCCGACACCATCGAGGTAGACGACCCCGACGAGGTGCTACCCCGCCTGGCGCGCCTGCACCACGGCCTGGGCCTCGCCCCCGAGGCTATCGACCTGGTGCTGCTCATGCGCCAGCGCCTGCTGGGCCTGCAAGCTGCCCTGGCCCGCGAAACCACCCGCGCCCGCCAGCTCGAAAATTTCTTACAGGGCACCGGGCCGCTGCTCGGAGAATGAGCAGAGCGGTTAGCATCAGGGGAGTAATTGCAGCACTGGCACTGGAAATTATTCCCAATGCTTCTGTTACTCTTTAAACCGCGTTCACGGCCAGCGCCAACAGCAGGCCGCCGAGCGTAGCCCCCAGCTTGGGCCAATTGAGGCGGTGCTCGGGACTGGTTTCGAATAGAATGGTAGTGGACACGTGCAGAAACGTGCCAGCTACGAAGCCCAGCAGGCCCGCGTACACGGCCGGACCCAGCAGTTGCTCTATCACCAGGTAATTGCTGAACACCAACCCCACCGGCGAGGCCAGCGCAAACACCAGCAGCCAGGGCAGCACCCGCCGAAACGCCCCTAGCCGCAGCCGCAACAGCGTGGCCAGCGCCACGGCCGCCGGCACGTGGTGCAGCGCCACCCCCAGCACCAACGCATAAAAATGCTGGCTTACTTCACCACTTACCTCGCCGCGCACTAAAATGCTGCCCTCTAGCAGCGAATGCACCACCAAGGCCAGCACCAGCAGCAGCGGCACGCGCCCCTGCTCGGCGGCGGCCGGCGCGTGCACGTGGCCGTGCTCAATGCCCTGCGACAGCACTTCAAGCAGCAATTGCCCAAAAAAGCCCGCCAGCACCCAGTAGCCCACCCGCTGCGGCGTGGCCGGCAACAGGGTCAGTGCCTCGGGCAGGATGTGGGTGATAGTCAGGGCAAATAAATAGGCCCCACTAAAGGCCAGCAGGGGCTTAAGCCACTGCCCGGCCCGCGCCGCCGACACTCGGCTCACCATCAGGCCAGCCCCCAGCACTGCCGCGGTCAATAAAGCTATCGCAATCCACATAGGGCTACCAAACAGAAAACTTGCAGCAATGTTGCGAAATATCACGCAACATTGCTGCAAGTTTAAAAATCGACTTCTCGCTTCCTGCTGAGCCTAGCGGCCCAGAGCCAGGAAGTAAGCGAATACTACTTGCGGCGCGAGCCGGCCTGGCCCTGGGCCGTATCGGCCGACGACGAGCTAGCGGCGCCCTTGGCGCCGGTACCAGCCTTAGCGGCCGTACCCTCTTGGGTATCAGCCGACATTACGGCGCCGGCCGAGGGGGCGGGCACTTCCTCCAGGCGCACGCCCGAGTTGACGGGGCGGCTGATGGCAGCGCCTTTTTCCTGGCTGGGGGCCTCGGCAGTACCCTGGTCGAAGTTGTCGCTGGGGCGGGTGCCGGGCTCAATCATGTCGACTGATACCTTGTTTTCGGGGCGCCAGTCGGAGGGCTCACTGCTGCACGAGGCGAGCAGCACTACGGCGGCCGGAGCCAGGTAGGAAAGCAGCTTTTTCATACGAGTCAAAAAATTCCTTGCGGAAAACTTAAATAGAAAGGCGGGACAATAGGGCCGCTATACGGCCCCGGCTAGGCGGCGGGTGCGTCGGCCAGCAGGCCTTTGCGGCGCAGCAGGGCCTCAAACAGCTTGCGGTCGTTGTCGTTATTAAACAAACGCAGGGGCAAATGTAGAAACACCGGCACGTCAAACGTGCTGGCTACCCAGCGGCGCCAGGCGGCTAGCTCGGCGGGCGGCGCGCCGGGCTTCAGGTACAGCAGGTAGGCATCGGGCTCGCGGCGCACGCGGCCAATCTGGTCCCAGGGCAGGGCCATAGCCCGCTGCTCGCTCTGGCGCAGGATGAGCTGGCGCGAGTCGGCCTCGTAGTTCATGCGCTCAAACAGGGGCTTGCTCTGCTCCATCTGCGTCACGCCCGTGACGAGCGACGAGCGAATAAGCACGAACACCGCCGCCAGGGCCACCCCCAGCAGCAGCCACCACCACGAGTGCCAGATGGCCGCCGGCAGCACGCCCACCGCAAACGGCACGAGCGCGTACCACCATTCCTTGCGCCACACCTCGCCCATCGCAATGCGGGTATAGGTGTTGGGGTCAAACTGGTATTTCTTGGTTTTGATGGTGCCGGGCAGCGACTGCGGCGCCTGCTGCTGGCGAAAGCCGCCCCCGCCGCGTTGGTTAGGAAGGTTCATTTACTAATGGTTAATTGTTAGTTGTTAATTATTAAGTACTGTCTGTTAGCTGTTTTTTTCGCGCAAGGCATTAATAATTGACAACTAACAATTAATAATTATTTCAAAATGCTTTCAGGCTCAAGTCCAGAATATCGGCCGAGTGCGTGAGCGCACCCACCGAGATGTAGTCGACGCCGGTGCTGGCTACTTCGGCAATGGTTTGCTCGGTGATGCCGCCGCTGGCCTCCAGCGGCACGCGGCCGGCCACCAGGGCCACGGCTTCGCGCAACTCGGCGGGGGGCATGTTGTCGAGCATAATGCGGTCGACACCGCCCGCGTCGAGGGCCTGCTGCACCTCGGCCAGGGTGCGGGTTTCGAGCACGATGGGTAGCTGGCGGCCAGTGCGGCGCAGGTAATCGTGGGTGGCGGCCAGGGCCGCCGCCACGCCGCCGGCGTAGTCTACGTGATTGTCCTTCAGCATTATCATGTCGAAGAGGCCGTAGCGGTGGTTGACGCCGCCGCCGATGAGCACGGCCCATTTTTCGCAGAGGCGGAAGTTGGGCGTCGTCTTGCGGGTGTCGAGCAGGCGGGCCTTGGTGCCGGCCAGCTGCGCCGTGAGGTAGGCCGTGTAGGTGGCGATGCCACTCATGCGCTGCATGCAGTTGAGCACCAGCCGCTCGGCAGTAAGAATGCTGCGCGCCGGGCCTTCTACCGTGAAAGCCACATCGCCGTGCTTCACCCGGGCCCCGTCGGCGAGCTGCACCTGCATGGTCAGCTGCTCATCTACTTGCCTGAAAATGAGGCTAGCCAGCGCCACCCCAGCTAGTACGCCTTCGGCTTTTATCAGCAGCTTGGCGCGGTTGCGGGCCTCGGCCGGAATGGCGGCCAGCGCCGAGTGGTCGCCGTCGCCCACGTCCTCGGCCAGGGCCGTTTGGATGAACGTGGTGAGGGCTTCGGGCGTGAGGTAGGGGGCGGGGAATGCTGACACCCGACAAAGGTAAGCCGGCCAGCCGGCGCATTAAAAACCCGGCCGCTGGGGGCGGCCGGGTTCCTGTGTTTATAGCGAACGTTATTCCTTGGTGAAATCGAGCGTGTCGATGGTCGGGCTGGCCTGCTTGGGCTTGAGCTTGATGAAGACCTGGTAGTTACCGTTGCGCCCCACGTAGTGGCCCACGGCGTAGGGAATGCCATCGTTACTAGCCCCCTGGTGCACAATGTCGAAGCTGGCGGGCGGGTTTTTGGCGAAGAAATTTTTCATCACCAACTCGGTCTGGGTGGCGTTGTAGCTTTGCTTGTCGCCATCGAACCCCACCTCGACCGAGGGTGCCAGAAACTGGGCCAGCCCGCGCGATGAACCGCCGGCAATGGCCGCGCGCACCGCCGACAACTGGTCGGCACCCTGCGCCCGGCCGCTAAAGCCAACGGCCAGCAAGAGCCAGGTGAAAAGGAAAAATCGAGTAATAACTGGATACATAACCTAAAAAGCTTCGCAAACAAAGCAAAAACGATTGTGGAGGTGGTAAGCTAAAACTATGCCAGTCGAGCACTTCCTGAAGCCTTTCTGAAGACTTATTTAACCGGCCGGTGCCTAGTACGGAAAGTGGGCGCTTTAGGGTACGGAGCGTACTTTTGCGAACATGAACAAGCAGGTCCTCTTAGTTATTCTGGATGGGTGGGGCATCGCCCCGAATGTGGAGGCTTCGGCCGTTGACAAAGCGCAAACGCCGTATTTTCATAGCCTGCTTAAGCGCTTCCCGCACAGCACCTTGCAGGCGTCGGGCGAGGCCGTGGGCCTGCCCGAGGGCCAGATGGGCAACTCGGAGGTGGGCCACATGAACATCGGCGCCGGCCGGGTGGTGTACCAAGAATTGGTGCGCATCGGCAAGACCATTCAGGAGCGCAAGTTGGGGCAAATTTCTGCCCTGAAGGAAGCGCTGGCCTACGCCAAGCTCAACAACAAGGCATTTCATCTAATTGGCTTGCTGAGCGATGGCGGCGTGCATTCGCACATCGACCACGTAAAGGCGCTGTGCACGATTGCCCACGAGGCCGACGTACACAAGGTATTCGTGCACGCTTTTACGGACGGGCGCGACACCGACCCCAAGGGCGGCGTGCACTACGTAAACGACCTGGAGCAACACGCCGAGCGCACGGGCGCCAAAATCGCCTCCATCGTGGGCCGCTACTACGCCATGGACCGCGACCAGCGCTGGGAGCGCGTGAAAGTGGCCTACGACCTGCTGGTGAACGGCATCGGCACGCCCTCGCAAAATCTGATTCAAAGCATTCAGGAACAATATAAAGAAGGCGTTACGGATGAGTTCCTGAAACCCATCGTGAAGGTGGGGGCCGATGGGCAGCCGCTGGCTACCATTCAGGAGGGCGACGTGGTGCTGTGCTTTAATTTCCGCACCGACCGGGGCCGCGAAATCACAGAGGCGCTCACGCAGCAGGATTTCAACGCCTACCAGATGCACCGCCTCAACCTGCGCTACCTCACCATGACGACGTACGACGAGACGTTCCAGGGCGTGACGCCGATTTTTGAGAAGGACAACCTCGACAACACGCTTGGCCAGGTGCTGGCCGCGCACGGCAAGTCGCAGATTCGGATGGCTGAAACTGAGAAGTATCCGCACGTAACGTTCTTTTTCTCGGGCGGCCGCGAAAAGGAGTTCGAGGGCGAAACGCGCATCATGCGGGCCTCGCCCAAGGTGGCCACCTACGACCTAGCGCCCGAAATGAGTGCTTATGAACTGCGCGACGCCCTGGTGCCCGAGCTGCAAGCCAACTCGGCCGATTTCGTGGTCATCAACTTCGCTAATCCCGACATGGTGGGCCACACCGGCGTGTTCGAGGCGGTGGTGAAGGCCGTGGAAACGGCCGACCAGTGCGCCCACGACGTGGTAGAAGCGGCCCTGGCCGCCGGCTACGCCACTATCGTGATTGCCGACCACGGCAACGCCGAGTACATGCGCAACGCCGACGGCTCGCCCAACACGGCGCACACTACCAACCTGGTACCCTGCATTTTGGCCGATAACAGCTACCACGGCAGCCTGGCCAGCGGCAAGCTCGGCGATATCGCTCCCACCGTGCTGGCCCTTATGGGCGTGCCCCAACCCGCCGAAATGACCGGCCAGAGCCTGCTGCGCTCCTAGCCTACCGGCTGGCGCAAACAAATTGACTGGATTTTTATTTTTCGCGGTGTCCCGCAGTGTTTGGCCGAAGTCGTTCTTCGGCGCGGCCTGCGGGGCACTTTGTGTAAGATGGGTTGTAGAACCGGCTTTTATTTTTTGAGCAGCAGCTTGTTGCTGGCCCTGAGCGGCTGCGGCAAGGGCGCCGCTACCGACCCGGCCGCCCCCGGGGCCCCGCACTACGTGGGCACGTATTTCGACGTGCGGGGCCTGCTCGATGCGCAGGTGCGGCAGCTCGCGGCCAGCCACCCCGGCGTCGAAAAGCAGGTGAGCGTGCGCGGTGGCGCCCCCGAAACCGTGCGCGTGCCGCAGGTAAAATGGGCCGACGAGCTCCAGATTTTTTACCAGGCCGACATCAACAAGGCAGCCCTGCGCGGGGCCTACGCCGTTGATTCGGCCAGCCTGCCCGGCGGGGCCGTGCGCCGCACCTATCGCCTACGGCCCGGCCACGACAACGCGCCCGTGCTACGCCTCGCCGTGACGAGCTTAGGCGGCCAGCCTGCGGAAGTAACCGCTACCATTCGGCAAGATAACAGCTTATTCTTCGGGCGCAAATCCCTACTGCTGCGCCTGCAAGACGGCCGCCTGCGCGCGTACAGCGCCAGCGGCGTGCAAAAGCTGGTGCTGTTTGATACCATTCGCTATCAGTCGGCGGCGCGGGTGTTGTAGCCGCCAGGGCCTCATTCGCCCATGAGGGTGGCGACCACCCAGCGGCGGCCTCCGTGGCGGCGGTGCTCGCCCAGGCACAGGCCCTGCCAGGTGCCCAGCAACAGGCGGCCATCGGCGATGGGCACCGTGACCGAGGTGCCCAGCATGGCCGCCTTGAGGTGGGCCGTCATGTCGTCGGGGCCCTCTAAGGTGTGCTGAAAGTACGGCGCATTATCGGGCGCCAGCCGGCGGAAGTACGCCTGAAAATCGAGCCGCACGGTAGGGTCGGCGTTCTCCGTAACGAAGAGGCTGGCCGAGGTGTGCTGAATGCAGAAGTTGGCGGTGCCCACGCGCAGCGTTTCCAGTTCGGGCAACTCGCTCAGCAGCAGGTCAGTGATGAGATGAAAGCCTTCGGCGACGGCCGGCAGGCGCAGGCGTTTTTGGATGAAGCGCATGGCGGCTAGGGCTTAGTGGCGCGGTAGGCCCCGAGGTCGGGCGTACTGGCGTTGCGGAGCAGGTTCAGTAAATCGCGCTGGATAAAAGGTGGCACGGCCGCGGCCGCCGGGCGGGCTAGCGCGGGCGAGCCGATGCCGAGGTAATAGTCACTGCTTGCCCCCGCGCCGGGCCGCACGAACTTGGGGTCTTCGTTTACCAGGTTGCCCAAACCAGCCTTCTTCAGGCCCGGTACACCATTCGCATCAGTGGCGGCGGCGTAGAGCTGGCTGCGGAGCAAGGTGTTGCGTACGCTTACGTCGGCCTTGTAGTCCTCGTAGTTCTCCAAATACAGCTCATCGGCGCTGGCGCCCCACACGATGGAGTTTTGCAGACTCAGCGTCAGCCCTGAGGGCTTGCGGGGGTTGCCATCGAGGGCCGAGAGGTTGGTAAACGTGAGCGAGGCCGTTTTACGCACCGCCGCCGTGGCTGGGTAGTTAGCTATCGTGCAGTAGTTGAGCGAGTAGCTGCCGCCCCCGTAGCCGCGCAGGGCGTACTCGTAGCAGTCGCTGAAGAGGGTGTTTTCGACCGTGACTTTGCCCGAGAAGCTCAAAATGCCCGCGCCTTCCGTGACGCCGGGCAGCAGCTTGTAGCTGGCTAGCTGGGTAGCCGCCCCGGCAAAGTTGGCGCTGGCCCCCGAGATGTAGCGAATCACGCTGTTTTGCAGCAGCAAATCAGGCTGGGCCGGGTCATTATTCGGGTTGAAGAGCAGGGCCCCGTAGGTGGCGTTCTGAATCTGGGCGTAGCGGATGACGTTGCCGCGGCTGGTCGCGTCAAACAGAATGCCCGTCCACTGCCCCGGCGCAGTGGCGTACTGCGCCTCGCCGCTGCGGTCGCCCACGAAGCGCACAATGTTGGGGTTGGTGGCCTTCACCGTATCGGTGGCGCCGGTGCCGGGCTGGTAGTCGGCAGGGGCATTTACGAGCAGCGTGCCCTGCACGATGAGCGCTGCCCCGGCGTGGGCGTAGATGCGCGTGCCCGGCTTGATGCGCAGCGTGCAGCCCGGCGGCACTACCGCCGTGCCGTAGAGCACGTGCGGCCGGTCTTTGGTCCAAACGGTGCCGCAGGGTAATACTACGGGTTGGGTCGTGCCATCGTGCAAATAGATATTCTGCCCGAATGAGCGCAGCAGCACCGTCTGCTCCTGGCCGTTGGTGCGAAAATTCAGCTTTTCCTGCACCACCAGGTCTTTAGCCCGGCCGCTGCCACCGTTGTCGTTCAGCTTAGCCCGCACCAGGATGAGCAGGCTGTCATTGCCTCTGATATAAAGGTTAGTAGCCGTCTGCTTGAGGTCGCCGTTGATAACAAGCGTGTAGGGCGAGAGCGAGCTGACCGGGTTGTCGAGGCTCACCAGGTCTATGTTCACGGCCCGCGGGTTGCGGTTGTACACCCACAGCCGCTTGGTGACGGTGCGCAGGGTAGTAAAAACCGTGTCGAACTTCACCGTATCGGCCGAGAAGGCCAGCCCGCCCGTGGTTTGCAGCTCCTCCTCGCGCGGCTTGCAGCCGGGTAGGGTGAGGCTGAAAACAGCGCTGCACAGCAGCAAAACGGGCAGGAGGTAGCGAATTTTGAGCACGATAGGGTAACGGTGAAAAGCCGTCGGTCATTGCAAGCACCACCAAGCAATGACCGACAAGCCAGGGGCACAGCCCCGTATCCGTGAAATCAGTTAAATCTGCGGTTACTCGGCGCCCACTTTCAGGCGCTCGGCGCTCTCCACCAGGCGCAGCTGCTCCACGAAGTCGTCGATGTTGCCGTCCATCACGTTGGGCAGGTTGTACACGGTGTAGCCGATGCGGTGGTCCGTCACGCGGCCCTGCGGGTAGTTGTAGGTGCGAATTTTGTCGGAGCGGTCGCCGCTGCCAATCATGCCCTTGCGGATGGCACCTTCGGCCTCGTTTTTCTTGGCCAGCTCAATCTCGAAGATGCGCGAGCGCAGCACGCCCAGCGCCTTATCGAAGTTCTTGAGCTGCGATTTCTGGTCCTGGCACTGGGCCACGATGCCGGTGGGCAAGTGGGTGAGGCGCACGGCCGAATAGGTCGTGTTTACCGACTGCCCGCCAGGGCCGCTCGACATGAACAAGTCCTTACGGATATCATTCATGTTCAGCTCGATATCGAACTCCTCGGCCTCGGGCATCACCACGATGCTCGCCACCGAGGTGTGGATGCGGCCCTGGGTTTCGGTGGCCGGCACGCGCTGCACGCGGTGCACGCCCGACTCAAATTTGAGCTTGCCGTACACGTCCTCGCCCTTCACGGCCACCACAATTTCCTTGTAGCCGCCGGCGGTGCCTTCCATGGCGTCCACGAGCTCCATTTTCCAGCCCTGCTTTTCGGCAAAGCGCATGTACATGCGCTGCAAGTCGCCGGCAAACAGTGAGGCCTCGTCGCCGCCCGCCCCGGCCCGGATTTCCATAATTACGTCCTTCGAGTCGTTGGGGTCCTTCGGAATCAGCAATTCCTTGATGGCCACCTCCATGCGGTCGGCTTCGGGCAGCAGCTCGTCGAGCTCGGCCTTTGCCATTTCGCGGAAATCCTCGTCCTTTTCGGTCGCCACCACCTGGCGGGCGCCCTCTATATTGCTGAGCACCTGCTGATAAGCCCGGTACGCAGTCACGATTTTACCTAGTTCCTTAAACTCCTTATTAAGCGACTTGAAGCGCTTCATGTCGCCCATCACCTCGGGCTGCATGAGCTCGTCGTTCACGTTGTCGTAGCGCTCGCGGATGGCTTCGAGTTTATCAAGCATTTTGTGGTCAGAAAAAATAGTCAGTAGTTTGCAAAGATACGGCTGAGTAACACCGTCCTTTGCGGCCGGCGTTCCGCGCCAATTCTTTACGCTGGCTGAAGCTTGCGCTTGGCGCACCGCCCGGCCCCTACCCCCCCTGGCGCAGCCAACTGCGGCCCGCCGGG
>Ga0160429_1000663_pt1 | contig 25061 bp, 24 predicted proteins | sample SolpanmetagenomR_FD_108199 | JGI IMG/M metagenome (GOLD analysis project Ga0160429, IMG submission 108199) | Solar panel surface microbial communities from Lawrence Berkeley National Laboratory, California, USA - R | ecosystem: Engineered > Built environment > Solar panel > Unclassified ... | reverse complement strand
GGCTACTCTGTAAAAAGAGAAGCCCTGCCTGCGGGAACAGGTCAGGGCTTCGAGAAGTGTGGGGGTTTTCGCAGAACCCTTTACTTCTGGACAGATGAAAAAGGACAGCGCGAAGTCGGAGTTAGAATTGCTGTTCAAGCTCCGCATGTCCAATAAGCTAGTTCGCTGGCTTGTTGGGCTAGTAGCCAGTGGCACTGCCGCTACCGCGGTGGCGCACTGGCTGCACTAAGTGGCAAAGGCCGCGCCGCAAGGTGCGGTCTTTGTTTTGCCCGGCCTGTTGCCTGGCTCAGCAAATATACGCGGGTACGCAATAGTTTGGTTCACCGGCGTGGTGGGGTAGGGAAAGCTACGGGGCTGGGCGCCTGCCTTATGGCCCGGCGTGGGGTGGCCCCGCGCCGGCGCCGGTGCCCTTTTGCCGCCTACTTTCGTGGCATGACCCGCCTGCTGCTGCTCCACGGCTACACCGAAGACCGCACCATTTTCGACCCCTTACTGCCGTTGCTGCCGCCCTTTGCCGTCGTAATCGCGCTGGAGCTGGAAGCAGAATTTGCCCACTGGCGGCCCCAGCCCGGCCCCACCAATGTGCACACGCTGGCCCGGCACCTGGCCGCACGCCACCGCATCGGGCCCACCGACGTGCTCATCGGCCACTCGATGGGCGGCTGGATTGCGGCCCACCTCCAGGAACAAACCGGCGCCCTGGCCATCCTGCTCAGCTCGTTTACCGACCAGGCCAAAATCGTGTCCCGCATCCGCAGCCCGCGCCTGCTGGGTTTCTACGCCCACCTGGGCCTGGTGCAAAACCGCTGGCTCAACGACTATTTCCGGCGGCGCTACCGCCACGACGAGTCGCGGGCGTTGCACGGGCAGCTGGTGGCGGGCATGGGCCGGTTTCAGCGTCGCTACGTGGCCCAGCAGCTGCGGGTGCTGTTTGCGCCGGTGCCGCCGCTCACCACCGAGCCCGCGCTGCGCCTGCACGCCCGGGGCGACACCGTGGTGCGCCCGCCCGACGAGCCGTACGTGGAGCTGCCCGGCGACCACTTTGCCCATTATTTCTACCCGCAGCTAGCAGCCGCGGCCATTCGCGAATGTTTGCTTAAAATAGGGGGGTAGGGCCAGCTTAAAACTGGTAGTAAACCCGCCTGCTTAGCGGGGCCTCACCACCATCTCAATCGTTTCGACGACGTTGGTGGCGCTGTCACGCATCAGCTGTAGGCGCATAGGAAACACCGGACTATCAAACGTGGGTCGGGCCTCTAAGCGGAAGCGAAAGACTTTTTCTCCCGGCTCGCTGCAGCTCGTCAGGAGGCGCGGGTCGCCCAGGGGCTGGCCGTCGGCCAGCAGCCAGTCCCACTCGAAGTGCAGCAGGCCCAGCTTGGGCGGCGTGTTGCAAACCACAATCAGATTGGCCTCCACAGTGGTAGAATCGAGCAGGCGCAGTGGCTGGTCGCCTATCATAAAGCGTTGTTCCACAAACGCTTCTTTAATGTCCAGGTAGGGGGTAGGCGGGCTTATCTGGTAGCTGCGTAAAAAAACGCCGTCCTTACGGGAGTGCGCGCTGGTAGTATTGGAGCCCTCGTACATGGCCGGGCAGGACGAGGAGCAGGCGGGGAGCAGCCCCAGCGCCAGGAGCGCGAAGGGTAGACGGCGGAGTAGGAGCAGCGGTATAGTCATGGCCCAAAGGTCCCCGCGTCTTTGGCGTGCGTTCTTGACAAAAGTCATTTTCGCCTACCCCTTGCCGCGCAGCCGGCTCAGGGTTTCGGGGGCCACGCCCAGGTGCGAGGCTATGTGGTTGAGCGCTACCCGCTGCCCCACGGCCGGAAACTCGGCCAGTAGCTGGGCGTAGCGTTCGGCGGCCGGCAGCACCCGCAGCTGGTGGGCGCGCTGCTCGCTGCGCACGTAGTAGCGTTCGGTGAGCACTCGCCCGAAAAAATTAAATTCCGGAAACTCCGCATACAGGGTGTGTAGCTGCGCGTGGCTCAGCGAGTGCACCACGCTGGGCTCCAGCAGTTCAAGGTATTCAGTCGAAGGCGCCTGGGTAAGAAAGCTGACAATGGAGATAACAAAGTCGCCTTCTCGCATAAACCACGACGATACCTCGCGGCCCGCGTGCAGCGCGTAGCCCCGCACCAGCCCGCTTTCGAGGAAGTAAACCCGCCGCGCCACCTGGCCGGGTTGCAGCAACTGGTGCCCGGCCGGGTACTCTTCGCGCCGCGTGGCCGGGGTCAGTGCGGCTCGCAACGCCGGCGAGAGCGAGCCAATGGTTTCGAGGGCGGCAAGAAAGGGGAGCACGGGGCGAAGGTAGCCGCGCGTATCGTTTTTACGTAAGAGGCTTTGTAATTCGGCCGCCCGGCCTACCTTTGCCTCACCATGACCCCCGTTTGCTGCCTCCTGTCTGCCCTTAGCCGCGCGCTCCCGGCCCCTGTTGCGGGGTTGGCCACGGCTTGGCGGGCCGCGCAACCGGCCGGTGTAGTGCAGCATCACCACCATCTGTAGGAGACCGGGCAACCGGGCTGGTCGCTACCCTGTAGCCCTTTGCCAGCCGCTCGCGTCTCCGCCACCGCCCCGCCCTCGGGCCGGGAAATACCTTTTCTTCGTTTGGGTTTTACCAGGGTGCCAGCGGCTAAGCTGCCGCCAAGGTGCCTTTTAGTTACGCCAGACGCTCCGTTGTGAGCGGCTCGCCTTTTTATTCTCATGCTGCGCATTGCCATTCAAAAGTCCGGCCGCCTCTCGGAGGACTCCCTTAAGCTCATCCGCGAGTGCGGCATCAGCTTCGTCTCGTCTTCTTATAAGCTTAAGGTCGAGGCCAGCAACTTCCCGCTCGAAATCCTCTACCTGCGCGACGACGATATTCCCGGCTACGTGCAGGACGGTGTAGCCGACCTAGGCATCGTGGGCCAGAACGTGCTGGTAGAAGCCGGGGGCTCGGCGCTCGAAGTGGAAGCCCTGGGCTTTAGCAAGTGCCGCCTGAGTTTGGCCGTGCCCCGCGGCGCCGAGTACAACTCGGTAGCTGATCTGGAGGGCAAGAATATTGCCACCTCGTACCCGAAGTTGCTCGGCGACTACCTGGCCGGCGAGGGCGTGCGGGCCAACCTGCACACCATTTCGGGCTCGGTGGAGATTGCGCCCAGCATTGGCCTGGCCGAGGCTATCTGCGACATCGTGAGCAGCGGCTCGACCTTGCTGGGCAACGGCTTGCGCGAAGTCGAAACCATCTTCCGCTCGGAGGCCGTGCTCATCGCCGCGCCCAATCTGACCCCCGAAAAGCAGGAGCTGCTCGACCAGCTGCGCTTCCGGATGCAGGCCGTGCGCCGCGCCCAGCGCTCGAAGTACATTGTGCTCAATGCCCCCGCTTCGGCCCTCGATGCGGTGAAGGCGTTGCTGCCGGGCATCAAGTCGCCCACCGTCACGCCCCTGGCCGAAGAAGGGTGGGTATCGGTGCAATCGGTGGTAGAGGAAGACAAGTTCTGGCATATTGCCGGCGAGCTGCAAGCCATTGGCGCCGAAGGCATTCTGGTGCTGCCCATCGAGAAGCGCGTCGGGTAGTTTCTAAAGAGAACGTTATACTGAGCTTGCCGCCGCATCGCGCGCACCGCATAGGGGTACTACCCCCACGATTCGCGCAAGATGCGGCGGCAAGCCCAGCATGACAAACAATTGTTGCCATGCAGATTTTCCACAACCCAGCCCGCCCGCAGTGGCCGGCGCTCCAGCAGCGCCCGCTGGCGGGTAGCAATGCCGCCATTCTAGCCCGTGCCGGCGAAATTTTCGACGATGTGGCCCGGCGCGGCGATGAGGCCCTGCGCCACTCCGCCGCCCAGCTCGACGGGGTACCCGACCTGACCGACCTGCGCGTGAGCGCCGAGGAACTGGCCACCGGCGCCGCTCAGGTTCCGGCCGAGTTGCAGACTGCCATCCGCCAGGCTATTCAAAATATTACGACCTTCCACGCCGCCCAGCGCCCCGCCGCCGTGGAGGCCGAGGTCGAAACCATGCCTGGGGTGCGCTGTTGGCGCCGCAGCGTGGCCGTGCCGCGAGTGGGTCTCTACGTGCCGGGTGGTTCGGCGCCGCTGTTCTCTACCTTGTTAATGTTGGGCATTCCGGCCAAGCTGGCGGGTTGCCGCGAGATTGTGCTTTGCACGCCGCCCGGTCGGGGCAATGGCCGCATTGCGCCAGCTATTCTTTTCGCCGCCCAGGAGTTGGGGCTGACTACTATCCTAAAAGCTGGTGGGGCGCAGGCCGTGGCCGCGCTCACCGTGGGCACCACCTCAGTGCCGGCTGTGGACAAGATTTTCGGTCCCGGCAACCGCTACGTTACCGCTGCCAAGCAATTGGCCGCCCAGCGGGGGGTAGCGATTGATATGCCCGCTGGCCCGAGCGAAGTCCTGGTTATTGCCAATGCCAGCGCCAATCCGGCCTTCGTGGCCGCCGACCTGCTCTCGCAGGCCGAGCACGGCCCCGACTCGCAGGTCGTATTGCTCACCGATTCGGAGGCGCTCTTAAACGGAGTCGTCACGGAGCTAGAGCGCCAGTTGCCGCAGCTGCCCCGCGCCGAAATTGCCCGCCAGGCCCTCACCGAAAGCCGCGGCCTGCTGCTGCCGGATATGGCCGCTATGCTCGAATTCAGTAATCAGTACGCCCCCGAGCACCTTATCCTGGCCGTGGCCGCGCCTGAAGAGTTAGCCGCTGACATCTACAACGCGGGCTCTGTGTTTATGGGTCACCTCACGCCCGAGGCGGTGGGCGACTACGCCTCCGGCACCAACCACACGCTGCCCACTGGGGGCTACGCCCGCGCCTACAGCGGCGTGTCGCTCGATTCGTTTTACAAAAAAATCACTTTTCAGCAGCTCGCGCCTGCTGGCCTGCTCGCGCTAGCCCCCGTGGTAGAGCCGATGGCCGCCGCCGAGGGCCTGCATGCCCACGCCCACGCGGTGGCTTTGCGCCGGGAAGCGCTGAGCTAGCATAAGATAAGTTAAGTATGGAGTGGCACGCTGTTGCAGCACGCCCGAGCCCGTTCAACGACAAACGGAGTACTACTCCGGGTTACAGTTTAAGATAACATGCCTTTCGACTTAGAATCTCTCATTCGCCCCAATATCCGGGCCATGAAGCCATACTCGTCGGCCCGCGACGAGTTTCAGGGCGATGCCCAGGTGATGCTCGATGCCAATGAAAACAGCCTCGGCAGCGCTGGCCCCGCGCAGTTCAACCGCTACCCCGATCCGCAGCAGCGCGCCGTAAAGGTAGAATTGGCGCAGTTGAAGGGGGTAAGGCCAGGCCAGATTTTCCTGGGCAACGGCTCCGATGAGGCCATCGACCTGTTGGTACGGCTTACCTGCACGCCTGGCGGCCCGGACAGCATCTTGTTGCTACCCCCCACCTACGGGATGTATGAGGTAGCGGCCAACCTCAACGATGTGCGCATTGAGCGCTTGCCGCTCACGGCCGATTTTCAGCTTTCGCCCGCCCTCGTGGCCGGCGTGCTGGCTTCGAAGGCGAAGCTGGTGTTTCTGTGCTCGCCCAATAACCCCACCGGCAACCTGCTGCACGCCGAAGCCATCGCGCAAATCCTGCGCGGCTTCTCCGGCCTGGTAGTAGTGGATGAAGCCTACGCCGACTTTGCCACCGCCCCGAGCTGGACCACCCGCCTGGCTGAGTTTCCCAACCTGGTAGTGCTCCAAACCTTTTCCAAAGCCTGGGGCCTGGCCGGCCTGCGCCTAGGCATGGCGTTCGCCTCGCCCGAAATCATCGGCTATCTCAATAAAATAAAGCCGCCCTACAATATTTCCGAAGCCACCCAGCAGCACGCGCTGGCGGCCCTGGCGGCGGCCCCGCACTTTGAGCAGCTGCGCCAGCAGCTGCTCACCGGCCGCGACTGGCTAGCCGAGCGCCTGCCCGCGCTGCCCATTGTGGCCGAAGTTTTTCCTTCGGATGCCAACTTCCTGCTGGTTCGTTTTCACCCCGACGCTACCGCCGTGTACGATTACCTGCTGGGCCGGGGCATCGTGGTGCGCAACCGCACCACCCAGCCTGGCTGCGCTGGCACGCTGCGCCTCACGGTGGGCTCGCCCCCGGAAAATGAGCAGCTGCTGGCCGCCTTAGCCGAATTTAAAGCCTAGCGGCCAGGCTGACGAAAGGCATAGTCTCTCCAATATAGGGTAGACAGCCCGTGCCCCGTGAGGAGAACCTGCTCCCTTCGTCAGCCGGCTAGGAAATAAGAACCGTAAACCAGCCCGACTTTTATGTCTCGTAAAGTATTATTTATTGACCGCGACGGCACCATCCTCATCGAGCCGCCGACCGACTACCAGATTGATGCCTGGCATAAATTCGACTTCGTACCTGGTGCCATCACGGCCCTGGCCCAGTTGGCCCGCGACGGCGAGTACGAGCTGGTGCTGGTTACCAACCAGGATGGCCTGGGCACCGCCAGCTACCCCGAAGACACTTTCTGGCCCTATCAGCAAAAAATGCTCGATATTCTGGCAGGGGAGGGGGTAGTGTTCAGTGAGATCCTGATTGACCGCAGCTTTGCCCACGACCCAGCCCCGACGCGTAAGCCCGGCACGGCGCTGCTCACCCGCTACCTCGACCCGGCCGCTGGCTACGACCTGGCGCACTCCTACGTTATCGGCGACCGCGGTACCGATGTGCAGCTGGCCGAGAACCTGGGCTGCCGCGCTATCCTGCTGCACGCCGACGCCGACGAGCGCGCCGCGCTTAGCACCACCGATTGGGCGGCGGTGTACGAGCACCTGCGCCGCCCGCCGCGCAAAGCGCACGTCATGCGCAATACCAACGAGACGCGCATCGAGATTATCCTCAACCTCGATGGAACGGGCCACACCGATTGCAAAACTGGGCTAGGGTTTTATGACCACATGCTTGACCAATTGGGTAAGCACAGCGGCTGCGACCTCTACGTGCGCACCCACGGCGACCTGCACATCGACGAGCATCATACCGTCGAAGACACGGCCATTGCTATCGGCGCGGCCTACAACGAAGCGCTCGGCGATAAGCGTGGCGTAAACCGCTACGGCTTTTTGCTGCCCATGGACGATGCCCTGGCTCAGGCCGCCATCGACTTTTCGGGCCGGCCCTGGCTGGTCTGGGACGCTGACTTCAAGCGGGAACGTGTAGGCGATGTGCCGACCGAGCTGTTTTACCATTTCTTCAAAAGCTTCTCCGACGCGGCTCGGTGCAATCTCAACATCAAGTGCGAGGGGGACAACGAGCACCACAAAATCGAGGCAATTTTCAAAGCGGTGGCCAAATCCATTAAAATGGCGCTGGTGCGCGATCCGGCTGGTCAGCACGTGATTCCCAGTACGAAAGGTATCTTGTAAGCCACAATAACTGTATTCATCATTTGGGTAAACTCGGAGAAGTTGCCTGATTAACCAAATGTTTTAATATGAACATCGCTGTTATTGACTATCAGGGTGGCAACGTGCAGTCCGTGTTGTTTGCCCTGGAGCGACTGGGCGTTACCACGGCTACGCTGACTTCCGACCCCGACGTTATCCGACAGGCTGACCGGGTGTTGTTTCCGGGCGAGGGCGAGGCCAGTTCGGCCATGCGGGCGCTACGCGCCGCCGGCCTCGACCAGCTATTGCCCACGCTCACGCAGCCGTTTCTGGGTATCTGCCTGGGCATGCAGTTGCTGGGCCGCCGTAGTGAGGAAGGCCCGGCTGGGGGCACCGAACTGCTGGGGATGCTGCCCTTCGACGTGGTGCGCTTTATGCCGCCCGATGCTGCCCAAAAGGTGCCGCACATGGGTTGGAATAACCTGCACGACCTGCAAACGCCCTTGTTTGCAGGCCTGAGTGGGGTAGGGAATGGGGGAGGCCCCCAACTGGGAGCACCATCGTTGCTGCCCACGGCCGCCGACTATGTGTATTTCGTGCATAGCTACTACGCTCCAGTAGGCGACTATACGATTGCCCAGGCCAGCTACCCGGCCAGCCAGCCGTTCAGTGCGGGCGTACGCCACCGCAATTTCTACGGGGTGCAGTTTCACGTGGAGAAAAGTGGCCCCGTGGGCGAGCATATTCTGAAGAATTTCCTGACGGGTGACTTCGCCTAATTGTTTACTCAAATGTTATGAATAGGGTGCTTTACTTGGTGCCGCCTGTGTTGTTCAAATGAATATAATCCCCGCGATTGACCTTATCAATGGAGCGTGCGTGCGCCTAACGGGCGGCGACTTTGCCCGCCAGACTACCTACGCTGCTGACCCCCTGGCTCAGGCCCAGTACTTCGAACAGCTCGGGGCTACCCACCTGCACTTGGTAGACCTTGACGGGGCCCGCGCCCGTGAGCCGCGCCAGTTGCCGGTACTCGAGCGCATTGCCCGGCATACCGGGTTGCACATCGATTTTGGGGGTGGCATCCAGACCACGGCGGCGGCCGAGGCGGCGTTTGCAGCTGGGGCGGCGCAGCTCACGGCGGGTAGCATTGCGGCCCGTGAGCCGGCGCTGGTAGGAGAGTGGCTCGCCCGCTTCGGGGCCGAGCGCATTATTATCGGCGCCGACTTTAAGGGTGACTACATCGCCGTGAGTGCCTGGACCGAGCAAAGCACCCAGCGGCTGCCCGATTTCATTGGGGCCTACTTGGCGGCCGGGGCCACCACTTTCATCTGCACCGACGTGAGCCGCGACGGCCAACTGCAGGGCCCCGCTACCGATACCTACACTGCCCTGCGGCAGGAATTTCCGGCCGCTCAGTTTGTGGCTAGCGGCGGCGTGACGACGGTAGCTGATGTGGCCGCGATGCGGGAAATCGGTATGAGCGGCGCCATCATTGGCAAAGCTATTTACGAAGGCACCATTACGGAGGCGCAACTGCGGGCCGAGCTAACCCGCTAGGCGGGTCCTGCCTAGCGGGTTCCGTTATTTTACTATTCCCTCCCTGTTATGCTGCCGTCTGCCACGCCAGTTACCACTGTTCTCTTCGACCTCGATGATACGCTTTTCGACCATGCGGCCACGGCGCGTGCGGCCCTGGCCGCTACGGCTGCGGGCCGGCCCACCCTGCACGGGGTGCCGCTCGAAGACCTGTACCAGCGCTACAGCGAGCTGCTGGAGGAAATGCACCCGCGGGTGATGACCGGAGAGATTCCGTACCTGGTGGCGCGGGAGCAGCGCTTTCAGCGGTTGCTGACGCCGTATGAGGGGGGGCTGTCCGGGGCCGAGAGCCAGCAGGTGGCCGAGCAGCACTATGGCCACTACCAGCGCCTCCGGCAGCCCGTGGCGGGTGCCCTAGTCCTGCTGCAACGCCTCAAGCCAGCCTATAAGATTGGTATTGTTACCAACAACCGCACGGCCGAGCAGCGGGAGAAGCTGCGCTTTCTGAAGATGGATACGCTGGTAGATGCCCTCATTACGTCGGAGGACGTGGGCGTATTGAAGCCCGACCCGGCCATTTACCAGGTGGCTTTGCACCGGTTGCAGGCTACCCCCGCCCAAACCGTGATGGTGGGCGATAATTGGTCGGCCGATGTGCTGGGAGCCCTGGCCGTGGGCATCCGGCCCGTGTGGCTGAACCGCACCGGGGCTGCGCGGTTGCTACCCCACGTAGCGGAGCTAACTAGCCTGGAGCCTGTTGCCGAGGTGCAGCAACAACTTATTCAATCACCAGCAGGGGGGTAGGGGTGCGGCGGCTGACTATGTGCTTCGAGCAGCCAAGGCTGCAAAGCCTAACTGATTTAATAATTTACTACTTCTATGCTGACCAAACGCCTTATTGCCTGCCTCGACGTGCAGAACGGCCGCACTGTTAAAGGCACCAACTTCGTAAACCTGCGCGACGCCGGCGACCCCGTAGCCTTGGCCGCTCGCTATGCCCAGGAGGGTATCGACGAGTTGGTGCTGCTCGACATCACGGCCACGGTGGAGAAGCGCCGCACGCTTATCGAGTTGGTGCGCCACGTGGCCCGCGAGGTCAATATTCCCTTCACCGTGGGCGGCGGCATCGGGGCCGTGGCCGACGTGGAAGCGCTGCTGCTCAACGGCGCCGACAAGGTCAGCCTCAATTCCTCCGTGTTGCGCGAGCCAGGCCTGATTGACGAGCTATCCCGCCGCTTTGGCTCGCAGGCCATTGTGGTGGCCGTAGATGCGCGCCAGACTAACGAAGCGGCGGCTACCCCTGCCGACGAGGCGTGGGAAGTATTTACCCACGGCGGCCGCCACCCCGCCGGCCGGGAGGCCGTGGCCTGGTGCCGCGAAGCCGCCGAGCGCGGCGCGGGTGAAATCCTGCTCACCAGCATGAGCCACGACGGCACCCGCGACGGGTATGCGCTTGGCTTCACCCGGGCCGTGTCGGCCGCCGTGGGCGTGCCGGTTATTGCGTCGGGGGGGGCTGGGGCTGCCCCGCACTTCCGCGACGTGCTGCTGCCCGGTGGGGCCGATGCAGCGTTAGCGGCCAGTGTTTTTCACTTTGGCGACTTGTCGGTGGCGGGTCTCAAAAACTACTTGCTGGCCGAGGGCGTGGCCATGCGGCCGGCGGGGTAGGGCAGAGGCAGCTTCATAAAATACGTAGTAAGACAGCAGGTTTATATGTTGCAGCAACTAGCGCACGTTACGGTAGTAGTAAGGGACTACGATGAGGCCATCGCTTATTATACCCAGCAGCTGGGTTTTCGCCTGCTTACTGATACGCCGCTGGGCGACGGTAAGCGTTGGGTGCTGGTAGCCCCTGCTGGGGTGGCAGGGGGGGCGGCGTTGCTACTAGCCAAGGCCGATGGTCCTGCCCAGCAAAGCCAGGTGGGCAACCAGACGGGTGGTCGGGTGTTCTTATTCCTGACGACGGATGATTTTTGGGCCGATTACCACCGGCTTCGGGCTAATGGGGTGCAGTTTCAGGAAGCCCCCCGGGAGGAAGTCTACGCCACGGTGGCCGTCTTTGCCGACCTCTACGGCAACCTCTGGGACCTGCTGCAACCCAACGCCGCCCCTACTCTTGTTACAAGCACATAGTGATACGCCCGCGGAATTACGCTCCGCTTTGCTTTTTCCGAATGGATATGGACTTAGATTTTCAAAAGATGCCCGACCAGCTTATCCCCGCCATTGTGCAGGACGCAGCCACGGGCCAAGTACTTATGTTGGGCTACTTCAACGCCGAGGCGTGGGCCCGTACCCAGGCCGAAGGCCGGGTCACGTTCTTTTCCCGCTCCAAGCAGCGTCTCTGGACCAAGGGCGAAACCAGCGGCAATTTTCTGCACGTCGTAAGCCTGCACGTCGATTGTGACCAGGATACCGTGCTAGTTATGGCCCGCCCCGACGGCCCTACCTGCCACCGAGGCACCACCAGCTGCTTCGAATCTTTGGCTGTGCAAGAGGGGGTAGGCAACTTGCTGCCCGCACCGGCCATCGGGCTGCTAGCCGAATTAGATCAGCTCATTGAGCGCCGCCGTCAGTTCCCCGCTGAAGAGCCGGGCTCGTACACCGTGCGCTTATTTGAGAAGGGCTTGGCCCGCATTGCCCAGAAGGTGGGAGAGGAGGCCGTAGAAACGGTTATCGACGCGATGGCGGGTAACCGGACAGGAGTAGCGGGCGAAGCCGCCGACTTGGTATACCACCTGTTGGTGCTGTTGCGGGTATCTGGTTCGTCGCTGGAAGAAATGTTGGTCGTATTGCGCCGACGCCATCAAACTATCAGTGCTGGCCAGCGTCGCCCGTTGCCCGACTAAACTACGCTAACACCTTATAAAAAGCCCCCTCAGCTAGATTCAATAATTCTAAACGAGGGGGCTTTTTATAAGGTGATTAGTTTAACATAATTATTAAATAGGTTTGTGAAGTCTTGTCCTAAAGAACATTACCTTTTCAGCTGCCGCTCTATTTTGTCGAGTAGTGCCCGAATCAAAGCGAGGTCTTCTACTTCAACCAAGTCGAGTTCCGTGTTGATGCCGGGGCCGGTCAACTGAATGCGAAACGGAATCGGTGACTGTTGTGGCGATGGTGCTACAGTCGTCGGTGGGGTAGAAGTAGCTGGTGCTGACGGCGCATAAGCTTGTGAAGTCGCAGGCAAGGCCTGTGAGGGGGTAGTCCTAGGTGAGCCAAGGCCAAATAAGCTGGCAATAGCGTCGGTGGTGGCTGGTGGTGCTGGCCGACTAGCAGGCAATGGCAGCGTATTTTCTCTGCCCTCCCTGCTTTCGAGGTTTCTGGGAGAGGAGCGAACGGTTAAGGTAGGCACAGGAGGTGCCTCTTCCTGCTGTGTTTCCTCTGTGCCATCTGTGACGAGGGTATCAGTTGATTCAGCTTCTTCCTCGTCGGTAGCTGGCACAACGGGTTGGGGTTGTTGCCGGAAAACGTTGTTAGGTGGCGGCGGGCTAGCTAGCTCACGCCGGGGTGGCTGCTGCGCGGCGAGTTGGTCGATATCAGCGATGAGATTTTGCTCATCGAGCAGGTGTACCATGCGGGCGCCATCAATGAAGGCCTTAGCAACCGCCTGCGCGTTGATCTCTTCGACGCTGAATTCCCGCATCAGTAGTACATCTAGCATGGCCACTGGAAGTTCGCGTGAGCGAAACTTGCGGCACAATTGCGTGAACAGGGGCGGTGTTAAAAAGGCCTCCCGATGAAAGACCATCTCTTCTTGCTTGTCATAGGCATGTTTGATGCGGCGAAATAGGGTAGTAGTCGCTAGCAGTTCCCGCTTGCTGGTCAGTAGCCCAAACTTCACAGCCGAGCCAACTATTGCTTTAAAAGAGCCGCTTACCTTGCGGTTTAGCTTGCGAGCACACGTTTCCAGGGCACATTTGCCACCGGTGTCATCAACTACTTCTGCTACTTCCCAGGCACTTGTGTAGCTGGTGCGGGGATAGTCTATTAGTTTAGGCATAAAGAAACAGGGATATAAACCGGGTATACGGCAATACGGCAGTAAATAAAATAAGTATACGCGTAATAAACTACTATAAAGTATAAAATAGTATAAAAATATTATTTTATTTTGGACTTTTTTATACTTTATAGTACTAGGTTATTTCTTATTGCCTGTTAGTTATACTATCACTGCTTGTACCAGTACTAAGTCACCCTACCTTGATACACTGAATACCTCTAGAGTAGGTATAGAGTAGGTAGGTAGTGTTTCTGGATGTTCCTAGAAGCAAAAGATTAAGAGGTGCTTTTCTGTATCTGTAACAGCAGTAGCTAGGAAACTAGGGTTACAGCCTTTTTAATTCGGATTATGAACGCGTAAGCTTATGACTTTCGAAAAAGCACTATTACTGCTAGTAGATACAGACCTCGGGTAAGATTGAGGCGCGAGTTAAAACCGCTACCCAGTCAGATATCTTCCACAACCAGCCACCGGAAGAAAAAGATATTTGTCTTATAATTTATATTATGTTAAACTGAGTTCTGATGACTTTACTTTCTTCGTGGCTTAGCTCTACTGCCTACCCCCCTCTTTACAAAAAAATGGTCCCGGCTTACGCCGGGACCATTTTCACTTTTTACTTGCTCCTGCTTATTTTTTCAACGCCTGTAAGCGCTCTTCCATCCGCTTGGAGTCGGCGTTGCGACCGAGGCGGAAATAAACTTTCTGCAAAGCAGTCAGCGTACCTGGATCATTGGGCTGAATTGTCAAGGCCTTCTCTAAGTATGGCACCGACGACTCAAAGTATTTTTTACCCTGCGCCTCCAGCGGCTTACCCTTCACCTGGTAAGACTTCAAGTCAAGCTTGCTAGCCTTAGTGTACAAGTTAGCCGCTTGGTTATAATTATAGATACCCATGTTGTACTGCGAATCAAAATTGTTGGGGTCCAACTCAATTGATTTTTTGTAATCAGCCTGGGCAAGGTCCGATTTCTTCTGCTGGTCGTAGATGCCAGCCCGCACCGCATAGAGGTTGGAATTGCTAGGGTCTGCAGCGATGGTCTTGTTTAGCTTCTCCAACGCGGCTTCTCCATTGCCGCCTTTCATCGACATGTTGAGGTCTTCAATCAGAAACGCTTTATTATTCGGGTAGGCGGCCAAACCCTGCTTCAAGGCTTTCTGAGCTTCGGCGTCATTATTTTCTTGCCGGGCTATTTGCAGCAAGCGCGAGTAAACCGACACTGGGGCCGGCTTAGCCTTATAGGCATCCATACCCAGCAACTGGTTGTAGCTGGCCTTGGCTCCGGCGTAGTCTTGCTTCGCTTCTAGGGCATAAGCGCCGTAGAGAACAGCCGTGGTATCGGTCGGGTTTAACTGCGAGGCCAACTTGTAGTTGGCCACGGCCTTGTCGTAGTCCTTATCGTTGTAGCTTTTAACACCGGCGTTGAAAGCCAGGCCGTACAAATTCTGCAGGCGAGCGGGTACTTGCTTGCCAAATTCACCGGCCGGTCCGTCGAGTTCGAGCGCTTTGTTGTACGACTCGGTGGCTTTTTGCAGTGCCTCGCCGGGCTGCATGTCTTTAGTGTACTTGGCAAACAACGCCTGCGTGCTGGGGTCCAGCAGCTGGTTGTAGATTTCGCCGCGCGTGAACCAGGTTTTGGCTTTATCCTTGGTCTTTTCGTTGACCGTGGCTTCGTTGATGCTCACCAACGCCTTGTCTAATTGACCAGCTTTTTGGCTGAGAATAGCGTTAGTTACGGCCGAGTTCTGGGCCAGAGCGGGCGTAGCCAGGCCGAGGGCGGCCGTAAAAGCGGCGGCGGCGGCTAGCTTCAGAAAGGAATTGCTCATGGGGAAATGGGAGAGAAAGAAGAAAAATGTTAACGGGACAAAGCTACGCCCGCCCGGCAAATGAAAAAATAGGTACGCATTGCCGCCGGCGCTAGTTCCACTTGGTTAGGTACGACACCGGGGGTAGGGCGCCGCGTTAGCGCAAAAAGGGGCAAGCAGCCGCGTGCTACTTGCCCCTCACCTACTACTAGCTACTGCTTAGCCAAGACTACTCCTGGTCGTCGGCTTCTTCGGCTGACGCATCAGTTTCGTCGAGGTCGGCCAGGTCCAGCGCCAATTCGTCGGCGGGTAGCGCAGCTTGCGCATCGCTCCCTACCCCCCCACCGGCGGCTAACAAATCGAGGGCTTCTTCATCAACCTCGGCGGCCGCTACTTTGGCTACGGAAGAGATTTCGTCATTGGCCGCGACTTTGAACAAGCGCACCCCCTGGGTGGCCCGGCCAATAGTGCGCAGCTCACTCATGCTGAGACGAATAGTGAGGCCCGAACGGTTGATTATCATCAAATCGTCGGCATCGCTCACAGCCTGAATGCTCACTAGCTTACCGGTCTTTTCGGTCAGCATCATGGCGCGCACACCTTTACCACCGCGGTTCGTGACGCGGTACTCGTCTAGGGCCGAGCGCTTGCCGTAACCGTTTTCACTCACCACGAGTAGCTCCTGGCTGGCATCGGCAATGCACACCATGCCCACCACGCGGTCGCCAGCTTCTTCGCCCAGCGTAATGCCGCGCACGCCGGCCGCCGTGCGGCCCATCGGGCGCACCTTGGTTTCGGAGAAGCGCACCGCCCGGCCCGAACGTAGGGCCAGAATGACTTCGGCGTTGCCAGTGAGCAGCTGCACGTCGAGCAAACGGTCACCTTCGTTAATGGTAATGGCGTTGATACCCGCCGCCCGAGGGCGCGAGTACGCCACGAGCGGCGTCTTTTTCACGGTGCCCTGCGCGGTGCAGAACATCAGGAACGTGTTCTCCAGGTAGTCCGGCGAGCGCAGGTTGCGCACGTTGAGTACCGAGCGCACTGCATCTTCCTTGGGCTTGTCGATGAGATTTTGCAGCGGCGTGCCCTTGCTGGTTTTGGCGGTTTCGGGCACTTCGTAGGCTCGCAGCCAGAACATGCGGCCCTGCTCGGTGAAGATGAGCAGGTACTCATGGGTGGTCGCCACAAACAGGTGCTCCGTGAAGTCGTCCTGCTTGGAGCCGGCGCCACGGGCGCCTACCCCCCCCCTACCCTGGGTACGGTACTCATCGAGGCTGGTGCGCTTGATGTAGCCCTCGCGGCTGACGGTAATGACCATCGCCTCATCGGCAATCATGTCTTCCATCGAGAAGTCGCCGCCCACCTGGTTGATGCTGGTGCGGCGCGCGTCGCCGTAGCGCTCGCGCATCTCCAACAGCTCAGTTTTGATGAGCTGGCGCTGCTCGGTTTCGGAAGCCAGAATAGCGTTCAAGCGGTCGATGAGGCGCATCAGGTCCTCGAACTCGGCCACGAGTTTGTCGCGCTCCAGGCCGGTGAGGCGCTGCAAACGCATATCCAGAATAGCACGGGCCTGCACTTCACTCAGCGCAAAGCGCTCGATGAGACCGGTGCGGGCCACCTCGGGGTCGCGCGACTCGCGGATGAGCTTGATTACTTCGTCGAGGTGATCGAGCGCGATAAGCAAGCCCTCCAGGATGTGGGCCCGCTTCTTGGCTTCAGCCAGCTCAAACTTGGTGCGGCGCACAATGACTTCTTCGCGGTGCTCTACGAAGTGCACGATGAGGTCGCGCAGGTTCAGCGTCATCCGGCGGCCCTTCACCAGGGCCACGTTGTTGACGCCAAACGACGATTGGAGCTGCGTGTACTTAAACAAGTTATTGAGCACCACCGTATTCAGGGCGTCACGCTTGAGCTCGTACACCACCCGCATGCCGTCGCGGTCGCTTTCGTCGCGCAGGGCGGCGATGCCCTCGATTTTCTTGTCGTTGATGAGCGCGGCGGTCTTCTCAATCATCGAGGCCTTGTTCACCTGGTAGGGAATCTCGGTCACGATAATCTGCTCCTTGCCGTTGGGCAGCACTTCAAAGTGCGTCTTGGCCCGCATCACGATGCGGCCCCGGCCGGTTTCGAAGGCCTGCTTCACGCCCTCGTAGCCGTAGATAATACCACCCGTCGGGAAGTCCGGCGCCGTGATGTAGTTCATCAGCTCCGGAATGGTGATGTCGGCGTTCTCCAGGTAGGCCACGATGCCGTTCACGACTTCCGTCATGTTGTGGGGCGCCATATTGGTGGCCATACCCACGGCAATGCCGCTGGTACCGTTCACCAGCAGGTTCGGGAACTTGGCAGGTAGCACGCTCGGCTCTTCGAGCGAGTCGTCGAAGTTGGGCTGGAAATCAACCGTATCCTTGTCCAGGTCACCGAGCAACTCGTCGGATAGGCGCTTGAGGCGGGCCTCGGTATAACGCATGGCGGCCGGCGAGTCGCCATCGACCGAGCCAAAGTTTCCTTGGCCATCGACCAGGGGGTAGCGCAGGCTCCAGTCCTGGGCCATGCGCACCATGGTGTCGTACACCGAGCTGTCGCCGTGCGGGTGGTATTTACCCAGCACCTCGCCCACGATACGGGCTGATTTTTTGTGGCTTTTGGTATACGAAACGCCCAGCTCGCTCATGCCGTAGAGCACGCGCCGGTGCACGGGCTTGAGGCCGTCGCGCACGTCGGGCAGGGCCCGGGAGATGATAACCGACATCGAGTAGTCGATGTAGGCCCCGCGCATCTCGTCTTCGATGTTAATCGGGATTATTTTTTCGCCTTCGGCCATCTGAGGAAATGATGAGTTATGAATCAGGAGGTAGGAGCTGCTGGTAATGAGCGGGGTACCCAGGCTACGCTGGTAGCAGATACCCCCACGCCTACTTTTCAACGCACAACACCTAATTCTCTTTATTACGTGCGCAATTTACGTCGGAAAACCCGGTTTTCCTAGCTTCTGCGGCACTTTACGCACGCACTCGTCCTCCCCCCGACAAGCCCCCCTGCGGCTACCCTACCCCCCTTAAAAAGCAAAATCGGCCCAAGGCTTGCTTTTCCAGCTTACTTCAGCGTCTTGCTATGGTCGCTCTTCTTGCGCTTGTTGTCGCCGTCGTGCTGCAGCCGGTACTTCTCGCCAATGGCGGGATACTGCATCTTCCAGATGGGCCGGGCGCGGTACTTGGCGCCGTTGTGGTAGTGCACCTTACGCGTGTGGCACGAGTCGAAGGGACACGTGCGGCAACCCGCCAGCGTGAGCGTGGTCAGCAGCAGCAGTAGGTATAGCCGGCTCCGGCCGGCCGTGGGTAGCGCACTCCTATTCATGGTATAAAGGTAGGGAGCGGGGCCAGCCGACTGCAGCTGGCCCCGCCCAGGTTACGTAGGGCGCCCGCGGGTTAGCTAGCGTCCTGGCTGTCCCACTCGCGCAGAAACTGCGCCACAAAGGCTTCCATGAAGCGGTGGCGCTCCTCGGCCAGGGCGCGCGCGGCCGGGGTATGCAGGCGGTCTTTGAGGTGCAACAGCTTTTCGTAGAAGTGATTAAGGGTCGGCGCGGTACTTTGCTTGTACTGCTCAAAATCTTCGTGCGAAACAGGGGGGGTAGCCGGGTCGTGCAGCGGGCGGCCCTTGTGCCCCCCGTAGGCAAACGCCCGCGCCACCCCAATGGCCCCAATGGCGTCGAGCCGGTCGGCATCCTGCACCACGGCCGCCTCGGGGCTCGAAACCGGGGTTTCTACCCCCAGGCCCTTAAAACTGACCTCCCGAATAATTTGCTCGACGCGCACCACGGTAGCCTCGGGCACCTGCTGGCTAAGCAGCCAGGCGCGGGCGGCGCGCGGGCCAACCTCGTAGTCGCCACCGTGAAACTTCCAGTCGGCAATGTCGTGCAACAGGGCGGCCAACTCGGCTACCTCCAGGTCGGTACCGGGCGTATCGGCCGCCAACGCCCGGGCTACCTGCCACACCCGCCGGATGTGGGGCCAGTCGTGGCCCGAGCCTTCGGTCTTAAATTTTTCTTCGATAAAAGCAGCGGTGGCGGCGATAACTGAGGTCATAGCAAAAGCGTATTTCCGGCAAATATCGCCCCTGCGGCTCTAGCTTGCGGGCTGAATTCCCTCCTACCCTGCGAATGGGCCGCCCCTACCCGGCCCTTACTTATGGAAAAAATTGCCATGATTGGCGGCGGCTCCTGGGCCACGGCCCTCACCAAAATCCTCTCCGAAAACGGCGCCCGCGTCGACTGGTGGCTGCGCTCGAAAGACGACGTGCAGCATTTGCTGCGCACCGGCCACAACCCGCGCTACCTCTCGGCCGTGCAGTTCGACCGCAACCTGGTCTACCCCACCACCGACCTGAGCGACGCCGTAGCCGAGGCCGACTGGCTGGTACTGGCCGTGCCAGCGGCCTTCGTGCAACCCGTACTCGACAAATTGGGCCGCGACGCGCTGCGCCACAAAATCGGCGTGGTATCAGCCATCAAAGGCATGATTCCGGGCAAGAATATCCTCGTTACCGACTACGTGCAGGAGCGCTTCCAGCTGCCGGCCGCCCAGCTCGGCGTCATTGCCGGGCCCTGCCACGCCGAGGAAGTAGCCCTCGAAAAGCAGAGCTACCTCACCATCGGCGCGCCCGACGTGAGCGGCCTAGGCCAGGCGTTTTGCCAACTGCTGCGCACCCGCTACGTGAGCGCCCACCCGGCGGCCGACCTCGACGGCATCGAGTACTGCGCCGTAATGAAAAACATCATTGCCCTCACCGGCGGCATTGCCCACGGCCTGGGCTATGGCGACAACTTTCTGGCCGTGCTGGTGAGCAACGCGGTGCAGGAAATCCGACGCTTTCTGCAAGCCATCTCGCCCCAGGCGCGCGACCTGTCGGCCTCGGCCTACCTCGGCGATTTGCTGGTGACGGCCTACTCGCAGTTTTCGCGCAACCGCACGTTTGGCTCCATGGTGGGCCGCGGCTACTCCGTAAAATCCGCCCAGCTCGAAATGAACATGGTGGCCGAGGGCTACTACGCCGTCAAGAGCATTCACGAGCTCAACCGCAAGCTCAAGGTGAACATGCCGATTACCACGGCAGCGTATAATATTCTCTACGAGCGCATTGCTCCGGCCGTGGAGCTGGAGATACTGAAGGAGAAGCTTAGGTAGGGGACTGCAGTTAATTTAGTAATTACCCCAGAATATCACCGGAACTCAGGATAGTAAAGTCGTAGGGGTTTGCTTTATTGTAGGCAACCCACACCGCCCTACCAGCCGAAAAGCGCGGCATGGCCATCGCCAAGCCCTTCGTATACTCAGCCTCAACAAGCACCCCCTCCAGCGTAGTAAACCGCACCACAGGTCGCGAAACAGAATTCCGACCTAAGTGAAAATTATTGCGCACAATGATTCCACGAGTGCGTACCCCATTTTCACGCCACCACTCCTGATCTGCCTGAGCTAAATAGCTAATAAGATACAGCACCCCGGCACCAACTAACATACCTACAATCAACTTAATAGCCTCAGAATCCATCAAGAAGACGTTGTAATTAGAATTGCTTTTTCACGCAACAAGAGAAGAAGTATAGTGTCCTTGCTGCAATATGATTCTCTTGTTGCATTGAAGTGAAGGGTTCCGCATAAACCCCTGCTTCTGAAACCCCGACTTCAAGCGCTACCGTAGCCCGGGGACATACCCAATGCGCATGGGCAAAAGTAACGGCCGCATCTTTGCGGCTCCCTACCCCCACTAGTATGCTGAACTGGCTTCCTCTGGCCCTACTCACGGCCCTGTGCCTGGCGGGCTACAATTTCTTCATTAAGCTAGCCGCCGCCCACCTACCCCCCGCCGTGGGCGCAGTAGTACTACAGCTTGTGGCCGCTGGGCTGGGCGCGGCGTGGCTGCTGCGCCTTAAGCTGCTGGGGCAGCCAATGGTAGTATCGGGCAAGGGGCTGGGGCTGGCGGCGCTGGCCGGCCTGTGCGTGGGCCTAGCCGAGATTTTAACCTTCGTGGTATTTAAGCGTGGGGTACCAGCTACGGTGGGCACGCCCGTCATTGTGGGTGGCTCGGTGCTGCTAGCGGCCCTACTGGGGCTAGTGGTCCTACACGAAAGCCTGACCCTAAGCCAAGTAGGAGGCCTGGGGCTTATTGTGTTGGGCATTGGGCTGCTAGCGCGCGGGTAGCCCATTGGCCCGGCCGGGTACGGCGCCAGCCACTAGCGGAACTCGTAGATAGTGAGCAGGGCATTTTGAAAAACCGGGGGGCCGACCGGCAGCAGCGTGTCATCGATGGGCGGCTGGCCGGTGCGCGCCACAAAATAGCGGTACCGCACCCCCTGGTGGGGGTAGTCATCTATCTGCCAGGCCTGCCGGGGCTGCGTCAGGTGCAGGTAAAAACGCAGCAGGAGCTGGTTAACGGGGCGGGTGGCCAGCACCGGCCCCCGAGGGTGTACCGCCAGCCAAGCGGCCCCGGGGGCACCTAGGGGCCAGCCGATAGTGGCGCGCCAGCTTATTTCCCGATGCACTGTGAGGGCCAGCTGACTACCAATAAACAGCCCCATTCCCACCAGCATACCCCACCGCCGGGCGGGCGAGCGGGCACACTGCCAGCAGTGCTGCAGCACCAGGACCGCCAACACCACCAAAAACTGCTCTTTATAGAGCAGGGCCCGCTCGGGCGGAGCAGTGCGCTGGCCAATGACCAACACGTAGGGCGCAAGCGCCAGCCACCCGCACACGCCCCCCAACTGGTGCACCACGCGGGCCGCCGCCGGCAGCTGGCCCGCCCGCGCCCGGCCCGCCAGCCAACCAAAGGCCACCAGCACCACCAGCGCTACCCCTACCCCGGCGGCGTGGTGGGGCTGCCGCACCGTAGCCCAAGCGTCGGCCCAGAACCCGGCAAACGTCAGCGACTGCACGAATTGGTTTTGCAACAACCAGCGGGGCCCCGAAAACCACAGCAGCGGGGCATACAGCAGGCCAGTAGCCCCCAGCGTGAGTGCCGCCGCGGCCCCCAGAGCCCCTAGCCCGTGCCCGGCACGGTGCCGCAGCGACAGCCCTCCCAGCCAGGTATAGGCCGAAGCTAGAAAGTAGCCGTGCGTGGGTATTACGAAGAGCCCGGCCGTGCCACTGAGCACTAGGGCCGCCCAGGCCAGGCGCTGATACCGGGCCGGGGCGCCGGCCAGGGCCTGCTGCAGCACCAGCACCGCCCCAAACCCTACCGCGCTTAACCCAATCAGCAGCCAATAGCCCCGCCCGATAAGCGCGTAGTAGAGCCCATCCACCGTCAAACCAAAAAGCAGGACGGTGCACAGGGCCACCCCAAACCCTGCCCGGCGTAACAAAAGCAAAAACCAACTTACCGTGGCCCCCGTGGCGGCCAGCAGCACCGGCAGGCGCATGCTCCACCAAAAGCCCGGGTGCGCCTGGTAAAAAAGCCAAGCTATCGTATTGGCCAGCACGTGGTTGTTGGGCACGGGGTAAAAAGCCGTCACCAGCAACAGACGCGCCCGCACAAACAACTCATATGACGTAGCGTCGTCGTAAGGCTGCGCCACCAGGCTACCCCCTACGCGCAGGGCGGTGAGGGCCAGCAGCCCGGCCCAGGCTAGCCGGCGCTGGGGCCGGGTCACGGCCTGCCAGCTGCCGCGCAGGCTGCGTAGCGCCCCGCTTAGCTCCTGGCGCAGCTGCCGCAGCTGTCGGCGGCCCGCCGGACCCAGCCCCGCCGCCCCGGCCAGCAGCCCGGCCCCCAAGGCCCCGGCCCCCAGCCAGGACCGTAATGCCAGCCAGCCGGCCTGCGTGTAGGGCCGGGGCACCCACTGCTCGGTGTAGGCCCGGGCGTGCCAGTCGCGGCCGGCGCGCAAGGCGGCCAGCTCTGGCCAGCGCACGGTGCTCAGCACCAGCAGCGCGTAGGCCGCGCACAAGGCCAGCAGCCCCAGCCCGGCCGGCACGCCAAACCAGCGCCCCGGTAGTGGCGCCCTCGCCCGGGGCGGGCCACCGACACCGACCGACCACCAGCCGCTCATGCTAAGAAAGCCTGCACGGCGGGCCACACCCGGTGGGTTGGCAGGCCCATCACGTGGAAGTACGACCCCTCTAGACGCCCAATGCCTACCAGCCCAAGCCAGTCTTGCGCCCCGTAGGCCCCAGCTTTATCAAAGGGTTGGTACTGGGCCACGTAGTGCGCGATTTCGGCGGGCGTCAGGGGTTGAAAATGCACCGTGGTTTCGTCGGAGAAAACCAGCGGCTCGCGGCCATCGCCGGGCAGCAGGCAAACCCCCGTGTACACCTGGTGGGCGCGCCCCTGCAACCGGCCCAGCATGGCGCGGGCCTCGGCCGCATCGACGGGCTTGTTGAGCACCTCCTCGTCGAGGCACACAATGGTGTCGGCGGTAAGCAGCAGCTCGTCGGCGGCCAGGTCAGGGCGATAGGCTTCGGCCTTGTGACGGGCCAGGTACTCGGCCACCTGGGCCCGGCGCAGGTAGGGCGGGAAGCTTTCGTCTACTTCCCGCAGGCGAATTTCATAGGTCAACCCCAATTCGGTTAACAACTGGCGACGACGTGGCGACCCGGAGGCGAGAATAAGACGCACGAATAGAAAAACTTAAAAAAAAGATTGGCAAACCAGTACAATGGAACAAGCAAACCGGTCAAGCGCTAAAAACGCTTTCAAACACCGTGGGCGGCTCGTCGTGCACGCTGCTGAAGAGTAGGCCGGCCAGTACCTTGGGGTAGAAGAAGGTAGACTTGGCCGGCATCACGGCGCCCGAGTGGCACACGGCCTCGACCTGGGCCATGGTGACCTCGTTGGTGAGAAAAGCGGCGCGGGCCTCGCCGCGGTCTACCTGCTGCAGGCACTCGGCCAGGCCACGCACGTAGGCCACACCGGGCCAACGGCGCTGCGCCTCGGGGCCCACAATGCCCAGCGCTTTTTCTAGCACAAAGTAGTGCAGCACCGTTAGGTCGAGGTCCTTCACCTCGGGGGTGGTAGGCCAGTCGAGCTGCGCGTGCACTTCGGGGCGCAGGCGCAGCTTATAAGCAGCCCCACCGGGCAAATACAGCCCAAATGCCCACCGCTTGCCAGCTAGCAGCTCGGGCAAGTCCTGGGCCTCGACCTGGGGCCGCACCGTAAAGTACGGATCCAGCCGGGCCAGCAGCTCGGCATCGGTGAGGCCGCCGGGCAGCTCGCGCAGCACCCGGTGGGTGGGCAAGATGCGCACATCGTCGCTGGCCGCGTTGGTCAGGTACATCAGGTGGTACTGCCAGGGCTCGTGGCCGGTGCTGCCGCCGGGGCCAGCGGCCAGCTCACGGGCCTGCCGGTAAGCCAGCGAGCCCTCGTAGCGGTGGTGGCCATCGGCCAGAATGACTTCGCGGCTGGCCAGCACTTGCTGAAATGCTTGAATGGCCCCGGCGTCCTGAATCACGGCGAGCACGTCGCGCGCACCTTGGTAGTCTTCCTCCGTCTGGCACAAGGGGTCCTGGATGGCCGCGTCCATGAGCTGCTCCAGCGTAAAGGCTTCGTCGCGGTAGAGCCCGTGGGTAGCGCTGGTTTGCAGCTCGAGCGCGGCCAGCAGCTCGGCGCGGTCGTTGACAGCGGCGGGCAGCGTGTTTTCGTGGCGCAGCACTACCCCCTCGGCCCAGTCATAGGCCCGGATGTGGCACATAAACCCCTTGCGGCAACGCTCGCGCGCCTCACCCGGCAGCCGAAAATACTGGTAGTACACATAAATGCCCGGCAGCCCATCGGGCAGCAACACGCCCGCCGCCTGCCAGGCGGCCAGCCGCCGCGCGGCGGCAGCGGTCGCCGGCAGCTCGCCCTCGGGGCGCGGCACCGAGAGGTGAATCGAGTTGAGCGGCTGCTGGTAAAGCGCCTCGCGTTGGCGCGCACTTACTACGTCAAACAACGGGGACACCACCTCGTCAATCGCAGCACTCAGGGCCGGGTTGTAGCGCCAGCCGCGCACGGGTTGAAACTCAGACAAGGCTTTTTAGTTAATTAACAGGTATCAGTTATCAAGGTGACAGGCTTACCAACCAACAGCTAGCAGGCATTTTGCGCGAGGCGCTTGTTACCTGTTAAGTGGTACCTGTGCACTGAGCTACGGGGCCAGGCGGCTGATTTTCCAGGCACTACCCCCCACTGGCCGCTCATACACGAGGCGGTCGTGCAGGCGGCTGGGGCGGCCCTGCCAAAATTCGACGCGGGTGGGGCGCAGCACGTAGCCGCCCCAGTGCGGGGGCCGGGGCAGCGGGGCCTGGCCTTCAAAGCGGGCGGCCACTTCGTGCTCGCGGGCTTCGAGTTCCTCACGGCTGCCAATCACTTCGCTCTGGGGCGAGGCCCAGGCGCCCACCTGGCTGCCACGCGGCCGGCTCTGGAAATAGTCG
>Ga0160429_1000661_pt1 | contig 25107 bp, 24 predicted proteins | sample SolpanmetagenomR_FD_108199 | JGI IMG/M metagenome (GOLD analysis project Ga0160429, IMG submission 108199) | Solar panel surface microbial communities from Lawrence Berkeley National Laboratory, California, USA - R | ecosystem: Engineered > Built environment > Solar panel > Unclassified ... | reverse complement strand
GCTGTTTTGGGCGCTTCAAGCAATCCCGAGCCTTCGCCACCCGCTACGATAAGACGGCACTCTCCTTTTTAGCCGTCGCGCATAGCGTCGCGGCGCTAGATTGGCTGAGATGACTGTCCACACGCTCTAAGATAAGCCTATTGTCCAGGAAGTTAGACACTAATTTAGACCGGTTTACAAGTTGTATAGGACTTACGTAAAGGGCGTAACTTGAGTAAAAAAGGCATGAAAGTCACGGCGCAACTCTACGGGCAATTTTTGCTCAGCAGCCAAGTGAACTACACAGGCACCTACCTGGCCAAGCATTTAGCTGGTTTGCCGCACGATAACGTGCACTATTTTCTCAAAACCCGGCGTTTCACCCCGTGCCAGCTTTGGCAGCAGGTGCGGCCCGAGTTTGTCAGTAGCGCGCGGGGCTACGTGCTCTTCGATGGCACGGTGCTCGATAAAGTGCCACAGCTAGCGCATCGAGCTGGTCCGTCGGCAGGATTCGGGCAACGCGCACGGCAGTATCAAAGGCATTGGCCTAGGTAATTGCGGGTATGTCACCCCCGAAATGGAGCAGTTCTGGCTGCTGGATTACCGGATTTTTGTGCCCGAGGCCGATAGGGTAAAACGAAGCTGGACCACGTGGCTGATATGCTGGGCCAACTCACTGTTTGCCAGATACCTTGCCGCACGGTGCTGCTGGACAGCTGGTACGCCACCACGGCCCTGTTTAAGCACCTCACCTTGGCGGGCAAGTTCTTTTAGTGTCCGCTCAAAAGCAACCGGTTGGTGGATGACTCCGGCGGGCAGCAGCCCGATCAGTCCGTGGCCCTGCTCACGTGGTCGAGCCACGACGTGGCGCACGGCAAGCTGCTGAAAGGGGAGGGAAGGCCCCAGGATTCGAAACTCAAACTTTTCCGCGTACTGGTATCCGCCCACCGGATGAACTATCTCGTGCCCAACGAGTTAGCGCCAGACGACATGGCCGCTGGTTAATGGAACAGTTGCATCGAGAATCCAAATAACTAACTGATTTGCAAGTAATTAAGTGCAGGCTGGCCCGCAGTCAGCCCAACCACATTGCCCTGGCCCTGCGCACGTGGACCTGTCTGAAGCGCCTAGCTTACCAAGCAAAAACCACCACCTATCACCTCAAACAAAGCCTATTGAATGAGTATATGCACCGTGAATTGGCCCAAGATTTGGGTCAGGTAAGGACCAGGCGGATACGCTCAGGCTTTTTGTGGGCAAAACATCCGGTGGGGTAGGGTAGTATCTTCGCAAATACAACGGTGGCGCCCCGCCGCCGTATGGTCAGTTTTCCTTATGTTCCGATTGTTCCTTTCTGCCCTACTGCTGCTAAGTAGCTGGCTACCCATGGAAACTGCTTCTCTGCCTGCCCCAACTGCCGGGCCCGTAACCATTGCGGCAGCGGCCGACCTCAAATACGTCCTCGACTCGCTAGTCACGATTTTTAACCGCCAGCACCCGCAAACCCCGGTAACGGTGGTGTACGGTTCGTCGGGTAAGTTTTACGAGCAGCTGAGTCATAATGCGCCGTTCGATATCTTCTTTTCGGCCGATAGCGAGTATCCGCACCGTCTCGAACAGGCGGGGCTCACGGCCGGCGCGCCACACGTCTACGCACTGGGGCAGCTGGTACTGTGGAGTAAGAAGCTCGACCCTAACGAAAAAGGGATGAATACGCTGCTCGCCCCCCAGGTGCAGCACGTGGCCATTGCCAACCCTGCTCACGCTCCCTACGGCCAACGGGCCGAAGAAGTGCTGCGCCACTACAAGCTCTACGACCAGGTGAAACCTAAGCTGGTAATGGGCGAGAATATTGGCCAGACGGCCCAGTACGCCGCTACCGGCGCCGCCGACGTAGGGCTGTTAGCTTATTCGCTAGCCCTCAGCCCCGAACTGCGCAAGGCGGGCAAGTTTTACCTGATACCCGCCGCCGCTCATTCGCCCTTGCAGCAAAGCTACGTACTGCTGAAGCCAGCCAAGGATAAGGCCGCCGCCAAAGCCTTCATCGCTTTTATGGCTGGTCCTGAGGCCCGGCAAGCCCTTAAAAAGTACGGGTTTAGCTTGTAAGCTAAGCCGAGCTATCTGCTAAGGGGGCGACGCTTCACTAGGCAGGATGACCCTTTAGAATGTCCCTTGTTACTTGCTCATTGCCCACTACTAGTTGAATCTGCCCTCCGACTACTGGCAAACCTTACGCCTGACGCTAGCCCTGGCCGCCAGCACCACCGCGCTGCTGCTGGTGCTGGGCCTGCCGCTCGCCTACGGGCTGGCCCACACCCGCAGCCGCCTGCGCCCGCTGGCTGAGGCGCTGGTGAGTATGCCGTTGGTGCTACCGCCCACCGTTATCGGCTTCTACTTGTTGCTCGCTTTCAGCGACAGTACAGCCTTTGGTCGTTTCCTCATCGAGCGGCTGGGGCTGAGTTTGAACTTTACGTTTCCGGGCATTTTGGTGGGGTCGCTGGTGTATAGTCTGCCGTTTATGGTACAGCCGTTGCAGGCGGGGTTTCGGCAGCTGCCGCGCTCGCTTACCGAGGCGGCCTATATGCTGGGCAAGTCGCGCCTCACCACCCTGTGGCGGGTGCTGCTCCCCAATATGAAGCCCGCGCTGCTCAACGGCGCGGTGCTCACTTTTGCCCACACCCTGGGCGAGTTTGGTATGGTGCTGATGCTGGGTGGCAGCTTGCCAGGCCGCACCCGCGTGGCATCCATTGCCATCTACGACGAGGTGCAGAGCCTGCACTACGACCAGGCCAACGCTTACGCCCTCACGCTGGTAGCCTTGGCTTTCGCGATTTTAGTGGGGCTCTACTGGTTTACCAAGCGCGCTGCGGCGCGCCTGTCCTGATTGCCCCGTGATTGACTTTCACCTCACTAAAGCCTTGCACACCGCCGCCGGCCCGCGCACCCTCGACGTGCGCCTCACGCTGGCGCCGGGCGAGCTGGTGGCGCTCAGCGGCCCCTCCGGCGCGGGCAAAACCACCCTGCTGCGCTTGCTGGCTGGCCTCGATCGCCCCGAAAGCGGCTTTCTGCGGGTAGCAGGCCAAGCCTGGTACGACGATGCGCGCCGTCAGTGGCTGCCCCCGCAGCGCCGGCCGCTGGGCTTCGTATTTCAAGACTACGCCCTGTTTCCCAACATGACGGTGCGCGAAAACCTGGCCTTCGCGGCCAGCGGCCAGCCCGCCGCCCCACAAATCGTCGCCGACCTGCTGGAGTTATTAGAACTGACGGAGCTAGCCCCGCGCCGCCCCGCGGCTCTCTCGGGGGGGCAGCAGCAGCGCGTGGCGCTGGCCCGGGCGCTGGCCCGCCGCCCGCGCCTGCTTTTGCTCGACGAGCCGCTTGCGGCCCTCGACCTACCCACCCGCCTACGGCTGCAAGCGGCGCTAGCTACCATCCACCAGCAGTTCAACCTAACTACGGTGCTCATCAGCCACGACCCCGCCGAAATTGCCCGGTTAGCTGACCGGGTGGTGGAGCTGGAGCTAGGCCAGGTGCGCCGCGTGGGGCCGCCCCTCGTGCCGCCTGCTCCAGCCACCGTGGCCGGGCGCGTGCTGGCCGTGCTGGCCGGCGGGCAGCTACGCGTGCAGCTACCCGGCGGGGCCGCAGTAACCGTGAGCGGCGTGGCTGCGGCAGGCGATGAGGTCGCCCTGGCAGTCGAAATTGCGCGGACTTTGTAGTCCGCGCCCAGTGGCACTACTCGACGCAAGCGGTGGTTTTGGAGCGGGTGCAGACTAAAAGTCCGCGCTACATTTGCTTAAACCCCTAGCTAGTCCCGCCCATGTCTTCTATTGCCGACGTGCTCTCGCCCGAAGCCAAAGCCCACACCGCCCAAAAAGGCAGCACCAACGCCAACGGCTTCACCGATTATTTCGACCTCGACGGCCTGCTCACCGAAGAGAACATCCTGGTGCGCCAGAGTATTCGGGACTTCGTCAAAAAGGAGATTTCGCCCAACATCGAGCGCTGGGCGCAGCAGGCGCATTTCCCCAGCGAAATCGTGCGCAAGTTTGGCGAGGTCGGCGCGTTTGGCCCCACCATTCCGCAGGAGTATGGCGGCGGCGGCCTCGACTACATTAGCTATGGCCTGATTATGCAGGAGATTGAGCGCGGCGACTCGGGTATGCGCTCCACCGCTTCGGTGCAAGGCTCGCTGGTGATGTTTCCCATCTACCAGTACGGCTCCGAAGAGCAGCGCCGCAAGTACCTGCCCAAGCTGGCCAGCGGCGAGTGGCTCGGGTGCTTTGGCCTCACCGAGCCCGACCACGGCTCGAACCCCGGCGGCATGACGACCACCCTGCGGACAGAAGGCGACCACTACGTACTCAACGGCGCCAAGCTCTGGATATCGAACTCACCCGAGTGCCAGATAGCCGTGGTGTGGGCCAAAAATGAGCAGGGCCGCATCAAAGGCGTGCTCGTGGAGCGCGGCATGGCCGGCTTCAGCACGCCCGAAATCCACAATAAATGGAGCCTGCGCGCCAGCATTACCGGCGAGCTGGTGTTTGATAACGTCAAGATTCCCAAAGAGAACATCCTGCCCAACGTCGAAGGTCTGCGCGGCCCGCTGAGCTGCCTCGACTCGGCCCGGTTTGGTATTGCGTGGGGCGCCATTGGCGCGGCCATCGACTGCTACGAGTCGGCCCTGAAATATTCCTTGCAACGCGAGCAGTTTGGCAAGCCCATCGGTGGCTTCCAGCTTCAGCAAAAAAAGCTGGCCGAGATGATTACCGAAATCACCAAGGCCCAGCTACTAGCCTGGCGGCTAGGCGTGCTGAAGAACGAGGGCAAAGCCACGAGCGCCCAAATCTCGATGGCCAAGCGCAACTCCGTTGAGATGGCCCTGCACGTAGCCCGCGAGGCGCGCCAGATTCACGGCGGCATGGGCATCACGGGCGAGTATCCCATCATGCGCCACATGATGAACCTGGAGTCGGTAGTCACCTACGAGGGCACGCACGACATTCACCTACTGATTACGGGGGCGGATATTACGGGTATTCAGGCGTTTAAGTAGCGTGTAAGTTGCCTAGCCAATCCATTTGGCGCACGGTCATTACTTCGTGCGTAGGGCCAAAGCGAAAGCGCAGCTTCACGTCTGGGTTTTCATCAAGCAGTAGCTTCGTGCGGAACGGATTGCGTAAAGGAAAAATCAATTTGGGCGCGGTCAACAAGGAGATGGGGGGAGCTAAGCTGCTAGCGCAGCTTGCAAAACCCCAGTAGCCTGCTCGCGACTAACGCTAAGAAAACCCGCCAAAAACTCTTCGAGCGGCTCTCCGGCCGCTAAGGTTTTGATGGCTACCCGCGTGCCGGTAAAAGTGGGGGTGCCGCCCGTTATTTTCGGGTCGATGGTAATAAGGTCGGTGCGTAGCATAGCGGAGTATATGCTGCCCGCTTGCCAACAGTAGCGCCCTGCCCGCCGTATATCTTAGACAGCCTCACCCCAAAATTCTCCCAGCTATGGCTACTGAGCCCGAAAACAACCACGAAAACGCCGAAAGCCGCCGCCAGGAGCGCCGTGAGCACGACAAAGCCGACTACCGCGAAAAAGGTGACGACATGCGCCAGGGTGGCCCCGACCCCGATCTCCCTCACCGCATGCGCTCGCGCGATGGCGACGGCAACTTCGATCCTGATGTACAGGCCGACGACCAAACCAGCAACGGCGTAGCCAAAACGGTAGCTGGCGATGGCCAAAACAGCAGCAAGCGCGGCCACGACACCGAGCAAAACGCCAACAAAGCGCCCGACCGACTTGACCAGCGCAACGTAGCTGGCGGCGATTTGAAAGACTAATCATCTCCAAAAGCAGTTCTGAAAAGCTCGTTGTGCTTCGCACGGCGGGATTTTTTAGCGTTGGATTGTGGGGCAGTTCTCCGTGCCCGCCGTAATTTGCCCGCATGAAGCCCGCTACGCCCCTCGTTTTGCTGGAATGCCTGGTTGCCGGCACTTCCCACCGCCCCGAACTTCCCAAACAGGAGAAGCTGTTGAAAATAGGCCAAGCCCTGCGCCTCGAGCGCGAGGCCGATAGCAAATACGACGACTGGGCAGTGAAAGTCCACTCGGGCCCGGCCGACGATAAAGCCAGCGTTTGGCTAGGATACCTGCCCGAAACCCGCAACGAAACCGTGGCCCGCCTGCTCGATGCTGGCTACCCCCTAGCCGCCCGGCTGGCCCACAAAGCCTGGGAAGACGACTGGCTGCACCTCGAAATTGAAGTGCTGCTGCCGCGCGAATAAAGGTGAATATGGCTAGCCTGGGGGAGCTTTTTGCTAACTAAATTGGTTAGCTATTTGCCCGTTGCCGACGGGCCGCCGACAACTACCATCTGACTAACCAACCCTCATGCGCGAAGCCTATCTCACCGGCGGCAACGAACAATTCGACGCCACCGACAAGGACATCGACAAGGCCCTACGCCCGCTGAGCTTCAGCGACTTCACGGGCCAGGAGAAAATCCTTGAAAACCTCAAGGTATTCGTGGCCGCCGCCAAGCAGCGCGGCGATGCCCTCGACCACGTACTGCTGCACGGCCCACCCGGCCTGGGCAAAACCACCCTTTCGCACATCATTGCCAATGAGCTGGGTGCGGGCATCAAAATGACCAGTGGCCCGGTGCTCGACAAGCCCAGCGACCTGGCCGGCTTGCTCACCAACCTCGAGCCGCACGATGTGCTTTTCATCGATGAGATTCACCGCCTCAACCCGGTGGTGGAAGAGTATCTCTACTCGGCGATGGAAGACTACCGCATCGACATCATGCTCGACTCGGGCCCTAATGCCCGCTCGGTGCAAATTTCGCTGTCGCCCTTCACGCTCATCGGGGCTACCACGCGCTCGGGGATGCTTACGGCACCGTTGCGTGCGCGCTTTGGCATCTCGGCTCGCCTGGAGTATTATGACTCTAAGCTACTGACTACCATTGTGCTGCGCTCGGCCGAGATTCTCCAAACGCCCATCCACGAGGATGCGGCTTACGAGATTGCCCGCCGCTCGCGCGGCACGCCCCGCATTGCCAACAACCTGCTGCGCCGCACCCGCGACTTTGCCCAAATCAGGGGCAACGGCACTATTACGGTTGAAATCGCACAGTTTGCCCTGAATGCGCTCGACGTAGATGCCCGCGGCCTCGACGATATGGATAAGCGCATCCTCACTACCATTATCGACAAGTTTAAGGGTGGCCCGGTGGGCATCAGCACCATTGCCACGGCTTGCGGCGAGGAAGGCGAAACCATCGAGGAGGTGTACGAGCCCTTCCTCATCCAGGAAGGCTACATCAAGCGCACGGCGCGGGGCCGCGAAGCTACTGAGGCGGCCTACCAGCACCTGGGGCGCTTGCTGCCCAATCACTTGCGTGGCAACAACGGCGATTTGTTTGCCGAAATCACATCGTAAGTTGTAGCGTGGACTCTGCGAGTCCGCGAGTAGGTGGAGTATAAATCCAACGCGCGGACTTGCAGCGTCCAAGCTACCGCCCAACGGAACGCGCCGCCCCCAGCGGCGCGTTCTTCGTTTCTTTGGAATTCAATTGCCTGAAACTTTATGTTGCTGACCGCCGAATGGACTCCTTACATCAAGCGCCGTGCCGCGGAGCTGGGGTTTATGGCCTGCGGTATTTCCAAGGCCGAGTTTCTGGAAGATGAAGCTCCTCGCCTCGAAAATTGGCTGAAAAAAGGTATGCACGGCAAAATGGCCTGGATGGAAAACCACTTCGACAAGCGCCTCGATCCGCGCTTGCTCGTTGATGATGCCAAGTCAGTTATCTCCCTGCTACTCAACTACTACCCGGCCGCCGAAGACCAGCAGTCCGACGATACCCTGAAAATCAGCAAGTATGCCTACGGGCGCGATTACCACTTCGTCATCAAAGACAAGCTTAAAGCCCTGCTGGCCGATATGCAAGCCAACATCGGTGAGGTAGGTGGGCGCTGCTTCGTCGATTCGGCCCCGGTGCTCGACAAGGCTTGGGCCAAGAAGGGCGGGCTGGGGTGGGTCGGCAAGAACTCTAACATCATTTCGCCCAAGGCCGGCTCATTTTTCTTTATCGCCGAGCTGATAGTAGATGTCGAGCTGGAATACGACGGAGCCATCCGCGATTACTGCGGCACCTGCACCAAGTGTCTCGATGCCTGCCCCACTCAGGCTATCACCGAGCCTTATGTGGTCGATGGCAGCAAGTGCATCAGCTATTTTACCATCGAGCTAAAAGATCAGCTACTGCCGCAAGAGGTGGCCGGGCAATTTGGCAACTGGGTATTTGGCTGCGACATCTGCCAGGACGTGTGCCCCTGGAATCGCTTTTCCAAGCCTACTCAGGAAACGCAGTTTCAGCCCCATCCGAGGCTGAAAGACCTGTCAGCCAGCGACTGGGAAGAGATTACCCACGAAGTTTTTCAGGCGTTGTTCAAGCAATCGGCCCTTAAGCGCACCGGCTACGAAGGGCTAAAGCGCAATATCAAATTCGTAACCAGCCAAAGTCAGCCCGGCTTAGGCAGCTAGCCGGGGTAGCGTGCTATACTGCGTAAAAACCCGCTTTAGCACCCGGCGATAAAGCCGGGCAAACTCCTGATAGCACCACGTTTTGAACTCTAACAGGTCGTCGGGCAGAATGTGCTGCAAGGCTTTGCGCAGTTCTTTTTCGAAGAGCTTTTTGCTGAAGCTTACTTTCAGCAAAATCATTTTCACGTAGTCTAACATAGCTGGGGTAGGGTGGGAGAAGGAAGGATAGCGTAAAAAGCAGACGATATACGTGGCTAGCGGGCCAAAAGCTGTTTCTTGCCAGCTAGCATAGGGTTACTGTTTCAGTACTAATAAGATAAAATAAAAAGGGCAATTCCCTGAGGAATTGCCCTTTTACCTGGCCGGCTTCGTCACTTTCGTGACGCACAAGCACTTGCTGCAACTAGCGCAACTTAGGACTCTACTAGTTAAAATAGGTGCCCGTTACCGAGAAGGTATTGGCGATAGCAGCTACCGTGCCCACGTCCAAGCCCTCATCGAAGGCTTCCGAGAAAGCGGAGGCGGGGAAGCTGGCAGCTGAGGTAATAGTCGTGCCCGATAGGACAAGATTACCTTGGGTAACGTTGGCTTCCGATTCGAACGTGATACCAGTAGGGGCATTGGTATTAACGCCCGAGCCGTATACATTGCTAGCCGTAGCTCTGGTAGTATTGGCAGTGGCGCTATCAGTGCCCGACACCCAGCTCTTGGGGGCAGCGTTGTAGGGAGCTACCGCAATACCCTGCGAGGGAGCCGGCGTACCAGTAGTAGCCAAGGCCCGACGCATAGCACGCAGCTGCGAAGCGTGGCGGGCTTCTACCGAGTGAATATTGAGGGCAGCCGTCAGCACAGTTTTATTACCCATTACGAGCGGTGCGGCGCCTTTATAGGCACGCACGCCGGTATCCTCAAACGCCTGCGCTACTGTTAGGTAAGTACTTTGGTCAGTAAATACCGTGGGGAAGTTGCCTTTGGCAGTATAATCGAAAACACCTGTCGTAGCCGGAACAGCAATCAGTGTGCCACCGAGTGCTGTGATAGTGTCACGCAGGAATTTAACGTGGTTGGTCTCGTCGGTAGTGATAAGATCGAGCGCTGCTCTATTATTAGCGTTGAAAAGCGAAGAAGGCCGCAGATTGTAGAAATAACTTTCCAGATATTCCAGCTTCAGCGCAAAATTAAGCACATCGTTTACGCCAGCACCTACGGGCGTTTGGGCATAGGCTTTATTGAAAATGGCGCCGACTGCTAGCGGCAAGGCCGCCGCGCTAAGCTTCTGGCCCAGGCCAGCCATGTTTTTGAATATCGAGCGGCGCGAGTCGAGGCGACCATATACCTCGGGGTCAACTTGCTCTATCTCGGAGAGGATTTGAAAAAAATTCATGATAAGAATACTATAAGAATGAAGGAAAAGCCGAGATAGGCTTAATTACATGAGGCTGGTAACGTCGAGTTTCGAGCCAGCGGCCAGGTAGGTATTGGCAACGTTCACTACTTCGCGGGGCGACATAGCTCGCTCCAGGCTGGAGTTGGCGGGCGAGTTGTTGGTAGTCACGGCGCTGTTGTTAGCGCTGGTGAGCGTCAATACATCGTTGCCTACAAATGTGCCTTCTGCGACTAAGTCGCGGATGATGGCCGCGTGACGAGCTTCTACCGAAACGATTTTGCCAGCAATGTAGAGGTACTGGGCCGAGGCAATGTACTGGCCGGCACCATTGTAGGCAGCTACCCCAAGGTCTTCGAAGGCTTTGGCGGCACCGAGTACCGATGTGCGCGAATTGAAGTCAATGCTGCTAAAGTCGGGGGTTAGGGCCTGGATAGGAGTGGCACCAGCCCCGATAATGGCGGCCTTAAAGAAATCGCGGTGGATAACCTCGTGGTAGTACAAGTCGTCTAAGATCGACTTTTCAGCGGCCGTAATGGTCGAGCCAGTATAGTACGTGCCCGTGCGTACTTGCGTATAGAAGGCAGCTTCGAGCTGCTCCAGCGCATAGGCATAGTTGAGCACACCAGGATCGCCGCTACCCACGTTCACTGTGCCGGGGGTAGAGTCACTTTTGCTGCAACCAGCAAGCACGAGGGCCGTAGCTCCGGCCGTAGCGCCGGCATACATAAAAAACGAACGACGCTTGATAGGCGTGTAGAGGGGCCGATCTAGTTCGGTCTCGAGTGGCTTAGAGCCATTAAGAAGGGTATTCGACATGTGGAAAAGGAAAAAGGAAAGGGAGTACTAGTTTGTGTTTTTGCCCGATACGAACAAAGTAACTGTTCGGGTTACTTAAAAACCAACGAAAATATAAAATTTTTAAGTATGCCAAAATCTGAGCATCCAGTAGAACACTAAAAAAGCCACCCTTCTATACGAAGAGTGGCTTCTGACTGGATTTTCGAGCTACCGAAAAAGATTAAGCAAATAAGTACGCTGGGGCAGTTGCGGAACGGAAGTTGCGCGCAATGATCTTAACAGTATTTGCATCCAGCGGCTCATCAAAGGCTTCTGATGCTGCTGCTGCGGTTATTGGAATACCAGCCGGACCAGTAATATTACTATTACTTTGCACGTTTATGATACCCTGCGTAACGTTGTCTTCTGCAGGGTAGGTAGCAGCTGGTGAGCCGGCATTATATACCGGTGCCGTCACGGCTGGTGCCGGCCCGCCGCCATCCAGCAGCGATATCCAGCTCTTGGGTAGGCTATCGTTGGGGCCACCGCCATCGACGCCGGCTACGCCGACGCCACCGCGCCGCATAGTGCGAATGTGTGACGAATGGCGCGCCTCCACCGAGTGGATATTGAGCGCGGCCGTTAGAATATCTTTGTTGCTTATTAGGTTAACCGCGCCACCCTTGTAAGCACGTACGCCCGTATCGACGAAGGCTTGCGCATTGCCCAGGAAGAGGGCAGCGCTGGTAAACGGAGCGAGCCGACCACCGGCCGTATAGTCAAAAGCCGCGGCGGTTGGGTCGGCGATGGCGTTGGAGCCCAACACACCTCGGAGGGCATTGATGTGCCCTTGCTCATCATCGCGGATGATAGTGATGGCGTTCAGGTCATTGCCCGAAAACAGACCACTCGTGACTCCTTGGCTATAGTAGTAGAATTCCAGGTACTCTAAGCTCAACGCCAAGTTGAGCGTATCGATGATGGTCTGGGAAAGCGCCGTGGTTTGGCCGTAGGCCTTATTGAACATAGTGCTCAGTAAGGCTGGTAGCGTAGCAGCCGTCACTTTTTTGCCCATGCCCGAAAGGTGCTTGAACACTTGGCGGCGCGTATCGAAGCGTTGGTACACTTCGCCATCTACCTTTTCAATATCGGATAAAATTTGAAATAAGTCCATCTTATTTTTAGGAAAAACTGCGCAATGAAAAACTGGAAAACGGGCCCTCGCTTAGCCGAAGCTGGTAGCCGTTAGTTTAGAGCCTGTTGCCAGGTAGGTATTGACCGTGTTGAGTACTACGGAGGGCAGTTTTGACTGCTCCTGGCGAGCCGTGGCGCTGGTCAGGCTAGGGTCGATAACCGCGTTGCTGGTTACCGTGGCGCCACTTACGGGGCCTACAAAGCTGTTGTAAGCGATAAGGTCGCGGATAAGTGCGGCGTGGCGCGCCTCCACCGATACGATTTTGCCCGCTAGCAGAAGGTAAGAGGCGCTGTTGATGTAGCGGCCCGCACCATTGTAGGCTTGTACCCCCAGGTCTTCGAAAGCCTGCGCGGCGTTCAGAACGCTAGTGCGATTGGTAAAGTCGATGGTGGAAAAATCGGGTACGAGGTTCGCGATGGGGGTGCCACCAGCCGAGGCAATGGCTGTGCGTAAAAAGTCAACGTGGATTTTTTCGTGCAGGGCCAAGTCAGTGAAAATCTGCTTTTCGGCCGCGCCAGCTCCGGTAAAGTAGCTGCCACCCAGTACCTGGATATAAAAGGCTGATTCGAGCTGCTCAAGAGCATAGGCATAGTTGAGCACGCCAAAATCGCCCGAACCCACGTCGATAGAGCCCGGCGAAGAGTCATTATTGTTATTGCACCCCGCTAGTACGAGTGCCGTGGCACCGGCCGTGGCGCCCGCGTACATGAAAAATGAGCGGCGCTTGATGGGCGAGTAGAGAGGTTTGTCTACTATGGTCTCAAGAGGCCGTTGGTCAGAAAGAACTTTGTTAGACATAAGAGAGGGGAATTTTGAAAAAGGAACGGGAGCGTGTTAAGTATACAAGTATTCAACCTACTAACCTCGTACGCTACATTGGTAAAGTAGATGCACAGAAATATTGAAAGCAAATAGGTTGTTTACAATGCGTTGAATGCAATAGGTTGAATGGCAAATGTAATGTAGCCGACTTCAAGAGGTGCTTTTTGTAGTAGAAAAATCGCCGATTTACTGCTAGAGTCACTTCAAGCAGAATAACTTTTGCAATACGCAGGAGGTAGCTAGCCAGTTGAGAAAAATAGTCTCTGAAGAAAACGGCGACCTTTGCAGTCGGAGTATGTTCTCTTCCTAGAAAAAAGCAGGTGTTCGTGCGAAGCTATTTACAGCGACGAAAGCTACTGGCCTGGCTAGTAATATGGCTGCTGGCTAGCCTGATGCTGCGCGCCCAGCCTGGCCCAGCCAGCGGCGGCGCTGCGCTAGTGCCGCCTCCCACAGCCGTGCCACTGGCGGGGCCCTTCACGCTGGGCTTTCGGCTCCAAGGGGCTGCGCTCACGGGCACGCCCGACTTTCCGGAAATTGAAGGATTCCGCAAAAGTGGCCTTACGCGCACTACGGCTACCCACCTGCTACCGGGTGGCCGCCGTACCACCGAGCTTACGGTGCTGCAACGTTACCTGCCTTATACGGAGGGCGACTACCAGGTGCCGCCCTTCGACTTGGTGGTGAACGGGCAGACGCTCCACAGCGCTGGCGGCCGGGTGCGGGTGGGGGCGGGGCTTACGCCGCCCGCGGCCGCCACGGCTAGCCCACCGGGCACGGGTATCGGCTCGCTCGACCAGCTGCTGGGCAAGCCCAAGCCGCAAAACTTTTACGAGCCGCCCGACAATGCCTCGCTGGCCCTGGAGGCTAGCCAGCCGCGGGTGTACCTGGGCCAGGGCGTGCGGGTAGGGCTTTACCTCTACTTGCGGCCAGCCGACCAGGCGGTGCTCAGTTTTTATGATTTTACGGGCCAATTGACCGAGTTGCGGCACCAGCTGCGCCAGCCCAGCACGTGGGAGGTGGCTACAGCCGAGCCTTCCGTGCTGCCCGACACGGTGCGCCGGGCCGGTGGGCAGGTGTACCTGCGCTTCCGGTTAGCCGAAAATACCTATTATCCGCTTACGACGCAGGCGTTGCAATTTCCGGCCCTTGCGCTGACCATGACCAAATTTAAGCTCCTGAAAAAGCCCCAGCCGGGCGACACGGAGCGCCTAGCTATTTATAAAACATTTACGGCGCCCGCCTTGGTGGTGGCGGTACGCCCACTGCCGGCCCGGCCCGGTCGGCCCGAACCCAGCAGTGTAGCGGTAGGCGACTACGTGCTGAGCGAGGGCATTAGTAGCACACGCTTCAGTAGCACACGCTTCCGTACGGGCGAGGCGTTTACGTACACTTTTGGGGTAGAAGGCACTGGTAACGTGGCGGCGCTCCAGCCGCCCCAACTGCCCGCTAGCCCGGAGCTCGAAGTGTATGGCCCCGCTATTCGGGAGGAGCCGTTGCCCGATGGGCGTCAGCGCAAGAGCTTTCGCTACCGGCTGGTGGCGCACCGGCCCGGCCCGGTGCACCTCGCCAGCTTGTTTCGACTCGTCTTTTTCAATCCAGTGAGTGCCCGCTACGACACCCTGCGCGCCGGGCTGCAACCTGTTATTTTGGGAGCAGTGCAGGCCGCGGCGGATGCTGCTGTCGATGACGATCCCTTTTATGGCCCTGCATTGGCTCGCGCCGACACTCAGCTCCAGCCATTAGATATTTATCGGCAAGTAAGCCGCTACGCGGCTTGGCTGTTGGTGGCCCTGCTGGGAGTGGCGGCGGTGGGGTGGTGGCTGGCTAAGTAGGCGGCGCTACTTTTACGGCATATTAATAGGCCAGCGCATGTCAAATACTTTCGGGACGCTTTTTCGCATTACTACTTTCGGCGAGTCGCATGGGGTGGGCATTGGGGTAATTATCGACGGCTGCCCGGCGGGCGTGCCCCTCGATACACCCGATATCCAGCATGCGCTCGACCGGCGTCGGCCGGGGCAGTCGGACTTGACTACGCCCCGCAAGGAGGCCGACCGCGTGCAAGTGCAGTCCGGAGTATTCGAAGGCTTGACGACGGGCACGCCCATCAGCCTGTTTATTCCGAATGCGGACCAGCGTTCGGAGGACTATTCGCACATTGCCGCGGCTTATCGCCCCAGCCACGCCGACTATACCTACGATGTGAAATATGGCCGCCGTGACCACCGCGGTGGGGGCCGCAGCTCGGCCCGCGAAACGGCCGCCCGCGTGGCCGCCGGAGCAGTGGCTGCCCGCTTGCTGGCTCACTTCGGCACCGAGGTAAAAGCCTACGTATCGGCCGTGGGCGAGGTAGAGCTATCAGAAAGCTACCAGAATCTCGACCTCACTCTTATTGACAGCAACCCAGTGCGCTGCCCCGAGCCCGCGGCCGCGGCCCTCATGGAAGAGCGCATCCGCGCCGCACAGGCGGCCCACGACACCGTGGGCGGTGTGATAACCGGCGTGGCTACGGGCCTGCCACCCGGCCTGGGCGAGCCGGTCTTCGACAAGCTGCCGGCTGTGCTGGGCCACGCGCTACTCAGTATTAATGCCGTTAAAGGCTTCGAGTTTGGCTCGGGCTTCGAAGGCACCAAGCTGCCCGGTTCGCAGCACAACGATGAGTTTTACGTCGATGCCGACGGCCGGGTGCGCACTCGCACCAACCATAGCGGCGGCAGCCAGGGCGGCATCAGCAATGGGCAGGACGTGTACTTTCGGGTGGCTTTCAAGCCGGTGGCTACCCTGTTGCAGCCCCAGCAAACCATCAACCAGGCCGGCGAGAGCGTGACGCTGGCCGGCCGTGGCCGCCACGATGCCTGCGTGCTGCCCCGCGCCGTGCCCATCGTAGAAGCCATGACCCAGCTCGTGCTGGCCGACTTGCTACTGCGGGCCCGAGCCAATAAGCTGTAAGCGAAGGAGGTTAAGCCGGAAAAGCGTCAGGCTCGGCGAGCCGAGCCTGACGCTTGTTGCTAAGCGAGTGCGCCTAGCCTCCCGCACCGGTGATGCTGGTAACTGGCAAAGTAGCAATTAGCCGCCGCGAAAACTCGGCCCGTTTGCTAAAGCAGTGCGTGCAGAAGCATCCATATTGAGCGTACAACAAGAGTTCCTCTTACAAAAGCCACATAGTACGTTAAAAAAGTAGCTCACCGGGCAGGCTATTGCGGCTTGAAAATTTCGGGCAGTCGCCCACTAGCGAAGTGCAGTTTTCGCAGCTAGTCTGCTTCTTTTCTTAAACTTTGATTGCTGAAGAGCTTTTCTGAACTGTTTTATTAGTTTTTCCGCTAGTACCGGCAGGCGAAAGCGCGTCGGATAAGCTGCTCATTAAAAGGCTATTCTAGCTGAGCAAACCAGCCTGGCTGATCGCTGAGCCCAGCTTATTGCCAGGTAAAAACCGTGCTGGGAAGTAATTCGCCTACCTTCCGCACAGGCTTTGAGCCGCGGCCGCAGAGGCTATTCGATGACGAGACGTACGGCTTGGCTACCGCTACGCACTACGTACACGCCGCTGGCCAGCCCCGCGGGAAATACCAGCGCCGCCGTGCCAGCGGCATCGGTCGTAGTGGTGTGTACGAGCCGACCCAGGGTGTTATACACCTGCACGGGGGCCCCGGCCGGGGCGCCAGTAAGGGTGGTGACGTGGGCGGGGTTAGGAGCCAGGGTCAGGCCTGCTATAAGCTTATCGTTTAGGCGGACGGCGCGCACGGGCGAGTAGCTGGCCGTGCCATCCGCATCTACCTGCCGCAACCGGTAGTAGAGCGTGGTGGCAGGTGGGAGCTTGCCGTCGAGTAGCTCATAAGTGTGCGGCAGCAGGCTAGTGCCGGCCGCGGCTACCTTGCCAATGGCAGCAAACGTCTGGCCGTCCTGGCTGCGTTCTACCTCGAAACGGTCGCTGTTCTTTTCCGAGGCCGTATGCCAAGCCAGGCGCACGGCCTCGTAGCCCGTGACCGCAGCGGTAAAGGCTGATAGCTCGACGGGCAACGGGGTGCTCACGACGCTGGTGCTGGAAAAGGCGCCCTGGTCGGGTTGGGCTAGCGCGCTGTTTAGAGTGCGTATGCGGTAGTAGTACGTGCTGTTGCGGGTCAGACCAGTCACGGTGTAGCTAGTAGCCGTAGAAGCTAGGCTGAAGGGCGAACCCGCGACGGGATTAGCGAAGCTGGCCGTGGTTGATACGTCCAGCACATAGCTGGTCACCGCGCCCACGGGTGGGGCCGTCCAGTTGGCTATGAAGGAGGTGGTGGTCTGGCCGGTGGAGGCCGTGGCGGCGGGCACCACCATCGCATAGCTCGCCACGTAGTTGCTGGTGGTACTGCCGCTGGTCAGTGAGAAGTTAGTCAGGGTGGCGGGGGTGGCGGCGCTCGCCAGGCTGTAGAGCGTAGTCAGACCAGTGTTTGCGCCGGTACTGGGCGTGGCAGGCGTGCCTTGGTCGAAGTTATAGTAGAGCACCAAGCTGGCCGGCACGGCAGCCCCGGTGCTCACCATATCGGCTTGCAGCTGGGCAGCGCTCAGAGCCACGGAATACACGCGGACCTGGTCCATGCTGCCTGGGAAGTACTCGAAGCGGCCAGCGAAACTATTATTGGTAACGCCAATGCCCAGGTTACTGGCATCGGGCACGGCGTGGCCGGTGGGCTGGTCCTGTGCCACGATGGCTCCGTCGAGATATACTCTGCGTATGGTGCCATCAAAAGTCGCGGCCACGTGGTGCCAATGCCCGTCGGCCAAGTTGCTGGTGGTGGCATCCAGGTCATTCGCCCACCAATAATGGCGTATACCGGTATTCGACAGGCGCAGTGCATTCGACTGGTTGGCAGTGCCGTAGTTACCCCAGCCAATGATTCCGCAGTCGCACATGGTCGTGGGCTTAATCCAGGCCTCTAACGTGTAGGCGCTATTATTTATTGGCACGGCCGTGGAGGTAGGCAGCGACAGGTAGTCGTCCGTCCCATCAAAGGCCAGGGCGTTGCCAGGAGCAGCCATTACAGTGAAGGGGATGGTAGCAGTCCCGTTAGCCGTCGTGATGCTTATGTTGCCGCTGGCTGTGGCCGTGGTGGGCACGCGTACCACCAGGCCGGTGCCCGAGTTGCTGATGATGTTATTCAGTGCATCGACCCCGTTGATGGTCAGCGCCGTAGGCGTATCCAGGTTAGTGCCGGTTATCGTGATGCTCTGACCCAATCCGCCGGGGTTAGGAGCCACCGACGTGATGGCGGGATTATTCGCGTAAGTGCCAGAGGGCTGGGGAGGGGCGGTGTTGCCGTTGTCGGCCGCGCCCTGGGCCGCTTTGGCTGGCATATGCATCCTCACGGCAGCGTTGCCAAGGGGCGTCGTGGACAACACGCCAGCAGTGACTCTGTCATTAAAGCTAGAAAGCTTTGCATTGGTCATAATTGCATTACTGCCAAGTAGCAGCGGTAGCAGCAATTGACGTAAAAGAGAACTCATAAAAAACAATTGGGTAGGCTGAGTAGTACGTATGAAAAATCTTCTGCCTGTATCGGGCGCTCTAATAAACAACAAATATAGCACGTTAAGCTCTAGTGGTCCGCTCATAACATATTGTTTATTACAAAACAAAAGGGCTTCGTGGTTAAATAACTTGTCTAGTGCCCTACAGCCAACTGATACGTATAAAAGTTAATAAAATAGTTATTTAATAGGTATGTAATCAAAGTTTTAAGAAGGTTAGCAGGCTTGCTGAGAAAATGGTACTTCTCTAGTGAGCGACTGCCCAAAGCTTTCAAGCCATAATAGCCCGCTTGGTGAGTTGCTTTTCTTAATGTGCTGTATATTCTCCTTGTATGATATGAGACGACCCCAACAGCTGATTATGCTGCACAAGTAGACCAGGTATCACACCTGGTTTGTAAGCAGTCTAATTAAAAAGAGCTTTGTATCGTTTGTCTTGAGTTTATTATTGCATAGACAATTGCCCATCAGTAAGTTGCGCTAATTATTTTGAGGCGCTGGGCCAAACACGGCGCAACCTCCACCGGCTAGCCGTTGTTATAGCCCAAGTTTCGGGAGGCTCAGTAGTGGCTTCGGCCAAGCAAAGCCAGCCCCTACCTGCCAATTCCTTGCCATTCAGTTAAATCCTCGTCTTTATGTCTGCCATTTCCATCTACGCTGAGGCGTCGCCCAATCCTGAGAGCATGAAATTCGTGCTCAACTCTACTCTGTTGCCCGATGGCGTAAGCGTAGATTATCCTAATGTGGAGGCTGCTGCCAACTCGCCCATCGCGCAGGAGCTGTTCAACTTCGACTACGTGGGCCGGGTGTTCATCGCTCAGAATTTCGTCACCATCAGCAAAACCCAGCCCGAGCTGCCCTGGACTAGCCTCATTCCCGAGCTGCGCCAGTTCATTAAGGGCTACGTGGAAGCCGGTGGTGAGCTGTTTGTCGTTGACCCCGCCGCTGAGCAAAAGGCCGCCCAGGCCGCCAGCGCCGGCGACCCGACTCAGCAGGATGGCTTTACGTCGCAAAAAATAATCGACCTACTCGATAACTACGTGCGCCCCGCCGTGGAGCAAGATGGGGGCAACATCACTTTCAAAAGCTACCACGACGGCATCGTAACCGTGAACCTGCAAGGCTCGTGCTCGGGCTGCCCCTCGGCCACCGTTACGCTCAAGTCGGGCATCGAAAACCTGCTCAAGCGCATGGTACCTGAAGTGCGGGAGGTAGTAGCCGAAGGTATATTAGTATAGATTTTACAATATGCTAGCTATTAGCTGTTAGCTCCTTTCGAACAAAGAAAAAGAGCCCCGCTTCTACCAGAAGCGGGGCTCTTTTTCTTTGTTCGAAAGGAGCTAACAGCTTGTAAAAAAGCTATACCGTAGCGCGGTTCAGCTTGGGAGCTTCGCCGGTCAGGTTGTTGAGTTGTTCGCCAGCGGCCAGGCGCTCGCGCTCCTCCTGCTTGCCGTAGGTGTCGAGGATGATGGGGGTGGCGATGAACAGCGACGAATACGTGCCGAAGATGATGCCGATCATCATGGCAAACGAGAACGAGCGTAGCGTTTCGCCGCCGAAGATGTAGAGCACCAGCACCACCAGGAATACCGTGGTGAACGTAATCATGGTGCGCGAGAACGTCGAATTCAATGCGGGATTCACCACTTGGGCAAAAGTCAGCTTGGGGTCGTTGCGCAGGTATTCGCGGATGCGGTCGTAGATAACCACCGTGTCGTTCATCGAGAAGCCGATGATACTCAGCACGGCCGCTACAAAAATCTGGTCCATCTCGTAGTTCACGCCGAAGGCGCGGGCGATGGGGTAGGAGGCGATAACCAGCAGCGCATCGTGGAAAAGCGCAATAACGGCGGCCATCGAATACTGCCACTTATCGAAGCGGAACAGCACGTAGACGAAGATGCCGAGCAGTGTGAGCGCCAGGCTCAGGAACGACGTGCGCTTGATGTCGTCGGCGATGGTGGCACCCACTTTCGAGGTCGATTTAATGGCCGGGGCATCGGCCGAGTACTTGGCCAAGCCCTGGTTGAGAGCGTCGAGTACTTGCTTGTCAGCGGCTTGGCTTTCGTCTTCGGCCAGGTAGCCGGTCGTGATGCGCAGGCGGTCGGGAGCGCCGTACTGCTTCACTTCGAGGCCCGCATTTTTGAAGACGGGCTCCAGCGTGGTGCGCACGTCGGAAGCCACCATCGTTTTGTTGAAATCAACTACGTACGCGCGGCCGCCGCGGAAGTCAACGCCCAGGTTGGGGCCGCCTTGCACGTACATCAGCCCGAAGCCGATAACGATAATAGTGGTTGAGAACGCGTAGGCGATTTTGCGCTTGCCCACGATGTCGAAGTTGACGTTCTGGAACAGGTTGCGCGACAGGAAGGTCGAGAAGGTGATGCTACTCGTCGTCTTGCCCTTAATGAGGGCCTCAATGATGAGGCGCGACACGTACACGGCTGACAGGAACGAGGTGAGCACGCCAATACCTAGCGTAACGGCGAAGCTTTGCACGGGGCCCGTGCCGAAGAAGCCCAGGATGATGGCGATGAGCATCGTGGTCACGTTCGAGTCGAAGATAGCCGAGAACGCCCGGGCGTAACCGGCGTTCACGGCGTCGTGCAGCGAGAGGCCGTGGTCAAGCTCTTCGCGGATACGCTCGAAAATCAACACATTGGCATCGACCGACGAAGCGATTACCAGAATCAGGCCGGCGATGCCGGGCAGCGTGAGGGCGGTGCCAAACTGAGCGAGTACGCCCAAAATCAGGAACATGTTGAAGAGCAGGGCGGCATCGGCTACGAGGCCAGCGCGGCCGTAGTACACGCTCATGAAGACCATGATAATCAGCAAGCCAGCCAGCGACGAGTACAGGCCCTGGTTGATAGCTTCGCGGCCCAGCGAGGGGCCTACTACCGCTTCTTCCACGATGCGTGTCGGTGCAGGGAGCTTACCAGCTTTCAGCACTTGGGCGAGGTCCTGGGCTTCGTCGATGCTGAAGCTGCCCGAGATGCTGGTGTTGCCGCCCGAAATTTCGCTCTGCACTTGGGGGTCCGAGTACACGACATCGTCGAGCACCACAGCTACCTGCTTGCCGATGTTGGCGCCGGTCATTTTCTGCCACTTGCGGGCGCCGGTGGGGTTCATGCTCATGCTCACTTCGGGGCGGCCGGTCTGGTCGTAGTCCTGGCGGGCATCGCTCACCACCTCGCCGCTGATGGGTGCGGCCACGGTGCCGGTGCGGTCTTTCTTCACGGCCACGAGGCGCAAGAACTGCTGGCCATTGGCATCAACGGGCTTGTTGAGATACAGCAGCGCCATGTTGGGCGGCAAAATGCTGCGGGCTTCCTGCGAGCGCAGCACTACGTTCATCTGGGCGGTGTCGCGCAGGTTCACGCCCAGCGTGCCGGGCATGGTGAGCAAGCGGGCCAATACGCCCCCTTTTTGGGTGGTCGAGTCGGCTTTGGCCTTGGCGGCGGGAGTCTTCTTGGCCAGCTGGGCGGCTAGCGAGGTCGAATCGCCAGCAGTGACGGCAGTAGTGGCCGAGTCGGCTTTGCCTGCGCCGGGGCTGGCTTTCTCTTTGGCAGTTAGCACCTGGTCGAGCTGGGCCAGGTAGGGAGTTACCTCGTTCTGGGCCCATACTTCGTAGAATTCGAGCTTGGCCTGGCCTTGCAGCAGCTTGCGCACGCGGTCGGGGTTATCGACGCCGGGCAGCTCGACCTGAATGCGGCCGGTACCCTTCACGCGCTGAATGTTGGGCTGGTTGACGCCGAACTTATCGACGCGCTTACGCAGGATGTCAAACGAGCGGTCGATGGCATCTTCCTCTTCCTTGTTGATGGCCGACAGCACCTTGGCATCCGACGTGTTGAGGTCAATCTTGCGGTCCTTGTTCACCGAGTTGGCGAAGATGCGGGCGAGCTTCTGGCCGGGGGCTACCTCCTGGTAAGCCTGGTAAAATAGCGTGGTGAAGGCCGTACCCGAGTTGGTTTTCTGGCGCTCCTGGGCTAGGTCGAGGGCTTTGTTGAACGCTGGGTCTTTCGAGTTGCCGGCCATGGCGCGCACGATTTCCACCGGCGAAACTTCCAGCGTCACGTGCATGCCGCCCTTCAAGTCGAGGCCGAGGCCCAGCTCATTCTGGCGCACGTCGCGGTAGGTGTAGGACCCAAAAACCGGGGCGCGCCATACCGAGTCGAGGTAATGCTGGCGCTTTAGCTCGTTGAGCTGGCCGTTGCGGGTGGCGTAAGCGACGGCCTTTTGCTGCACCCCGCGCGAGACGTAGGTGAAAAACAAAAAGTACGCGCACAGCACCGAAACCACGATGGTGAGCGCGATAATAATACCCTTGTTACGCATTTTTAGTAATTAATAGAGAGTAATGAACACTGAACAATTGACCTCGCAATGCAAGGAGTTGAGAAAAGTAAACCCCGGCTAGTAAAGCAAGTGGCACAAGCAACTGCTGCAACAGCCGGGGTGTAGTCAGTGAAAGCTAAGGGGCCTGCGGCGTCAGTGCCGCCGCCAGCAGCCGCTGCCGGCAAGCCTGCGCTACAAAAGCCGCGGGCGCGGCCAGCGGCGCGGCGGCCACCGCCCGGCGCACCAGGCGCGGTAGCCAGGTGGCAGGCAGCGCAGGGGGCAGCCAGCCCAGCCCGGCGGCTGGCGCCACGTAGCTGCCCAGTGGCGAAGCTGCTTCGAGCACTACCTTCTGCTTGATGACCGTGGCGCGGGGCGCGGCACTTATCTGCGTTTGGGCCGGGCTTGCCGGGCGCAGCAGACTCACCGTGCGGCCATTCAGGCCCAGCAGCAGCAGCACAGGTAGCGCCAAAAGGGCGACCCGCAGAACGTGCTGAAACTGAGAAAGTGAATTGCGCATATACCGGACAGGGCTACAAATATAGCCCACTGGCCCGGTACTCGCCAATGGTTCAGCTGTCGGCCAGTCCCTCGAAGGCATATTGCGCACCGCTCCAAAACGCATCGAGGGCGATGAGGCGGGGTTTGAAGAAGGAAATCAGCGCCGGCCAGTCGTTGCGGTCGAAGAGGTTGGCGGGCGCCAGCTCCTGGTAGATGCGGCTTAGCAGCTGGCCGTGCTCGGTGGTGGCCTGCGGCTCCCAGCGCCACGCTTCGCCCAGGGCTTTGTGCAGCAGCGGTTTCAGTTCAAGAAATTGCTCGAAAAACAATTCGCGAATGCCGGCGTCGGGCTGCGTGAGCTCGATGGCGATGCTGGCGCGGCGCGTGTCGGCGTGCAGCTTGAATTGCACGCCCTTTACCCGCGTCTTGTAGTTGACCCAGCTCGTGGTCTCGCCGTCGGCCGACGGTACCGGGGCCATGTACTGCCCAAAGGCCGTCCAGAAAGCCTGGCGCAGCTGAGAGGCTTCCGCTTTACTATACACTAGTAGTTGCTGGAAGGATTAAGAACGGCGTAGCGGGCGCAAGTCGAGCCGGAAGCCCGGCAATACCGGCTCGCCGCTCAACTCCTGGTCGTAGCCGTGCACCGCTTCGAAGGCTAGTCCGGGGCGGTAGATGTAGGCCGTCTGCGCTTCCACATCCAGCAGAAAACCGAGTAGAGCCCCGTTGCTCAAGTACTCTTCCATTTTGGCTTGGGTGACGGACAAGCGGTCAGATGGCGAAAGAATCTCGACTACAAACTCGGGGCAGGTAGCTAGAAAGCCGCCCACCTTTTGGGCCACGAGCCGGCGGGCGTGGCTCAGCCAGGCGGCATCAGGGGCGCGAATGGCCCCATTTTCTAGCCGAAAGCCAGCCGATGATTCGTATGCGTGTCCGGGCTCGGGAGCCAGCGTACGGCTCCAGTGCTTGAGTTGATAAGCGGCTTCCAGACCATCTTCGCTGGCGTCAGGGAAGGCGGGGGGCATAATGATAATGTTATGGTCAGCAGCCCGCTCCAGTTGAAATTGGGGGTTGTCCTGGCAAAGTTGATAAAAGTCGTCGTCCGTGAGGCGAGCCAGCGCGGGGCCGTGCAACACAGGCAACTCCGGAAATTCATAAGCAGGCCGCATAGTCAGGGGCAGATAAGGTAGTAGCCAAGATACGATTCCTGCCGCCAAAGGCTACGCGCCTTCGGCCACCTTGCCGCGCAAAAAAACCGTGAGCACGGCTAGCCCATTCTCAAAATGCCGGTTGTTGGGGATGATGATGTCGGCGTCGGTCTTGAAGGGCTGAATATACTTTTCGTACGTCGGCGCCACGTGGTTAGCGTAGCGATACAGCACATCCTGCAAGTCGTAGCCGCGCTCGTCGCGGTCGCGTACAATGCGGCGGTGCAGCTTCACGTGCTCCTGCGCGTCGATGTACACCTTAAGGTCGAGCAGCTTCGCGATTTCCTCAAAGTAAAAAACGAAGATGCCTTCGACCACCACGATGGGCGCGGGCCGAAATACCAGCTCGGCGGGCACCACGTTGGAGTTATTAAACGTGTACTCCTGGCGGCGCACCTCGTGGCCCTCGCGCAGGCGGCGCACGTCGGCGGCGTAGGCCGCCGAGTCGACGCTCGTCGGCAAGTCAAAATTCTCGACGCCCAGCGCATCGCGCAGCTGCTGGTCGCGCGGGTGGTAGTAGTTATCCTGCGAAATCAAACAGATGTCGCGTTCGGGAAAAGCGGCCAGCAAACGGCGCAAAAACGTGGTTTTGCCCGAAGCGCTGCCGCCCGTGATACCAACGAGGTAGGGATGCTGCATAACGGAGGGCAAAGGTAGGGTGCCGGGTAACGATGAAGTAACGTAGCGCAACGCGAGGCTAGCCGTAGCACCCCGAAAATACCTCAGCCGTAGCCCGTTATTCCCGATTTAAACTTGTCGTGAAGTGAAAAGCGAAACCAGGTAAGTACTTTGCAGCATGAAGGTGGACTTGACCGACGCGGAGCGCGCGCACCTGCGCCAGCTGCAAAAGCAGCGGCGCGACGACG
>Ga0160429_1000660_pt1 | contig 25220 bp, 18 predicted proteins | sample SolpanmetagenomR_FD_108199 | JGI IMG/M metagenome (GOLD analysis project Ga0160429, IMG submission 108199) | Solar panel surface microbial communities from Lawrence Berkeley National Laboratory, California, USA - R | ecosystem: Engineered > Built environment > Solar panel > Unclassified ... | reverse complement strand
TAATGTTTTCGCTTCCTCATACATGCGGAACGAGATTCACACATTAAGCCATTTTGGACATAGTCACGATTTCTAGCAACAATGAACGCCAACTGAATTCTATACAATTTGCATATATGCCAGAAACATGATTCGATGAAAAACAAAGTACGATGATTAGTTTACCTACTCGCGAACGATATCAAACGGTTTCAGTCACTATTTCAGATTCTGAATCCTTGGTCATGAACCGAAGTGGCATTCATTTCTCTCCTTCATCACCCTCTCAGCCTATTTCCTTACCGTCTCAATCTCGTTTAAATGATATGAAGACCATCTGTTCATTCAGGCTTTAATGAAATTCTTGAAGGATCGATGCATCCGTCCAAACGAATCTGATCCTGCACAGAAATATTAGCATTTGGAGAATGGTTTAAGGACACGTGTGCGTCTGTATCAACGCGTGGGGTGTGTTTCCGACCCTCATTAAAAATAGAAGTACCTGTAGCTACTGAGCGATGATCCCGCTGGAGATTATACCTATTATGAGAATTTGTCTCGTATGCATCAGAGGCTTGTTCATGGTACAGAGGGTGGGGAGTTGTCCCGTACGCAACAAAGTTTTGGTTCTGTCCCCGTGTGTTATGAGGTCCAAGGGTGTCTATAGCAACCTGGCCATAATGCAGCTGGCCATCACTCAAAAAAGGAAAGTTTACATCAAGGGCCGGGATCGATCCCGATCCGTCATGAAATCCAGGAGTGGTTGCTTTTGTCAAACCCTGATTGAGCTTGACATTCTGCCCACAATAAGAATCTTCTGGACCGGTTCCACCAGGTAATGCCCGCTTCCTTGCCTGGACCTGCTGTCCCCGCACAAGCCCTGTAGCAATTTTTGCTTCTGCTTTTGCTTCTCCTTTTCTCTTTTTCGTTATCGCGCTCGTAGGCCTTTCGTACATTGTAGGTATGCTATAAAGTCCAGCTTGGGCTTTGTGTTTTTCCGCATCGTAATATTCCGAGAATGGATCTCTTATAACCCAGTGTATGATATCTTCTTGGTGAACGTTCCGATAGTATCGTCCCGACGAAATTTCGGGTGGAGGCGGGCAGATGGGGAATTTATTAGACATGGCATAGTTGATGCCTCGATATACTGTATCATTTATCTTGATATCTTCGAAGTATACAAAAGTCGACCTCAGCCAGTTCAGCATCTCGTCGAAGGACATTGAGCCATACTTACTACGAAGTATGGCCATACTAATCAAGACATCGTATGCAATCGGAAACTTGGAGTCCGAGGCCTTGGGGCTTATGTCAACAATCTTGGGCATAGCTGACCAGCTCGGTAGGGTGATTTCCTCTGTGATGTCCTCTGTGATTTCATATGTGATTTGCTCTGTGGTGTACATTATGATGGTCTTTGTGGTGGTCTTTGTGGTGGACTTTGTGGTCGACTTTGTAGTGGACTTTGTGGTGGGCTTTGTAATGGGCTTCGGAGTACTTGATATGCTGTACTTTCCTACTAATGTAGTGCTCTCTTCTGGCCGCGAAGATTGACAATTCTATAGTCAGTTAGCTACAGCTCGACAAACATAGACATGACCTTTCTACGAACATTTTGTGAAGATGTAGTCGACGATTGCGGATGTTTGCCTTTGCCTTCACTTGGATTTGATCGTATGGGCAGTCTACCATTATTCTCTGACGCCGACGGACTGGGAGTCATTTCGTTGTAAGATTTTGGCTCAGGAAGAGGTATAGCGTAGTGTTGGATGGTATACTATTGACTCGCCTGTCGTGATATTTTTAATATATTCTGGATCAAAATTTTGATAAAGAGGCACCGAGCTTAGTGTTAAGTTATCGTGAGCTTTTCTGGGCATGCGGGAACCTCGATGGATTTCGAGATTTGTTCCGGTGATGTCATGGAATTGATGGATTTCAATATTGGTTTGGTGGTGTGATCGAATTCTAGGGAATTCATGATTCGGAAGCATAGAAATCTACCAGCTAGACTCTGTGGTTTACCGAAAAGACTCGTGCATCTTTGCCAAAAATACATAATCGCTTGTATGGGACTCGACATAGTGTCGAGTTGTTAGCTGCTGCAGATCACTAGGTGATAGCAGGCCGGTCGCTGCCAAAGATGTTCAGGATTTGGGTGGGATTCAAATACCCGCACTCCCGAGAGGGGGATTGGCCACGAAACGGACATATCCGACGGAAGATCAAAGGATCCCGCGTTCCTGTCCAACATTTTTGAATGAACTGAACTGCCCATTCAATGATTTTGACACGGTGGATCTACTTATGGCTTTAAATACAAGAAGGTAAATCCACTGTAACTTATATCATACGCTTATGCGTTTTTTAAGCTAGGAAATACGGCATCAAAAACTTCCTTGGCGAAACTCAAATCCTGGAAACTCCGATCTTCCTAGATTGTGCAAACCATCATGACGTAATGAATGTAATAACATTCCTTCCGGGAGTGTTGCAATGACCATGATCAGGAGTAGGATTCAGAAGACCTTTCAACGTGTACCTGTCTGTGTTTTTCAAAGGCACGGCTATGACGTATTTTCAAGTCCATCTTCACAGATTCAAAACCTTGGCGGATTTGGAGTGACGGGACAGCGGATCCTCCCGCAAACCTAGGCCAAATGCGGTCAGAAAGAGGATTGATGCCTTCGCAGTGATTGTGACTGGAGGACTACCCCGCAAAAGCTTATCAGGTTCAAATGAGTCATCAATCGAAGCTACGTCAATGGACCTGATTCATGCGGTAATTCAGTTTTCAGTCTGGAGATTTTTAGAAACGCGGCGGCTTACCTCCATGTGATAGATGGTCAGCGGGCGGTTTGTACAATCGCGCTGCATATCAGCAACAGTCACACTGTTTCAAACTAGACAACTCACCAAACAGCATATCTCCATTGTCAGTCCTTGGCGTGTCAGATGGTCTTCTAGCTTCCCTAGTGCTATAAACGCCGAAGCACAATCTGATACCGATCTATCGTCGAGCGATTATTCCTTGACACCATTCGTGGACAAATGCAGTCTGACGGTCACAGCTGGATCTGGCGGTAACGGATGTATCAGTTTCGTGCGTGAAAAGTACATAGCGAATGGACCTGCAAATGGAGGAGATGGCGGTACTGGGGGAAATATCCTGATCCAGGCAGTACGTGGGGAGACGTCTTTACACAAGTTGGCAAGAAAGACCGTCATCAAGGCGGCAAGAGGACAGAATGGTAGAGGGAAAAGTCAAGGTGGTCAAAGGGCAGAAGATGTTTTGATACAAGTGCCTGTTGGGACTGTTGTGAGAGAAATAGCAAGACTTGATCCAGGACTCGCCATGAGTGCAAAAGAGAAGACATTTGGTGCGGATGCTGTATATGATGAGCCTGGTGGTGATGAACAAACTTCAACAGATCAAATACCGAAATGGAGGCGCGATAAATGGGTTTTATATCCTGGCGGTCTGCCTCGTTCATTCACGAATGCCGACTTTCCTGCTCTACCACGACTTCGAAGATCAAATCTCGCAGCGCGTCAGTTAAAATCTCCTATACGGTTAGATTTAGATAATGCCATGTCTGCTCCTGTACTTTTAGTTTCTGGTGCAGTCGGAGGTCTGGGTAATCCTCATTTCGTTACCAAGAGTATCACTCGACCGAAATTTGCAACAAAGGGAGAACAGGGAATCTCTATCGATCTGGAGTTTGAGTTGAAGATACTTGCCGATGTCGGTCTAGTAGGCTTTCCAAATGCCGGGAAAAGTACGTTACTCCGAGCTTTGACTAATAGTCGAACTCGTGTGGGTGATTGGGCATTTACTACATTACAGCCTAGTGTTGGAACCGTTATGCTTTCATCAGATTCGGCCGTGTACATGTCGCATAAGAAGGACGACTCGACAAGACGGGAAAGTTTTACTATTGCCGACATTCCAGGATTGATCGAGGACGCGCATCTTGACAAAGGTCTTGGGTTGGGATTTCTTCGTCATGTAGAACGTGCTGCTGTACTTGCATTTGTTGTCGATCTCTCGAATAATGACCCAGTTCAAACACTCAAGACTTTATGGCGAGAAGTAGGCGAGTATGAATCGATTCGTGATCGTGAGATACACGCCGAGACTGAACGACATGTATCTTCAACTCCATCTCCACCTCCAAGGAAGTTTAAACGATCAAAGACCAAAAGGTCGCCTGACAATAACATTGAAGCAGACAATGCGACAGCAAATCCCTTTTCGGAACCCTTGGACTACAAAGACCCTGGAATGGATTCTGAACCAGGACAAGATCAGTCCGTTACGTCGTCCGAGAGTGTTGGCCATTCAACAATCTCCTCCAAACCTTGGCTCGTTATAGCTACAAAAGCTGACAAGTCCAATACCGAAGATTCCTTTGTAGCTTTACAACAATATATAAAACGTATTGAGACAGGCGAAGAAGCACATCCGAGTGGTAAAGTCAACGCATGGCGGAAGGGAATTGAAGTATTGCCTGTGTGTGCATTGAAGAAGGAAGGAACTGAGAAGATAACTCCTGTTGTACTCGATCTATTGATTTCGTAACACTACTATCCTCATCACGTCAGTGAATACTAATTGATCACAAGAAAACTATCCTGTATATATTCGTATTGTATCGTGTCATTGCAAAATCTATAATACATGACTCATCACATCATTACCTCCTTGATTAATTCACTTCCTCATCTTATATCATCTAGATAATTATGAACAATCGTCTACCAACCCCTACCACCATCTGAGAAAAATCCACAAGGACCATTACTAAGCACATAATCCGGCCAGATATACTTATCATTATCCTGCAGATCTTTATCATTTCTATTCTGCGCCACGAAAAACCCTATCGATCTAGCTCCATTCGTGCATTTCGTACTATACGCCCTTCCTCCAACCTCCTTTTCGCCACCATTGTCAGGCTTTGAAGAATGTGAACCCTTGTCTAAAAACAGGTAGCATTGCCCTTTATCCCGCGCAAAGACACTTCCCAGACACGCCATGTTGTCATCATACCCTTTCTTTCCCGAAGAAGTCGAGTGCGCGAGGCTCAGAGAGTGGCATTCTTCACAACAAGAGCTTTGCGTCTCGGCTCTTCCAAGGACGTACGTCGCGTAACTCCCTACTGCTCGCTGACCTGCTCCGAGGATCTTTTTCTTCGACAGGGGAGTATCGTCATTGTCGTCGGGGAGAGACGAGAGGTTGGACAGGTCAGTCAGGTACAGGTTTGTGATTTGTCGTTGTCGCTCTTCGTTGATAACGGGACCGAGGAAATTAGAGCTCTCACATGCCGGATAGACGGTCGATGTCACGCTGATAGTATAGTTTAACGCTTCGACTTGGGTAGATGTCTTGACGGTTACGGAGAGAGTGGTTAGTGTAGATGTCGTGACGAATAGTGAAGTTTTGAAAGGGACGCGGTTAGGGACGGTGATGGTGTGGGTTAGTACAGAAACGGTGGTTATGATGTTTGTTATTTCTGGAGGTGGCACGAGGCGAGCGGCTTTTGTAGTGGGAGAGAAGGTTGTTGTTGCTCTAATGTAAGATTTGATGCCTGAAATGGATTATTAGTGTTGATCAGACGACGTGGAGTGGGTGAACTTACAGGACACGAGTGTTGGAAATGCTCCTGCAGTCTTTGCTGGGTCTGGGTTCAGTGCTCCTCGTAAACCCATGACTTGGTCTGCGCGTTGCCACTGTAGAAGTTTCTCCGATTCAGCAACTGCTAAGCGGTCGTCCTTTTCAGTCATTTCCAACGATCGCTTGTTCTTTTGAGCACCTTGCAGATGACCGATTGCTTCAGCTATATTACCTTGATTTGGAAGTGCTGCTTCTGGCGGTTTAATCTTTTGTAAAGGGTTTAAGCTGGCATTGTCATCGACTACATAAGATGAGTCAGGTTTAGTCACTTCCAACGGTCCGGATCGTGAATCCCTAAGCGATGCAGCATTTGACTTTTGCTTATTGGCATCACCATTAATTGCAGATCCAGCAGCTTCTCCTTCAGACATAACTCCAAAATGCGCCAAGTCAGTTTCCAAACCAGAGACACCACCATGAAATCCAACTCCCAGTCTTGCTACAGCCATTTCTGTCGGAACAAGCTCACCATCAATCTTTACCATAACTTTTGTCATCGGTTGATCCTTAGTATCTTCCACTTGCCCTGATTTGATTGGATTTGCTGGAGCAGCCATGGTAAAAGTCTTGGTCACAACAATCAAATCAGGTCTAGTAGTCACTTCGTAGTAAACGTTCGGATCATCTTTTGGTAATCGCTCAAGTATTGGAGCGAAGCCAACATTTGTAGGAATCGCAAAGTTATCTGTACTTGTCGTAGAATGTATTACTTTTGTCCTTTCCACCGTGACTATATCAATGGGCTTTGCTTGATAAGTATAGACTGTAGACGTAGATGTAAAGACATTATCAGTCAATTTCTGCGTCACAGTAGTGGTGATGGTCGAAATAGAAGTCTCGGTCTTGTTAAAAGTAAGCGGCTTTTCATGCGTAAGTGTCGAGATTTCCTTCGTCACAAACGCTACAGTCACGGTTGGTTCTCTAGTTATTATTGTTCGAGTATGTGTTGCAATTTCATATGCGCTTTGAGAGCCGTAAAAGGTTCTGCATATTAATTCTGTTCGCGTATTGACCGATGCAAGCGTCACATTAATAAATATAGACCATAACAGAAGAAACATCCTCCAGACATGTCGAATCATGACGATAATCCACTAATAGATTTTCAAAAAGGGCAGATGTCATGCGCGTCTTTTGGTCCATGCTAGAATCATGACAACAGGTACTATAGAACTGGAAGCTCGTTAAAGGTTTGCCGATGCATCAACGTTTATGCATGATCGTTCAAAAGCATGCACTTTTCAGGGATGAATTCAAATATTGAAACACAGGTCGATGCAGCATCGTCAAATCCGCAGCAACTTTTACACCATCAAGGTAGCTATTGTAGGTATGATGAATATCTGAATGACAATAATTCCGATATGATATTATTGATTAGTTATACATTCGCTCGCGTCTATTTATAGACCTTGCAAACATCTGACTGGAACCATAGTATGAACAGGTTCAGGGATAGTCACGCGGAAATTATTCATTATTTAATCATACATACTCTATTCGTTATGTGGTTTACAAGATATATAGTCTATATGTACAAGATATCCAGAATGATTTTTCGTGTTAGTCGTTGCTCATTTCAAAAACGTTTCAAAAGCGCATGATTGAATAATACCATGCATATTTAGACTCCACTGCTAGACTCTTGATCAACAATCCGATCATGTCCGGCTACACCTCCCCGTTGTCTTACGGATGTTCCATCCATGGTCGAGTCTGTGGCAGAGCTAAACGTTTCGTGGCCAATTGTCGTCTTGTTGCCTGTCGAAATCATGGGCTCCGTAGGCAGAGTTGGAGCGTCTGAGGTAGACTCCTCTCTGACTGTAGTGATTGGTCCTGGCGACCATGCATCATCTCGTGACAGAGCGGGTATGACAATCCATGGAAGGTCATCCGTGTTCTTTGACGGATTTGACTTTCGCTTCGTCCACTTTGTTGGTCGTAAAGAAGCACGAGACGCTAGTCCACCTAGTCTTGAACTGAATCTCCAACTTGGCTTTGTTTGGAGTTGAAGACCACGTCCTGAAATGATGATAGGTGACCCGATTGTTCCATCTTCGTCGTTATCATCGCCGTGTGTTCGAGTTTGACTTGCACTATCATCTTGGGTAGGAACAGTACCCGGATCTTCGACACCGTGGTTTGCGGCGAGAGTTGCGCGGATTTCTGCTGGAGGAGTGGTCCGTTTCCGTTTGAAGGGATTATTCACTGTTCGCCAGTTCAACGATGATGTTGTATATTCTGCCGATGTATTATGGATTGAAATTTCGGGTTTGGATATCGCATTATGTGGGCCTGTTTGATTCAGAGTAGGCGTGTTTGTGGATACTGATTCAATCTGTCGACAACGCACTGGTTGTGGATCAACAGATCCATCGTGTTGTATGACATACACTGTCGATGCCGCCGATGTTGTATACAATCGGTCAGGCGGTGATATAGAGATAGGTGGCGGGGTTAATGACAATACTTGACTAGGTCGCACTGGCAAATGTGACTGAACAACTCCGTTGGTCGACTTTGTCTCTGAAGAAATTCTATCACTAGAGCCGGTTTCTTTCTCTATCGTATGTTTGTGTTTATTTTTGATGGGTTTGTCTGACTGGAAGCCAGTGAGAATGTACTTCAAAAAGCTGACGGGGGTTTTAATCTTGTTCCCGCGATCGTAAGAAGTATTATCAGAATCCGTATCGTGTCGTCTATGATGAAACCGATCATTACGTTTCGTACTATAAGTGATCGACCCTTGTGGATTTATAGATGATAGTTCATCCCCATCAAACAGTTCGCGACCAAGAATACCATCTTTTCGCTCGTCTCTTTCAAGTATCTCTATCCTCTCCACCCACTCCCAAACAATGACACTAGCAGCCGCAGCACCGACCCATCTAAAATAGTTACCCCAACCTGCCATAAGTGGAACCGTAATATCTACCACAAAGAAAACTACAGGCGTTAAAATAGCTATGATGGAAAGTAAAGCAATAAGTGAGATTGTCTTCATATGTGGGTGGTAAAAAGCATATCTACGTTTACGCCACGAGTAATACATGACCCACGCCGCGTACAGTATACTTAGTAGCAATTCGAAGAGATAGCTTAACGTAGGTACAGCTTGCTCGAATCTTTTGGATGGTTTGTCGCGGTCACCAATAAAATTGTTGACACATGTAAAGATAATGTCCAATACAATCAACGCAAACCCAATCCATTTGATCCACACCTTCTCTTTATGTCGTGGGAATAATCGAATAAGTGTTTGGACCTGAGCAAGCCATACAAAGATATCTGATATCAGTCGCGTGATCTTTATTTCCATACTGTTCTCGACCAAGTCTCGCATCGAAGGTCCATCAATTCCTGCTGGGTAATGTTCTGCTGAAACTTTGAATGTGTCGGCCGTGGCAATAGTCAATGCGATAGCCACCATCAACGCTGCCACTTTCTGGAGCCAAGGTCTTGATCCAATCCCGACGCGCGAAGTTTGACCACCATTTGCGCCGCCGATTATCCCTCTACCCACAGAATACGGTGACGGGGCTGCGGCTGGATGATTGAGGGATGTTCGAGGACTTATAAACAATAACGTGACCAGGATCCATGACAGAACAGTCGCGGTCGCAACAACAAATACTTGTGGTGTCGCTGATGCAAAGAATGGTGCTGATGTTCCGTAGAAATGAGTTTTCGCATCTGCACCACCTGTACATACCGGTTGATATATTACGTTCTTTGCAAGTGTAATGATATTATCTGGACCAAAGGATAATACTCCATTTGGAGTTAGCGTTATCTCTGAACAGGACTAGATTAACAACACGTATCAGTGTACTTGTATGAACGAATATATTCTAGGTGATCGATATTACCTGTGTGATTGTGGGTGAGCTTGCGGTATCGCTCGTCATGGCCCATAATTGACGTCTTGCCAGTAAGTTATTAGAAGAGATGGCAGCCACATGATTTATTTGCATAACCACTGAAAGATTGCCACACTTCCCCTGCGACCTTTCATAGTTTTCTCAGCAGAGTTTCTGCACCCGCAATTTCAACGCGTATCATCGTTTATTCCCGACAGTACTCTGCAGGAAGTGTTTCTACAGTACATAGTTCATATGAAGACGTTTATTTTTAGTTTGAGGAGCGGCAAACGGTCGGTTCCGAGTTTCGAATTTGCTTGCAGTATACAAATATAATGCGGGGTAAATTTTGAAGAATTGTGAATGAAAGATGGATTTGATCATTTAAAAATTGCATCTCATGAGCGTTCGAACTTGGTCAAAGTTGAGCGGTTAGCGTACACATATGGATAATGTGGAGTCAATTGATACCGATACGACGGCTGAAGAGGTGCTGCTCGCATCTTCGAATCATGATATATTAAAACTCGAAGCTTTGTTCAAGAATGGTGCTTCTGCCAATATTGAAGATGAGGATACTGGCTTAACACCATTGCATGCTGCTCTGGAATCATGCGAGCATGACACTACGAATACGATCATAAGTGGCGAACACCCCAGCTCGCAAGAAGGAAGGGCATGTGAGACTATTAAATTGTTGCTCGAGAATGGAGCTATTTGGAATGATCTGAATCATAACAATGAGACTCCAGGTTGTACCGCCCTTCGACTAGGATTGAAAGAAGCCTATAAATTATTAGTAGAAGCTGGGGTGGCGGCAGAGCTGTTAATACACAAACTTGATGAATATAATGTTTTGCCGGATGATTCGACGGATGATGAAGCTGGGGAGCTTATGGAGAACGGAGACATTGAAGAAGCCGCAGAAGCACCCGAGTTGATCAAAGTTTCAGAAAACAATCATACGAGCCTTCCAACCGACCCGAGCGTACAAAACGGTTTAGAAGATGCTATTAATCATGAACACCATCATATTAGTAGTGATCGATATCTAAATTCCGCTTTAGTATTTGGTGCGGATAGACTTTTGGACGCAGACGATAACGGAGTTATGATGTCGTGGGAAACTGAAATTATGCGCAAGTCTGCAACTGCTCTAATTAGTGGCCGTGACACGACAAGTAGGCTAAATATCTTGAATGTAGGTCATGGCATGGGTATTATTGATGAGATATTTCAAGAATCGAAACCAGCACAACATCATATCATTGAAGCACATCCTGAAGTTCTGAAACGTATGCAGACAAACGGATGGTACGCAAAGCCGGGTGTGATAGTGCATGAAGGTAAATGGCAAGATGTTGTTAAAGACATAGTAACATCCGGGATATCTTTCGATGCCATCTACTTTGATACATTTGCCGAGGATTATTCTGCCCTTCGTGAGTTCTTTACTGAAACCCTCATTGGAATTATGGACAATCATGGTCGATTTGGCTTCTTCAATGGTCTCGGAGCGGATCGCCAAGTCTGTTATGATGTATATACGCGAGTAGTCGAGCTTGATTTACAAGATGCTGGGTTCGATACAGCTTGGACAGAGATGAAAATAGAAGATTTAGATCAAATTAAAACATGGGAAGGAGTCAGAAGGAAATACTGGGCCCTAGATACATATCGTATGCCAATCTGTACATTTATAGGATGATGTTTGCCACTACATCATTGTTTTATATAGCATAGACAAGATCTTGGCAAAATCTTGAAAGCCGAACGTTGTCAAGAGACATCTTAAATTTGACCTTCATGTCTTGATCACGACAATGTGATTGGTCATGTCATAGTCTTAATATTGTGTATATGTCTGAACAGTCCTTTCAGAATGATGGACTATCAATTAGGAATAATGTTGACACAATCCTCCTCGAAGTCGAACAAGCCATGGCTCGGCTGGAAACGGCTCAAACAGCTGATAGCAGAAAGTGTATTCGAGCTCAGGTAAAGGTACTGCTTGACAAAGCAGAGCGCATCAGATCAGCTGGTACGGTAAGTTTGGCAAATGAGGAATATCCAATATCGACACGTTCTGTCACGAAGACGGAACAAATCATTCTTCTTCGTGGTTCGTATCTAAATGGAAGTAAATTTCCGCCATGGACGAGTTCATCCGTCAGTCCAAAACTTGTCAATGAATCAAAACTTGACGTACTTCTTGAGTGGGTCGAGATATGCAAGTTGGGAGCGACATAACAAAACTGATTGTTGATAAAGGGATGATGTTATCCTCGCTTTGTCAGAGGAACAGCAATCTCACTTGAAGGGGTGGTATCGACCTACAGTTGCTTTGCCACCGCCGTCTTATAAATCAGAGGGAAGTAACAGTACTGGAACGAATGGACTGGATCAAGGAACAAGTCTTGTACAAGATGCAATTACAGATTGCTCAGTTGTTGCCAGTTTATCTGCAGGTCCTCCAGAGGTAATTATCAATTCTTCTCAAATGGATACCAACTAAGTGATCATATACAGTTGCTTACTAGATACGTCTATCCTTGTTTCGATACGGAGACTAGAGACGTGCAGACGTCTCCAGCTGGCAAGTATATTATTAAATTTAACATCAACGGAACTTGGAGGAAAGTATTGATTGATGATCGTTTGCCAGTGTCTAGTAATGACAAGGTAATTCACGTCGTAGATGCACTAAAACCAAAACGACTATGGCCAGCACTACTTGAAAAGGCTTACCTGAAAGTTCGTGGTGGGTATGATTTCCCAGGAAGTAATTCTAGTACAGATCTATGGGTTCTCACGGGATGGATACCTGAACAAATCCTCTTGACAAGGTGAGTCCCCACCGACGAGCAAATGCAATCCTTGCAAAACTGAGTCTGACAATAGTGACGATATATATTTGGACCAGGTTTGGGAGCGTTTGTGGCGGTCGTACCGGGCTGGTAACGTCATGATTACATTGGGTACTGCTCAGTTGTCTCGTACAGCTGAAAAGGAATCTGGATTGGTTGGCGAGCATAATTATGCGATAATTTCTCTTCGCATCGAAGATGGGCGAAAACTTATGTTTATTAAGAACCCGTGGAAGACCAGAGGTGCTGAGATTGCAAGTGGGAAAACTACGACTACATCTGAGCAATTTTGGATGAGCATGGACCAAATAATGCAAAATTTTGAGTCTATATATCTAAACTGGAACCCAGCTTTATTCAAATACAGACAGGACATCCACTTTGATTGGGATTTAACTCAGTCCTCTGCAGGGGTCTCGATCGTCGACGATCCACAATTCGCTGTAAAGGTCAGCAAGTCAGGTAAAGCATGGCTGCTGTTGAGTAAGCATTTTCGAGACAAGAACTCCAAATCGAAAGTCGAAAACAGTCACCAACCACGATATATTGGTATGTCTATATACTCTAATGGTGGCCACAAGGTGATGCTTAAAGGCAATGCCATCCTGCAAAGTCCATTGGTAGACTCTCATCAAAATCTTTTACGTTCAGAAATACTCAACGCCGATGAACTATACACGATTGTGTGCAACCAAGCTGACCTGGAAAAGATTAAATATTCGTTCACTTTGACTGTGCTAGCCAATTCCAACATCGAGCTTGACGTTGCAACGGATAGGTATAATCATGTAGCACAGACAAAAGGTCGATGGACCAAAGATAACGCTGGAGGTAATCCTACACGCCCAACTTTCGCATCTAATCCCCAATATGAGCTCAGAGTAGATCGACAGACTGCATTGTCAGTATCAATCGAAGCCCCAAATGATGCTCTTGCCATCAACATTAAGTTGTGTCATAAAGACGGTGAAAGACTCCTTGAAGTCCAATCACGAGATATTCTATGCGACTCTAAAGATTATAAGAAAGGGTCTGCTTCAATGACTGTTAATAACCTAAAGATAGGCTCTTATATTCTTATATGCTCAACATTCGAAGCAGGTCAATTGGGTGAATATATTGTCTATGTCCGTAGTGATCAACCTGTCAGTATGAAACTTCTGCCACAAGATGGGGGAGGTAAATCCAGATACGAGTTTCCAAATGCAGTTTTCCATCCTGAAGATCAAGCACTTGCTATGGCTATCCTACCGCGACGACTGACCTCGTTCACGGCAATCATCAGATGGTTATCAGGTCCCGATTCCAGCAACCAGAATAGCACTATGAAAAGGGCTATGATAGTTCAAGGCTCTGCTGCTCAATTCACGCCTATACCCTCATCAAGAGTCGATAACCAATCACATCAGGAATTCCGAAATGCTGAAAACGGTCTCAGAACACAGACATGCTACATTAACCCAGGAATGGCAAAAGACTCTACTATTTGGCTTCTGATCGAGCGGGAATATGTACTGGATAATTCGGCTATCGAAGAATTGTCTATCGAAGTACTCACGGATCTTCCAGATGCTGTTATACCAGCAAGTGATTGGCTTTCGTGGACAGTATGTTGAACATCAAATGTTTAAAAGTTTATATTCTCTCATGGCTATACATTTTGTGCATATCAGGGTTACAAGAGACTGGGAAATAATCTACTTAATTCACCACCATGATCCTCGTCCAGCAAATCTTGCGACTCGCCTTCTTGGACGACTTTTCCTTTCTCCAATACAATGATCCATTGTGCTTCATTGACCATACGCGCATCATGTGTCACAACCACAACAGTCATTTTATTGTCCTGTACAAGCTTTTTACAGGTCATTTTGATGACTTCGACACTATCACCATCTAAAGCACTCGTTGATTCATCTAGAATCAAAACATCTGGTTCCCTGAATAAAGCTCTTGCTATAGCTAGACGTTGTTGTTGACCTCCACTAAGGCCTTGCCCTCCTTGACCTCCAATAAGTGTTTCGTAGCCTTGCGGTAATGACATGATGAACTCAGCAAGTCCAGCTGCTTCAGCTGCAGATCTGACCTTGGACGTTACATCTGCTTCAGCGAATAAATCCACGCCATAAGCTATATTTTGAGCAATACTTCCAACGAGCAGAGCATCGTTCTGTCTTACGAGTGCTATTCTTTTGCGAAGCGTCGTTGTCTGGAAACGATTAATATTTCGACCAGATATGAAAATACCTGTCTGAGTATAAGGATCTACAGCATCGTTTTGATCCACAGTAGATGATTTATAAAGTCTCAACAATAAATTCGCTATTGTTGACTTGCCTGAACCGGAAGTTCCAACAATCGCAACATATTTCCCATTCGGGATTGTAAACGATACACTTGATAAAACCTTTTGTTCTTGTCGTGAAGGATATTGGAAAGATATATTACAAAACTCAATGTCTCCAGACATATCTGGTTCTGTATCCATACCGAAATATTCATGAGATAGTTGGTTAAGATTCGCAAGTGCAAGGAATCTAGAAGCTGAATCTCGAGCGAGAGAAATTTGGGGAATCATTCCTAATACAAGCGTGACTTGGGTAAATGCCATAATAAGCATGAGTAGAACAAGAATGACATGAGATACTGTCGCACCATCAACTACAAGTCGAGCACCATAGTAGAAGATCCCAGCTTGAGCGAACGTCTGTGTGGCATCACTGAAACCATATGCTATTCCACTAGTCATGGCACGCTTGAATCCAACTTGATGTGCAACATCACACGCCGCAATGACTTTATCGGTAAAGTACTTTTCAAGCGTCAACAATTTCACCGTTCGAATACAAGAGAAAGTTTCTGAAAAGATCAGATTGATCTTGGAAGCTGCTTCGTTACTTTGACCTTCATACTTTCGACATATGATCCCAAACAACTTTGTCGCACCAATGATGATAGGAAAGAACGACAATGTGACTAATGTCAACTTCCATTGTTCTGCAAGAGCCCAAGTGATTGAAATGAGAACTAGTGTGATGACCATGATATACAACGGTACAAAGCGACCTACTATATTCCTCGCTTCGTCAGCATATCGATCCAAAATTTCCACAAGATGAGACGAAGAATTCTCTTCACGAGAAAAGAATTCTCGAGGTTGATCAAGAAGACGTTCTACGGCTTTTTTCCGAACTTTGTTCACCCATACTTGAGCTACTGCTTCGAATAATATCTCTTGGCCATAATGCGCAAGTCCTTCAATTGCCGCTACTAAAAGGATGATCATGGCGTACATGAGCGCTTTTTTAGATGATGCTGGACCATAACTATACGTCCCCATGAGTCTAGTAGTCAATAATGACAAGATAGGTGATGCAGCAGCGTGGATGATACATAGAATAAAGGCTAGAATGAGTACAAGTCGTTGTTGGATGGTTAGAACCGGCCAGACTGTCTTTAAAATATCCCACAGACTATTGAAACTGGTCTTTGCACGATCGATACTTTTCACTAAGCTTGTCGAGACTTTTTGGTCTTTTTCAAAATCTTTGGTTTGAGTGACTTGGACGTTTGATTTTTCTACATCATGGTCAACCTTGTTGCTCAGTCCGAATAATTTGATAGTCTCTTCGTCAGAAGCAGATGAGTTTGATCTTTGTTCAATCTGTTCTCTTATGATTGTAGGTGGAGGCAACCAAACAGCACTACCAAAGTCAAAAGTCATTCTGTTTAGAGTCGGAACTGCATATGACCACGTCTTTGTAACTCGAGTCTGTCTTCTTGACAAATAATTAATATTATACGAATCTATCACATTTAATTCATCCATAGAGTCTGCTTCAGTTACAGCATATGCAATTTTCTGCTCACTATTGTCAAAGTCGACAGAATTCTTTCCTACTGGCTGGTCATTATCTTGTCTGAAATAGGCAAGGTCTTTTTTGAGTCCTTGTTGAACTAATTCTCCATCTTTCAAAACGTACACATTTTCATCCTCAGCAATACTCTCCAAATCATGCGTTATGATTATTGTGGTCCTCAACCGTCTCCATCTTCTAATAGAGTCCATGATCAATAATCTAGTATAAGGATCCAAAGCACTGGTCGATTCATCTAGTATTAATATCGGACTGTCACGAATATAAGCTCTTGCTAAAGCTATACGTTGTCTTTGTCCTCCACTGACGCTATCACCTCCATTGCCAACGCAGGTGTCATCATTTTCAGGCATGTCGGCTAACGTCGAGGTCAAACATGCAAATTCAATTGCGCTTTGAAGTTCTGTCTCTGATGGGGAAGGATCATTGCCAATCCTGGCGAGAGATATATTGTTCCCGATAGTATCTTGAAACAAAACACTAGTTTGTTCAACGAGGGTGATTGTTTGACGTAGTTGTTGGATATCTATATTCCGTATATCATTTCCAGATATTGATACCGTTCCATCTTGGGCTTCGTACATTCTAGTCAGTAGCTGTCCTAATGTTGACTTGCCTGATCCACTAGATCCAACGATGAATGATAGTTGTCCTAGTGGTAAGACCATGTTAAGACCCTTTATGACATTGCAATTCTGTCCGGTCGGATATGAGAAACTGACGTGGTCAAAAAGGATATCACCTGTCAGCATCGACTTTTCTTTTACTTGATCATGTATTGGAGATGTCGCAGATGATTGCAATTGCGAAAGAACCCCAGCAATACTTATCCCTGCCAATCTTCCCATTTCCAACACTAACATTTGAGCATTTATAGCATTCAATGCCGAAAACACACTGAGTGCACTAAGAAATGTAGTCACAATATCCCCAGACGACTTTTCTCCCGAACGAACTAGTGATCCACCATAGTAGAATGCCTGAACAAACAACGCCGAAGCCATAAACGATACAAAACCCTGCTGTTGGCCATTTACATTCACAATCTTTCTATACCAATACGCCACATGTTTGATCTTCTCTACATATCGCCCAAGCTCGAATGCCTGCGCGTTATAGCACTTGACCGTATCGATCGCTTCGACCGTATCAGCCAAGACGGTCGACGCTTCTGTTTTCTTCTGCTGTAACATCTCTCCTCTATAAACTAGTGGACGATTCGTCACAACCGTAAAGATGATAACGATCGGTATGCTTGCCATGATGACAAACGTTAATTTCCAAGAATGATACACGGCGATTCCAAACGCGAAGAGAATGTTTGATAAGATAGACACGACTGCTCCGAGAGGTTGCGAGCAGGAGAGTTGTAGATCCCGTATTTGTCTACAACACAAACTCATCAATACGTGTTTTGATAGGGATGGGGGGGGGACTTACGTATTCAACCGCGACACCAACGCCGACCCTTCCTTTCTTCTATCGAACCATTCCATTTCTCTCCCCAGCAAGCCACTGATTAGTTTCTTTCGCGCTTCAAAGGCTTGTTTCTCGCCAAACATGACCCACGATGCGTAGAATGTCGTTTCGGCAAACATACTACCCACTCCAACGGCGATGAGATAGACGATATATTTCCGGACTTGACTTAGCATTTCTCCACCGGGATTGTCTGAAGAAGAGGAAGGGTAGGTGGATATAAGACCGATGATTCGACCAACTAGCAATGCGGCTGCGGGTGCGGAAATCCCTTTTAGAATCGCCGAAATGATACCGAGTGATAGAATCTTCCATTGTGAAGAGAGGTTGGTAAAGGTGAAAAGAACGCGGAACGACGACGGGACATTATCGTTGTTATTGTCCTGGATGCTAAAAGTCTGTTGATGTTGATGTTGATGGTGATGAGAGGGTTGATAATTGGACTTTGTCTGTTCATGAGTTACGTGAATGATCTTGGGTCGGTGTTTGGGCATTGTAAAAGATCTTTGTTAGTTTTTAAATGCTAAGAGAGCGTTTTTCGTGGTTGAATTACTGCATTACATATGAGACGAAAGTGAAAGACGAGGAAATTGAAAACATGTAATATTGTGAGGATAATATGAAAATAGATAATATCGAAATGATATTTCAATCTACCATGCGTATGAAAATATTGAATGGATGTTTTGACAACATAACAAAGAAAAAGATTGTATGGAATGTAACATAACAACACATATGAGCTGTGTGACACAGAGATCTTTGGTTGTCATGGCAGATCGAGATATTATAATAACAAAAAAACTCTTGTGGAATGTGTCCTAATTTACTTGCATTGAATCCATCACTGTGCCATCAATCACGGTTTAGACAAGTCGTGGTGATAATACGCTTGACTCGGTGTCATTTGCTACAGGAGAAGGGCTTTCCTATCGAATAATGTCATAGAGATGCTCGATGAAGAATAATCATAAAGTCTGGAAAGTGGAGAAATTTTAGACTTTTTGGTGGAATGTTTCACAATACAAATACGTTCGAAGATACAAATAAATGTCACAGAATGGAGAGTACGACAAGGATTATTACGTTGACTTGACTCTCGATGCTTTATTTGATATCATATTATCAATCATTATATGACATAACTATTAAAAACTTATTCTGACAACCTCTCAATCTTTTCAGCTACAGTCTCCTCTTCTGTTCCCTTTTGCGCTGTTTCATTTCCCGATGGCGTTGCGTCGGTGGTTGCTGATTGATCCTTTTTATTAGCAGCTTCCGGGTGTGCTTTTTCATATATCCAATCATTTAGTCCCGCTCGATTTCTGTGATAAAATTTACATCAGTATATAACCCAGCCATGCGCAGAGATTTGTAGTGTACTAACCTTGCAATCTCAATAGCGTAGAATTGTATTCGAACAACTAATATCAAACCATTTGTTAGCCATTTTTCACAATTCCCGCTCTCATTCTGTCCCGTCTTTTCCAAAATATATGCTCCAACCCTTTTATCGTAGCATACAAGTATATGAGTAAAAACGTACCAAAAATAGCCTCTTTCTCACCATACTCATCAGCAGCATCCGCTCTCACCATCGTCCCGAAATTAAAATCTTCAATCTTGTCTTCATATTTCGAGATGAACGCCCTCCATCTCTCTTTTCCTTCTTTACTCTTCATTGCATCCTCGTCGATCACTCCACCGACATCGAATTCAGGGAATTCTTCCTGGAATTGCGCGAGGATGGCGTCGTCGTATTTCGTCAATCGTAAATTAGAGCCTCGAGTCGATTGGAGGATCGACCAGTAGGTTTCCATGTGTGTTACCACTGTCACATCATCGAGTCAGGGATATGAAGTAGGAGATGTAGCGGGATGAGGGGGATGACTGACCTTTGACGGCGAATTGTTTCTCAATGTCTTCGAAATTGTCGGCTTGTTCAGCTGTCAGCTGTAGACCTCCTTCAGGTCCTACCATTGCCATTTTGGATAATGTTACTATCGACGGCGGTTTGTGGTGGTTGATGAGAATGGAAATGAAAAATAGAGAAAATTGTTGGAGTAATTAATTTTATAGAGGGAAAAAAAGAAGGTTTAGGGCTGACGACAAATGTTACTATATATAGATCAAACAACGGTCTACTCTAATAAGTTGCTATTTATAGTCCCCATGATCATCACCACGATTAGTAGCCTTTGAGCAGTAAGTGCTACTTATCTCTGCTCAGCAAAAGATAGTTTTGATATGTTTCACAGATTGTAGACATGACTGATAGAAAGTAAAGATGCAAGTTGGGCATGATAAATGTCTAATTACCCTCCCTTTGACTACCTGCTACTAAGAATGCCAGTTCCAAAGCCTGTTTCTCATTCAATCGAGGATCGCAAAACGTTTCATACCGCAGACCAAGATCCTCATCCACAAGACCTTGACTACCTCCTGTACATTCTGTGACTGCATCACCGGTCAGTTCAAGATGCACTCCTCCGAGAAAGGATCCTAGACGTTTATGTATTGCTATCGAAGACGACAACTCGCTGTAAATGGATGCGAATGATCGAGTCTTGATTCCTGCTGCTGTTGATCTCGTGTTACTGTAATACATCATAGTCATTAGCTTCACTTAGATATTTCTAATCGTTGTAGGAGATCTTACCCATGCATCGGATCACATTGCCAGACTACAATGTGTCCTGATTTTCTTACAGCTTCGATATGTCCCGGTAACAGAGTTTCTACTTGGCTTTCACCATATCTTGTAATCAATGTCACTTTGCCGACTTGTTTGTTAGGATTTACTATATCTAACAGGACAACTAGATCTTCCGTCTTTGTAGTCGGACCAACTTTTATACCTATCGGATTTTGTATACCTCTAAAATACTCGATATGAGCATGATCTGGCTGACGAGTTCGATCTCCTATCCACAAAAAGTGAGCAGAAGTATTGTAGTACCCTCGTCCAGCATCATTAGTAGTAGATTGTGTAACATTTCTGCCCATTATACTATTCGAAGGATGAGTCAATAATCTTGTCATTGCAGTTTCGTATTCCAACAACAACCCTTCATGACTAGTATATAGATCGACAGTTTGCAGTTGGTCGTTTCCAGTATTTACACCAATTGTCTTCATAAATCGTAAACTCTCATTTATACTATCTACAATCTGCTTGTACTTTGCCTGTAATTCAGGATCTTCAACATGACCGAGATTCCAGTCCATCGAATGATTCAAGTCAGCTATTCCAGAAGCAATTTGCCCACGAACAAAGTTCAAAGTAGCAGCAGAGTGGAAATACGCCTGTACAAGTCGGTCTGGGTCAATGAATCGTTTCTCGGGATCGTAATTATTCAAGATATCACCACGAAAAGAAGGTATTTCTTTACCATCTACTATTTCTGTAGGACTACTGCGGGGTTTTGCGTATTGTCCAGCCATACGAGCGATACGCACTACGGGTAGATGAGCACCATAGATCAGAACGAGTGACATTTGTAACAGTAATTTGACCTTTGAGTTTATTGCTTCGGCGTTACAATAGTCGAAGAGTTCCGCGCAATCTCCTCCCTGCAAAAGAAATGCTTTACCAAGAGCAACTTGTTCCAGAGAGTTTCGAAGTCGCCAGATCTCTTGAGGTGTGACAATGGGTGGTAAACGCTGTAATTTCTTGACAGCTTGCGATACAGCGGTCTGATCATCATATATGACGGCCTGTTTGATAGGTTTTGCCCGCCAGGCTGTTTTCGATTAGTTCAAGCTGATTTGTTGACGAAATGAGCATGGAAAAAGTGATGTGACAGCGGTATTTTTGTATACGGGAAAAGGACATATGAAAAACTTTTGCACATACAATCTGGATGCCAATCACTTTTGACATTGTTTTTCGATACTTGTGCCATGATACAAATTTATCAATCTTTATTATAATTAAAATCAAACGATAATGGAAAAGGGTCGACGAGCATGTATATTCCAAGACTCGGTATGAAGATGTTCGAGATAAAAGGGTAGAGTTCAACAAAGTGAAAATAAATAATACAGTCATATAATTTCCCCCCACACGATTTTTGTGCGCAAGGGTGAATCACCTTTTACGAGACAGTATTGAAACTAGAATATATATACACGATGGTCACTCCATTATATACGACAAAAGCTTTTTGTAAACATCATCATTCATTATCCATCATTGGACATTATGTGTCTTACAAAGCCACCATATTATTTTCATGGTTATCTTTTTGAGAATTATGCTCAAATCGAAAAGTTCTACTATTTTCTACTAAATGAATGTAGTATTCCTCCAGCAACTCTGTGGTCGGCAAGATTCTGAAAGAGATTCTTTGGAGAAAATCTAATTCAAGTGTAGCAAGTTCGGTCGTACTAATTCCCCCAATCCTTGCATATGTCGAGTTTGTCCAAAAGGCATCACTTAGACCTTTTGACGCGACAGTTGCAGCAGTAATCAAAAACCGATGTACAGTCAAGCTGTTGACAGTAAATGCAGGATATAATGCACATAATCGGTCAATGAAAAAGACCATGGCTAGTAATATTGCTGGTAACAAGGTAGCATGCTGTATTAATCGTTTCATATAATCATGGCAAGAAATCCCTGGAGGGGCTCTAATCACACAACTTGTTAGTCTCATCACACTATTATTAGATCATGTGTTAAAGCTACTCACCTCGAATGAAATCTAGTCAATTTTGACTCATCAAGAGGCTCAGCATCATTAATTTCCATCATCTCTGCAAGCATATCTGCTATAAGAACTCCCAAATCTTGTGATTTACACTTTTCATATTCTCTAGGCAATACTCTTCTAACATCTTGGTCTACCAAATTCGCTTGATCCTGTACCGCCCCATTTTTAATTATTCCTGTTGTATGTTCTGGAGACTGATTTTGTGTCACCGCATCCCTCGCATTACTATTCGCATCGCCACCAGCTTCGCCTACCACAATTGTTGAATCATTATTGGGCTTGGAGATTGTGGATGTTTTCTTTGTGCAAAATCCATTTCCTTGAGATGGCGATCCCATTGGAGTGTCCTTCACATCTTCAGCCAAATCCTTTTTATCTTGTGGACATGTTTCTGCTGATTTCACATTCTGCCCTCTATCGCCACCATTAAGATTCGCCGTCCCATTGACAGAGTCGCGAGCGTCGACGTTCTTGTTATAGCGATATTGCCTGTAATCATACGCACTTATTGCCCGAAATTGTTGATCCACGCTCTCTACCGACATTCGCTAAGAATTCTATGTGCCTACTATGGCTGATAACTTTGAGTTTCTTCAAGGTATACGAGAGCATAGTCAAAGCAATGCCAACTCGTATCAAATCGAAGCAGGGAGAAGGGTTTTTCGAGATTGAAGAGAAGGAATACTGTTAGTAAAACATCTAGATCGATCGCTAAAATAAATCTTTTCCAAACCCTAATTACGTGCATTTTTTGATCATACTTGTACCAATAATTATTTTGGGAGTAACTATTCACTTTGATTCCTTATTAGTAATACACGATTTTCGCAATGGATACTCCAATGAATCCAATCGACGGTACGGCGACTTTGCATCCTGGGTCTGCAGATGATTTGACGAAAAATACACATCAGCAGACAGAAATACTTCCAGGAGATTCAGCAACTACAAAAGCAGAAAAGATTGAAAGACAGGACAATGGCAGTGATGAAAGGGCTGCAAAGAGGATCAAACTTGATGACCAACTTGAACCACAATCTATAGAACAACCGAAAGATAATCGAGCTAAAGGCGTCGCACCGATCAAAGCAGAATACTTAATTCCGTTTGAGTCTGATCGATCACGGCAGCAAAGTCATGGTCACGATGATGACGCCGCAGAGGCTGATGGCGCAATGAACAACGAAGACGGTAACTCGCGAACAAAGAAACAGAAGAATCGTGGACAGAATAAAGCTCGTAGATTTGGAAGTTCGAAAGATGAGATTGCGCTTTGTAGTTCACGAGCGTTGTACGATGAGTTTTCACCTGTACCGTGTAAATTTGGAGAAAAGTGTCGATTCGAACACGATTTGAGGAAATATATGGAACATGGAAGAAGAGAAGATTTACAAACATTTGGTGGAAAATGTCCTAGTTGGGAGGTTCGAGGACATTGTGGATACGGATGGAAATGTAGGTTTATCGGCTCGCATTCTGAGGAGAAGACGCATGAAGATGGACGTAAAGAATTTGTGCTTTCCACGCCCGTGAACAACAACACGACAATGACTGGGGAGAATGGAGATGAAGATGAAGATATAAGTCTACCAGGTGTGGTAAACGTTGTGAACATTGCCGACAAGATTCTGTTACGAAAGAAGAAGTTTCAATTACCAAAGTCTGAAGCGTATATCAAATGGATGGATGAAAGACAAGAACAAATCAATAAAGTATACCATGAAGCTAAAAACGGACAAGACAGAGCAGATGCACGAGCAACATATCGAGAAGCACCATTATTACCGTCTGAAAAGAGAAGAATCTATTATGGACCAGAAACACCAATATTAGCTCCTTTGACTACTCAAGGCAATTTACCTTTTCGAAGGTTATGTGTATCTCTTGGAGCACAAGTAACTTGGTCAGAAATGGCAATGGGCCAACCACTTCTCAGCGGACAAAAAGGTGAATGGGCATTACTAAAAGCACACGAGTCGGAACTACTTCCCCCAAGATATTCCCCGAAAGCAATATTATCAGATTATGACAACTCGAAAGATATCAAATTCGGAGCACAAATCGCGGCTAATAAACCATGGTTAGCAACAAAGACGACTGAAATGTTGACTAAAATATGTCCAAGTTTACGAGCGATAGATTTGAACAGTGGTTGTCCCATAGATTTGGTTTATCGACAGGGAGCAGGATCAGCTCTGATGGACAACCCTTCACGATTGGAAAAGATCCTACGAGGCATGAACGTCGTATCGGATGAAGTTCCTATCACGGTAAAGATACGTACTGGTACAAAAGACAATCAACCCACAGCTGCCAAACTCGTTCAAAGACTCGTCCTCGGCGGTAATGAAGCCCAAGAGGCCAACGAAGGTCCTGCCGGAGTCGCTGCTATCACACTCCACGGTCGATCTCGTCAACAGAGATATACAAAAGATGCGAACTGGGAGTACATCGCCGAGACCGCGTCTGTGATTCGTGATTTACAAATCGCAAAAGACGACGTTACAGACACAGTTCGAGAAGTCGACGCCCGTCAACAAACTTCTTCGAATAACGGTCAAGTCTATTTCATCGGCAATGGTGACTGTTTCTCCCATGTAGATTATTATACCCACCTCCGTGACGCAAAAGTCGACAGTGTCATGCTCGCAAGAGGAGCGTTGGTAAAACCATGGATCTTTGAAGAGATTGAAAAAGGCCAATATCTTGACAAATCGTCAACGGAACGACTTGCTTACATAGAGCAATTCGCTCGAAACGGG